>Ga0307517_10005757_pt1 | contig 18546 bp, 17 predicted proteins | sample 23_EM_MG_FD_194515 | JGI IMG/M metagenome (GOLD analysis project Ga0307517, IMG submission 194515) | Populus trichocarpa ectomycorrhiza microbial communities from riparian zone in the Pacific Northwest, United States - 23_EM | ecosystem: Host-associated > Plants > Roots > Unclassified | place... | reverse complement strand
TTTCCATCATCTTTAAATAGTCTCTGCTTAAAGATCTACTGGTGCTTTTAACCAGTCTCGTTATCAGTGCTTGTGTCAAATGTCAGCCAAGTGAGCATGGACGGCATAGCTTTTGTTGTGAGAAATATTATGGCTTTGCTTTGACTTGTCTTTAAAGTTGGTGAAGGAAAGCAGTAGTGCTGGGACTAGTGATACGAGCAAAGCAACAACAGCAAAAAAAAAAGGTTCGTAGCATGGCCAAAAGATGCTAATAGATTTAATGCTAATTAGATTTCTTATCAAGCTTTGAAAAGAGAAGTATCAAATTGTGTCAAGTTCAAAGAGTATAATTCAATAAGAACATAGCACTGCCTTCCATTGTTACTGGAAGAGAATGAGAAGAAACTTCCATCCATTTAGAGAAACTTCCATCCATTTAGACTTTAAATCCTGTGAGTAACCTGTATCCATTATGAATTATTGATGGTCATCATTGTTTTATACCTATTCACCCCAGAGAAGTTAAATATGTCGAACTTGATTTCCATATCTTCTTGGAGGCCTTGCAGTGTGCATGTTAACCTCTCTGGTACTGCAAAAGATCAATACACCTCTATTGAGCAACCTCGTTGCATTTTATCTGCATCAAACATCAACAGTGAGATCAATGAAGTAAAAGAAACCCCAGTAATCTCTATTGCTAAATTACGTGTAGCACTTGAAAATTCAATTGCATTACCAAACGTTTAACCTAATGAAATGGGGATTTGAAAATAAAACAGGCAGCTGAAATCACCTCCTTTCTTTTGCAGAAGCAACGGAATGGAAGGAACAACTCTTTGGCTTGGCTGTCAAATTTGTTTCCACCTGGCCAATTATAAGCATCGTACTGATCACCTTCTTTCTTTTCTCCATTCCTTCTGGCCATCTTTGTCTCTCTGTCTCTGTTAAAATCAAATTAGGTGCAAGTTTAAACTATATGAGAACAAACAAACAAACAAAGCTTCAATGGTAGCCCCTTGTCTCCTTGAAATATGCATTAAGACCATAGCAATATATGATCACCATCTTGATAAACATGAAGAACAAAGAGATTTCTTCAGAAACTAACCTTCAAACCCTTTCCTTTCTTTCCTGATGAGAAGGTCAAGGAGATTTTTCTGCTGTTTCTACCTTGTGTAAATCCCATGCAAGGAGGGGGTCAAATGAAAATGAGCTGGTAAACTCCCAAAATCAGCCAAGTAATGCCACACTGTGCAGAGTAGCCTTGTGTTAGTTGCAGAAACTAGATTGAGCAACTTTACCTAGGGTTTTCATGTATTCTGTCTCTTCTTATGAATCTGTATCCACCCCAGCCCTGTAGAATTTCTTACTAACAAATAGAGATCCTCAAATCCAAATTGTGAAAATGTCTGCATACCATGAGATCAACCATATGAATTAGCCCTAGAACATATTTCATGTGAGTGTCCTTAAATTTGTCATTTTTCTTTGACAGGCAGACAAGCCTTTATTTGGGTTGGTTTTGTTTTGAATGAGGTGCCCTATTCTTTGGATTATGATAGGCACCCTCACTTGATTACTTGCAAAACAAATTTCATTTTTTTTCTAATATTAGTGTTATCTATTTGTAATAATTTACATAAATGAGATATAAATCATTAAAAAGTGTACTAATTACCTTATATAATTTGTTTGTCATCCTTACATGGCTCTTGTTCTCTCTCTCTCTCTCTTTCTTTTTTCCCTCTACAAGTGTTGTGTGGCTCATAAAGGGTAAAGATCTGTCGAGAAATAGATGATACTCTAATTTTGTGAAAAACTATAGTCAACAACAAGAAAATTAAAACTTTTTATTCAAATACAATATTTTTTTTATTCATAAAATTAAAAAAATAGTTTATTAGTTTTTTAAATTTGTACTGAATTTGAAAAATATATTTTATAAGGTTTTTATATTTTTCCTTCACAAGTTTTCCATTATTTTTCAAATAAAGAAAAAGCATGAACAATACATTTTTTTTTAGTATACTAGTGTTTTTCAATAATATAAAAAATTAAAATTATTTTTCATATATATATATATATATAACATGAAGATTTTTGATAGAGTTTTAACTCAATTTAGACTAGATTGTAGATTCACATTAAGGCCCACAAGGCAATGAAGATAACCGATTTTTTTGTTCATTCTGAAACTGGCGCCACGCCCACCTCTCCCCCCCTGTATAAACAAACCCAAACCAAACCTTTTATAGATTGCCAAAGAAAAGAAACAAAATAAATCTCTGCATCAATCAAGAACTGAAGAAACGAAATGAATATTGATCTTTTCAATGCCTGTGGCTGCCAAGGAGCTTTTTCCTCCAGCAACAAACGCAGCCCTTCTGACCTCAACACGACTCCCTCCTTGAACCAGCTCAAGAAACCCTTTCTTGGATCCCAAGAAAACACCACCACCACCACCACTGCAAATTATCCTAATTCTTTCCACCGTTGCTTTTCTGATCCATGTTCTGAACCAGTGGCCAACCAATTAGCTCTGCAATCACCACTCGATAGCTCCAAGATGGTAGGTACAACTGCAGTGTCTCTGCCATCACAGCCAGCACTGAGAAGGTCAGTGTTAGACCCATCTCCAAACGAGAGCTGTTCACGGTCGTCAAGCTTTAAGGTCTGCTTATTTATTGTCAATCCTAATCGTATTGTTATCTTTGATAATTACAAAGATTCTTGAGACTATTGGTTTTGATTTTTAGACTTTAAAATAGTTCTCTTTTAGAGTTAAACTGGACTTTCCCTTTTTAAATTCTTCGTGCAAAGTAGATATGTGGTTCTTTTACATTTTTGGGATTCTTGGGTTGGTTTTCTTATTCTTTAAGATAATTGAGACAGATTATAATGTGAAATTGTGAATTGATGGTCAAAAACAGTGGCTGAAGAAGATGAGGGACAACATGAAGGAGATCAATCTGTTGTGGGATGAAATTATTATGCCTGCAGATGAAGAGCCACCGTGCGAAAATCATGAAGAAGATGATAAGGCCACTGAGCTAGAGAATATTAATGCTATCAAGGTACAACTACTTTTCACTTCCAAGAAAAATTTGGGTCAAAATAAAAGTTAGATTGTAATTATGTTTCATTATGCCAAAGCTACTGTATTGACCTTACCTTGGAGTGAATTTTGTGTTCAAAGATCCAAATTTTGAAGATCCTCATATTAAGAATTTTGATACATTGACTGTTTGATGGATTGTCTGATTGATGATTTATGTCAAAGTTAGTGGATGGTTTTCATTTAAATTACTTTCTGGTTGATGCAGAGTGATTTAGAGACAGATTGTGAAGAATCTGTGACAGTGGAAAGAACTGGGGAATGCTTGATTATTCATTTCAAGTGCTCTTGTGGCGAAGGCTATCAGATTCTTCTCTATGGAAGAAATTGTTACTACAAACTCATGTAGATTCTTCTCTTATTGGCCCAAAATCCTGATATCAATTACTGATTTACTTCTTTATTTCCAGACTGGTCATTCATTCTTTAGGTTATCCATATTTTTTTTATGTTCACAAGATTTTCAGATTTGTAATGCTGCCTTCTAAGCCAAAAGTTTCTTTTCTTGATTGATTTTTATTGATGAGTTTCTATTCATCTGATTTGATTGTGTACTATGGGAAGATTAGTGTAATGGAGAGAGTAGATGCTGTATAAACCCTGTTGGAATTCTTGCATTGAATTGTTAATCAAGAAATTTTCTGCTTCAGCTTATAAATTTTTGAATCGAGTACATTTCTGCTGTAGCTAGATTGATTATGTGTGATGATTGTGATGTTCTCCTGTGATTTATCATGAACTCTCACCTTCTACATTGCAATGCAAATCTCTTAAGATGTTATGTGGGAAAAATAAACCATGCCTGAATCACTGAAATCTGTGGAGTAGCCTGAAGAATTGACAGAAATTCGGTAACGTTATTTTACAGGAAACCATAAGAAATCCAATCATATTACAAAGTTAGAGATTACAACACAAATCAATGGTGGACAACACCTCAAAAGAAGATCATTTAAATACAGAGAAGTAAAAGTAAAACAGAAGAACAACAACTATCATGTGGAACAAGCTCTGATGTTTGACAACTATGTGGGATTGTCCTAAAGCATCTAGAACTTTCTTCTTTTCCTCAGTCTCTTTGAGAACTTTCTTTTCAGCTTTGATTCTCTTTTGTACCTCTATCTCAACACGCATCTGAGCTGCTTCTGCTGCTTCATTTGCAGCCCTACTCTTTGCTTTCTCCCACTCCACCATCTTCAATGCAGTTTCCTGGATTAGATTCGCCTCCAGTATTCTTTTCTCCTCTATTATTTTCCAATGTTCAAGTTCCATTGCCTGCAGTTAAAACATTGAAGGTTAGGACTTGTTAAAGCTGTGGCATTAAGTGGGGTAGGAAAGTGGAACTCAGCTTCTCAACAATTCTTCCGCTAGCTAAATTCTGCTAAATTTCTACAGTCCCCAATTAAGATCTTAGTCAACTTTACCTTGCAATTTGGAGAAGATTTGATGATCTGGAGATCATTAAAGTATCACAGGCTAAGATTACAGTAGTATTAGATATTTCGACAAATCACCGATGCTTAAAGCAAAATCCAGAAAATGAAAGTCACTAAATGGACATGTTCTAATCAATACCTTTTGTTTTGCAGCAAGTGCTTCTTTTAAGGATGCATGATACATATCTATTGTTTGCTTGAGCTCTTTTTTTAGCCTTCTAACCTCATCTTCATGGCCTTCCTGGAATTGTAAATAAACATTTGTTAAGAAAGTGCAGCTGAAAGATATGAAAAATTGTTGGCAAAGTACACATTACTTTCCAACTCCTGTCATTGTACAATTTTGCACTAAGACAGGATTGAAACTTGATTTTCGGAATCGAAAGTGACTTATGTAGCACTCTGACCTCATTCAGTTCCAACCATGGTTCTGCATGACTGTCAAAAATTTTAAATTCAGGAATACCCCTAAGCTCAACTGGGGAACTGGACCCTGAATGTGTTGATTCGAAGTCTCTTTCATCCATATCCAAGTCCTTTTGCAAGTTTTCAGTTAGTTCAGAATTCCCCAGATTTTCATAGAAAGCAAAGAATGTGGTATCAGTGCTAGGCCTTTCAGAACTTTCAGTTGGGCTATCAGGGTGATCCGGCGAGAGCTCATCATACCAGCTTTCCGCTCTACACAAATGGTTATAAAATGTTAACAGGTATCTTATTTCATAGGAATTAGCATATAGGTACAAGTGATATGTGACCATCTAATCTACCATAATGTGGTATCCACCACCATAGTTATAGTTCAAAGATATTGCAGAGACTTTATCTAGGCTGCAACTAGCCAGAGAAGAACAAGGCAATTTGTGGTACACCATGGGCAATTAGGCAAAAAGATACAGTCGGAAGAATCATAAAAATAATCCTGAATCCTGAACTTGACTGGGAATCTCAAAATCTTGGTCTGTGAAGATCAACATGTAACAAAAGCTACCCCCTAGAAAGATTCTGAAATTAAGAATGCACAATGTATAAGGTCAGGAAAAGTATTTAGTCTTACATGGCTGTAGGTAGATCAACACTCGAGTTACGCTGCACAAGCAGTGCCCCTCCAGCTGCATATCTAGCTGGGACTGGACGAGTTGCGTTTCGCAAACCACTGACCTTCCCTTTGGAAACTACATATACAGTGCAGAAATTCGGTGCCCTTTTCAACACAGTGCCAGGAATATCAACAGTCTTAAATAGTCTGTGCAAACCAACATTGAAGGTTCAAAAAATTGCTTTATAACCATGAAGCTATCTTCGCATAACAATACCTAGTAGCACAGATTTCTTCAAAGAACAACACCGAACAATTGATAGACTTGTAAGATATAACAATACCTGCCTGCTTACACATTTTCATTTCAGGTTGATTATAATAGATAGAACTATTTGGGAATCACCTGGAAAGGCCATTTCTTGATCCTCCACCAAGCAACAAAGTGTCAACTCCATATCGGTAAACATATCCAATGAGTGCTCTTGCCACATCTGAATCCTCAAGTAGCACAGTTTCGCATCGTACCTAATGCAGAAAATTAAATCATGAAAGAAGGAAATTGAAGAAAAAGCTGGAGTAAGGAACAGAAAGCAAAATCTGAAAACATTGCTTCTTGTCATTTGAATTCGGATGTTTAACAAAGTAATATATAAAGAGAAGGAAGCACCCAAAACCCACTCGTCGACGCCTACAGAAACATCGAAATGGAAGAAAGAAGTCCATCTTTTGACTATCGGTTTGTTGTTCCTCTGGTGCATCATGGTCATTTGAAACTGCAACAAAAATACAAGAAATTGCATAAATATTTGGAAACAATTACATACAAACTTATCCTTTTAACCAAAATCCCATCCCTAGCAACATTTCTGTTCAAAATGGAACAGCAGAACAATGGCCTAGAAATCATGAATACCTCATATGATCGAAAAGCCTGTTCTGTTATAAGATATCTGACTATAGTCCAGACAATATTGTATGTACATGTAAAGATGTAATAAATGAAACAATGGCAGAGAAATAAATGCATGTATCTTAATTCTTAAGAGAGTTAACCTGCATTTTGTCTATCTTTAACATGGACAAGTTTCAAAACAAGGTCTCTGGTGACAAGATTATCAGCAGCCCAAATGAGAGCAGATTGGCTGCTTTTATCCTTATCTATAGCCACAGCTGTTGCCCTCTCTCTTCCTCTCCTCCTCTCTGCATTCTCTCTTAGATTCAACATTTTCTGCCCCTTTCACTCTCCCCTTTTAGTTTCTTGACAAAGAATCAAACGAAGAAACTATGAGAAACAAAACAAGATCATTGGGAAGACTTGCCCTAGGTTCAAGAAACACCCTAACCCTAACCCATGGATGTCTGTCCCCAACAATGGTCTAGTCCTTGTAGTCATTGAGGTTGTAACAAGACATTGGCCCCTCAAATAATCCACCATGGCTGGCTGTCAGTTACAGAACAAAAAGAAACAGCTAGTCACATTCAACATGTTGCCAAATCATTAGCGAAGCTCTTTGAAAACTAATCAGTGCCACCATCCATTTTTATTCAAACTGAACATTTCTTTTACTAATTATAGGTAATGATTAATTATTTATGTGCTTAACTAAACTCATCAAATTCAAATTACGATAAGTTCTCGTTATACAAGAAGACATCCTGTCATTTTTTGACGGTTTTTTTCACATATCAAGACCAAGTCTCTTTTTGTATTAAACTTAGCCTGATTCAAGAGTCCGTCCGAACCCGATCAACATGCCTCCTAGCCTACGTTGAGTGTCAAGAAAATCAACTCAGAATTGAACAGTTTGATTTGGTCAACCTTAGCCTCCAACTCGATTAAAATTGGGTTTGAATTATTTAAATATAATAATATTTTTTCAAAACCTTTAATTTTTTTTATTAATTTAGATTAACCCGATTTAACCTATTTAATACATCACCCAACTCTTGTGTTAGATCGATCCCCGAATCAAACTATGGTCCTCGGTCATAGACTTACATACTATCCTTGTCTAGACTGATACATTTATGAGAAATTAGCATACCATCCTCATCTCTAGGAACGAATTAGTTTTGGTTTTCTTGACAACTTGACGGAGAATGAAGGACAGCAAAGAGAATTGGTTTTTATTTATTTAAAAGTTTTGATATTATGTGATTAGTTTAGATTTTATTATTTAAAATTATTAGTATTTATAATTTAGTAGTTAAATTAGGATTTTAGTTTTCTTATTAAATTAAGATTTATTATTTTACTTGGTTTGGTGTGTATAAATAAATACCTAGCATCAATTATTTTGATTTTTGAATTATTAATCGAAATTGAACTCAGAGTTTATGCAAGATTGAGTGTGTATCTTTTGTTTTGGTCTCTTCAAGATCGGGTTTCTCTCCTTCATTGATGATTTTTTTATTACTATTCTACTTTGATTCTTGATTTTCATAATTTTTTTTCTCTCTTTTCCTACATCACAACTATTGATTAGCTAATATTCAAAAGCATTTAATCAAATAACTTGATTTAAAGGTTTTCACAAAAGAAGATAGGAATTGTGGGCGATCGTGGAGGCATGGGGGATCGGGAAACTGGACAGGTATGATCATTTGTATGGAGCCAAAGCTCAACGTAGCAGCAGCGACAACAAACATGGGAACAAGGCAAGAGGGTGGCAATGGACCTAGTCAGGAGTTCCAAGAGGCAGGGATCACACACTGTTCTATTCCTGAGTTAGCCTAACATTTTCCTATTTCTCAGTAGCAGATTCAGCAGCAGGCACAGGATTTCCTGTCCTGTTCAATAGACCACTTCCACTTCACTGGACCAACTTGATTTTCCCGAAATGCAGTCACAATATGGAATGACTATTCAACCAGGCCGATACTCCAAAGCAACAGCTCCATTCCAGGGCCTTGTACAATACTCAGAATCCATCATGAAGTTGCTGATCAGAGCTGGAAATGGCCACGGCAGCCATGATATACATCAAGAGACTTGCTTGTAAGGCAGGGAAGGGCCAGTTTAGATTATTCTTATTAGGAAATCCTGTCTTTAGCTAGGTTTTGACTTTCCATAGTCTGTTTAGTATTGAGCTACAATAATGGTTTATATGGACTAAATTAACCAATTGCTTAACAGAAACTTGCCACAGCATCCATTACACTAAGTAATCAGATAATTCTGATCCAAGTGAATCCATTTTGTGTGAATGTTCTTGCTATCCATTGTACTACCAAGGAGAAAGAAAAAGCTGTCAAACCCTAGCTCATTTAGTCTTGGAGATATATATATATATATATCATTTCAATGAATTTTGGACTGTCTATTTCATGGATGTTGTAAAAATAATCCATACACCAAATTTTCCACACTACCATAGCAGTACAATCTCTTAATATAAGAATTTTAGTAGTGTATTATTTGTTTTCATGGTAGTTATATAGAGAGGTAAGCATGCAAGAGCAAAGACTATTTCCTTCTTTTTTCCCTCTTCTTCTTCATTTTCTTATGCATTATCATCCCCATGGCTCTTCATTCAAATGCAGAAAATCTTATTTATCTCCCCCCTCCCCCACTCTAATAGATTAGAGATCCAATTTTTAACTCAACCATACTCGAGATGTTTAAGAGAATGTGAATTCATCAGACTTCCCTCTTGAAGATTTCATATCCCCTTCACTGGCATATGAGGAGAAAAAATCATCATCACTATCTTTCTCTTTTATTTCTTCAATCCTCTCAACAGCTTCCTTCAAGTCTAACCTCTTCTCCACGTCGGCTTCGCAACAACTCAAACCAATCTTCAATAGCTTCATCACCTCACTTTCACCACCACCATTGGGTTTTGTTGACACGTTAGTCATATCCTTATCGAGCACCACATTAATCCACTCTTCATAAGGAACAGAATTGACCCAACTTGCCAAATCTTGCTGCTCACTTCCTTTGCCTTGTGGCACGAAGTTTGCTGGCAACTTTCCTGTTAAGATCTCAACTATCAATATCCCAAGACTCCAGACATCTGTCTTCTTGGTAATCCGGCCATGATGCAAGTATTCAGGGGACTTGTAGGCTACCATGAGTTCTTGAGCATTCTCTTGGTTGATAACGGGAACTAGTCCATAATCAGTAAGCATTGGCTCGTTGGATTGAGTGAGAAGAACGTTGGAGGATTTGAGGTGGCCGTGGGCAGCAATGATGTTGGGAAGGTCTTTGTAGAGGTATGCAAGACCCCTGGCTACTCCTTTAACAATCTTCAATCTGCTTGGCCAACCAAGGCTTGGTTGACCTAGAGCTTGATGACCTGAAAGGGAACAGATGGCAGCAGCAAGGTCAGAATACAGAAATGTCACACATTATATGAATGAATGGAAAGAAAAAGACGAGGAATGCTATGGACACTTGTGCAAGCATGCGTAGAGCGATTATGTCCGTCCATCAATGGTGGAGCACACATTCAATGGATGAAAAGCATCACCATGTATGTTTGGCGACTGTCCAAATTTTGTTCTAGAAGCATACCATGAAGATGAACAGCTAGGCTGCCTTTCTCAACAAAGTCGGTAATCAAGAGCTTCTCTTCCTTCCTATAATAGTACGCCACAAGAGGAAGTAAGTTAGAGTGCTTCAATCTCCCTAGCCTCCTCATATGCTCTTGAAACTCTTCTTTCCCTACATTATTCATCTGCTTAAACCTCTTAACCACCATCATTGTCCCAGAGCTAAGTGCTGCTTTGTATGAGGACCCAAAGCAACCACTTCCTAATATCTCAGCCGAGGCCTTTAACAAGTCTGGCAAATCAAACTTTTCTCTATCATCCCTCACAAAGGACAGCTTTGGACCTTCACCCTTCCTGCTCCCTACCGAGTGGTCCGGTGAGCTTGATGGGCTTTGGTTTTCTTCCTTGAAACCAGTTTTCTTTTTGAGGTTTGATGGTATTGGTGGTGGAGGTGCTTCTATAGAGCCTGATGCTTGTCTTTGACGACGACGAAGGAATAAGAAAGCTGCAACGATGGCACCTATTAGTAATCCCACAGCTGCAGCAAGGATCACGATCAGTAGCACTGGGGTTTTCTTGGAGTCAGAGTCATGGCCATCGTTGTCTGTGGTATTACATTCATTTAATGGCGGTCCACACAGACCTTTATTTCCTGCTCAACCAAAAAAGCTATAAAAGTGAACAAATTGGCAATGTCACCAGGAATCTGAAAAAAAATAGTACCAAGACTCAATTTTGTTTTGGTGAATTGATGTGCTCGAGGTGCCAATGATCTAAAAATCTTTATGACAGAAAATCAATGTCTAGCCTACTTTTTGCAAGTCTCAGAAAACTTAAGTAAAGATGATTACTTGTCGCCATTACTGATCTTTAGATCAAGAGGGCAACTCACCTGAAAAGGAGCTCAAATCCATCTTACTGAGGCCTGTAGGGATTGGCCCCTCCAAAGCATTATTTGACACACTGAATGATTGGAGATTGTGTGTAAAATCTGGTAGCTTCCCAGTGAATTGGTTTCCTTCAAGCCTCAAAACCAAAAGCTTAGGCAAGGCTACCAATGAGGAAGGAATGGCACCTGTAAACTCATTTTGTGCCAAATACACTTTCTTCAGTTTCAAAATGCCATCAAAAGCATCCGGTGGAATCACCCCTGAGAAATGGTTGTTAGACAAATAAATCGATCTCAATGTAACCATTTTCTTGAACTCTGGCATGGGACCATCGAAGTTATTGTTCATGATGCTGAATGTTTTCAAATCTGGCAAACTTTTTAGAATTTCCACATCAATCTTGCCAGCCAATCCCATATTCTCAAGTTGTAACCCCCAAAGGGACCCTTCAACACAAATTACACCAACCCAATTTGTTGCATTATTTTTCGTGCATGGCGTGGTCTTATCACTCCAGTCCGACAACACAGATGCGTTCGTTAAAGAACCTTTGAACTTGAGGAGGATTTCGGAGTCCGTCAGTCCCAAAGAGGCAACAAAATGGAGGGATACAAGAAGAAAGACAAGAACAAATGAGGTTTTATGATTAGAAGTCACGATGCTATAGAGTAGTGGGACGCGCACTGGTGAAGGGGCATGCGCGCCCATTGCAGACATGAATGGCTTCGATCGAGGACTATAATGCTGGGGTGGGAGGGGGTGGAGAGGAAGCTTGGGAAGGTGAAGAAGTTTTGATGGCATAGAAAGAAAGATATGAGAGAGACAAGAGAGAGGAAGAGAATTGGTTTGCTAAGAATAGGAGAGGTTAGTATAGGTTGTCTTACAATAAGCAAATGAAAGAAGGGTTCTGCATAAAGTTCTGACAAAGTCAGATCTCTTTGTTAGAACGCACGAGTGAGATATGGATTTAGACCAGAGATCTCCGGTCTGACCTTGAATTAGACACCAAGCTGAGCCCTTTCCTTTCGTATTTCTGTGTCCAGCATTTCACTTGTGTCAAAACACTTTGTTTTTTTTTTTTTTAAAATAACATTATCCATTATTTTCCTCCGAAATCCAAGTCTTCCTCCCTTATAAAATGCCTGCTCTGAAGAATTAAAACACAATTTCTGGTGGAGACAATTGGTTTTTATTCATTTTTCTTTTCTTCTATGTCCAAAGCAGCTGATAGTTCACATAACCAAAATCTAAAAAATATAAGTTTGTATTTGGCATTGTAATTGCTTTTGTTATTTGAAAAAATTAGATTTAAAAGAAGCTATAAGTTGTGGCTTTTTCGTAACTAAGATTTCAAGAAAATTCGCAAAGAAACAATATTGGTTATAGAAGTCATAACATGTATATTTAAAAGAAAAAAAAAAGTAACGACAGAACAAGATATGCAAAAAATAGCATGTAATGTTTTTCTTTTCTTTTCCTTTCTTTTAGTCACTGGAAACAAAAATTTTCATGTAGGATCACTCAAAATCCTATGATGGTCCAAAGCTCATTTGTGCATAACATACCCGCTCAAAAGTAGGCTGAAAGCAATACTTAATGTGAAATTGACATGAGATATGATCTAGGGAATGAGGCAGTTTCGTGGGTCAAACTCAGTATATCCTACATCAACAAGACATAGGCCGTCTGGGGGTGCAGGTGGAGCAGTTGCACGTCTGCATGTAGCATCCATCAGCTTTATAGCAGTGCATCCTCTTGTGCACCTGCAGCTGCTTCCCTTACCGAGGTTGCCACAAGTGTTGGTGGGAGAAACCACTGGTGGTGGCTTTGAAACACTCGGAGGGGATAAAACACACTGTTTTATTACAAGAAACAAAAGCTTACAAACAATTAACACAAAAGCTTAACACAATACACGCCCTCTCTCTTTCTCTCTAGTGTTTCTCTCTATTCTCTCCACACAGAATAACATAAGCTTAGCTTGCTATTTATACACGAATTCAAAACAAGAAAATTCAACCTTCAAGTGTGAAGGCGGCTGTGGACGGTGGTGTGAAGGCGGCTGGCGGCTGTGGCGGCAAACAGCTGGTGGCTGGCGGCTGGGCGGTGACAGCTGGTGGCTGCCTTCCTTGACCTTCTGGATGGATTGAGTTTAATACAACAAGGACAAGCACCGTGAAAAATTACAGATGCCAATGAGGCGATTGAGCAGAAAAGTTCCCCTATCAGGGAAGTGGGAACAAAAAAAATATACCTTGCTTTTCAATGTCTGTGCTTTTTTACAAGTTAATTTATCGTGAAGGCCTTTGCCATCCTTCAGAATCTGGATGTTGATATTCATTACTGATAAATTCTGCAGGTTTTGGAAGCAAATGCTGCACATGTCAAGGCCCTCTATCGCCGTGGAATGGCCTCCCTGGAAGTTGGAGATTTTGAGGAAGCAAGGGGTGATTTTGAAATGGTAACGCCTGTAGTTGATTTCAGTGAAGAGCTTCAAATTCTTTGACATCGATATCTGAACATGCTTCTGGATGTTAGATGATGAAAGCCGACAAGTCATTTGAACCTGATGCAACAGCAGCTTTTAAAAAGCTGAAGCAGAAGCAGAAGCAGCAGGTGGGTAACCTGCAACCATATTCTTTTGCAATTTGTGACGGAGATAGACATTTTATATCATGCTTTGACGAGCAGGATGTGGAGAAAAAGGCAAGGAGACAATTTAAAGGACTATTTGACAAGATGCCTGGGGAAATCGTTGATGCTGGAACGGATAACAGAGGGGAAGAGCAGAGTACAAATGAAAACCACCAAGAGAAGGATGGTTCTCTCTCCTGTGGCCAACTGGTAGAAGATTTTTTTCAGCTCCTGGGCTTCAAAGATGCACGATATTATGACAAAGCTTTAGGGTTGGGCGTAAGCAGCATTATTTCTATCGTCTGGCTGGCTAATTCAGGCTTCGAAAGGAAAAAAACATATTAAAGAAGGTTCAGTATACCATTTTCAGTGTAGCCTCACAAAGAAAATAAATTTTTGGGCTCCGTTTATGACGATATATATCCATGGAAAAACAAAACGTATCACAGGAGGTTCATTATACTATTTTCATTGAAGCTTAAAATGGACGTTGTTGAATTACTACATTTGATCTCAATCATGTGACGGTACATTTATTTTCAACCTGCCAGTCAGAGCAATCTGGTGCCTCGTGCTCGTGTGGTGGCTGTCATTTATATAGAACCTTGAAGAGAATGGAAACAGAGTGCTTGGACCTGAGTCCGTGCATGGCTAGGCAAGCTTGCCACTCTTCAAGCTTCCGATTTTTTTTGGCTAGAAGGTCTAGAAATCCACCCTTCATCCTAAGGTCTTGAAAACTCCCTTGTGGGGGCAACTAGGAAATAAAATAAACTTCTCTGGCATTTGCAAGTGTTAAGCCACCCGAAACTTTTGATTCCGATTTTTGTCCCGTATTGATCCTTTACTCAGCTTGTATAATAAAGCAGTCCCACCAAATTAAAAACCACAAGTTGTTTGGAACGATTACCATGAGCTGCTGGGAATTCGTTGTTAATACCACTTCGTAATAAAAGTTACTTTTTTTTTTTTTTATCTTGCAAGGTACTTCAGTTAAGATTGAGATGGTAGCAGTAATTAAATTTCAATGAAAAAGAATGAAGCCTTCATTTTAATTCTTTCTGCAATCATATTAATGATTTGCTACATATTTTAACTTCGAATTTCAAGATTAATCAATAAGTGTAAACTACTGAAAACATATAACATGATGTCATTAATTTCTTATTTATTTTATAGCTTAGTATACTTTAGTTTTCATTGGTCATGGGGTTTTATTTGTTTATACGTGAATTTGTTCCTGGAAGCTATTTATATTTATTTTCCTATTATTAAATTAAATAATTTGAATAGCATTTCCGAGTTAGAAAAATATGGTTCTTGTTTTGTTTTTCGTTCCTCCCCCTTATTCTAGCAAATAAATTCACATATTTTTCTATAAATATAGAACTTATTTTCCATATTACCATATAAATATTGATGGACTTCCTAACTTAAACATATTAAGTTAGAAAGGCTAAGATAAGTTTAGAAAAACTCCCGTGTCTGAATTTCAGATTAATGCTCGGCAAAAATGATTCCATCATATGGATTGTGGATTCTAGAGGTACTCTTGCAATCGATCCCAACGTTGACAGATTCGAATCCGATGGTTAAAATAAGATTCCTGAACTAGGCAGGCCAACAGAAAAATCCAAAAACAAACTCCCATAAAATTATTTACGGTAAAAGTCTTTTTCGGAGAAAAAATAGCTTTATATTGAAAGATCAAAAACTTACAAACCATGCTCAGGAAGGATGTAAGCAATATCAACACATTCATTCATATTGGAGCAATCGACTCATGTTCAGGATACGATCATTCATCATAGGGTTATATAAACATAAGTTTAACGGCACACTTTATATTAGTTCCTGCAGCTTGAACCAGAAAAGAGGGCGAAGAAATTAAACAAAGCACACGCATAAAGATGCTTGATCAAACATGCCGGACAGAGGAAACAGAAGAGAAAATACATGGTCAGTGAAATGCATACTGAATCATCATCAAACTTTGGGAGCGGTTTCGTTTTTGTAGGCAATAGCAAGAGCACGAACCTTCACTAGGAAGAACCCAACGGTGTGACCAGCCACGGCTGCTATAAATATTCCAAGATTGAAAGACATGACAGCAAGCATGACCATGTAAGCAAAACCCATACGAACAGCATAAACACAGGTTTGAATAAGCGCACCCGCTATGGGATTGTGAGTGCCTATTTTAGCTGTTGGGGAGACCGAAAAGATCTCGATAGCAGCAGCCAACAAGAACACACAGAAGAAAGCCAACATGTACATACCGAGGCTGCCGTTTGGCCATCCAGAGAACAGGATTATAGCATCTTTTCCCCAGTAGAAACTCATATGCATCATCATGTCTGATGGGCTCATATGCATGCCACTATCAGACATGGATCCAGGATCCATGCTATCGTGATCATGAGCCTGAGACATTTTTTTTTGTTTTGAGAGAGAGAGATCAAGTATCAAGATTAGCAAGGGTTGATTTTGTGATGATCGTATTCTCTTGGGTGCATCTAATTTAAACAAGAGAGGTCAAAACAAGAAGGCCTAGTTCTCTCTCTTGCTAATAACAAAAAAACATGAAGTGTTAAAAGGTGATTAGGACAAGGAGAAAGAGACAGCTTATAGGTCAAAACGCGCGCATGACCAGCTTAAACCTTTTTTAAAAATAAAAATAAAAATTAGCATAATAAACTTAAAATCTTGATACAATAATATGTTTAAAAAACATTTGATAAAATAATACATTTTAAACTTATCACACTTCTAAAATATACATTTAAATAATATCATCTTTCACAAAAATAATATTTAAATTAATATCCTAGTTTAGGACCACAATATTTATTATATATTTTCAGCTTTTTAAATAACACACATTGTGTTAATTAGTTCTTATCTGAATCTAGTATGTAAATTAAGATAATCATTTGTTTTAGTGGATTTAAATCTTCAAATAAAAATATTAGAAAATAAAAAACACGAGTAAAATAAATAAAAAAAATGATGGCAGAATTGAACATGTTTTCCGTGGGTTTTTAAGCACGAACGATCAATCCTAGACTTTGAAATAACCGATTCTCATTGTTTTAATGGATGTAATTTTGAGAATATATATATTAGTTTTTATAAATTAGATGTGATAATAACAAAATTAAGGTGTCACTTTAACTATAGTGCCTAGTAATTTATTAATTTAATGAGCCCTTGAGAACACAAAAGAGTCCGAATAATAGTAGCCAAATTTTATTTTATTTCATTCGAACTTCACCGCCAGCAACGTGCAGGTCCCGCTAGGTTGATTGTTTTGTTCTAGTTGATTTCTTTTTTTCTTGGGGTAAGGTTCATTTGATGTTTTGGATGTTTTTATTAATAATTAAAATAAATTTTATTTTAAAATTTTATTTAACCGTTTAAGTTTAGTTATTGAGTTGAATTTATTTTTTAATAGAGTATCACTGTCTTGATAACCAAATGATTACGAGTTTAAATTTTACTATATATATTTATTTGATAAAAATTAAATACAAAATAATACAAGTATGTATAAATTTTAAATTTAAAAATTTTTTATTTAAAAAAGTATGTTAACCTAAATTATTAAATTAAAGTGATTGTTTGACAGCTTTTAAGATAATTTCAAGATTGAAGGTCATTACTCTTAACGCCTTTACCTTTAAGTTTCTCGGCTAGTTTAGCCACGTCCACAATATGCTTTACACCTAAATCTTCCAAGAAATATATGCACTTTTTTTTGGCCTAAAAGTGAAACCATGCCATTAGACTCTTAAACTAAATATATAAAATTGAGAATGTTAAACTTATAATCAAACATGCTCTACAAAGTATAATTACAAAGCCAAGCACAAATCATTAAAATTAATCTTGAATCACGCACGATCGATGAAGTAGAGACTCGGGCTCTCTATCTTATATTATTTCCGTGTTATTCACACAAATCTGCACCATAAACGGTCAGCTCTAAAACGTTATGCTCACCAATCACACAATATCACTCAGATCAATTCAACATTTCGAAGGAGGAAGATCCGGACCTTTTTCAGACCCATATCAAGAGCCACCAGACTTCTTAGCCCGACCCCCAAAAAGAGCGAAGCCAACTGCATGGCCACCCACTGCCGCAAGAAAGACACCTCCATTAAACGACATGACAGCGAGCATTACCATGTAAGACAGCCCAGAACGCACTGCATACATTCCAGTTTGAAAGAAGCCTGCAGCAGCCTTGTTAGTTCCTGGCTTGATGACACTTAAAAGACTGAACACCTCCACAAGGACTGCAAGAGCAAAGACAAAGGTCAAGGCCACAGCATACATCCCAGTGCTTGAACCAGGCCAACCTTTGAAAAGAACTTCTGTTTTATGGCCCCAAAAGAAGGTCATGTGCATCATCATTTTGCGGTGGGGATGCGTGAAGCCTGTGGTGTCCCACGCTTCTGTCAGAGAAGAAGATACGGTGGTGCCGTGGTGTGGCATCATCACCTCATGATCTCCCATATCTCTAGTGGCTGCGATGTTGGTATACTTTGGGTTGGCTAAATTATTCAAGACTCTGTGTGTGTGAGAGTGAGAGTGAGAGAGAGAGAAGTGGAGTGGAATGAGATTCTATCTCTGTGCTTGGGTTTTTATATTGGTTTATAGGAGGGCAGTAAGATTACGTTTCAGGTAGATGATGCAGAAATTAATTACGGTTCTTCATGAAATACCTTGCTTTCTACTTGTACATTAAAATGGGCACCACTTTTACAAGTTTCTATCTTTCGAAAGGGCTTATAGTTATATAGCAGGGATTTTATGCTTTCACTTTTGGTGATATGGTTTGTTTAAAAAATGAAATGAAATATACTTAATCTATATTTCAGTTCCCACAAATATGCAATTACTCGCTTGGAAGCAATCCATGGTCGAAAGTGAGCAGGAAATCAGGATGGT
>Ga0307517_10005754_pt1 | contig 18551 bp, 23 predicted proteins | sample 23_EM_MG_FD_194515 | JGI IMG/M metagenome (GOLD analysis project Ga0307517, IMG submission 194515) | Populus trichocarpa ectomycorrhiza microbial communities from riparian zone in the Pacific Northwest, United States - 23_EM | ecosystem: Host-associated > Plants > Roots > Unclassified | place... | reverse complement strand
AAGCCCAACCTCCCTCATTAAAGATTGAAGGTAATAGAGGTATAGGTCCAAATTACCTGGCATGTCCAAGGAATGAGCCCCAAGGTGAGGTTCACCACAGATATTCATATAAGCCAATGGGATCAGGGTTGAATTGAATTGTTCTACAAATCCTCAAAACCAGCACCAAGGGTGTCCTGGAATGTCTAGGTATCAAGGCCCATGGTTGTAATGAATACCTTGTCTGGTTGGCTCTGGTACATGAATTGCCATGGTGATGGTTAGCACAAGCTCTGGTTGACATAAGTATGGCCTATGTCCTTAATGACCTCCACCTTACAGCAGGCAGGCTAGATGACCATAGGTGATGTGACCAGTGTTACAATATTTTTATGTTTCAAATCAATATGCATCTACACTTGTTTCTCTTGTCTACACTTCACTATATCTGTGCTTTGTACTTTCAACACTTTTGTCTGCAACATAGAAACCCACACATCTTGTTCTCTACTTTTTGTTTCCATTTGATATAAGATGCAGCTAGAGTTTTTGTACTCCCTCAGTGTTCACTTTTCTTTTCCATACACTGAGGTTAGTTTTGCTTTTCATCTCTCACACAAAACATGTATTTACTCCTTATGTAGCTCACTTTCACTTGCTCTAGGTAAATACAAATACAGTGTTCACTTTTCTTTTCCATGCACTAAGCTTGCTTTTGCTTGCTCTAGCCTGACCACTATTCTTTATAGTTACCAGCTCACAACCAGGATATTCATGTGTATATTTGATTGAGTGACAGAGGGAAATGATGAAGAAATATATGATTTAGGAAGCCCTCTGGTGTTTGAATTGTATTCTAAACTCAGCTCAAAAGTCCTAGACCCTTATAGAAAGTCATCCACTGTCTCCAAAGTGCACATCTGGAAAGCCTTGGATATTTTCCAATGAACCTTGATCCACTACTGTCACCCTTCTGGCATGGATACATATATTTCCACTCTTATGGACAGTCACTCAGTGGGCAATAGGTACAGGGGAGGGGGATAAAACTATCAACAAGAGATCAGTGTCCTCTTAAGAGCAGCAGAGGAAACTCTGATTTTTTAAAGGCCAGACAACCAAATCACCAAATCAGCCATCGCTATCCGTCTCCGCACCTCCACCCATATTAGATAATGGTCACAATGAAAATGGATTCCCTCCCAGGTCCAGAAGTATGGCTTCAGCATTAGGCCGGTCACCAGGCTGAGGCTTCCAACAAAGTTCCAACATCTCCCATATGCCATCTGTGAACTGTGCCTTTTGTTCTCCTTCGGGTCTTGTGGGGCGATCACCATCCAGGACCCTGCAAGTAATGGCAAAGATTGAATACTGGGAAAATGGTACCTGCCCACTGAGAACTTCATATATTGTCATTCCCAGTGCATAGCAATCTGATTGCTTGGTCGGACGGCTCTCTTCCAAACCAAACTGGTCTGGGACGAGGAGCTCCGGGCTCATCCATTGAACTATGCTGGATCCCGCAGCTGTGGATGTCATGGTTGACTCATCCGAGATTATTGTGAGTAGACCAAAGTCCGTTAAACAGGCGCAGCCATTGTTGTTGATAAAGATATTAGACTTTGGATCGGATAAGTTAGGGTACGGGAGGGTGACTGTAGGGTTCGAACACGTACCCCCCTGAGGTTTCCATGGATTATTCCTTGATCGTGCATATAGATCAGCCCCATTGTGGCATCTCTCAGCTGCGGTGAGCATGTGAACGTTAGTGATAAGTCCGCATGATAACCTTTAATGGGGGACATACAAGTTCTAACCGATCCACATTGTTGTCCTTCACAAACTCGTTGATACTACCTTTTACCGTCCATTCCGATATCATCGCGAACTGATTCCCGGTCATCATCACGCCTAACAGTGGCAGCACGTTTGGATGACAGAGCGCTTTCCATCCCACTGCTTCCCTGCAGAACCTCTGTGGGACGCGATCGGTCGTCAACACACATATTAAGTCGAGAGCACCACCAGTAACCCACTCTTTTAATCTGGTCGGAATCGCCACTGAAGGATACCCTCAGAACCCTTACCGCCACCTCCTTGTGATCATATTGACCCTTCCACACGTTCACAAATTCACGTTGGTGCACCGGCGATGTCGCAGGGTCGTAATCGACCGAAATTTTCAGTGATCGCGGAAGCAGGGCTTGGCGGCCACAAATCCTGTATAGACAGTACAGGCACTTCCTGCGGATATCTTGTGGGAGGCTATCCAATACCTAATCGACAAACGTAGGGGTTTGAATCAACTTGTCACTGACCTTGGAATATTACGAGGACTTACCTCGTCTATCACATCGATAAAGGTCTGTGCGTCATCTCCGGAAAGGTGTCCGAGTGTTTTCACCTGATTAGGGTCTGAGAAGATTGTCTTGATCAGGGAGATGCGCTCGTGCGTAGCAATGGTGCGACTGATCAGCCGTTTCCAGATGGGAACTTCACTGCGCACGAGGGAATAGCCCGGTTAACGAACGTCGGATCGCAAGGATGAAAAACTGACGGGGTGAGGAGAGCTTTTAAGACCTCTTCAGCCTCCGGTCGCCGGCGAGGGTCCTCATCCCAGCAACGCTGTACCAGCGTCCACAAACCTTCCGTGAAGGTTAGGTGCGTTGGCCGCGGCGGACGCCTGCCTTTCGTTATGGCAACCCCAGCAGCGATCTGCGACAAACCACGGAACGGAACCATACCAGTAAATACCTAGATTTAAACAAATGACGGTAAGCCAAAGCTCGACACACAGCAGATCATCCACGACGTGCCTCAATCATGACCATGCCGAAAGAGAATATGTCCGAACCCTTGTTGCATTTCCCCCCGTCCAAGAGCTCAGGTGCAGTCCATTGCGCACTAAAACAAGGCTGACGCGAGGTGATCCGCATGGAATCCAGGTTCTGAGTGACTGTAGCCAAGCCAAAATCAGCAATGCGTGCACGACCAGAGTCGTCCACGAGAACATTCGACTGGCGCGATGTCAGTATGGTGAGCGAGATTCAGAACAACTACGTACTCCCTTGAGGTCTCCATGAACCACATTGCAGGAGTGGAGGTAGTGGAGGCCCTTAGCAACATCAGAAAGCTAATAACAGGAGTAAGCGTAGGGTCAAGACAACAGGAAGGAAACCCACGGGTCCGAGTCGGTCTGCACCGGGGTGCTTCTTGATGTATCTCGACAGGTCCCCACCAGGCATCCATCCCGAGATGAGCTGGGGAGGAGTGATGGTGACACCGAGGAGGGGTAAGACGTTCGGGTGCGTCAGGCGTTTCCACATTACAGCCTCTTTGCAGAAGATCTGAGCTCGGTTAGTGATGGTAAACAGGGAAAGTGACGATGGCGCACTTTAGTAACCGTCTGTAAATCCTCCTTACCCACCCGCATACGCTTGATGCAAACCGTTGAACCACTGTAAATCCCATGGTACACATCACCAAAACCCCCATAGTCAAACGGTTCGGCTTCGACGGTGAGAAGGTCAGACGATATGATATACGATGCCGGGAGTATCGCCCTGGTGCCGTCGCATATCCTTTTGAGTTCGACAAGACACTTCCGGGAAGCGAGGCTGGAAGGATCAAGAGTATCGGGAACCTACGCTGGCTTGAGCAGGGATTGGGGAAGGATGACGCGACGGCATACCTTGTCTAGATAGTCAACGAGCCACACCAAATCTTCGCCTTGAAGGGTCGGCACACATTGGACATACTCCTCCCCATAAAGTAGGTCTTTGAGTTTGTCGTGAAAGTCAGGCGAAATCCTGTTGAGGCGATGAAGCGGTTGCAAGGCCGGGGAGCTGGGCGAAGTCATGGGGAATGGTCTTGTGTGGGGGAATGAGAGGCGGGAAGTATGGCGGATGGGAAGGTATACGAGCCAGCTCGAAGCCTCACCCAATTCACGAGGCGGATGGTACAATTGATGAAAGCGATATGAACTGTCACAGGACAGATGCTCCTGCAAATCTGTACTATAGGCATATGTTGTGAGCGGGAACGTTGGAGGGTTTGAATGGAGAACGGACTCAAGCCAGCCGATCAGCGTCAGACACGGCGCCCCCACCCTTATCATCACACCATCGCCCGGCCTCGAGAAGGGGATTCAATGTGATCCGGCTCGATGCGGGACGATGTGCTTGTCATTTCCAACAACCGCTCCGTTCCGTGTAGTGTTATCGGACACGTAACGGTCATTCCATCAGGACGACGCTCCGAGAATCCTCCTTGGGGTGCTAACAGCTGAATGGCTGACCCAACCCAACTGTAATGCCTGGATTCCACCAAAGGTCACGTTCAGCGCCCGTCGGTCATTCGCTGGATACTCTCGTATGTGGTGATCCTATCGATTATCGAGTCTTGAATAGCTCAGGATTCCAGCTCCTCTCGTTGAAGATCCTTACTTGTGCTGGAATTGAAGTTCGCGCTCCTCTCCCCAGTGGATCCATTCATAGCGGGCCTCCAGGCGTATTCCGGGCGCTCGTGGGTCGGGCTCGGCTGGTGGTTAGTCGCATCACACGGCAGACCTTTGGTTCGGCTGCCCTCGGTTGTTTTCTGCGGTCTTCTCCCGTCTGCCCGTTCAGTCGTCTAGCCGGACCCCAGTGAAGCGCAGGACCCAGCAAAGGGAAGGTAGGTACATCCCGGGCGTAGCAGCCTCGTGTGCAGTCGAATCACCTCCCACCTATGTAACCATGGATCTGCTTTTCTTTAAACTGCGTCATTCTGATGCGAGTTACGGATATCGCCTAGGAGGCGCGGAACTCTCGTATGCTCCTCATGTTGCTTCGCCACCTCACAAATTCCCTGCCCCCGTTTAGCCTTGATGGAATACGAAGACCACGATATGGACGCGCAATTTAGCAGCCGCTTAGACCGTTTGTTATTATTCTTAAGTATGTTATTGATATGTCACTCGTCTTACACTTTGACCCATAAGCAGCCACTTGCATACACACCACCCGTAGTATGCCTGAATCACCTGTAGTCTTCTCCCGAGTTCTCACACCCCGCGCTTCGTCACACCTCCCTCGGGTTCTCCTCTCGTCTGGTGGCGGAGAAATGAAATCCGGCGATCAAATTGTGGCCTGGGCACTTGGATCACCTCGTTCGGAAAGTTACTCGAGCGAAGCTGCGATGATCGCTGTGGGCGCCATATGCAAAGTGACGAATCGATCACCCGGCTCGGGTTTGAGGAACAATCATCACCGTCTGTTTCCAGTTTCCTCGCCAATTGATACATTTCCCAGCGTTTGGATGCAATTTATGGGCCTTTCACCTTACTTCCACGCTACGTCGCCTTCATTTCACCCCGTGCCCCGGCATACATGGTATAACCGTTTGTATGGGACACAGGTCATTATCGGGGATTTATTTTTGGGAAAAACGTTGACTAAGTTTCACATTCTTGCCCCCTTAATGGCAGCTACAGGCACCGACTTCGCCGCGGGGCGTAGGGACTTAACTCCCGATACAGTATCGATGTGTGGTTCAGACCGAAGCACCACTTCCCCCTGAGGTCCAAGGCTGGATCATAAAAACCCATGGGTTGTCCACAGCAACTGCAGTGCCTTGCTCCCGCCGCAATGCTCCTGCCCCGCGCGTTGTTGTCTGTTCTCCCGCTCTCCACACCAGAAAGATGTGCATCTCTCACCTCCGTCACCACCATCCCTGATACTACGATCGAGAGCGCCGTTCATTACCCGGTCGGGACGAACATCACCACCGGTGCCGACTTCACCTGTTCGCCTTGGCGGGTAAATTCTGTTGACATTTGTCGTGTTACTGGTGTCATCGAGACTTCTCCCACCTCTACGGTGGACTTCGAGATGTGGTTGCCGGACACTTGGTACGGTCGATTCCTCGTCACTGGGAACAATGGACTCGGAGGCTGTAAGCCCTTCCCTTAATCCATGTGTCAAAACAATCTCTTACTCAAGGGTTGTAATCTCAACGCTCGATTACTTTTATCTCCGTAACATCAGGTGTCGATTATGGAAACCTCGATCAAGGATCTTACCTGCACTTCGCGACAATCGGGACGAACAACGGTGTTGACGGGTACTTAGACGCCTCCGCTTTCCTCATGCCCAGCATGACTCAAACCGTCACGGACTTCGCGCACCGTTCCATACATGTCGCGGCACAAGTCGGGAAGAATGTTACTTCCATCTACTATGGCTCAGATCCACACCATTCCTACTACGATGGTTGCTCCGCCGGGGGAAGGCAGGGGATAACCGCTGCATACCGTTATCCTGACGACTTTGACGGTATCATTGCCGGAGCCCCAGCGGTCGATTGGAATGGCGTCTTCGGTTCTTGGATCATATGGGCATCTTACGTGGCTTCCGGTACTTCCAGCTTTATCCCGGCAGATGTCTGGGAAGCTACGGTCACCCCGGAAATACTCAAGCAATGCGACGCCCTCGATGGACGGGTCGACGGGATTATTGTGAACCCAGACCTTTGTAGATTTGATCCAACGGTCCTTCTGTGCACCGACAACGACACCACGAACTCTTCGGGGTGTTTGGCACAATCCCAGGTCGACGGACTCAAGAAATTCTACCAGCCCATTTATGACACCAACAAAACTCTTCTCTTTTCCCGGTTCGACCCTGGAGCAGAAGCTGACATGACGTTCGGTTTTGGGATGTCTGGAACCGCACCGCCGTCGATAGAGGTAGGGAGCACAATCCACAACCTTGAAGCAACCGCCTTCTCTCTCTCTAGTGTTCTGACGTATCCCGTTTTTGGCGAACTCGATAGGTCTGGTACAAATATGCAATCTATGGGGATCCCAATCGGTCCTTAGCCAACTTCTCTGCGGCTGACCTCGTGTACGCTGATTCAGTGGACCCAATTGGGATTTCAACGTGGGAAGACTCTCTTCAGGGGCTCGCGCAATTCAAAAAGAAGGGCGGTAAGCTCCTCACGTATCACGGCACGCGAGATCCTGTAAGTCGCATCCTCCCGGTCAAAAGCCACAAGCCACATAGCGCTACGCTGACTAAAAGCCGCACAACCACCCGTCGCCGTGTACTAGGTGATACCCTCTGGCCAATCAAAACGGTTTTATCAGCTTCTCGCCGCCTCGCTTTCGTCTTCAAGTAAGCTTCGCTCCGAGACAAATGCGTTCGGAGCTCTCAGCAAATCAGAACATTCTCTGATCACGATGTTTTTTTACACAGACAAAGGAAGAGGAAACGAGATGGACCCGTTTTATCGATTGTTCATGGTGCCCGGTATGGGACACTGTTCTGGGGGTCCCGGCGCGTGGAAGTTTGGTCAGGGTGTCGTTTTAGGTACGGGCACCAACGGGATCAACCAAACGGACCATAGCGTTATGCTGAGCATGGTGGATTGGGTCGAGAACGAGAAACCACCTAATGTGCTCATCGGAACGACCGACCAAGGGGTGGAATGGAAACACTGTATGTGGCCAAGCTCAAAGACCGTGTGGAATGGGACGGAGTGGGTCTGTCAGCCGTGTGGGGGATTGTAGGATTCTGGCAACTAATTTGCCAAGCAGGGGACGTGGACCCTTTGGATGGATAGATGATTGGTCGTAGTTCGACGACCGACAGTACCTTGGTTGGATGGACAGTCGTACGATAAATCTTTTTGGATTACTCGAATGAAATTGCACGACCTCGCATATGCGTGTATCCCTATTTTACAAACGTTTCGATAATGGGACAGTTCCAATCTATCAGCGACATCAGCTACTCAACGTAATTCACTCCATGGAATGTAGGAATGGCAGATGGAACACATCAGACAGCGACGTGAGGATGTTGCCAGCAAAGGTATAGAGTCCCGGTCAGTAATTCAGGTTAGCTTCAGCCTATATGCCAGAATTCAGACGTCGGCAGGGACCGAATCCGGTGTTGAATCCCCCGCGGCCCGCTTGGGCAGAACGGCGATAGGACCAGAGGATATTCAAAGCGTCCCAAAGCGGCTAATCCTGAGTTTGACCACCTCCGGTAACAATGTTGAAGTGGCGGTCCAAGAAGGTGGGAATGTCCTGAGAGTCTTAAGTTCGTGCGTGGCGGGATGAGAAACCCCACGCTTCTCCTGAGATTCGACGAGAGAGCTGGAGGCCATACGGCAACACGGAACAAGCGGTGACTCTTGGTGGTTTAGTGCTCAGAGAGGGTACCGATGAACTTCATGACCTCAAGAACACGGTCGACCTTGTTGGTGGTGAGAGTGGGGTTGCTGAACGTCCCAGTGGGATTCCAGCGGGCCTCAGTGATCTGAGGGTCCATTTCGTGACCGCGACAAGACGAGTTAACTTCACGTCACAGAGAGTTCACGCGAAGCCAACTTACCTCTTGTCGACTACCGGGAGGCTATCAATGCGCAAGCTGATTTCCAGGATCGAAACAAATGATGAGTAGGGGACCGTTGTGGTCTGCGTCAGAAGGGAGACCCAAATCGAAGGGTATGAAGACTATATTCCCTAATTCATCGGATAAATGTTCGCCGTTCCCAAGACGCCACGCGCGATCAAGGAGAAATTCTGCTAGGTTGAAATCACCAAAAACGCGATCGATGATCCTGAGTGGGTTTCGGTCCAAGTCTCCCTCGCAATGCCTGGGCCCCATGATGGACTTTCGTTGGATGGAGAGATGGGGGCGGGCCATGATGCTGCGGCCCTATACAGGGACCAGAGATGGTATTGAGGACGTAGCCCATTTGCTGGAAATTCGGTTCGAGCGCGCCCTTCAACAGCATCAGCAGTGAAGGCGGATCTGATCACGAAGAACGGACTGGCCTATTACCCAGAAAAACAAATCAACACCATGACCGAGGCGGATGTGGAAAAATACTCACGAAGACCGAGGTATTCGGGCCTTTATCGCACTTCTCGAGAAGTCACCGACAAAGGGGAGGAGGATCAATTGGGCGCACACTTTTGGGCTGATGGTTGCTCCCCGTGATGCGCTGAGAGAAGCCGGAGAGGTGTTTGAAGGGGATTCGCCCTCTATGTGCCACGAAACCCGAGGAGAGTCCGACCTGAGCAGAGGGGAGCGGGTGGCGCAATATCGGAAGGAGTGCGGTGGCGAGCGCTTACCTAGACGGGTCACAAGAATGTAGAAGCCTTAGCCCACCATCGAACGAACAGCTGGATCTTTCCCATCTTCGCGATATCTTTCGTAGCCGACGCTCGGTACTCAGTACTCAGTGCTTGTGCACCGGACCTTCTGTTTATTTTTTTTCTTTTCGAAAGCTTGCAGTGGGAGATTTGATTCCGAGTGAAACCTTCCTTCGATGATTCGGACGCTGGCTTTGCTTCACGCTACCCGGTAGTCCGCAAGAGCCCCTTGAATCGTTCCCCTCCACGCATCTCTTCTCAGGCGGACGCTGGTCGTAACCAGTATCATACCACTGTTCTGGACCGTTCGCCGCCGCAAATCCGCCCCCGGGCACTCACACTCCAGCCTGTACCCTCGACGTGCGAGTTCTTCGGGCCATGAACCCCACGCGACGTTATCGATAAACACTATGTTCTCATTCAGGAATACACCCCCGACCATCCCTAATACCTACCTCGCCTGTCACTCAATTCGCTCTTACCACCCCACCGTAGATCATTCCATTATGTTGTTGATGGGATCCTCAAGGCTAGCGTGCTTTGCTAATAAGAAAACACAGGACTAGATGTGTGGGAATGTCGTAATAGGGTAATAAAGATACAACACATCCAAAGTCAACGTGGTCTGTAAAAATGCCCGTAAACGCGCCGAATAGCCCATGAAAGATGACAAAGGAACGAAGAAAACCAAAACCGCAGCATCCATAACCAATGGTCCCTCTCTCCTGCTGGGTATCGAAGAGTAGACCCAACCGCGGCAGATAACAAGCAACTCATCCTTCCATACGAAGAATCTGCCACTATCCTCCACTCATACATTGTGACGCATCACCTCCCCTGCACGCTCCCCTGCATCGCTCTCTGCATCTGCTGAGCATGAGCAGCCTGCATCTGCGCCGCCTGTCCATTCGTCGGCACGTTCATCCCGTTCACCCCGACGCCACTAGCCGGTCCCCTGAATCCCACCGGCCACCGGTATCCAGGAGGGAAACGTCCTTGCATCGGTACATTCATCCCCATCTGTGCCGCGTAGTTCATGTTAAATACGGGGTATCCCGACATCATTTGTAATGCCTGAGCGTGGGCGTGAGCTTGTTGTGCCTGAACCTGAGCCTGCTGTTGTTCTGGTGTTGCGGACTGCATCTGGGGAGTCTGGGAGGGCTGCTGAGGTTGAGATTGTGTCTGGGCTTGTTGAGCCTGCTGTTGAGCCTGGGCCTGTTGGGCCTGTTGAGCCTGCAGAACATGCATCGCCGCCATCGCCGACTGATTCTGCGACATCGCGGTAATCCTCGCCATATTATACTGGTTCGCAGCGTAGTTGTACATCTGCTGTGACTGCATCTGCTGGGCCGTGGCAGGTTGTTGCGGGTGCTGTCCGGCAACGACACCCGGTTGTTGAGCAGGGGGCATCGGTGACCGTGAGGTTTGTGAGGTGTTCCCGCTAAGTGGACTGGGCCGAGTGACGTTCCCAGCGAGCTGCGTGTTTTGCACCATCGGACTCCGAACAGCAGCGTTGACATTGCTCGGCGTCCCATTTGACATAACTCCTTGGGCCTGTTGTGGTTGCCCGTACCGAGCGGCGACGGCAGCGGCCTGAGCCTGGAGCTGTTGTTGCTGGTAAGCATAAAGATGCATCTGATGTTGGTTGGGGGTCATGGGTGTGGGCTGTGGTCCCTGGTAACCTGTTATAGGCATGAAGGGGGCGGTTGAATGATTCCTACTTACCTTCTTCGGGAACGTCGGGGGTTGGCTGAGGAAATTTCCCGGAGGAATCGGAGGCTGGAATGGCATGGGATACTGCGGGTGAGCACCCTGTGGTTGAGCCTGTATAGGGACGGTCGTAGGTTGGGTTTGTTGAGGTTGTTGGGGTTGAACAGTAGCGGGTTGCTGTGGCGCAGTGGCCGGTTGTACCTGCGGCTGTGGTTGGGGTTGGGATGATGGTGGTCGCATCTGAGGAGATGCGCTCTGCTTATGCGGATCCGCCGAAGGAAGTCGTGGAATCGCGGGTTTAGGCGGGGTTTGCACAGGGGTGGGTTGCGGTGTCGGAGAAGGTTGCGGGAATGTATTTGTGGCAACGCGAGGGGGTTGTGGTACTTGTACGGGCGCCGGCGTAGGTGTCGCACGCGGAGCAGGTGAAACAGAGGGAAGTTTGGGGGGTTCGAAGGTAGCAGGAGCGGGTTGAGGAGCGGGAGTGCTGGAAGTTGATGGAGGCGGAACAGATGAGGGTGTGGCTGGTGGGTTTGCCGTGGTTGGTGGTGGTACAATTGGTTGAGCTGGAGCAGTGGCAGTGATACCCATCTTTTGTCGTTGAATGGCCTCTAACACTTTCCAACTGGAACACGGTCAGACATGAACATGTGAATGTAAACGGATAGACCAACTTGTGTGGGCGGGTGCTGGCAGGTTTCATGAATTGCATTATCTTGGCACGCCTGACTTTCTCCAATGCGGTCTCCTCGGGGTCCATAGCAGAAGCCTTCCTCTTGAGAGAAGGAGGAGCGGTTGGCACCGAAACTCTCAGAATACTATTCACGGCCCGGGTCAAATGTGGATCGGGATCGAGACACAGAGGAGGCGCCGTTGACATCTGTGCGAGATTAGACAGCCGACCTCACACGCGGACGATCTGCATACCAGAATCCGTGCCTCAACCTCCAGAGCATGTTGGTCCGTCCAAACACCCCCCGACTTCTGACTTATGCGACAGATATCTGCGTACACTGTCTCGCCATTCGGTTGCAGTAGCACGCGGTGGGGCGTGAAGACGTCAGGCTGGTCGTCCGGGCGGTGATCCCTAATCTCTACTACCAGGTGCCCTGATCGAGAAGGTACAGGGTGTCAGCAGTCTCGTGGATAGATTGTGGCCCGCAACGCACCCTCGTAGAACGGCACCTTCTCCGCATCAAACAACTCCAACAAATCCACTGGAATGCGTTGCGCGCGAATATCGTCCAACAAAGACTTCACGAGGCGCGTCAGTGCAGTAACAAAGGTAGAAAAGCGGGAGAGAAACGGACGGCCACTTGATGGTTGTAAGCGAACTTGGTCCCAGCATTGAAGTTGTTAAGGCACCAATGGGCCGACTTGAGATGGACGGTGAAGGATGGGGGAAGGTGCTGAGTCGTGTTCAAAAGGTCGTCGACATGACGCGTGAGGTTGTAGTTGGCCATCGACGTCGTGGCGGAGGACAAGGGACCGACACCGTCTGGGACACACGGGTCAAGTGGTCGTCCGAGGACAAAGAAGCGCTGGTTATGTAAGCAGCATTTCATCTCCTAATTTGGACATCCAAGATCACTCAGAAAATGGAATCACAACTATCCGAGGTAGGTCTGTTCCTCCCTCGTTCATCCAACAGTGTCGGGAACATAGCAGGCTGAAAATGCGAGGTAAAAGCTACTGGAATTTCTGCACGACCGCAATCCGCAGGCCAGGCAGATCGCATTGTCAAATCTGCTTGGTCACACACCAAAAGAAGCCCCGTTGCGATCCATCTTTTTCAAAGGTTTGCAAGGCGGTGGGTTTGGGAAACAACCGGAATCAGAGGTTGTGAGAGATCTCAAACTTTTATGCCGCGATCAACTCGTAAATCGAACCCCAAAGTTCTTTGATCCTGTCGAAGCCTTACATGGGAAATTTTGTTCAGGCAATAGCTCACGATGCCTTCAGAGCGTTGGTGAACTTATCGGACTCGCCGATTATGATATCGGCACTCTCGGATACCAGTTTCCTTCAGTTTCTGGTGTCTTATATTCTCGTCGGTACCAGTCTCCTCGCTTCCGGAGCGTCGTTCTTGGAATGGCTTATCGATCCTCCCCAGAATCCACAATCGACGTTAGCTGACCTTGCGACAATGCTGCTCTCTAACCTCTCCGTCTCAGCGTCGGTCACTTCGGCCCTGATTTCTATGAAAATATCGATCATACCAGATCGCAAGGACCCCGAGTTGTTTTACCCAGTCCAATCCAGGTCGGGAACGACCCCTTTACCACCCCCAGGCGACTCTCATGATGTCCTTGCCATGCCCCTTCTACTGGAAGCATTCGTTCAAGGCGCTCTCGTAGATGGGAACCGGGGGCTCGACGGGAGGAAACGTAAAGGAGAACTACACTTCCTGGCTAGCGTCTTTGCGAATATCACCTCGGTCGGGCTTTGCAGATCAGACGATTCTTAAGCTTATCACTGACGGATCCGTAGTCGCAAGCTGGCCGAAATTTCTTTTCGACGCCGTTTCCTTCGAAACCGCTACAACCGAATTCGCCTCTGGAGTATCCACTGGCGAAATTGATTTTATTCACGGAACATAAGGACAAGATTCGGAGAGGCGGTGTTGGCTCCACCATCAAGTGAGTAGGCGGTTCTTTTTCAGGAACGATCATCGCCTTAACTCGAGTAGAAATTGCGCATTCCATGTGCCCATTCACAAGGCCATGCTTTTACCAGAGACAGAACGGACAGCCGTCCCCCCATCATCTAAGGAGGCACCTGGGATCGATGCACTGCCAGCGATATTACTACCTCTGGCAGGCCCTGAGGAGTTTGATCTGGATGTAGGCTTTGAGTGATCATGGAAAGTGATCGTTGCTCGTGCCTTACAACTCATTCCATAGGACCTCGACAAGCTCCCCGCGTCGCTACAACTGCTCCCGCCCGACAAGAAGCGGGAATTAGATGAAGCGCTGAGACTCGCACACATCGAGACGCTGCTCCTCCTATGCGCAACACGCTGGGGACGCGATTACCTCAGAGACAACGGCGTGTACGAAGTGATTCGCGCCCTCCATTTGCAGGAGACGGCAGAACAGGTATATTTATTCCTTATTATTATCTATGCATGCCATTGACGCAACTACTAGGTGTCGATTCATGTGGAACGGCTGGTTAATTTACTCAAGCGGGATGAGGGCCCCGATACTGAGGATGATTCGGAGGTTGTTGAGGCAGAAGATGAGGATGAAGACGACGATAGGATTACGGAAGTGTAGAGAACACGCTCGTCATCTGTTTCAACCCTGGCTGCCAAAACGTCGTCACAATGATACATGATAAGTATGATTGACGATCCCAGGGCGATCATAATGCCCCTGGGGCCAACGCTCGTCCCGTGACCCTGCCAACCCCGGCCCCGCAGATGTCGATGATCACTCACCCCCGTGCACATATCTCACCACGGCGGGGCGGGACAGATATTCCGACTTTCACGGACAAGCTCACATATACACGCTAGTCCGGTGGCACCGGGGTAACAGAGAATAAGAGCGTGGTTTCCTCGATGGTGGAACGTTGTGCGCACGAGTTTGTCTGAACGTTAAAGTTAGTTAAGGGCTCTTCGCTCGAATGAGCATGGTACGAAACCCCGATGAAAAATTTGGGCAGTCCGATCTATCCGGAGCGACCAAACGTCGTGCACGAGTGCGGTCGTAGATCCTCATTCCATCGTGCCAAACCTGACACACAGTTTCAAAGAGACCCTCTGACAACCAGGCTTTGACGCCAATTAATTGGCTTCCCGGCGGAATCAAATCGGTTTGAGCATTCTGCACATCGGTTTTGGCGCATAGTCTCTCTCTGCATAGCGAGAGGCTGTGAGCCCTACCCTGGGCGGTAATGAAGACAATTGAGTGGTGTGCGCCGTGTCAAGCGGCATGGCCGAGCTGCTAGTTGCCGTGAAGAGACGCCGGGGGAACCACTAGCACGCCCACTGGCGCTTAATTCCGGCAGTTCCTGCCAGCGTCCATCAACCCCATCCCATCCCTAAACCGTCGTCTGGTCGCTCGGAACCAAAGCGGCACAGGCCAATCAGCGAGGGCTACACTTCCAAAAAGTTACGCCATCGACCTCCTCGCCAGATATCTCCCCGCTAGACGATGGCTGCCCCTCCTTATCTGGCTAATCCACCAGAAACACCGACGTCTGCCCCAACAATGGGCCCAAAGGGCGAACGGAGCTCGAAATCCGGAAACAACGTGCGTGTCTCGTGTTGTAAAGGTTGGATGCCAGCCTCCAACTCGTGGTCGACTGACGTCTCCGCTTTTTTTTCATCTCCGGACCTTCACGTTTAGCCTGCGGTCGAGTCCGCTGTTACAAGACTCCTAGTATCAATCAAGGCCTTGCTGGAATCTCTTACGAAATGGAGTGAACAACAGATAACCGACATGGATGTAAGCGATGTGTACGTGCGGCTAGGAAACGATTTCAACGCGGCAGTGGCGGCATTCGCCGCCTACAACATTGAGATGAAGTATGTCCCCCTCCGCCCTGTCCCCTCCCTTTCACAACCCAAACCCCGCCGCCTCTAAAACTCTTTCACAATCTACAGGGAACTTCATTCTGTCCCCGAAGACCTACGAAACATCCTGGAGACCTGTCTAGCAGAAGACGCTCGGCCCGAAAACCTCCAACGTTACTTGCCCGACGTGCGGAAGATCATCACAAACTTATTACAGGGTCTGCGTGGAAAGCAGACGACATATCGGAAGATCATTTCTGAACACAAGCACCGGTCGGACGCGAGCGGCCACTCTCGCCATGAAAGTCGATCCTCGGTCCGCTCTTCCCGCCGTGATACAGCCAATTCACAGAAGAGCCTCCATCAGAGCAACCTGGATGCTACCCGTATGTCCGGCTCTTCTCTCAGGAGGACCATCACCTCGTCACGACGGAATCCTTCCATGCATGGCATCGATTCTCCGCCGCGCCCGCCCCTGGTAGAGGAATCTGATGACGGTGGGTTCATCGGTGGGTTCGTAACACCCTCCCATCCTCCGAGCATCGGGGATATTGGCCTTGGATCCCCTTCTTCTACCCCTCCGTCACGGCATGTTTTAACAAATGGGCATCCCTTCCACGACGACGATGCACGATCGACGAGTTCAAGGATGTCGACGAATCGTTCAACTTCCTCCCCAACCATCCCCCCTGTTCCGACATCCCAACAGTCTCCCGTAGTTCCAGCTACTGTGAAACGCTACTCTCTCGTAGACAAGCCAGTGATCATTCCTTCGGTCGTTGTCGATGACGCCCCAGGATCCCCAGATCAAGGAGATAGGCCCACTTCCCCGGAGGTGCAACACCCTCCTTTCGAACCTCCAAATCACGAGCCACCGCCCGCCCCAGCTATTGCTACCTCCCTTGCTGCCCTCAAACAGAGTGATGCTCTCGAAAGGCGGGCGTCGAAACGTTTCTCAACATACAACATCACGAAGATTACGGGAAGTAGGATAATCGGTGCAGGGAACAGAAAGTCCATGGTCGCTTCTTCTTCAGCGTTGACACCGGGGGAATTGGCCGTGTTGACTGAGGTCGAAGAAGGTCCTGGTCCGACTACCCCAAGAAAACGGGACCGCTCTGCACGGAAGGCCCGTCAACCCCCTATCCAGGAGCAGGACGAAGAAGTACCTGCCCCAGTACCCACCATTCCCGCGACCGAGTCCGCGAAAGAAGAGAGCATCGCGAGCGATACACAGTCCGAGACACAAACAAACGTTTCATCAAAACCGCCAGCACCAACTCCAAACCAACCATTTACCGTGTTCATGCAAGTCGGAAGGGAGGTGAAGAAGGCGACAGTTGAACCTGGGCTGACAATGGCGATGTTGCGGGTCTTGTTTATGGACAAGTTTTCGTATAGTCCCGGGATGGATTCCTTCCCTGCGATTTACATTCGGGATGGATCAAGTGGGATACAGTACGAATTGGAGGACATGGACGAGATGAAAGAGAAGTGTCTCTTGTCCCTCAATATCGAACGTGAGTTTATGAGATTGACCTGTCGTTTGCTCGTGATGACATTCTTCGTTCACAGCTCTGGATCAGATTAAACAGCACATCGACACACAAATATCTGGCCTTTCGAACGACATCAAGGACTTGCGGGCAATTGTCGCAAATAGCCAACGAATGTCAAATCCTCCTGTCATTGTTGGTCGGCCGTTCGCCGAGGAACCATCATCCACCGCGGCCCGGCCAACAGACAAACAGTTCCAAAGGGCAGCAGGTCGGTTGTCCAAGATATATAGTGATGGATCCCCCGTCTCTCCGAAACCGGACGGTCTGCCTGAATCTTCCACTGCTCCCGTGTTCACGCAGATGACCGGAGTGTCCATGGCCTCTTTCGCTGGCAGCGAGGCAACAGCGCGGATTGTCGGGGATCTGAGGACGCAGTTCGATGAAGTGCAGAACCTTCGTCGGGATCTCGGAGTTATGCGACAATTATACAGCGAGTTCATGAAGTCGACCAAGGACACTCTGGGCTCACTACGCAATCAGACACAGAGTGTTCGGCAGCTTGCCTCTGCGAAGGTCTCTGGAGCGCGGTCGTACATCGAGGACGGCAAGGCGAAGTTGGACACCAGAAGTCAGAACGTGCTGACCAAGATGGAGGAACTCCAGGATACCGTCGAGAACGTCAAAGACGATGTGATCAAGCGCCACGTCTCTCCAAGGCCACAGGTCATGAAAGTCATCAAAGGGGACATCGACTCTCTGGCGAATGAGCTGACTAGTCTCAAGAACCACATCACGACCGTCAAGCCAATGTGGAAAAAGACATGGGAGGAGGAATTACAAATGATCGTGGAGGAACAACAGTTCTTGTCGCACCAGGAAGAGTTCCTGATGGACCTTCAAGAAGATCATAAGGCCGTTCTGGAGATCTACGGACACGTCGGGAAGGTTATCTCTCTACGAGGTAGCGGGGCTGGGAAGGCAGCAGGACGATCAAGGCAACTTGCGAGACAAGTGACCGGAGAGGCAGACCCGGGGTCGCTAGGCAACGTCATGGCGGAGATCAGGGGGAGCTCTGTCGACCCGGACAGAAGGCTGAAGGCGATCGTGGCGAACGAGAAGAGTAGGGAAAAGGAGAAGGCAAACCAGACTGATGAGTTCCAAACTGAGTTGTCTGGGTTCGTTGGTGGGAAGAGGTTAAAGATGACGGGAGGAGCTGAGGAAGCGGATCGGGTAAGGCAGAAGAGGAACGACCAAACTCTCAAGGCCATGTTCACAGGTGGTTCTTCTTCCTCCGCGCTTTAGCATTCACCCTCTTTGTGATCTACTTTATATCAACATGTTAGAGGTCGGGTAATTTTCGCATTTTCTTCGATGGATACGGAAGGACCGCCAGTGTCTTTCCAACCCTCCAAGCTCCATGTATTGTACTTCCTTGCATTTTTCTCTCCGTTCCTTCCCCCTGTTTTTTTCTTCCTCCTCACATTGCACATATTGCCTTCAATCTACAATGACAACACCCCCATCATAGTATGCTCTATCTGTTGCGAGCGCTTTCGATTACCATAGTGTACATTTGATTGTAACCCCATTTTTTCGTGACATACGACCACATGCACGCCATACATTCCCCTGGACAATTGATGACGTTCGGTGATTTCGGATGTCAATGTAAGATCTCTGCCGCAGGTGGAGTGGACGCGGC
>Ga0307517_10005753_pt1 | contig 18552 bp, 18 predicted proteins | sample 23_EM_MG_FD_194515 | JGI IMG/M metagenome (GOLD analysis project Ga0307517, IMG submission 194515) | Populus trichocarpa ectomycorrhiza microbial communities from riparian zone in the Pacific Northwest, United States - 23_EM | ecosystem: Host-associated > Plants > Roots > Unclassified | place... | reverse complement strand
GTCTGGATTCTTACTTCTGTCAGGAGCACAGTCGTCTCCCATCTCTCTCCAATCAAACAGGCTATCTCGCTCGACCAAGATTGGCTCTAGTTCACCGGGAACTCCTGTAGCCGTCATTGTGTTCAGCCGAAGCGCAAGAGATACCAGATTGAACAGCTTCTCTCGTAGACCCTCTATCATTGCATCCGCGTCGCTCTTCCTCGTCCAGCCAGACACGCTGAGCACTGTTCGAAGTTCGTCCTTCAGGTAATCCACAAGGTTCGAGTTCCTGTCTCGAGGAATCAACGGAACGCAGTTCTGTTGTGTCGTCCTTCGCCAGTTGAGTGCCATGTCGGCTCCACCTGCAGTCACGCGTGTTAGCTAATTTGTCAGATGCGTGCGGGTTCAAAAACCTTACCTGTGCCCCTTATTCTTTCATACAGCACTTCCAAAAACCTCCCGTAGTCCCACTCAGTCGGATACCACGAAGTGATGATGCGCATACAGCAAGCGGTCAGGCAGCCTTGGAGCGCCACTTGAACATAGAATGGATTGATGTCCTTCATCGGGTGTGCCGCGTCTTTCTCCAGCCGTTTGATAAGTTCTAGTCCAAGAATGGATTTCAGATACTCTGCTTTAACACGCCTGACACCAATCGGCTCATGGTGCTCAGAGCCGGCGAAAGAAGAGAGAGAATCGTCGCTGACGAACCTCTTGTCGATTCCCTCCAGCTGATCCGTCAGCGACGCAGCGAGTTGGAAGATCTCGTCATTGACTTGTTTCAGGGTTTTTATACCCGAATCTGCGCGTGCGGTGGCAGCTCCCCTTCGAATGCCGCGAGTAAGACTGGAAAACGCTGACAATGTATTGGTTGCCACGAAGCGCCCAAGCCCTGTCCCGAAGATGTCCGTGTATTGCTGATTTTGAAGCTGGTCGGATTGCTGACGGACTTGTTCCAGGAGCATCTTGTTTTGTCGTTCGGTCCTGTTCGCCTTGGACTGGACTTCGACGAGCGAAGTTGAAAGCGATTCGTTCGTCACTTTAACGGACTGGATCTGACCATCTTTCACCAGCACCTCGTCGCGCTCTTCGAGAATCTCTTCTTGGAGTTGTTTCATCGTATTCTCCTGCTCGTGGTATTTGTCGTAGAGTTCTCGAGTTTCCTGGCGACTGTCCTCTAGACGGTCCTCGAGACCTCGGATCCGTTGTTTCAGAGACTCGATTTGAGTAGCAGAGACCAAGACAGCGGATTGCACAGCTTCAAGTTCCGCACTGAGCTCTTCGTTCTCCTGCCTGAATTCCTTTACTCGCTCACTATGCGAGTGCCTCTCAACCGCTATTATGCCCTTGACCCGCTGGGTTTCCTTTCTCGCAGTCTCTTCACTCCCCTTTGAGGCGCGCCGGATGTCCTCCATCTCCGTCGTCATTCTATCCCCCATCGCAACTCTTTCCGTTTCAGCTTTCAACAGCTCCTCTTCCTTTGCAAGGGTGACCACTCTGATGTTCTCCTTGAGGTGCTCCACTTCGTCTAAAAGACGGTTAACCGCCTCGGTCTTGTCATCGACGGCATTGAGTGCGTTACGAAGGTTTTCTTGAATGCGACGATTTTCGTCAGTCAGTCCCTCCTTCTCCGACAAAGCAGCTTCGAGATCGGTTTGATACTTCCGAATGATCAAATCCTGCGAATCCGACGTTGGTTCTTGTGGGTCTGCGTGTGTGGGTTCGGTTTCTATGGGAGAACTCTCCTTGTCTGAAATCGGTTTCGCCTCAGGGACGGCGAGCGGTTCGAGTGGCTTGTCGTCTTTCTGCTCTCCTTCCTGGTTCGATGGTTCGACGACTGTGTCTTGGGTGGATTCCCGGAGATCTTTTCCGTCATGAAGGCTAGAGGATGACGATCCCTGTCGTTCGCTGGGTGGTTTAGACTCGACCTTGGTCTCGAGGGACTGGGTTTCTTCTGGTTCGTGAACTACGGTGTCGTTCTCATCGCCTGTCCATGTGGACGGCTTAGGAGTGTCTTCTGGGGAGGTCTTGGAGTCTTCTGTGGGTTCGGAGGATACAACTTCGCTTTGTGTTCCCGACGCCAATGGAGGAGGGGGTGTTTCGGTAGGTTGCGGCTCGGGCTTACCATCAGCAGGCTTATCGGGCACGACTGCCACTTCGGATACGACCAGCGCTAAAATGTATTCAGAGTGGCCCACGAGAACTTGAACGCTCAGGCAAACCTGGAAGTGGGTCCGTAATTTTAACAACGTCTTTGTCTCCGCCAGCCAAAGTAGTGACGCTGTCCACCGAGTCAAAGCGTTTGCTGCCCGTCCGTCCGCGTGATGCCAGGAATTTTGCGACAGCGAACATTGCAATAGTTTTAGTTTCAAGATATGGGTGGTGAAAGTGGGGTATCAACTGATCGATGTTCTCAGTGTAACAAAGATTTTTAATATGGAGTTCGTCTACCCTGCCTCATGCGAAGCTTGCTGCATGATATCATGTGTAGTATGCACCTTTTTCTTGCATGGTGTAAACCATGAGGTGGAGTGGCATGAGGCTACAATCAGCCTGAGGGTGTTTTATCTCTGAAACTTGGGGTTCTATCTTTGGGAAAGGTTGAGAGATTTCGAATCATGTTGATCGCGAGGCTTTTGAGATTGGCGGTTTCAGTTGTAGAGAATCGGCAGAAGTGGTGTGGAACGCAAGTATTCCTTTAAAGATGAGCTATTGGCTCTGTATTCGACAAGCAATTGAGCAACTCGACTGTCAGACAAGTGTAAGAGCGCTGCAAGTTGCAAATCTTCCCAGGCCTGTCAGACGGTCACTTTAGAAAAGAACCCACTCACCGTTAACCATCAACTTGTTTCTTAATCATATGGCGTCTCGTTCTACGTATCGGGGTCAGAAAAGAAAACTTGTGCTCGCATTCGATGTAGGAACAACATACAGTGGGATTTCTTACAGGTTCGTCGTCTCCGGTCGTCCGTCGATCATCTCACGGCGGGCGCTTGTTCTGATTTCCATTAACATGATTTGTAGCATTTTAGATCCAGGACAAACTCCAGAGATTAAACCCGTAACAAGGTTCATATAAGGCTCAGAATAATACTCCCCATTTCCTGACTTTGAATCAAATTTGTTCAAAAGATTCCCTGCACATGAACACATCAGCGGCGCCTCGAAGATCCCGTCAATCATCTATTATGACCGCTCGGGCAAGGTCAGAGCTGTGGGAGCGGAGGCTACGACAGAAGCTGTTTGTGAACTTGCAGAGGTAGAACAATGGATAAAGTCCGAATGGTAATTTTTTTTCTTTTTCCGTGTACATCCTTGTTGGGTCTTAAAAAAACTTCTTAGGTTCAAGCTCCATCTCCGAAGTAAAGTTGGATCGGGGAAGAATGTTGCAAAGGACATCCCCCCTCTGCCGCTGAACAAAAGTGTTGTGGAGGTATTTGCAGACTTCCTTGAGTATCTTTTCCGGTGCGCAGCGGATTATATCAAAGAGACTCATGCTTCCGGACCTACCTTTTGGGAGTCGGTGAAGAACGATATCGATTTCGTTCTTTCTCATCCTAACGGATGGGAGGGAACGCAACAACAAGAAATGAGAAAAGCAGCCGTGATTGCCAGGCTCATTCCGGATACGACGAGTGGGCATGCGAGGTTAAGCTTTGTGACGGAAGGCGAAGCGAGTCTACATTTTTCGATCCAAAATGGCCTACCTCCTGGTGCGATGAAGGTAAATTGACACAACTGAAATAATTTCGTTGAAACTCACCCACCACCCAGAACGGCGATGGTGTCGTTATTGTGGATGCTGGTGGGGGAACGATCGACATTAGTTCTTATAGTCGGTTGGGCGATGGGAAGGAGGGCTTTGAAGAGATTGCCGCTCCTCAATGTGAGGACATCAACTCATTTTGTTGTGAACGCTAATTTCCAATTTCTGGAAGGCCATTTCCACGGTTCCGTCTTCGTGACACTCCATGCGAGGACATTCTTGGATAGTATGTCCCTGAACGATTTAAGATACCTCAGACCTTCTTATTATTTGTACCAGGTTTTCTTTTCGATTCACCCTTCCATGATGACCTGGACCATGTCGTCAGTTGCTTCGATAAGACAACAAAACTACGATTCAGGGATTCGAACGACCATCAATATGTCAAGTTTGGCTCTACAAGGGACAACGACGAGGTGTACAATATTCGATTCGGTCAGCTGAGACTTCAAGGGTCTGTCCCCAATTGAAGTGTTTATGTTTTGTGGACATTGAACTTTCTGTGCAGATCCGATGTCGCATTGTTCTTCGAACCATCGATTGATTGCATCGTGAAAGCAGTGCTCGATCAGAGAAATATTGCCCATAAGCCCATATCGGTTAGTTTCAATTTTCAATGATGATATCTACCCTGCTTAAGTACAAACATATAGCACATCGTCCTTGTCGGTGGTTTTTCAGCCAGCGATTGGCTTTATAATAATGTTCAATCCAAACTTGATAAGCAACGGTTGAGCGTCATTCGTCCTGATAATCATGTGTAAGTCAGGACATGCTCGGTTTCCAATTGACTGATATTCTGCCAGGAATAAAGCAGTATCAGATGGGGCCATATCTTTTTATCTGGATCATTTCGTTCGGACGCGGGTCTCAAAAGTCACCTATGGCAACTTCTGCCATATTCCTTTCGATCCCACTCACCCTGAACACAAGCAGAGAATCAGGAATGTGTTCACGTCGGTGTCGGGTAGTCGGCGGATCAGTGATTCGTTTGATGTCATTCTTCCAAAGGTTAGATTTCAGGACCACCAATTTGCTCTGCTAATTTTCATGGTAGAATACGCAGGTGACGGAAACGAAAGAGTTCAGGAGGTCGTATTTCCGTGAATCTGAAAGGAAGAGTGACTTCAAGATGGCAGAGTTTAATGTATGGTGTTATAGAGGTCAAGTGAGCGATCCCAAGTGGAAGGACCAAGATTCTGGTACGGCCTTTGGGTAGGTTGTGGAAAGAAGAATAATTGCTGATTGTCTTCGCAGGCAATTACACCAAACTGTGTACTATCCGGGTCGATCTCTCACATCTCCCACTGGCAGCCAGGACGAAGGCCAGGGGACAGACAGGGACGTATTATCGACTTGATTATGAGATTGTGCTGCTTTTCGGGTTGACGGAAATGAAAGCACAGGTCTCCTGGAAGGAAAAGATGGGAGGAAAGGTTCGTCGTCTGCTCATCTATTCTCCAAATGTGTTTTGAAATAATCTCGCGTCATTACTTACAGGAAGCTGAACAAAGGTATGAACGGCGTTTCCTTTACGAATTGACTTGCATGCTAAATATGTACTCTTATTGCAGGAGCTCGGCGAAAATCATTTACGACCCGGACACGACGAATGATGATGACCTTTGAATTTTATAGTCGACTCTGTTAATATGTATGTTCTCGCTGCGGCTCTCATCTAACCTTCATTGGTGTTCTTGATATTTAGGTTTAGGTTGTTTTTTTTTTTTGGCAATGTCATGTATTGTAGTGCTGGGATTCATATGTGCAAGTATCCAGACAATGTCAACGGACTCATTAAGTAGTTGAGACCGTCATCCTTGTCTCGATTACGACGTTTAACCTCTGATTTCAACTACTCGTGGCAGGATCAACGGTTCAGTGGGTTTTTTCTTGTTAAATTGCGATTCTCCAACTTAGTTGCCTTGACAGATGCAAATTTAATTTGCAGACCACGTAGCACCCTTGCATCGCAGGACGTTCTGATCCAAATGCCAACGCTAGATCTTTGAACCTAATCACTTTCTTCCTATTGGAAATTTTTGCTGCTACTTCCATATTATTATCAAAATCCGGGAACTTGCAGTGCTCGGCCCTCTGCTGCGTTCTGACTGTGAAGGTATTCTTGGCCTTCAGCACAGAACACACATGGCCGAACAATTCAAAAACGATTGAACTTTGAAGTGATCAAGGGTTGGAACGTTGTTTAACTCCTGTTGGGCTCACGCATCTGGTTTTCGTTCAGCCGCCTGGCCTCTCGGATGTGAGCACAAGTTCTGCACGTAAGTGAACGTGTACAAGTCGTGGAATCACACCTGCTGGGCGCTAAATTAAGAGGTTTGTAGCGTAACCTGTTCCTCGACTTCCCCTTGTCTTTTTTCTCTCTTCCAGATGCAGGAACATGGCGACCTACACTTACGAAGCTACAAAAATTCGAAAGATTGTGCTTTGCCATTGATGTTGGACAGCTTTTAGTGGTGTTTCATATTGGTACGTTGCCCAACAACTCCGAGACTTCCGTGAAGATTCTTTTTATAACTTGTCGCTAATTTAGTCTTCTCGAGGCTGCTGGTGCAGAAACGACCCGTGAAGGGATCAAAGTTGAAGCGGTTGAGAAAGAGCGGTGCAACCTGTCAGTGCATCTCGGTTATCGACGTTCCATGCTTACACTGGCACCTATGATTCTATATTTTTGTCCGGGACATATTGACGCTACAGTAATGCCGCCAAAGTCCTTCCCCCACTGTAGGAAAAACTCTCGCAAAGATTTTTGTTTTGTGGATTTTTCTGCGATAGGCGCCTCAATTCGAATGGGCAATAGCGTCGAAAATGAGATAGAGGTCCGTCACATCCTAGCATATGCGAAGCCGTCAATAAGAACAGGTGCCAAGGCCAAGAGGAGCTCGTCTCATTTCTGTGTCGATAACTGGCGTACAATGTATGGCTCGGCTTGTGGCTTTTAGTATTCTTTTTTTCAGGGTCGCAAAGGAGTTGGCACTATCGACTTTCGACTCATACTCAAGGAGAAATTTTACTAACATAGTTACTTCTCAATGTACGTATGATCGTTTTGCAACAGTTTCTGATCTAACTTGAAGCAGGTGTCAACAAATTACGTTACCCTTCTTGCAAAACCCAGTAACTGCATATCAAGAATGGCCTTCGTGGGTACCAGTGCTTTTACCCAAATGGTTTTTCTGATAAGAACATCTACGTAGCGCATATCGAATCCTTTTTCATTTGCTCCGTGTTGCCATCATGTGCAAAATCATTTGCCTTCAAAAACTACAGTGGGACTGATTCATTTCTGAATGTATCGAATGTCTGACCGTCTTTTTGTTAATTCGCTGCGAACTTGAATATTAATCATGAGGTCGATAGACCTGATCGTAATTTGTGCGTGGTAATTAATTGCTTCATCTCCCAAATTATAGAACAATGGTGTAGCGCAAGGGGTCAATGTCTAGAGTTCATTTCAGCGTCCAGATGTCATACCGTCGATGTTTTGCTTCATTTGGTCTTCCGTATGTCTTCTTGGCGCGTTTGAGGCTATCCTCCAACGGGTAAGCACCTGTCGTAAATATATATATTTACAACTGACATTTGAATAGAACATAGCCAACAGAATTCCGCCATGATCCATCCATTCTCTCGAACTGGGGATTCCATTGACGAATTAGAGGAACAAAAGGTTCTATGCTATCTACCCTGGTTGGAACAAGGTGACCACAAGACCTGTCCTTTTATCAACTTGGAATTAACATCGTTATTATCAGGGATGCCTCCCGATATGCCTATCACGGCCGATGAGCTCTGTAACAAATGAAAATGGAGATGAAAAAACAAATTTACAGAATCGAATTCGAGATCGCGTTGTTGGAGGTGTGCAAACAATAAATGGTTTCCATGTCTGATTGCACCTGAGATCAAGAGACAGGATCGTGACAGCGTGACAGCTGGTTTCACGCTCCCTACTAGTACTATTCAGCTTTTGTGCGTCCCAAATCTGCCATTTAGGCTGTGACACCATAGGGTTATAAGCTATCTAACGAAGGTCATCTCTTCAAGAATATTTAAGAAAAATTTGAGTCAATTGACATTGGCATCCAGTAAGAACAACTTCTGGCACGCCCCGCTTGTTTCTGAAAATGCAGAAAGTTTGATGACATTTTCAATGCGCAAAGGGACACTATTCCCGGGCGTATCAGTCATCCCAATACCTTGTCAGCAATTTCCAGACTCGGGCTTTACGACATAAACAGGCTAAACCCCACCGAACTCAAGCGTTTGATTAGGTAGCATCAGGAACAGCATTCGAAGTTCCGCAAACCAGGCAGCGAGGCGGACCACTGTGCTTATTCCAGTAGTTGGCCATTCTGGATGTGCTCAGGATACCTCCCGTAAGTACACCTTAGAGGACGTGATATCTGCCAGGACGATATATGGATGCGAAAGATTACTTGTTTTCTGTCGACCCGAGTCGAAACTAAGGCAGCTATTAGTATTACTTGAGTTTTAGTGCTGCCCAACGCAAATCCTTGTAAACACGATAACAGACTGCCCGTTCTTGGTTACGGGTTGTTCGGATTTTTTTTGGTTTTGTAACTCTATACTCCACTATGCAAAATAGTAGCCCAGTAGTGAGAACGCAGGGATTCGGGATGGTGATGGTGAGGGATAGACGAAGGCAGAGCGAAGAAGTGAACAAGAAGGAATGCCAAGGGTTGAGTCCGAAGTGCGAGCACAGAACAGTACGATGGTTGCAAGAAAGAAATAATTAAATGTGATGAGCCTCTGGAATGCTGGGAGGAATGCGATGCAGATAGCGTACATGGAGATTGCTGGTAACAAGTTGTGTGAATGATCAAGGGAAAAAAAATGAAGACTGGTGGGACAACGAAAGAGAACGAAATAAATCTATCGTACAAGAAAGCGAAGAGGGTCGAAGAACAAAGCAAATAAAAGAGGTTTGCTTCGTTAGAGGGAGCAATTAGAAATGAGCAATGCAAAGTTGTCGTTACGAACCGCCATGGAGCTGGTCATGAAAATCCAGAGGGCAGGGCGAGTCGACACGAAGGTTCATGTGGCTGGTGACACGCTGTTCGTGACGATCCCAGTCTTGTGAGTTGACGGATAGAGGGGCATGTTGCAACTGCGAACGAGTGGCACCCCAGTCGTATATTTCTGAGTCGTTATACCAGGGTGATGGTGACTCGGTAATTGCAGAAGACGGGTTGATCCTGTCCTCGTGGATAGGGTGAGATTTATAGTCGCCAGCCCAGCCACTAAGGGCAGAGTAAGAAGACGATGGCAAGGAGGATGGAGTCGGTCGGGAAGAAAAGTAAAAGCCGTTACTTGAGGAGGGAGGCGGCGCGATGGATAGCGTGGAAGGCTCGGATATTGTGCGTGAGGAGCCATCATTGCAATCATCTTTGTATGGATCTTCAATGATGATACCAAGCCCTTGCCTGTTCATACCAGAAGCAGAGAGATTTGTCCATTGAATATGTTCACTGCCGCTTTGTGGTGCCTCATATGACCGATACTGCTAAAGAATGAAAGATGTTTAGATCATGGCCAGAGGGATAACGAAAAGGATGCAGACCTCCATGAATGAACGGTCGTACTGGCTTTCGCTTTCATGTGTTTCATAGCCCATGTTTTCTGTCCCAAATACCATAGAACCTCCGCCATCTCGCTCCTTGTGGCAGTCAAAGTTGAACTCTGACCGTGATTCGACGGGTGTCGATCGCCGATTCCACCATGAATGCGACGTGTGGATATCTTCCATAGATTGTCGATTCTCTCCTCCTTGCCACGCGAGATGTGGCGTTTCAAAGGTAGAAGTTGAAGAAGTTGATGGTATCGGAAGCGAACCCTCACGAGCGGGGAAATCAGTGTGGGTCCGCTTAGTTGCCTTTTCAGGTGCAATTGTCCCCCACGTTCTTGGACCGGGTTTGGGTTCGGCTGATGTCTGGGAGACATCCTCTAATGAAGATTCGTCGGAGCGATCAGATAGGGAAGATAATCGCTTTTCAGAAACGGAAACGGAGGAATGACGTTTGAACATGTGGGTTAGAGGAACGGTTGAAAGACGGAGTGACACGGTTTTGTCATCGGGAGAAGTATTTGTAGAGGTGGCAGGTTTGCTGTCATCTATAGTTGGGGTCCGAACAAGCTGAATGGTTGAACTATTTGACGAGACAGAATCGGGATGGGATTCTGGAGGGGAGAAAGACGGGGGTAAACTCGCACAGGGTTGTGGTATTGAAGGCGTTTTCGTCGACGCAGCTCGCGACTTTTGGGTCCGAGGTTTCTTTGGTCGTGCTTCAGGTCGAGCGATTCGCCGATCGTCCTCCCATTGTCGCACGGCGATTTCAAGCTCCTCCCCCTTGAGTCCTTCGGCGACGAAGTTCGCTATCTTTGCACATCTGGTCTCCTCAATGGAAGGCATACGAGTTGATTTCGATTTCGACTTTCCTTTGTCTTTTGGCTTGTATTCCGATTCCCCCTCCTCCCCATCCTTCAAAGGTGACGCCCTGGTACGACCTCGCACACTGCGCCGTCGTGTTGCAGATGTACTCGATTCACCGGCCTTGAGCCTGGCATTAGCACCGGGACGGAAACGCCAATCAGGATAACGAGTTCGGTGCTCGGCTTGTGCATCCACAGCTCGTGCCTCCCACTTCTCTCGTTCTTCGGTAGGAAGTTGTTTCCAACAGAGACCTGATAAGAAGGTCATAGTCCGTTGAATAGCAGCAAGGGGGAAACGCGTACCAATGATTTTGGATAACTTGCTGTGGTTTCCTTCGACCTTTCCTGGGATATTTTGGTCACGAATGAACGCAGAACGGAAAAGGATAAACGCATTTGGGGGACGAGGGATGTATGAAGGGTCACGACGTTTTCCATGAGGTCGCGATTGGGCAGGAAGGGCAGGACATTCTGGTATGAATTCCACTGGAGTCATGGGAGATGCCGGTGGGCTTGAATTGCCAGAAAGGTTGGGACTGCCGTCCTCTGTGGCGGTGGGTCCCGAAGATGGGGCAAGGGACGGAGGAGTTATTTCGAAATGAAATGTGTGAGTAAATGGAGCCTTGTCTTTGCAACGTGTAAAGGGCGTGAAGTGGTTGAGGGGGATCTTGGCTGTGCTCACCATCATCGTCGACATCTTCAGCGCCCTGTCCGAGATGGAGGGGCATCTGCGGAATATGTTTCAGAGGGTGTCGTCAACCAATATAATATATTACTACTCACTGATAAAAGGGCCTATGTGTTTGTCACTGCAGGTGCATGTGCCAGCCTCGTACTTTGTGCGCCTGTGGTGATTCCCAGCAACAAGAGCTTCGAACACGACCCTACCTCCGGTCGCAGATCAACATATTCGACGTCGACATATCCAAGACAATAAGACTCCTGAGAAACCGTTCCCGTTGGAGATATTCCACATCACCTTATCTTCATGATGGGAATCACCGAACCACAAAATATGAAAGTTTTTCTGCAATGTTCTCGTCTATTGTTCAGTCTGCCTGATATCGATCCATCCTTTGTTAAGAAGAACTTGGCCATTCATCTGCTTGTCTCCGCCGCTCAAGGCTCTGTAACTGATCGTTATGCTGGGCGATCGTAAAGTCTAAGCAAAATATTTCACTTCGTACATTTGAATTTTATTTTAGGGACTGTCTATCCGACTCCCCTATATCACCAGGAGACCCCATGCATACCGAAACCGCGATCGTCGTGTTGTGCGTCCATACTCCAGTTCAACCCGAGGGCTCTGCAATCGATCGAATTTCGTCGAAAATCTAGTCACTTCAGCCGTCTGGACAGCCCCACCCACAACCGAGTTTGCAACATCCCTTGCTTGAATCGACATGCGCAGGCCTTGCACCCAATATTACTAATATTCCGGCACAGGTCCTACCTCGAGGCAATACTTAGTCGTAGAATCCGCCTCACAGGTTTGCTGCGGAAATCGGTGCGGTCAGAAAATATGCCAAAGGCCGAAGGGGGAAAGAAGGGAAACGAAATAAATCATTTGGGGTCAGTATCATCGTGGACTCGGAAGAGAAAGCAGGCTCATCGGGCTGCTAGTTAGTCGGACCGGTAATATTTCTCCCGTCAAAAAGTCGTGCTTCCAATAGGCGATCGATAAAACCTTTGGTTCAGAGCATTCGCTGGGGGAACAAACAATTGACCAGGAGGAGGACTTTCGGAGGTATCCGCAAATAGGTGGAGACTAGACGGAAATTGGGAGGTGTCACCAGTTCTGCAATTTCTTACAGAAGATTGATTTTGTCTACGAGGCAACTTCAAGCTCACCGTGATCCGAATGCCGAATCTTTCAAACTATTAGGGCTTTGCTGGACCAGAGAAAAAATGGGGTGATATGAATTCCGAATTCTCAAATCCCGAAGGAACTGATGAGCGGGAATGCTTTCTACGTTCCGTATGTAAGACTATATTTGATCCGGTGTTTGTTGTATGATCTCATCGAATGTATTTATGAACGAGTAAGGGCTAGAGCACTGAAAAGGTATTTAACAGTATTTAATCAAATGATATATGTTATGACATTGTCGAGCGGATATGAGGAGACTATCTTCTAGTAAGAAGTTGGCATTCTCTTAATAATTAATTCTGGGTTTGAATTCTGGGGTTCTTCATGATTCCGTAATTTGGTGTTTTCTGAGTTCGGACATGGATCTGTTGTCGATCTGTTGTCGATCTGAGGAATCCAAATCCCAACTGTAACAAATGAGAAGAACAAGTGATCGAATGAGGTCATGTTTTTGTTCATTTCCAGATTTTGCTTGTTATTCGAAATGCACAAGCATGAAAACCTGAGGGGTTAGTTTGCCACAGGGGTCACGGTAGAATTAGGATTTGATGGGACTCAATTAGCGCCCACAACGACACGTGACTCCTAAATTGGAGGGGAAAGTTCAACACCGCGTTGCCCGAAACCGGCTTTCAGGTCAAACTCAACGAGAGGGAAATGTCTCGGCGCCATGCATTAATTTCCTCTATGTAGTCGCCCACCACGATCTTTCAGCTCACATGTAGTATGCACTAAGTAAAGAGATTTCGCGGCTGCGAATTACCACAATCAGACGCAGCACCACCTTACAGTCACTGTACACTCCTGTCTTACATGACAGAGAATCTTTTATTTAGGATTGCTTCTATTTAGTTAAAGAGGGATGTCATTGTGTTCCGCCTTGATCATGGGCGTCCATGGGTTTTACAAATGTGTTTTACCACCTTGTGAGACGTGGCTTTATTAATGCAGCAGCACCGTGACCGCCGCTACTTACTGTCCCTCAGGCCTGGCTCTCGTTTGGTGGAAGATAAGCAAACTTAATGTCAGTCCTCCGTCAATTCATGGTTACGTGGTTCAGAGGTCAGTGGGAATAATATTAGGCTAACTTACGTAGATATAATTGCAGGTCAGGTCCGTCGGAATCGACATCATTTACATTTCGTGAGTTTTTTTAATCCACGAAAATCAGTGCAAGTTGACTCTTATGCAAACCTCGTTAAACCATTACAAAACGGAGTACAACCAAAATAACTTAATACTTATTAAAATACACTGAGCGCTGATCGATGATCTCGTACGGTACGGTGTTGTACCTGCCTGTGGCCATGGGGACAAGGAACAGACAATGGAATTTTTTCTTCTTCAAACCTCAAGTCAACCTCGTAGAAATTAGTGGGACTATTATATCCACTCCAGCTTCTCGAAGTTGTTGATTTCCACAAGAGGGCTGCGAATCGGCGACAGGCACAGCAAACGGAATTAACAACGAAACGCAAGCAATTGAATCCGAAAATAGCGCTGTGCGGAACGAGCTAAATAAGAAGACCCCGGTCAGCGAATATTGGCTCTTGGAGTAACCCAACGAGTCCCCTCGCGTTGCATGCGCCCGAAGTTGAAGGTTGAAGGTTGAAGCGGAAAAGTGAACTCGAAATAACAACAGTTTTCGGCTTTCTGACCCGCAACCGGTCTTAGCGCTTCAATTTACATGTGGCCACAGCGACGATATTCACGAGGAAACAACATTGGAAAATTTTTCACCTTGATACAGTTAACTCTATCAAGTGTGTTGGTCACAGAGGCTCATGTAGGAGCATGGCATAAAGGTACTCAAATTGTTTATCCCTCTTGTGCTATACTAACTCGTCTTCAGGGATGTACTGCATGAATGGCACATCTCCTGGTCGAGTGGATCAAAATGCCAATGATGCAGTACAGCCACTTTACATGGTACGAAGTGTGGATCCAGTCCTCCAAAACATCAATCTGATGGATTTTGACTTGTAGATGAAGGAAGTTGACTGGTGGTTTCATCACTTCAATAAGGTACGTTTACATAACCTAGGCTTCTTCGAGTATTCAAAGTCAATGACTCCAATTAGTGCGATGAATTCCCTCCAGCACCAGGAGATTTTCTCGACTTGTAAGAGACGGGATGTCATCAACTACCTTCCAACTCTGACACACGTCGCAATAGGCCTGCCAATGGAGAATTCACTGTAGAGATCGCTGTTAATCGCGCGTTCACGACACTTTCGTACAATGGTACGAATACTGGCCTGTTCGTGGATGGAAAGGACCATCCTGGCTTAGGCACAACTAGGGACGGAAAGCAGGATGGCAACGATTGCATTTCTGAACCGAACAGTAAGTGTCTCATTTGAATCGTTTCAGCGGCTCTTGTTTACTCAATGCAATGAAGTTCACACTCAGAATGAGACCATGGCATCAGGAACCATCTTCGCAATATCATACGTCTCCGACCTGAAGGAAGTAACCAAGGAAAATCTAGTCGTTTTTACTGTGCTACCTAAGTACTCTCCGTTCACCATTTCTTTCTTTCTTCATCTTACGTGATGTATGCGCAGCACACCATGGCGGAGGATCGCTACATATCAAGTTCCTAATTTGCCAGCATGTCCGGCTGGAGGTTGCATTTGTGCGGTGCGTTCTTGTTTCCTTTTCTTGTATGACCACAATTCTGAATGTTTTGTTTTCTTTAGTGGGGTTGGGTATGTACTTTTATGCGTTGAGGAAGGCTCTTGTACTTAACACCTCCAGGTGCCAAATGGATGCGGTATACCAAATATGTACATGCTGGGCTTTCGTTGTCGGGTCGTCGGCTCAACAGGGGATGCAGCTGTTGCCCCCAGTGTGCCTCCTGTCTATTGCGAGGCTGATCAAAGCAAATGTGTTACAGGGGCAAAGCAGGTAGATCGATCAGCCTTCTCTCTCTAACTTGAAATTGTCGCTTAATTTTTGTTCTCCGCGTGCAGATGGTCTTCTGGAATCAACTTGAAGGCAATAACGTCAACGTCAGCGGTCTTGATCTCGCACGCCAGCCTAAATCCCCATCATACAACATGAAAATGGGTTTTCAAGGAGGTATGACCATCTCTGTTTATACGGTGTATAGATCACGAAGTAAATATTTCTAAGGTGCTCAGCATGATATTTTCTTGAAGAAAGGAACCGCCACCCCTACGGATGTCCCATCGTCTACTCCTTCCAAATCATCATCTCTTTCCATCCATGAGACATTCACATACGATTTTGTGAAACTCTTTCTCTCTTTGGTGGCAATATCTCTGGTGATTTAAATCTTCTAGTATCTGGGTCACGATTATTTAGATCTCTTAGAATTTAGAAGGACCATTTCATAATTTTACATCGTTTAGACACACTATATGTAGCATGCCTGGCGATTTCAACTCATTAAGTGATTTCGTGGACACCTTCGACTTTGCTTGCATCCACCTTTTGAGACCATGCCACAACTCGCGACGGCCCGACGGGAAATACTTATCCCCGGATGAACCACATGTGCACATCGTGACGGAAGCAGATCAAGTCCTATTTCTAGTCTCGCCAACTGGGCACGATAAACGGACAGATTTGTATTGAGTGACCCGATAACTGTGGTTCTATAAACCATTGCGATAGCTTGATCCATGCACATTGACACCGTAATTGATATCATGCAACCAGCTTCTTGGCCACAACATGCCAGTTTAGTTCCAACTCTCATTGTGGCGTCCTCTCGTTCGTGTGCTCCCTAGGAACAAATCAAACTCCATTGGACGTCGGACACTGCTTCCGTACTCTGTGGCAAGGCCACCCAATTTTGGTGGGAACGTGCATGATATATAACCCAGCGTCCTTTGATCGCTTCGTCCCAAATGTGCACCCCACAGAGCGCCGCTTCCCCCCAACTCGTGCTCTTGCATGAATTCGGCGAGAGATTCAAAAAGAAGGACCTGAACTTTATACTGTAGACATCTCCCAAAATATCTCGGTAAGCCGGAGCAATCCAAAGAGGAGTGGGTTGAGTACCTTTCAGAGTCTCTCAGCGTTTTCACGGAAGGGCCTGAGGTAAGTTATACTATTGAATCTCCTCCCCCAAGCTTAAACCCATCCCGCAGACGACGATGCATTCCATCACAGAAGTTCTAGGGAAGGTCTTCATTCATGTTTGTATCCAAAAATGATCAGGCCAACACTAAGAAATTATATGATTTTATCTCTAGCAAGTCGAAGACCTCAATCGGGGTTGATTGGAACAGCGAATATATCTCTATCACACACTTTGTTACCGACGAAGATGGAAGCCTGAAGATCAAGCTGCTTGAAGAATTCAAAGACTCTAAAAGCGAGCTCGAATTTATGCAGGCGGCGTTGGCAGCGTCAAAAAAACTCAAAGATTCGTTGTCGATAACAGAATTCGAAACTGAACTACTTCCAAGTCTCCGTTCTGGGATTAATTGACATTGCATAAGGGAAAAGTTTAAAGAGTACAACAACCAATGTAACGGGCATGTACTGTACTGCGTCTCGAGAGGGGTTGAAGAGTTTCTTGTGACCATCATGATATTGGAGAACAACCAGTGCTCGCCGTCGATTAGGAGACTCCCGAACGCACTCGAAGTCGAAAAAGGTGAGGGCAACTGTGGAAAGGAAAAGAAGTCATGTCCCCAATTTCCCGATTGAAATCCTCAACGAGTACTGCTCTACATGTTATTTCCCTTTGCTCTACACGGTTTCTATGGCCAGAAATAAAGGCTGTCCTCTAATTGTCGTAAAACAAACGAAAGCATTTTAAGATGCGTGATCCTTTCAATAACGGGATCGTACAATTAAGTAGAATCAAAGAAAAGGAAAAGATAACATATCTAGTCCGACGAGTCATCAGCTGGGTCGTCTTCCATGTCTGGATTGACTTTAACAAAGAGTTTGGAGTCTGCATTTATTCCGCACATGGCCATAGTATCGTCGGGTGCGCACACAAAGTTATGAGTCTGGAGTTCGTCATCGACCTCGAGATCCATTGAGTGTACGAGGTATGCCCTACGAAATCAACCTTTTGGTCAGCGACGGCTCACAAAGATCCAAGTGATATATTACCGATTCGGATCGACTTCGAAATTTTTACAGGCAGCGATGAGAACCTTCCGAACGCTGTTCTTTCCTCGCAGTTTGAACTGGGTGGGGATATCTTCATATGGACCTACAATAAATACTTCAAAGCGGCTGTCATCCTCAGTTACTGAGTGTGTGGTCTTCTTGGACATATAATCAAGGTTTGAGAGTGACTCTACAGATCGTAAATCAGTTCAATCAAACTGGGGATTCAATAAACCATACCATGTTTGACGCTGTCGTCCGCCCCTCTCTGTTTCTGTTTCTTAGTTACTGGAGTGACGTCTATAGAAAAGAAAATAATGTTAATTGGCATGAACCGAGCGAATGAAGGATGGAGAGTGGCCTTCACCTGGTCCGGATTTCGTCGAGGGAGTTGTCAGTGCAGCCTTGAATTTCGTTTTTGGCTGTGGTGTCGAGGGCGGTTTTTCTGCTTGTTCAACTTGTTTTGAACCTTGTCGAGTTTCACCGGCCCATTGAAATAGAGGATCCGACTCAGGTTGTACTTGGGCAGCTTCAGTAGGCACCTCCGACTCATCCTTTTGCAATTCATCCTCAAATGTGTTGATTGGTGGTGGTATTGGACGAAAATCCTGAATCTGTGCTCCCAATCCATCCCGAGAGGATTCCGCTACAGGAGAAGCTGGTCTACTAGTAGTAAGCTGAGGTTCTTGGACTGTTGCAAGTGTGTCGGAGTCAGCCATTGGTGCGTCATCTGGAAGACACAGGTGATTAGATATTAGAGTTCATCCCCGGAAAGATATTCTGCACCTCTTTCTGAAACAGGTTCTGTGACGACCACGACCTCTACCTCTTCCAGGAACGACCATAATAGGGGATACGCGCTGCTGTCAATCACGACCGGCCTCCCTCGACAAGCTGTGTAGCTGGATGTTTGAAAGAGAACGGACTGGCCGGGTTGAATTTGAAAGCTATTCACGACTCTTTCGACGGTTTCCTGGATTCAGAGAAGTTCAACACTCGGATACACTGACTAACATTCAAATGCCTGCCTCATAACTGTTGAAAACACGTAAGAATCTCCTCTCGTCTTTGTAACAAAAAATAGACACGGGTAAATGTCTATCCGAGGTTGATGAGTTGATAACTGAAGTAAGGAGCATAACTGATATGTTTCGCGAAGGTGGATTGACTTATGACTAAAGGAAACGAACCACTCTCACGTGTTTGTTCTTGATGGGATCACTGGGTACGATGGATTGATATATTTCTCCGAATTATTGCTTGATTATTGCAATTTTCATTCGGTCACTGGTTTACTGTAATGACATTGTTGAGGCTTTCATCCTTCTGTACAAAATAGAAGGGCTGAAAACATACATGAATT
>Ga0307517_10005752_pt1 | contig 18553 bp, 11 predicted proteins | sample 23_EM_MG_FD_194515 | JGI IMG/M metagenome (GOLD analysis project Ga0307517, IMG submission 194515) | Populus trichocarpa ectomycorrhiza microbial communities from riparian zone in the Pacific Northwest, United States - 23_EM | ecosystem: Host-associated > Plants > Roots > Unclassified | place... | reverse complement strand
AATTATTTTACTATAAACCAATTAACTTAAAAACAAAATAAAATTGAAAAGAAAAAAAAGCACCTACTCGATGATGATATCATCAGGGAAGCATATACATTGCACCTCAAAATTTGTAGTTTTTTTAAGGGAATACTCCATATACAGTCGAAATTATGACCGCTTGAAACATTTTAATCTACTCCAGTCTTTAGCATATGAAATCTTTTATTATTATTATTATTTTAACAGCTTTAGAGTATGAAATCTAAGGGATCGAGTCAAAGCCCAAATCCGTTATACTTAAAGTGTTGAGGGTGATTTTCTATTTTTTTTCCTTTTTTTTAAGAGATCAATTAACTCAAATTTAATCTATACCTTATATTCGATTGGAGAGAGTGAGGATGTGTGTCACAGGAGGGAGCAGCGGACCCAGGTATGGTTTGACTGTGTTAGGCCTCTTTCCTTGTTGGAGTTAGGAAGGACATGTCGACTCCTGATAAAATCACATATGCGTATAGGGAGATTGAAGATTGCAAAACGAGAGATGATCTTTGACAATATGGAAATCTTTGCTAAAACGTCCGAAAATGCTTCACTTGTTGCAAATGTTGGCGGACACTTGGCGTTCTGTTCAGGAACAGCAACATAGAGTAAGTATTATCATACTCAACTCGATTCAGTGGATCAATATGGTGATCTACTTACCTGACTCTAGTCCCAGTCTAGATTCCAAAGTAAATTAAAGAAAAATTAATTTGGTATGACTCAATCAACTTAATGATTATACTCGCAACTCGATCGACCTTGTTAGAATCATGTTTGACTTTCTAAGAGAAATTAAAAAAAAAAAAAACATCAATTTAACATCTCTCTTGTAAGAAAAAATATTGAAACGATAATGTTTCGAATTGACTTGTGTCAAATCAGGTTAGCCCGCTCAACTTGTAACCTAAATCATGAGTTTAACTGAGTTTAATAACTTAGTTTTGTTTTAAATTTATTTTTTTATTTTTTTATTTGATAATAAAAACAGATATTTATGAGAAAGACAATGAATACAATTATAGAAAAAAAATTATTTTTTTCATTGAAATTATATTTTCTGATTCTTTTTTTTTCACAACAAAACAATTTTTTATTAACGTATATATAGTTCATTGAATAAAAAACAACAAGAAAAAAAAATCAAGAAAAGTATAACAATTTGAACTAAAAAGAAAAAGGTGTGTATTTTAATAAAAAAAACCTAATTTTTTTGTTCATGAATTTCTTTTTTATTTTCACATAAACATGTTTTTTCTTTTATGAGAAGCATTGTTTTGTAACTAAAAAACTTATTATAATTATAAAAGCAAGTATCAATTAAAACATTAAGAAAATCATGAATCCATCATCTCTCAGCAACTATATGAAAACAATAAATTTGAGAAAATTATATTAAACATCTATAATGAAAAATTAAGAAAATAGATATTTTATTCTCAATCGATATTAATAAGTAAATTATTTAAAAATTGCATATCAAGCTAAAACATGACTATCCACAAAAAAAACAACAATATCAAAAAAGCCTTAATATTCTTAAATACAATGATATAATTTTTTTATTAACAGCATATTTTTTGAATAAAAGGCAACAACAATTAAAATAAAACTTTGTTAAAATTTTTAATCATTTGAAATAAGTAGAAAAATGTATATCTTCATTCTACACTCCATTTCCTTATTAATGCATCTCTTTATTATTTTAACAAATGCACATTTTTTAATTGTAAGCATTGTATTTTATATAAAAACCCATCAAGATTTCAATGAAAGTTTTAATTAAAATAATATATAAATACTTTGTATGTAATTGAAGATAAAAAAAATTAATTAATGTGACAAAATCATGTCAAAAATCTATAAAAAAAATTATTTTTACTGAATATCTATGAGCAATTTATTTATTTATTTATTTATTACATATTAGTTACATAATAACTGAAAAGAAAATTGCTTAGAAAATGTGCATTTGTTTAGAAAAAATTGTTTAGAAAATGTGCATTATCATCAAATTCATCAAAGCTTTGAACCTAATATTGTTTAGGAAAAATAAAACAAAGAGCTGCATTGGAAATCCATTATTTTACGATATAGAATTCCTCAATTATCTCCACAGTTCATAAAATGAATTATCAAATTATACGGGCAACTTTGCTATTCAATTATAAGCTTGTCCATGCCCGTTGACATGTTTTGGATGAAGTGCCACGAGGACACATCGTAACTCAGTAGCTATGAACTTCATTTTCCGGTGATAAATCACAGCGGCAGTAGCACCGCTAATTGTAGGTTTTGGTACTGTAAGTTGTAACTCAGAATATGTTTTTTTTTTCTTTTTTCCTCTTTTCCAGTTTCTTTGTTTCACTCCTTGGAGAATGATTCTTCTCGGTTTTTCTTTTTTAAAGTTTCAGCTTCTGGAAAAGATGATGACGTTGATGAGGATGACGGCTGAGGATAAGGGCAGTTCAGTTGATAAAGAATAAATTCTAGGATTGGCAGTGGAAGCTTCCGAACAGGAAATGTGCATCTTCATTATTTTAGCGTACAACAGTGGACTAGGTTCAGTGGCATCTCAGTGTCGCACTGGCCACAGCTAAGAGGAAATCTTTCTAGCTTGCTTTACTGTATCTCGTTTATTTACGAGCCACAGTTTCAACATTTATCGAAGCACACTTGTGTTTCCAAATAACTTGGATGAATACACAAAGATTTGTCTAGACACTCGTGAAAATCTCTTCGTTAATCTCAGCTAGTAAAGTCTCCATAGATTATCAAATCATTCCTTGAAAAAAAAGAAAAGGAAATCACAGTCTTGTCCGGCAACCATGCTCTTAGGCTAATGAAATAGAGAAGGCAATTATTTACATGATCGTAGCCCCAGATGAACAATCCCCGCCCCCACCATGAAAGAAAAAGGTGCTCTAGAATTTTTTGCGAAGAAAACTTCAATTACCACGAGCATATTCGTTTAAGTTAAAGTTTTTAACACCGCGATTAGTGCCTGGAAACATTGTATTTCACACAAGTTTTTGTTTATTCAACCCACCACTAACTCCATTATTCGCTCGCTATATGTACCATTAGACCCCACCAACACCCTTTAATTCTTTTCAAAACCCATAGAAAATTAAGGGGCTGTGATTTTGATTCTTCTTTTTAATTCTTAAGTCGTGGGGTAAGGTAAGATCTCTTAGTTTGACCACTGCAGATGAGTTTGTCACTGGTCGGAATGACCATGGAAATACTACTGCCGACAATATCACGCATGGCATGAAATATGAACGTTAAAATACTTCAGAGATGACCTTTTTGAAAACAACATGAGGTTACGGGTTCACATCCCTTACTACCCATTCGGAAACAAAAGGAACACCAGGGAACCCAACTAAGCAAAGAAGAATCCTTGTGTTCCATGAATATATCCCTTGCCATACAATCAAGTGAATTATGTTAGTGAAACAATCCATTTTCAAAATGTCAAATCCCACTTTCTAATAGGACAAGAACTAACATAATTCCAAGACAATAGGACAAGATCATGGGCAAGAACTAAGATGTCCAGTGCTAGACAAAAACTTTTTAAGAGTTACAGAACAAATGGTCATCTGTATTCTTCACTAGTTACATCCACTTGATGGCCTGGTGAATTTATTTCCTACGCAACCAAGATGGATCTCTCTTTCTAACAGCCAAATTCAAAGATATCTCAATTTGGTTTTCATGTCTCGAATGCATTATGACAAGTGACAAAAACAACAGTAAGAGTAAATCACACATTTTGATAAAAGAACAAATCTATTTGGATAACCTTTTACAGCTTCTTTGTTCTCTTTATCTTTGCATTTATCTCTCACATTGGATGTGTATTTGAAAAAATTAAAGGGATTTAGAAATTCCAAAGTGACTGTACTAGTTGTTATCCGCTATTGGCCATAACAGAAGAATGTAACATATCTGGAAAATTTCTGTTCAGACAACTTACACCGCACTAAGTGCAGACCGTATGGTAGATGTGAAATGAGACGCAATAGCCTGGCATGCAAATCCTTGAATTTGCTTCTTGGCATCTGAATATGGATTAGATTACCCTTCATTACATAAAAAAATTTCAGATTTCGACTGAAGCTTAAAAGACGCCATGGATAAGATTGCTTTAAAGAAATTTAATTGTTCACATAGCAACCAAGAAAAATAAAATGCAGTTATATGAAGGGAAAATAATTCGTGCTAATATTGTTAAGACGACTGATGCTGTGTAATTTCAATTATAAATCAAGAACATTAGCAAAGTACACTTCCAAAAATGCAACTTCTAACTGTAGTAATGCAGGCAAGATATTATTGTATTGAGCAACTAAGAATTTATTTCACAAAGTATTTATGCACGAAACAGTAGAAGAAACTGCTCTTAATCTTGGCCAAAGGCAAATAAAGATTGTAATAGTTAAATGCTTAAGAAAAAAGTCACATGCAGTTCGGCTAATTACAGTAATATGAGGTATCCATATTCCCAATAAGCAGAAATTGACAACTGGACTTCTCAGAACAGCATGGTAGGTACTTTTATTTAAAATCTCATCTCCAGCACATGCCACTAAAAACAAACATGGCCATATTGATATGGTAAGGCTTTTAAAAAAAAATAACAACTTTGAGACCATTCGCTACATTTTTTGACCTTGGCATAAAAGATGGATACTGCTGTCACAGAAAGTTTAAAATATCCAAACCTTTGCGGCACTTGGTGAATCCAACAATGTTTACTATGCTGAGGCTTGCACAAACAGCTGACTACTAGGACGTAATCAGCCTCAAACCTTATGACTGAAAATATTCCAAGGATGACCCAAGCAGCAGCCTATAATAATAAGAAATATGGGAAGTACCAGCTTAAGAAACGATGAGAATTCAAGTGAAATGTCTTTTGTCTTTAACTTAATGCATACAGGATCCAGTACAAGCAGCAGGGCACCATGCATCAGACTTCCACGAAATTTACCAAATATTATTTCATTTTATTTCCTCTCCCAGGGTAGTCATTGGATAAACAATCAACTAAGTTTTTGTCCAAGCACAAGGATGCCTCTATATATAGTGCCCTTCAAGAAATACTACACCATCACTTCATTTGTAACCATATCAATCAACAATTTTTCTGCTGTTAATTGCCCTGATATATATATATAATGTGGAAACCATACTGCTCCATACTATTAACAAATTAAAATTTTTGTTCTTCAACCACTGTTGCAGCTTTTAAGCTGTCATGCAAAGCATTTCAAGCATATCTTACCACTCATCTACATCAATATCTAAATATAGTAAAAGATCCCACTATTTATTTATTTCTTGCACACCTGGTATTTGGCAAAATATCAAAAAAGTTTTATACTTCACTTAGATGAATAAAATCAGAGCATAATGCTTGAACTCACATTATACGCAAGGATTGATATAATGTCCACCAAAATAAGAGCATAATGCTTGAACTCACATTATAAGAAAATTAATGCACTAGAACCATGAGTACGGTAAGGATTATACGCAACAGCCATCCAATTTGAACTCACATTAAGGTATAATGTCCACCAAAATAGCCAAGAATCCTTCCTGTTCATGCGAGCCGATGACTGCATAAAAGAAAAGGAGTAGAAAAAGAAAACCATGAAATGCATGAAATCATGAAATATTAGTATCACGATAACTTAAAACTAGTATGACGTTTGAAGTTGAAACCTGTTGGTCTAGGCATTCAAACTTCCAAACACTCTCACCCTGCCTCATTTATTCCATTCCACCATCTATGCCCAACTAAAATCCGGCAGCTGACATTCTTAACAACCAAAAAATCAAGGGCAGCAAGAACAAACGTGACCACAAAAATAATGACAAAGCTATCAAAAAACAGGGCTGAAAGAATGTACATTACCAGGCCTGCAGCCTGTTAAAGATTTAAATAGTTAATTACATGGAAGTGGGTGTGGTGTAGATTCCTCAAACAAAAATTACAGACAAGCAGTAACCTTGAAGAGTACGTGAAAGAAACATGTCTTTGGATTCGCATAATTTTCTCCAACGGGCTGCAATGAAAGAAAGATATTCATAATCAGATCAATTATCTGTGAAAAGAAAAATTGCAAAGCAACGTCATGATCTGAGAAATGAACACGGGAAAGATGCTAATTGTTAACATGGGAAAAATCCATTTGAGAAGATTTATGATCTTTACCTCTCAGTACTGGTTCATTTCATCTCAGATTCTGGATCTTCAATTAACACAAAGCAATGGCTGACCTGATGCTAGCCTTTTCAGTTGATTTTGTTTAACGAAAAAAAGAGAACAAGGAAAAGGCTTTTTAGGCTTCGGCTGTAGATTGGGTTAGTAAGTTACGGTAAGAACTTTTCTTGGTCCATTGGGCTCATTCATGCATTTGTTTCATTTTTTCATGAATTTTTAGGAGTTTTTATGCATTAATCTTTACTGAGGTGAAAACCCTCAAATCACACTGCAATACTGGAAAAAAAACTCTTATTTATAGAATAAAATAATAATATTTTTAAGAGGATAAAAATAAAATAGTAGATTAATTATTATTTTTTCAATCAACCTTAGATTTGTTTTTCTTTTATATATTGTTAAAGTATATACCTATGACTAATATGGGAAAAAATTAGGTGAAACTCCACTATCAGAAAGAAAGAAAAAAGAAAACAAATTCACTTATTTTCGAGGAAATGGAAAAGGATCGGATTTATTTAGTGATTTCCAAAGTAGAAACATGAATTAAAATTATAAACCATTTATTTATTTCAGTAAAAAGTTTCAAACAGTTTCAAACAGTCGAAAAATACCTTCTTCTTTTTTCAATCCTTTGATAAGAGAAATACTCTCTTAAAAATAATTGTAAAAAAAAAAAAGTATTTAGTTGTTGCGATTCTAACAACAAAATGATCAAGTTTGGTATTAAAGTGTTCCATTCAATGAGAAAAATATAATAATGATGGTTTTTTGTCCTCATCTTTCCAAAAAAAATAGATCGAAGCTTGGAAAAATTTATGATCTCAGTTTGATTTTTCAATTTTTAACCAATATTTTGCTTCTTTAAGGGCATATATGGGTTTGTTGAGGTTTGTTATGTGTTTCTTAGATGTTTTTCAGGTGAAAAGTTAGTTAAAAAATGAGTTGTTTGGTTAAAAACAAAATCACTTTTCTGTCTAGTTTCTAGCCACTTTGACGGATGAAAACTAGGCAAGCAAATGACTCATCGTCTGCTACAATTGGCGAAGTGTCATCTTCTTTAACTTTTTTCAAAAAAAAAATGAAGATGCATGACATGTTGTCCATCCTTTTAATAAAATTAAATCAAGGTCAGACGCGTGGGATGGTCTCCAAGCCTGCTCGTGTCTAACCTGTTATTAGGGGCTTAGACGCTACGCCTAGTCTTTTTCTATCTTTTTATTTTTTCCCTTTGTTCTTTGTTTTTTTTTTCACACTTAAAAAAAGATTTACGTTGCTAATTCACTTACTCTTCAGTTTTGATATTGTTGTTAAATAATATTATAAATTTTTATTTGAACTTTAATTAAATAATTTCAATTATTATGTATTTCATATGAAAATAATAATAGTAATAATAATTTTTTCATGAAAATTCTATTCAATTTTTTTTTAGAATTTTTAAATAGATTTTGAACATAATTTTATTATATTTATGATTTTTTTTGTTTTAATCACACATAAAATATAGATGAATTATTTTGATATATGTTTTTAACTTGTTTTAACAATCATAAAAAAACTTAATAGAAATAATTATTCCAGTTAAAAAACTTACGTTTACTGAGATAAATAAAAGATACGTTAATTGAAAATTTGATTTTAGACTTCAAAAATATATGTTTTGTGCTTACTTAAAATGAATTACATTCTTTTTTTTTTAATATTGTTATATAATTAGATTAAAAAAATTGAAAAGCTACATATGACATGAGATAATATATCTTAACATGCATGCATTATGTTGTTATCATAATATGTTGTTATCACGAGATCAAATAACTACATGTATGGTTTAGATCAATAGATTTGTTATTACTTATTAATATATATAATTCCTGATTTATTTTATTGAATGCACATATTATTGTTTTATTTTTTAAATGAAAATTTATCTTGATGGATAAAAAATTCAAAATGACCATGTTTTTTAGTTTAATAAAAATATTAAAAAAATTCTAAAAGATTTGAATATTTTCTTATATTAAGAAAAGATTTGGTACTCACCAGCATAGCACGACATGCAAGCTACTTCTATATAAACAGATATTACATCTCAACGTGAATTGCTAAATTGTCCTTTTTGTATTGTACTAGCCTTCATGTTTGCACTCAATTGTGAGGAAGGGTTATTTTTTAAAATAAAAAAAATAATATTTATTTTATAAAAATTTTTATAATATATATATATATATATATATATATATATATATATATATATATATATATATAATGTATGAACTTTTTAAACCCATGACCAAGTAAACTTGAAGCATCTAATCTATAAAAATCAAGAAGTTTAATTTGTAAAAAAAATAAATATTAAATGATGAAATTAAATAAAAAATCTAATCATACGAAAGAATTTTTAAAAACAACAATTCAAAAAATAAGAATCAAAATAACTATCACTACTATTGTTAATAAATAATATCATCATCATCATCATCATCATTATTATCACCCATAACTATTGCTAACATTATCATTATTAGTAATAATAGTAGCATTTCTATTAATATTATTACTTTTTTAACAACCATTACCACAATTATGATCACTATTATTATTGTCATTATATATCACAACAAATATTATTAGTATTTTTATTATCATCACTATTTTTGTTCTTCTTCTCTCTCATATTGTTATTATTATTATTATCATCATCATCGTCATCATCATCATCATCAATATTAACATGACTATTATTATAATTATAACTACTACTACTATTATTGAAAAAATAAAAACCATGACCTTCGTTTGAAAGATATAATTGAAGACTATAAAATTTTGATAAAAGGACCAAGGAAAACAACAAGAAATCAAAAGAAAATGGAACAACTTAAAATCATTATTATCATTAAAAAAACAAAAATCATAAACTTCATTTGAAAGATAAAATTAAAAGTCATAAAAGCTTTGATAAAATGACAAAGGAAAAAAAAGAAATTAAAAGTAGAAGGACCAAATTGAAATACCTTATATATACAAATTAAACACTAAGAGTTAAATTGAAAACAAAAAAAAATTTCGACAAAAAGGAAAATGACTACAAACATAATCAAAACTAAACGGTTTAAATCTGAAAGAACTATAACAATAAGGGCCGTAGTATATTTACCAAGGTAGGAGAGAGAAATAAAGGAAGAAAAAAAAAGGATCACCAGCGATACACCGACCATATTTGAAGAACACACGCCGCCTATAATAGAAGAGGAAATGGAAAGGAATAAACTGAGACGGTGAAAGCCTATTTTTTACTGCCGCACGTGCTGCCCAAAGTGTGTGGCAGTTACAACGCGTTGGCGCATGTTGCATGCACCAACAAGTTTTTAAATATAAAATTATTATTTCAATGATAAATTATGTTACTACCGTTAACCAAACTTACAATTAACAAAAAAAAAGGCTAAAAGAACCAAATACCCTTTACTATAATGAATTCAATGCTTTGCATTCAAAATAACCCTGGTCCATGCATTTTTTTTATGGAAGGACAAAATGATCATTATATTAGCAGTGATGGGTTGACACTAGTGCTACAAAACATGCATGCACTGAGAAGAGGATGTTTCCACTTACAAGAGAAGTGGATGGAGAAAACCTATATATGGAGAACTCGTCAACCTCTAAGGTACTAGGTGTTGGAAAGTTTATACTAAAGATGGCCTCTAGAATGCTTCTAACCTCAATAATGTATTGCATGTTGCTGATATTAGTAAGAACTTAATGTCTGGCTCATTATTGAGCAAAAACAGTTTTAAAATGGTTTTTTAGAGTGATAAATTCATACTCTCTAAGAGTAGTATGTTTATAGAAAATGGATATCGGTGTGATGACCTCTATATATAAAATAAATGTAATGATCATTATAACTAAGGATGAGAACAAAAAGAAGAATGTCACTTCTTCTTATTTGCTTGAGTCTTGTGATGTGTAACATAACAGGTTAGGTCATATTAATTAGAATTCTATGAAAATTTTAATAAACCATTAATTATTACCAAGAATAATTTTTGAGAAAAATCATAACTATGAAATATGCCTAGAATAAAAATTATAAAACCTTATTTTCAAACAATTAAAAGAAGTAGTGAACCTTTAGACTTAATTCACTTATATATTAGTGATTTAAAGTTTGTTCAAACTACATGTAGAAAAAAGTATTATATTGCTTATAATAAACAATTACATAATGTATTGTTATACTTATTTGCTTATAAGTAAAGATAAAGCTCGTGAAATGTTTATTAGCATAATATTGTCAAGATAAGACCTAAGACAGTGAATTGTGTATTTATCGGATATGCATACAAGAATAGTATATATCAATTTCATGAATACAAGTCAAGTAAAGTGTTGAGGATATTAATCCTTATACAATTATTGAATTAAGAAATGGTGTATTATATGAAGATGTGTTTCCATGGAAGGAAACACGAGAAAATCATTCATTTAAAATAACAATTGATGTTAGCTCAAGTAATCATCATCAATTAGAAGATGATGAAGTTGAGCTTGGAAAAAGTAAAAGGGCAAAAATGACCAAAACATTTGGTCATGATTTTTTAACATACTTATTAATAAACAAGCCTCAAACCTACTTCGAGGTAATATCCTATCCGAAAACTTCTTATTGGAATGAGACAATCAATAGTGAAATTAAATCTATTATGAATAATTATACATGGGAACTAGTGAATCTTTCTCCCGAAAGTAAACCATTAGGCCATAAGTGGATCTTTAAAAGAAAGATGAAAACTGATGACACTATTAATAAATATAAAGCTAGACTTGTTGTTAAAAGTTTTAGACAATAAAAAGGTGTTAACTATTTTGATATATATTTACCTGTGTCAAGAATAACTTTCATATGAACGTTAATATTTATTATAACTATTAATATTACTGTCAAAACACCAATTGATATAAGTGTAAATCTATCCAAGAATAGAGAAAAGAGAGTAAATTAATTAGAACTAGAATATTCTTTAATAATTAGAAGCCTAATATACTTTATGAATTGCATAGGGTCTAATATTATTTAATTTCTAATTCTTTTTAAAAGATGTTAAAATGCAAAAAATAACACAAATACATCAAAAATATATATTTTTGGTTTTTTTATTAATTTTATTATTTTTTAGATTTTTCAAAAAAGTCAAAAAACAAAAAACAAAAGTTAAAATCTGGTGATGACAAGTTGTAGCAAAAGGTAAGGAAAATTCAAGATGATGATGCTACAGAGGGAAAGAAAAAACAGAAACAGACGGCCACGAAGCCATATGACATGGCAAAAGGTGCATGAGAATATGGACCCCACAAAAAAACAGTATCATTTGAGGGAATGTGGCTCCCACCTGAGGAGGCATCAATACAGAAATCTCGACGTGAAGGGAAGGCTGAGTCCATTGCTCTCAAGGTATCTTTCTATGGAATCGCCTTCTCGCTTTCCATAATTTTGAACAAAATTAAATAGTGTATGTGAACATACACACATTCAGCGGAAGGATGCTCGACAAAATAAGTGATTGTATAAAAACGCTGTTGTATTTGTGTTTTTTAAAAATTTAATTTTTTTTTGTTAAAAATAAAAGTTTTTATATGATTTGAATTATTTTGATGCGCTGATCTTAAAAATAATTTTTTTTTAAAAAATATCATTTTAATATATTTTAATATAAAAAATATTTTAAAAAATAACAATAACTGCATTTCCAAACATTCAGTAAATCACTGAGACTAAGGGATTTCAAGAGCAGGTATCGTTAAATTGTGATGATAAAAGGCTTTCGTTTGACGTGCATACATGTACGCAAACCATAAATTCATCTATCCAATCCAAGTTCCTAAGCATTTCAACAAATCCAATTATCAACTAAAAAATTAAATGTCATGGGAATTTATTATGCAAAATACACTGTGGATCCTTGGACCGTATCATATCATATAAATGATTGGTCATTGTGTTTTATATATATATATAATTTGGCTTTTATTAAATCAAATTATTAATCAATTTGGTGGGAAGATGAGATTCAGGGGATCATACTAAAAGACACGAATAGAATGTGTGGCTTTAAAAAGTTTGAGCATAATGTTTATTGTTGTTTTTGTACTTTATAAATTATTAATATTTGATTCTTTTAATTTTTAAAATTAAAAGGAAAATTAATTTTGGTCTCAATTTTTTTCCCCCTAATGTGAGAAATGTGAGAGCAAGTTGCTGGAATCTTGATAAAAATCCTATCTTGTAGCTTTGCATGATATTTTTTTTCACTTTTATTTTATTCAATTAATTTAATGTGTATTTATTTTTATTATCGTTTGAATGAATAAAAAAATTATGTAAATAAATATATTTAACAAATATAATTGGACAAAAATTTCATCTTATGAGATTAAATATTTTGATCTATTTTTGTCTTTTTATTTTTCTTGTTTTATTTTTAGTTATTGTTATGATTTTTTTTTATTTATTAACATATAGTTCTTGATTTATTTAATTAATTACTTGTATGCATAATTTTTATTTTTTTTACTTAGAATTTTTTTAATTATAAAAACATACCAAATAAAACTTATATATATAATTTTTTATTAAAAAAATATCTGATATATAGTGAAGCGCGAGTCAAGCATTCAATATATTTAATGTTTTAGGGAAAATTAACGTCGTTTGCCAAGTGTTCTGGCACACAAATCGCATGCTCTCTTTCTCTATCCAAGGGCTTATTTTCATTCGACTACTGAAACAGCCCAAAAGCTTATTCTAGTCCGAGACACATATGATTTATACCTCACTCTCAAATGTAGCTCCTTCCAGTGCCTTCCTATCCATACCCTCCCCATTTTTTTTTGGTTCCTATCCAGAACATGTCGGCTCCAACACAACCGCTGGATCAACTCGCCTGGCACGTGTAAGGCTCACAATTCAACAACACATTTAAGAATTTCATTAAAAAAACCTGGAAAATACCTTCATAGCTATTATTTAACCCCCCCTAGTCATCACCTCACAGCCAGCCCAAAACAACAGCCAGCTTTCCTCTCCATTTCTTCTCTCAAGTTCTCTTTTAAAGCCTCCTCTCTCACTCTCTTTCATCTCCCTCTTCGACGACCGCAACATGGCTCCTGAGCTTGTACGGTCTGCTTTGAAACCAGCCGGGTTCACCAAGCTCGCTAACTTACCTAGCAGGGCTTATGTAACGTTCTTGGCTGGTGATGGAGATTACGTGAAAGGCGTTGTCGGGCTAGCCAAAGGCTTAAGAAAGGTCAAAACGGCATATCCATTAATCGTGGCAGTCTTACCTGACGTGCCAGAGGAACACAGGCAGATCTTGGAATCTCAAGGGTGTATAGTCCGGGAAATTGAACCCGTTTACCCGCCAGAGAACCAGACCCAGTTTGCCATGGCTTACTATGTCATCAACTACTCCAAGCTCCGTATATGGGAGGTACGTACGTACTTACGACGTAGGATTGTAATAGAATCTTATTTCTTTTGTGCTACTTGCACGTGGATTATCTGGGTGCTCCTCCCATTCTCACACGTGTCAATCTAATGTGGGATGATAGTACTTCCTGATCTCCATTGCATCTTAGCTCTGACAAATGGTGTTGTCCAATTTCCTGTGGACGAAAATGCCCTTGTTTACTAAAGAAGGGCCGTATCATCTTCGTCAAATGAACTACTTTCAATTTTGTCGTACGCTAATGACTCGTTTTAATTATTTGTAACTTTTAATGTGTTGATATGTTAATGTTAAGAGTATGGTGTTTGATTAAATTGCAGTTTGTGGAATACAGCAAGATGATATACTTGGATGGAGATATCCAGGTTTATGACAACATAGACCACTTATTTGATCTGCCTGATGGGCGTTTTTATGCGGTGATGGATTGTTTCTGTGAGAAAACATGGAGTCACACTCCGCAGTACAAGATTGGCTATTGCCAGCAATGCCCTGACAAGGTTAACTGGCCAGCTGAGATGGGTCAACCACCATCTCCTTACTTCAATGCTGGCATGTGTGTGTTTGAGCCTAGTATTGCCACTTATCATGATCTCTTGAAGACTCTCAAAGTCACTCCTCCTACCCCATTTGCGGAGCAGGTATGGTGTTCTGATCCATGATTTTGAATTTGATCGTCATGTTGTGTTTTGATGAAGGATTGTAGAGTTTTTCTAACGTTTCCTTTTCGTCTTTCTTTTGGCAGGACTTTTTGAACATGTACTTCAAGGATATTTACACGCCAATTCCTCTAGTTTACAATCTTGTTCTTGCCATGCTATGGCGTCACCCAGAAAATGTGGAGCTTGACAGGGTCAAAGTTGTTCACTACTGTGCTGCGGTGAGTATTCCACTTCTCCTTTTGCATTATTTGTTTTTAGTTTTGAGGAGTAAAAATTAGTAATCTTGTGACTAATTAATTTGCTGGCATACATTTATGTGTAGGGCTCGAAGCCTTGGAGATACACTGGCAAAGAAGAGAACATGCAGAGAGAGGATATAAAGATGCTGGTGAAGAAATGGTGGGACATTTACAGTGATGAATCACTGGACTCCAAGAAACTTGTGGCGGATTGTACTACTGATGCTGAGCCAGTGAACTTACAGCCATTCATTGCAGCTCTCTCTGAAGCCGGCGCTGTTCAATATGTCACTGCCCCATCTGCTGCCTAGAGATGGGAAGAAAGAAGGATCAAAGCACTATTATAGATTTAGAAGGGATCAAAGTTGGAATCCTTCTCTTGATAGTAATTTCTTGGGTATAGAAAAGAGATACACTATCTTCTTTCTTGGTAGTATCTCTATTTTCCACTCTATCCCTCTGCTGATTATGGGTGGAGCAATTGTTAAATTAATGCAAATAAACATATGTTGTGTTACCTAGTTTAATTCACTCCCTCTTTTCTTGTTTTTTTATCCTTAATTCTTGGTTCTTCATGGACTTTCATTCAATTTAAATTCAAATAAAGTTTATTTTTTTCAATGATAAATTAATAATTAAATTTAAAACTACAAAGAAAAATAAAAAGAAAAGCTATGCATACAAAAAAATTAAAAAGAATATCAAACATATTAAATTATCACAACATAAATTAAAAAGAAAAGCTATGCATACAAAAAAATTAAAAAGAATATCAAACATATTAAATTATCACAACATAAATTACAATTGATACAAATTGTTTTTCGGTATTGATGCACTTCTATATTATATCTAATTCATATACAAAAAAGAAAAAACTAGAATAACCATAAAAATTAAAAGTAAGTGTCTACAGAGAGAGGGATGGTATTTGATTATTGTTTTGAAATGAAAGAGATAAAAATATAAAAATAATGTTTGGTTAAAGAGATAGATAAATTTATTTTTATAATAAATTTTACTTTTAAAATATGAAGTATTGAGGGAACACGTAACTTTCAATTGTTTGTTTAAGTAAAACATGTAAGAATAAAAATATTTATTATTATAATTTTAAAACTTAACATGAGGTTCAATTTAGAGCAAAGCTCGGGTTACTAGTCGAGACTCGGGTCAAGGGTTAAGTTGACCCAACTTAACCCGAGTCAGCATATGAATAAAAATCATTATTGTCATAATTTTAAAACTCGATTCGGGCATCACCCTGGGTCAAGGCCTAGCTTACAAGTGGGGTTGACTATTGATCTAGATCAAAGTAAGGACGAAAGTGGTTATTATCATAGTTTTAAAACTAACTCGAGGGTCAACATGTTAAGAGGGTCAACCTGGGTTGACTCAGGTCAACATAAAATAAAAATGGTTTATTATGATAGTTTAAAAACTTGATTCAATCCAGGTTGACTCGGGTCAATGTAACGATAAAATTTGTTATTATCATAGTTTCAAATTCTGACTCGGGAGTCAACCAAGGCAAGGCTTAGGTCACAGATTGAAAAGGTCAACATGGATTGACCAAGTCAACGTATGAATAAAAATAGTTATTATCATAGTTTTGAAACTCTTACCGGGAGTCGACTAGAGACAAGGTTCAGGCGACGGTTCAGGAGGGTCATCCTGGCTGACCCAAATTTTTTTTTTTAAATAATCATAGCAACCTTGTTTTAACTATTTTTTTCAAAAAAGTCAACGGGTTTTTAACATGTGTTTTATCCTGGGTTGACCTGGGTTTTTGATTGGGTCATGTCGAGTTAATTCTTCCTTTATTTTTTCTTAAACTCGGACTGATCTAGGCCCCGGGTCAACCTATCAAGTCAGTCCTGGTTTTATAACTAGGGTTATTATAATGTTATTAATTTCAACACTCAATATAAAATAAAGTAAAAAAACATCTAATTACTTTTTAAAATATGTAAGTCTGGCAACGATATATATTAAGGGTAAAATATATTTTTTTATATTTTATTTCGTTTTATCCACCATAACCAAATAGAATACAAAAACAATTATTTTATCTCGTACATCATTACAAAACATAATCTTGTCTCTGTCTCATTTTCTTTCTTGTCTCATTTGTCTTCATTGTCTCTATATCTTTTGTCCTAAAATAGTAACTAAACGCTACTTAAAGGTCTTGAAAAAAAGAAAGAAACAATTTCTTATCAAACCCTAACTAGGATTCTTTGAGATTAATTTCTCATTTATCTATAATTAGTTTTAGATTTTTTTTTTCTATTCTATGTTATATTACTCATGTTGAAGAATATTTTTCAACAAAATTTTAACTTAAAAATGGATTAATCCAATTTTTATGACTTACATTTACTCACTATGTATGTTTAAAAATCAAATATTTTTTCAACATTAACTTAGTCTTTCCTCGTGTTTCTGGGTTGTATTGAATGGTTACAAAAGAGGTAAGAAATCTAAGACCAAGTTTGTTTTTGAATAAATATTCTTTGTTTACTTTGTAAAAATAAAGGTATTAAAATAGATTAGCTAGTGAGCAAGTTTAGTTTATCATAACAAAAACATTCTAATTAAATAGAATAGCCAAGATTAAACTAGAGAACGTAAAGGTTTATATAAAAGCATGTAACATATATGTGTTATGCAAACATGCAATCAAAACTAAAATCATATAAAGATTATATCAAGCATACTAAGCGCGCGCGCGCGCACACACACACAAGATACATAAACATAATCCTAAATTGTATAATAATATATTTTATTGAAATAAAGAAGGGTACTTGTTGAATTACTTTAAAAAAAATCAATTATAATGATAAATTCTTTATCCTTAAAATTTTATTATTCATCACTTGGTCCAAAGAATTGTTTGCAATAAGCCTCCTAAGATTTCATCACCCCCACCTTGTTTCTTTGCACTTTTGAACAAGGTCAATGAACTAAGAAAATATGACTCGGGTATCTCTTAACAAGACTAAACATAAACTTAAGATTTGGGAGAAAAATGAAGTTCAAAACAAAAGAGAAAATACTAAAATTAAGATGGAGAAAAGAGTGAGAAAAACAATGCAAAAAACTCTTTTAGAACAAAAACTTATATGAATTAATTCTTATTAATATCAAAATAAATTCCCTTCACAATTAGCTTTAATTACCTATCATAATATCAAAATTATTCATGACAATTTTTTGTTTTAAAAAGCTGCAAAAAATATCCAAGTTCATAAAGAATCAGTTCTAGAAAAAGTAACTGAAAAAACTGATTAGACTTATTCCATGGCCTTTATAAGATAATGGGTTGGAGAAAATAATCATTTATAGACTAGACCTAATTACAAAATTAAGTTGGAAAAAAAATAATCTTTTATAGCTTAGAAAATTACTTTACAGTAAACTCAAACTCAAATAGATGGCCCAACCTAAAATCTAAGGCCTGAGCACAAGTCATATCAAACTGCACGCGTACACATATATATGGGTTGTCGCGGGTGCGCGACGTCGCGGCGAATATTCCACTTTAAATCTAGGAAGTGTGTATGGTATCTATCTGGCAAATATGGGGAGACAAGAAAATATTGTCTTTTGTTGGTAGAAAATGGAATGGGAGTCGCCACCTAGTATTTTGGTCACTAGGAACCCTAACTGGTCTCAGAGATTGGGTACGGGGACTGGTTGCGTAAAGGGAAGGTATTAGCACCCCAAATACGCCCTACCTAAGGTAAGCTGCATTGTTCATTTGTCTGATAAAATTCAAGGTCTCGTTGTGTTTCCTAGTTGTTGGTCCGTCTATGGTTCAAGAAAAGTCCTCCTCAATAAGGAGGTCCTTATCTTATCGGG
>Ga0307517_10005751_pt1 | contig 18555 bp, 25 predicted proteins | sample 23_EM_MG_FD_194515 | JGI IMG/M metagenome (GOLD analysis project Ga0307517, IMG submission 194515) | Populus trichocarpa ectomycorrhiza microbial communities from riparian zone in the Pacific Northwest, United States - 23_EM | ecosystem: Host-associated > Plants > Roots > Unclassified | place... | reverse complement strand
GGCCATGATCGCATTTGTTCTTGTTGATGATCGCAGACAGTGAAGCTGTATTAGTGTATCCCGTTGCAGAGGAAACAAAGCAGAACGTTCCCTCTATTCCGTTCCGTTGGACCCTCGGTGGCGTTGTCTCGGTTCCCGTAGGTATTCGCCTTTGAAACACTGGGTGGCACACACAACACGGGCAGCACCGGGATTTGAGATTTGTACCAGTGTGTCATCCGCCCTGCCCAGGGCCAGCCTCTTAATCTTGTCCGTTTCGAGAGGGTAGAGCCTGCCTGCAGCCACGTTCCAAGTAGGGCACGCGGGGGTCTTTACATAGAGAACACGACCGCAAGAAACACGACAAGGTCGGGCAAGGGACAACCGCGATCAACGGCCGATCGCATTGAACAAGCCAAAGAGCCAAAGCCCATCATACAATTCCTACTCGTACACGACATACACAAACAAGCAGTTGGAATCCAACGTACGCTACAAGACGAGGGTGTAGAAAAATTACTTACTATATGTACCGTACATCTATACAACTAAATATCAAAACCTCTAGCTATAGAGGTATCCGAAACATACACCTCGAACAAAATGGATAAAACATGTCGCGCACCGGACGAGGCAAAATAACAATAAAGTCCAAGATTCAAGATTCGAGCAGCCCCCCCCACTCGACTCAACCACTCCTACTCTCCCTTCCAACACGCCCAAACTGTTTGTCCTCCTCAACGGTGTCCAACGTCAACCTGCCGGGGCTCATCGTCGCATTCGCAATGCCCGTTTGACTCCTACTCTTCTGAAGGATCTCCTCAACCTTGTTCAGCGCTGAATGTCTCGCGTAAAATCTCTCTGCTGGCGTTCTCTTCGGTGGAGGGTCGCCAGGGAACTCGGAGATCGTAGACACGGATGCAGTCGAGAGACGCCTGACAGGTTCAGGTCTCGAGTCGTATTTCGTCGGGGAATGGTCTTCGTGGGAGCGTTCAGCCTCGCCGAATTTTGGTGATGGAAGGGGGGTTGCACCCAGAGGTAGGGTATCGGTATCACTCCATTCCTCGTCAGTCCTGAAGCCAGTCACGACTCGTGGCGACCTCGTGCGCTTGGGTGTCGGCGTGCTAGGGGGATCAAAGATGATCGCGCTCACGAAGAACTCCGATTCCAGTCGAGGGGAAGTCAAGGTCGGTGGACTCGCCGGAAGGATAGACCTATCGACAAATCTGACTTTCTCGCTCGAGAGAACGTAGCTGGGTTTTCGCGGAGATGATTCGGGAGTTCTGAAAGATTGAGAGCGTGGAGAAGACGTTCTGACCGGGACTGCCGTATACGAATCGGGTTTCATCGACGGGGATCCGGAAATCCGGTGCAAGTTCCAGCTACTCTTTCTCGGAGAAGTCTCTTTGGCAGGAGAATCCAGTTCATTCGCGCCGCTCATAGATTTCTCTTCCCGCTTCTTTCCCTTGGCAGATTTGGATTTGGATCTCATCTTCAAGGGACCTGCTCTCATCTCTCCTTCTCCTTCAGCACGGTGGGATGAACCAGGGGAGGAAACGACAACTGAGTCCTGATCCTCCTCCTCGTGATCGCTCCACATCTCACCGAACCTCGACGCGTGAGCGAACGTGGATCGGGTTGAAGTACGCGACACGACGACGGGAGTCATGTCCATCCCCGTTGAATTATTTCTGGTCGATGCGAATGGGTCATCCGGAGTCGCCGTCGATCTGGTAGAACTCGTTGTCTTGGCGGGCCAATGAGACGAGGAAGGGCGCGAGGAACTGGGAAGCGAAGGCCAAACGAAAGACTTGTCCGAGCTAATGGTCTTCGTCCTCTCCTGGGTTGCCAACGGCAGAGGTTTATAAAATCTCGACGAAGGGATTCTCCCAAGAAAACCCCTCCCGACCGAATACGAAGAATATGGGGTGCCATGTCTGGTATGCTTGCTCGGACTCCCCTCCACATCACCCAGTGATCCGCGTCTACCGCCATCCGCCCTTTCGTCGATGTGTTCCACTGGAACGTACGCAGGTCCGGGTATTAGCGCGACAGCGGCACTTTTCGCCGCCCACTGCTCATACAGGTTGAATACAAGCCATCCTACGAATGCTCCGAGCAGAAGCCCAGTGAGCATAAGGGCGGGGGCGAGATGAAACGATTCGAGGCTTTGCTTGGTGCGGGCCTGTGGACGGGGAATATTGGTTGTGGCAGGTGGGAGGGCTGTGATGTCGATGATCGGAGGTGATGGTGACGCGGATGTTTGTGGGGATGATGACGAGGGAGTGATGGGGATCGGCGTCGCCTGTAGAAGTTGTGATAGGCTGCTGGATGTCAATGGAGGCTGGGGTGTAAGATCGGTTTCGAAATCGTCGAATGGCCACCAATCAAACGTCGTGAGCAGAGCGCCCGGGGTATTCAGTTGACCGATTTGGAACGTCGTTGTCTCCTGTCTCGCAACTGCCGAGGCCACGGTTGCCACCCGTCCAACACAAATGAAGAGCGGGAGGACAATGCTACCCAAATACATCGTGTATGGGTCTTGGGATGACGACGAGGTTGGCTCGGAGGGTCCTCGATTCGACGGAGAACGCGGACAAGTCAACGAGCGGTTTGTCGAGATCGAGACCAGCAGCGATGAACGCGGAACGACGGATGAGGTGAAACGAAGGTGAATAGGAGGGGTCGGACACCCCGGATTTGGTGGCTCTCCGCCAAAAGGTAGTGGGTCGAACTGGGGGGTGGGTCAGATGTGTAAGGATCAATAAACAGGGTACAACAAGAGACTGACCGAGTGGCGGGGGAGGAACGGTGACTGTTCTACCTGACCTCCTCGCGGCCAGAGAATTCTTCGAAAAGTACCAGGAAGAGGAGTTGTCGGGGGTACGGGGCCGATTGAAGGAGACCAGCTTGGGTGGGGCCGAGGCGGGACGTGGTGGAAGAGAAACGGAAGCAGGTTTTGACTTGGACGATGACCTGCGTTTGAGAGAGGGGGGAGAAAGCAAAGCGGTGTTTATGATAGGAGTAGCGGGAGGGGTGGTGGGTGTCGCTGGCTGAAGAACGATTGCGGGCCTTGGAGCAACGAGCAAGGGAGTGGGACGGTTCGCTCTCGAGCCTTTCCTGGGGGGGGTGACCGCGTCCTGCTCAGACATGACGGGGGACGTTGAGTGGTGGTCCTATTGATGGCGCAGTTTGGCAAGAGCAGATGGAGATGAACGCGCCCATTTTATCCAAGCGCTCGCATATTTCCGCCGGTTGGTTCCGCCTAAAAACAACACGGATGGATTCGAGATGGAGAGAGAGAGAGAGAGGATGGATTTTCTCCAGTGGGGCGTGCTTTGCGGCTTTGCATTGTGATCGACTCGGTCCGTTGCTGTGTTCCTGATTTGCCCACTGGGCGACTGAGACACGGGGCGAAAATGATTTGGCGAGAGCACAGGAATAGACGCAATGGAGAAGATATCAAAAACATTTTTTCCAGCAGATCGTCCCCCGCCAGCGAATTCGCTGCAGCTCGCCAAATCCGATAAGCGCGACTCGCGAGGCCTGATCGTTGGGGGAGGCTATATGCTTAGACGCCCGACAACTCTTCCGGACGTGTCTCTTCCCGTACCACCATGAATAAGCCCTGGGGTTTATTCCGCTCCCTCTTCGCCTTGCTACCGGTTGTGGTTCTCGTGCCGCTCGCGTCTTACAAATTACACTACTGTGAGTTGCGATCTTTTCCTCGCTGCGGGTCTAACTTTCTTGTAGCCTTGCCAACTCCTGTGGTTTCACTGTGAGTCTAGGATCTCCTTGGCTTCGATATCCAACTCATCCGTCGTTTTGCGCAGGACTGACCCGGTCACTGGTCTCCCACAAATCTCAGAGTCAAAGATACTTGGGTACGCCAAGTATCTGTCAGAAGACATCGGTTATCGGACCGTTGGAACGAAAGAACACGCCATTGCGGACGCTTGGTTGCTTAAAGAAGTTCAACTCATCGCAAAAGAGTGCCCAAAGAGTTTACAATGCGAGGTTTGGAGACAGTCCGGGAGCGGATCCCACCGGTGAGTCGTCCCTCGCCACAATGCTGACTGGTAGCTAACCACGCTTCACACAAGCTTCGACATGATGGGCAAACGATTATACAAAACCTACCGTGACCTTTCGAACATCGTCGTGCGGGTTTCAAACGGAACGGATGCCGGAAAAGCTCACGCGATCTTGGTTAATGCCCACCTGGACAGCACCCTTCCCAGCCCCGGTGCTGCGGACGACGCGCTCCCATGCGGAGTCATGCTCGAAGCTTTCCGCGTGATGACCCAAACCCCAGGGTGGTCTCCACACCATGCAATCGTATTCCGTGAGTGGACTCTGGAATGCATGTGCCCAACATCGCTATCATCCGCTGATCGCGGTCACCAGTGTTCAACAATGCCGAAGAGTCTTTGCAAGACGGTTCTCATTTATATTCTACCCAGGACCCCTCTGCTCCAAGCATTCGGGCGGTCATCAACCTTGAGGCTGCTGGTACCACAGGTCCCGAACTGCTTTTCCAAGCCACGTCGGAACAAATGATAGACGCCTATTCCCGCGTTCCCAGCCCATTTGGTACTGTCATGGCGAACGAGATCTTCAGTTCCGGTATCCTTCTTTCAGAGTAGGCTGTCTGGTCGCTTCTTTTCCATTGCACGTGAGAACTAACGCTCAGCTTGTAGTACGGATTTTAGACAATTCGAGGAATATCTTAATGTCACCGGCCTCGATGTAGGCCGCTCGACCCCTCGGCCTCGTGTGTTCGCTGCTCACAGGTCGTGTTCCCTTAGATGGCCATTGTATCCAACAGCTACTTGTATCACATGCGCAAAGACCTTGTAGAGTACATAGAACCCGGTGTTGCTCAGGTGCGTCCACTACCTTCCCTCGAGCGTCCTTCTTTGTGTCGACCATTCGGGCAGCATATGGCAGACAACACTCTCGCTCTACTCCAATACCTCACTTCATCCAAATCCCCCCTTCCATCTCTAGACACTGGTTACACGAAACCACAAACGGTCTTCTTCTCCATCTTCGGTCTTTTCTTCCGCTACTCTTTCCAGACGGCTAGGATCACCTACTTCGTCTTCTTCATCACATCTCTCGGATTCGTCAAGTTGACCTACGTCGACCCTGCGCCTGCGCTCAAGAAGGGTAGAGCTATGTGGCAAGAGCAACTCAGAGGAATCTCTGCCGTCGTTGCCGCACCTATCGGAGCTCTCGCGGGAGCGAATACCGTGGCTTATATCATGACCAAGGTCTTCAACAAGGGAATGAGCTGGTTCTCTGTAGAGTTGTCGTGTTTGGTGTTATACCTTCCTCCTGCCCTGGCTGGCGCGTTGGCCTCTCAGTTGTTCTTTGGCCGAATCCGTGAAGTCACGGTCTTCACCTCTCTCTTACTCCTTCAGTCATATCTCGCGTTTCTGGTGCAGATGATCGGGTACGGGTCTGCAGCGATGTTTTATCTTTCCGCTTTGCCGTTGGGCGTATCGCTTTTGTTGAACCAGATGTTTGTCGTGGACCCTGATGAGATCCATTTGTGGACATATGCGATCTCGCAGTTTGTGCCGTTGATGAATGGGACGCAGTTGTGTGTGGCCTTGCTAGACGTATTCGTCCCTCTCACAGGTGATCCCTTCGTCCTCCTCCCACGAATGTATTGGCATGATCGTTAACGTTTTCGTCATATAGGGCGAATTGGACCGGGCGCCCCTGCCGACCATATCATTGCCTCGATGACTGCTCTCGTCGGAGCTTACACCTTCCCTAGCGTCATCGCCTTCGTTCATCGATTCAATCGGCGAACCCTTGTCCGATCGATTTTGTTCGTATCCGCGTTGTCTGTTGTGATGATGCTGGTTTTCAGGGAGAGGGACGTATTCGACGAGATGCACCAGAAGAGGCTGTTCGTCATCCATATGGAAAATGTGAGGATCTTTTGTTCTTCCCCAGATTTAAAAATTGAATTTTCGGTTGGTCAGGTAACGACGAGCGAGAACCATTTGCTTATTGGAAGCGCGGACGCTGCACCTGGATATGAAAACATCGCAAACGTTGTCACCGAAGGATTCGCTGGGGAGGGTGTAATGGCCATTGTACCTGCGATCGACGAGATGAACGGGGACTGGGACGTGTTATACCCCTTCTCCCAGGTGTGTACTCCTTACCTCAATTCCGTCCTGCCACGCGCAATTACTGACCAACGAACAGTTCTTGGCGCCTTACAAGATCGCTTTGCCTGCCGTGCCTCGATACGAGGCCGCTCAATCGTCTGCCGCCCCAGCGAATATTAAAATCATGGCTTTGAACGATGTCATCGATGAGAAAGCTGGGACGAGGAAGTTGACTTTGAAGATCGACCACCCTGAGGTGATTTGGACAGGTACTGCTTCCCCTCTTCATGGCGTATATATTCCGAGGCTCTGACCCAACCACGTTACTTCTACGCAGCGATCGCATTCGACGCGCACGTGGTCGAATGGACGCTAGACAAGAACCCACCGAACGAATACGCCCGACACCACGTCAAAGAGGCTTCGTTCTACGGGGTCGACACTTGGTCCATCGATCTCGTTTACAAGCTTCCGCCTTCCGATTCACCTTCGTCGCATTTGTTGAGGGTGCATTTCTCTGGGATCAAGGAGAAGGCGATGTGGCCGGGGAAGAAGGGGGAGAAGGAGAAGGGTGGTAGGGCTATGGCGTTGTTTGAGGATTTGGACGAGTACGTGGACAAGAAGTTTGAAGGGACCGTTGATGTTTTGTTGCTCGGGTGTTTGGGAGGCGTTGTAACCGTCTAAAAGAACGCCCGGTCGATGTTGGATGGCGATTGAATCACCTCTGCTTATTTTCGCTGAATACTATCGACGTGTACCTACTTTGCAGCCTCGGTTGCTTACTTTACATGTGTATATCCTACCGTTGCCTACGCTCGCATTTTACGACTCAATGATGATCCCCCGCAGTCCTTCTCCCACTATACATAACACGTATTGGTTCTATTGTTCTCGGTCCGACTACTGTAATACATGGTAACACGATATCGACGTTTGACATGGGAACGCGAGGTGTGTGGAACAGAAAGTGAGATGAAGGTCCTTTCTATATGAATGAGAGATTGGAGCACTCTTTAAATACTGTTACGTTACACACGGGTCCCCGAAAGGAAATATATATATATATTAGTAGTACAGTCCTCACGGGGTGGGAGTGGGAAAGTTGATCTTGGGTAAATCGTCCGACGAGGTGACGATACACCGCTGCTTCTGAGAATCCAAGGTCTCCATGGGTGGACCTTTCGATTCGCTGCTAGTGTACTCGTCCTGTAGGACCCTGACCCGGGCGAATGAGATGGTGATGAGATCGGGCGTTTGGGAGGTTCGCGGTTCCAGTGGCCCGGTGCGGACGGGTACGTGTAGAGATTCGTCTCGGAATTCGGGGAGACCCAACCGGACGATAATTAGACAGAAGGAGATCCCAACTGCCGGACTGACCTGTGGAGGATTTGACAAGGGTGAGTACGTGAATGCAAGTGCGGAAGGTGGGGTAGTAGCTCTGTGAAACCTGATACTAGGGCCCCTGGTGGAACTGATGAACGCACCATTGCGACGAGCGTGTACGTAAGGTTGCTCTTTGCGAGGAAAGTGAAAAAGTTGATTGAGACGAAGGTTCTGGAGAGATGTTTCGTAAGCTTCAAGGTCTCGGATCTATGGGAAAGACCGGGGCGATCCTTACGTCCACAGCGCTGCGCTTTCTATCAACACTTTCATGGCTCGCTATCAACTCATTGAGGGTGATATAATATAGGAAGTGAGGCGGTTTGCGTACCAAGATGACAGAACCCCCCACTTGTATACCAACCTTCGCAGTTTCCCTATGCACGCACCATAACCTGACGCTGATCATGACTGTGGACATCAATCAATAGAGCGTCAGATGGAGATGCGCTCTCGTTCTCATCAACGCCACACACCTGTCGTGAAGAGGCTGTTACTGAATTAAAAAGATTTCAGGTAAGCGTTCTTTTCTCCCCTCTCCGGTGTTAACGGGACTTGCAATAGTGTGAGACAAAAGCAGGCTGAAGACCAGTTATCCAGCGCTGTTTTGTCGGCCGCCGTCGCGAGATTTCGGTGTTGGTTTGTCAGACCACAACCGACAGCTAAGAGGAATCACAATTGAGTGGCCATGGGAGGCGAACGGGGGACGCAAGTGGGAAAACGAACTCACCGAATAGACCCGCGATGGTTATCGAGGGAACGACGCACACGAAAGGATTCCTTTCGTAGATATGGTACATTCGATAAACCTGTGGGCGTGGATCGTCGGTAACCTGAATTGATAGCGTAGAGTTTGGACGGGGGGAAAGGTACCATTATGATGTCGGCCACCACGATTTGGAGTTCGAACACCCCCCACCAAACGATCTCCACAACGTCGTATGGCGGATTTAGGGTTTGATAGACCGTCAATCCCGACAGGCCAAGCGGACCCGTCTGTATCACCCGAACGAGTGAGAGAGCGCAATGCTATATGGAAAGGGAGGGCCAGTGAGTGAGTTCTCGGTGTGGGGTTTTTGGAGAGGTCGCCTCTCGCTCACGATGGTAATGGTGAACCAAAAGAAGACTGTAGCGAACACCATAACGCGGTTGACCCCTCGCCCCCTGGAAAACTTGATCCACTGGACGTAGCAGGCACCAATCCAGAGGCTAACAAAGATGCCTACGCAACCGGTTCGACGTTGGCATGAGAACTGTCACAACTAAGAGACGGAACCAAGTGCTCACCGTACATCGTGCACTGTAAGAACGTCCCGAGGAAGAACGCAAGCCCATAGCTGATTCCGGACATTCAGGGCGACCTGGCAGAACGCGGAACAGGTTTGCAAAGGTGGTGAGAGAGAGAGAGAATGGGGAGCAAGAAGTGTACTAAAGAGGGGGGGCCGATACCATCAGTTTGAAATTGCGGTCATGTCAAATTGCGCAAGACAGAACTGGACCCTGTCGGTAACATAAGATTGATTCTGCACAGGAAGCGTTCAGGGTCGCCAGCCGCCGGGAGCGGAGTCGGGTGGGTCAGGACCTCATTCGGTAAAGACCGAGGACCCTTGGCTTCACTATCCCAGATCGATCCCTGGGCGTATGGGCTGGCATCGCCCGGGAAACAAGCAGGAGGACCGCGTCGACTCGGGCTGCCGGGCCGTTTCCTGTTTGGGGTTTCCTCTGTATCCGCGGTTGCGCTGGCGCGTCGAATTCCAAACCCTGGCGAATTCGACTCCACCTGTTCTGAACAGCGTTACTCAGGACACCGGAGATAACGCAGTTCACATCGGCCGTCGGTCCCTGGGATGCAACCGCCGGCCCGCCCCCAGATCCGATCATCGGTCGGCCCCCAGAGGTTTCCCCGACGAGCAGGGTGATTTCCAACCACGGGTCTGGATAACTACCGCCTCACGCGAGGTTGGTCAATACACCTGTCCTTCTGGCGAGTCCACCGATTTTGTCCTCTCCTCGACTCGAATCGGAGTTCTTCGTGAGCATAATCATCTTTGATCCTCCTGCTACACCGACGCGTAAGCGTACGGGATCGCCGCGGCCTGCGACTGGCTTCGGGATGGATGAGGGACGGGGTGATACCGATACCCTACCTCTTGGTGCAACCTCTCTTCCATCGTCCAGATTCGGCGAGGCTGAACGCTTCCCCGGGGCGGACAAGACTAAGAGGCTAGCCCCGGGCACGGACGGTGACACGCTGGTATAAGCCTGCAAACCATATTGTGTTTACCCCAGTGAAGTTTTCGAACGCAAATGCTTATGAGAGAACTGAGGCAAGGCCATCAAGGGTCCAACGGAACGGAATAGAAGGTGCGTTCTCTTTTTTTCCTCCGCAACGAGCTACACTAATACAGCTTCACTATCGGCTATCGTAAACAAGAACAAATGTGATCACGCATTCTGGGAGAACAGATCCTTGGAACCAACGGGGTAGTGAAATACCTTGAGTGTTTTGTCAACCTCTTTACCCTCGAAATACTCGATGGGAACCGTTATCTTTGGCTGGATCTTCTCAGGGGTGACGATGACATAATACCTTTGGGCACCCGGGAAGATATCCAAGTCGTCAACCTTTTGCAGACCCCTCAACTTTACTTCGTGTACTTCTTTGGCTAGTGTCATTTGAAACATGAGGAGGACAGGCGGTTTGCAGAGGGCAGGACAGATTAGAAGCAATGAGTCAATCGCTGAGAAATTGGAGGCTTCGGAACGGTAGTAGTGGTTGTTATCAAGCCGGACCCCTTCCATCAAGGGATATTCGGCTGACGCACGCAACTTGAAGGTTTTTGCACTCTTTCGGCCAGAGGTGGCGGTGTAGTTATCGTAGATGAGGTTCACTGACCCTCTATTGGAGGAGCGAAGGATGGGGAACAGCTTAAGGGTTTGCTTGCGCCTAAGCAACTCGTGCATCCAGAATTCGAAGGTCCACCCAGCGGAGGCGGCCGTGACATCGTTGGCGGAGAACAGATTGTAGAGGTGCTGCATGTCATCAACCTGGGAATGGATATGTTTTGCCCAAAGTAGCCTGGCTATGTGTTTCGAGGCGAACTGCACCTTGAAAGAGAATTGATCGGGCGGTACAGGCCATATGGTGACAATGAGGTGGGAGAAGTCAAGGGATCCGGGATCCTGGATGGCCCGTCGCAGCTGACCAGGCTCGATTTTGTTGATCATTCTCTCGAGCGTCGCTGAGTATTCGTCCGAACGGCAGAAAAACCCAGCCAAGTCCCCGGGAGATGTGCTAAAGTCGTCATAAAACTTCTTGAGTTGATGTTCTGTTGGGTTGTTGCTGAAGAATCGGCGACTACAGAAAATGTGAGTGCTTTGAACCCCCAGAGGCTAGATCAACATACGCTTGAAGAACTTCTGAAATCGACCACGGATTCATGTAGAATCTACGCGGACCAACCTTGTCGAGCCAATTGAGGTGTTTGGAATGAGGAGACACTGCATTGATGACGAAGAAGGGTGACTCGTCCTGGAAGATGGGAGCAGGTTTTGGAAGGACCGGACTCGAGTCAACTAGAGCCCAAATGCGGCAGTCCATTGGGAGGTACAAATCCATATAGGATGCCCGGTCGCCAAGCTGCGTGAGTTCAAAGGCGCCGCCTTCACAAAAAAGGAGTGCATGATCACTGGCGAATTGGTATGCTGTGGGGAGTTTGAGCGCGAGACGGCGCGCGAGAAGCCAACGCAAGAAGGTTGTCTTTCCTGGTCAAATATCAGACTCTGCGGGCAGCGGGGAAATAAGGGAACAGACCGATGTTAGGTTGTCCAGAAACCATAAGCGTGGTATCCCACTCGCTGGACAATAGAGCTTGTCGTTCGGCTGCGTCGTACTCGGATCGTACCAAGATATTTGGAGTGCTTGGTGCGAGGGTATAGGGAAGCGTCGCAACAATATGCTTCTTAGGGAGTGTAACACCTTCCACGGGGTCCGACCCTCTCATCACATCTTCCTCCCACTGGACCGACTCTAGCCCTTTCCCCCAAAAAGAACTTCTGACCCTTTCCCAGTGTTGTATGAATGAATCAGATTTTGAGATAACCTGCGAGGGAAGCTTGCTTATCGCTCCATCCTGGTAATCGGCGTATTCGGCGAGATCTTTGAGTGACATTATAGGAGAGGATGAAGGGAGGTAAACGTAGACAGGGGACGTCAGTCACGCTTACTTCAACTTGTCTATGTGCGGGAGCCCGCCGGTGACATCATTCAAGCCTGTGATTTAGACTTGCTGGGAAAGAATACCCCGCGACGATCGGGGCTTGAATTTGGCAGAGTGTTGCATACTCCCGGGTAACACTGCTAATAGCACCGGCAGACAACCGACCAAGGCACAGTCTGGATGCCAATATCGTAACGGCGCGGAGTACACTGTAACATGATATAATATTGTCTGACATGGGGATGAACGAGATATGCAGAAGTGCTAATGAAGGTTCCATACTCGACGTCCTCAGGCAAGGGTGTATACACCCTCATACAACAACAGGAAGATTGAGGGGGGGTCGGATGATCTCTGATGAGTCGTCCAAAGAGTTTACACGCCCCCGCCTTTGAGACTTCAAGGTCTCCAGAGGTGACTCTTTCGAATCGCTCGAATATACTTCCTGTTGAGTTTTGCTTCGGACAAACGAGACGGTGACTTGATCGGACACGGCATTCCGCTCGGCTGGAGTGTGAATGGACACGTGCCAAGTTTCGTCTCGAGCTTCGGGCAAGGCGCGACCCATCCGGACGATGATTAAGCAAAAGGATATTCCGACTGCTGGGCTGGTCTGTAGAGGGTTTGATGAGGTGAGTACATGAGCGCGGGCGGACGTCGGGACGGGAGTTGGGTGCCTGTGGGGGTGGACATAGCTAGTGAACGTACCATTGCGAGGAACATATATAAAAGACTACTCTTGGCGAGGAAAGCAGAGAAGTCCATCGCGACGAAAGCTCTGAAGGGACGTTCTGTAAGTTTTGCCTCGGTTCTACAAAAAGACTGGATCTTACGTCCACAGCGCGGCGCTTTCTATCAGCACTTTCATGGCTCGCTATCAGATCAGAACTTATTGAGGGTGATATATGGGAGGTGGGACGGTTTGCGTACCAAGATTACAGAATCCCTAACTCGTATATTTGCCCCTGCAGTTTCCCGGTGTACAGACCACAGCCTGAAGCTGATCGCGACTGTGTATGGTAACCAGAAGAGTGTCAGATGAAGCCGTACCATATCCGTAGCTACACAAATATATACACACCTGTCGTGAAAAGGCTATTACTGAATTGATAAAATTCAGGTGAGCATTCCCTCCTAAACACCAACGGGATTCTTAGGAACTCACAATATTGTGAGGCAGAAGCAGGCTGAAGACCACTTGTCCAGTGCTCTTTGGTTGGCCGGTGTTGTGAGATCTCGAAGTTGATTCGTCAGACCACAACCGACGGCTAAGGAATCGCGACTGAGCGACGATGGAAGGCGAGCAGAGGCACAAGAGGGGAAATGAACTCACCAAATAGAGCCGCGATGGTCGCCGAGGGGATGGCACAAACGAAAAGATTACCATAGTAGATGTGATACATTCGGTAAACCTGTTGGGTGGGTCGCCAGTGAGTGTAAGTGGTTGCGTAGACTTAAGGTGGGGGAAGTACCATTATGATGTCAGCAACCACGATTTGGACTTGGAATACCGCCCACCGGATGATCTCCTCGGTAGGGTACGGCGGATCCAGGTATTGACAGATAGTCACTCCCGGAGGGGTATACAGAGTCGCTCGTATCGACCGAAAGAGCGTAAGAACGCAATTCTGCGGGTAGGGGTACGCCATTGGGTAAGTAGCTGATGCGGGGTTTGGGTGCTGGCTTCTTGCTTACAAAGGTGATGGTGAACCCAAAGAACACGGTGCTGAACACCATAACACGGTTGACCTCTTGTTTCTTTGAAAATTTGTTCCACTGGACACAGCAGGCAGTGACAAAGAGAGGAATAAAGACCCCTGCGTAAAACAAGTCCAGCGTTAGCGCAAGGCTTGTCACAACCGAGACAAGTGCTCACCATATAATACGCACTCTAAGAACGTTCCGACGAGGAACGCAAAAGCGTAGCTGACTTTGGGCATTCAGAACAACCTAGGAGACGGAAGACGCTGGCGGAGGTGGCGAAGGAAAGGGAAGAGGGCGAGTAGTAAGAGGGGAGGGGTCGATAGCATCCGTTGGTCCGTCAGATGATGCAGGTCAATTGGACTCTGGAGCGTCTAAAAGGTATACCACAGGGATGCACAGCTCAATGATCCTAGATTTGGGACGAGCCGTGATCAGGGAATTGAACGCAGGTGTGCGTGGGTTCGTCGGCCGCCATCGTGGATGTATGCGAAGTAAAATGGCGCCTCGATCTCGATCCGCCCAAGCTAACCGACGGTGTTGCGACCCCCCAGTGGGGCTGCTGCAGAACAGTTTATGCTGCACCGACGCGTCAAAGGTTTACCCTGTAAGCCAAGGCACTTGACCTAAAATCATGCCGTTCACATGATTCTCTTGTCGTCAGGCTGACCTCTCGGCGCGCGCTTCCGGCCACTTCCTCACGTGTTCGTCAAGCTGTTTTCCGGAAGAGTTCCCCTTCGTATTCCGTTCTGTTCAGATCGCAGCCCAAGTTGACCCTTGGTTGCGGTTTCAATCCTACCGCCATCCAACCGCGATGCCATCCCCTTTCGGCGTCCACCGCGATGAGCCTCCAGACCCCTCAAGTTGCGAACGAGTCCCATCCTCGATGTAAGCGAATGTATCGTATAACGCACATCGTGACGCATGATATAGGTTGGATTGTCTAGCATCGGCACAGAGACCAACATCGATTCCATACTCGCCCTGGACAAGCAGATAGAGGAACGCGTGGGAGACATCATGCGTCTCAAACGCGCTCGAAACTCTTTGTCGAGCATATCCACCCGTGTACCTCCCCAGATACTTGGGTCCATCTTCAGTTGGAACGTCATCCCAGAACACGACTTTGGCGGGTTGCGGAAGGGTTCTTACAATTTCCTCCTCGTTTGTCGCCACTGGTTCGAGGTCGCCTCCGGCACTCCAGAGCTTTGGAGTTTCTGGGGAAACACCCTGAAACAATGGTTACAACGATACCAACGTTCTGGGACCGCCCCCCTCGACCTTGTGCTCGACGGATATTGCAGGGATACCTTGTATATCCCTTCCAATGGACTCCCACAACTCCTACGCGCGCTTCGGGATCGTGTCGCATCTGATTCCATACGGTCTGTCCACTTCGACTGCCCGGAAACGCAAGCCATTCGCTCCGTCATTTCCTCGTTGATCCCCAGCGGTGAAGGCATTCGTCCCAGCAGCATCGAATCGATAATCTTATACGGTATCGATTGCTCCGATCTTTTCGCCCACTACCACTTCTCCAGGCTACGATATCTCCATCTCCCTTCCTCTGCGGAGACCAGAATCCAACTGTGGGACCATCTTGGGCTACACACCGGAGCTCTGACCACTCTATCTCTCGACTTCACCGATACCTCATCCACTCCCACCCCATCCCAGCTGCTTTCGATCCTGGCCTCAAACCCCCAACTCAGAAGCCTCGACATCATCGAGCTTCTGATTCCATACCGCAATGTTGACGAGCCCATGTTTCGGGTACCGCTCCGTCACTTGAAGAAGCTCAGGTCGAACGCAGACTTCTGCTTCCTCTCCCAGCTGCTGCACCGATTGGACCTCCCTGAAACATTGGACGAGACAACTCTAACCTTTTACTGTGATTGCCCGGTAGAGGAAGTTTCAGGGTTCCTTGGACCATACATACGAGACCACCTCCGACGTGACGGCAGGTTCCGAGACGGACTGGAGATTTCCGTCATATCCTTGGCCGACACTATCGAGATCGAGGTCGGCACCACCAGTGGCACTAATGGTACAAATCTACCACCGCCCGACAGACCACGGTTTGCGTCCTTCACGGCGGTATTTAAGGACGCACTTCCTCTCGATGCACAGGATAAACTTTGTATCGATTTCCTCACATGCACTCCGATGGAGTCAGTGATATGCTCCAGCGGGAAACTGATCACTCGTCCCCTGGAGCAAATAATCGCCGCAATGCCAAATATTCAAGAACTGTATCTTGAGAATGTGGAGATGTCAGAGGGATTCCTGCAACCGGCTTCGGATGGCCCACTTGCCACTACAAAACTTCTTCCATCGCTGCGACACCTGCATCTAGAGGGTCCCCTCATGGAGATGGATCGTGGTGATTGGGGCCCCTTGGTATCCTACCTCACTCACCAAACGTCCGGAAATCAGGTCATTTCGCTCACGATTACCGGGGTGTATGTTCATATTTGCTCACATATGGTGGAGGATGTCAAGAGTTTAGTCGGGGAACTCATCCTCTATCCAATCCCGGATGAAAAATGTCCGCTTGGCATTTGTCAGAGGGATGAGGAAGACGGGGGTGATAAGGGTGATGGTGGTCCGGAAGATTGGTGGACTAAGATGTTTGGGAGTGGTTGAAGCAAATGCCGTTCGTTATATGCTACATCCATACGACAAAGAGCGGTATTGGATTTGTACTTTTCGCATTGTAGGGTCATTGAGATATCGATTAGACACTCTTGCTCATGCACCATCCACCTATGTCAGCGTGGAAGAAACGAATATCAACGATGCCAACGAACAGCCCCTGTCACAAAAAAGATACACCTAGAGCCACGCAGTTGGACCATTGACTGGGATTCAATCCATGGAGAGGGTATTTCTTACCCGATAAGTTCTCACCATTGAGGAATAATTTTCCCTATACAGAGGATGTACTAACGATTATCTGTGTTCCTTTTGAAAAACTGCCTACAGATAATTCGCGGGCGTGAACCTCATATAGTTCCCAAGCCATGGAGTTGGCGGGTAGTCTCGGAGAGCTTCAAATCGGGGTTCACCCTGAAAACAGTGACACGCCTTCCATCTAGGTCCGGTCATCCCCGCCACACAACCAGAGGAAATAGATACACGGGTTGAAAGCAGTCCCACCCATCTTATGAAACCCAGCACATATCTATTCGCTCTGCGCTTGTGCCGATTATATCCCATACAGCCGTCTCACCCTAAAGGTCATCAGATTTGGGTAGCGCGATCCTTCGGTCCGGCCATCAACCCACGCGACTTGCGAAGCAAGAGGTGCAACTTCGGAGCCCGGTAGTTTCATCACAAAGTCCGAGTGGACCCGTGCGACTATATCCCTCCACTGCCGCAACTTCGTGCCGTGTTCGAGAGAGACGTTTGCGATACGAGCGTCGAAGACCTCTAACGCCCTTTTCCAGGATACCTGTACATTCGCTATCAGTGGTGTTGGCACGACTGGTGGAGAATAGTACGCACCCCGAGCAGTAAGTCAAGGCGGGTGTATTCTTCTTCTTGCATACCCTCGGACAGTTCGCTCAACCATTCCAGTGCCGAATCACAGACGGTTTCCAACTCCGTCCGGGGAGTAGGTTCGAGCCTATAGAGCACCTCATACAAGGCGGCGAGATGAGCGAGACAGTTGACGCAGCTGCTTCTGATCGCCCCTGCGCCGCTATTGTCACCAAGTTCTCGAAACTTTTGTAGGTTTGACAGTAGGGTTCGAGAATAATCGTCCAAAATAACCACCAGTTGCTCGCACGATTGTCCCCAGATGCCAAGTTGGACCTCTAGCAGTCACGGAACACAATCAGTTGCCGGTAGGAGCAAACGAAGACGATACTTGCCATCGGTCGGACGAAGATTGAGCATGTCCACCGTGTCTCTGACCAGCAAGATGGTTTGAGTGCGCATGGTCAGCGGACAGATCTTGAACAATACCGGATATACTTCCTGTGATGGGCGCTGAACATATGTATGAACGGTAACGAGGTGCCGTACCGGAAGTTTACGTCTAAATTCCTCCTCGATCCTCGCCGTCATCGTCGGCACGGCTCCGCCACACGTAAGGAATAAGAAATTCTCGAAGTATATGATCTGGGAGAGAACAGATAACTTCTCGTGTAAGCCTTCGGAGAACTCCGGCGGTCGTCCATAAGTGGGGACAAACTGGAGTCCCCCGGTGTTAATGGCTTCACAGCCCTTCTTGATGTACATACCAGCGAGGGTAAGAGCCCATATGGTTACGGATCCTGCAGTAACCCAGAGCGCCACCTGTGCTCTGAGTTCCCAGTCATGCTCCCTGAAGACCTCCAAAATTGATTCGAGACACGTCTGAACATGTTTCGCATGTAGTCGAACCATGGCAGGCGATTTTTCTACGCCCTCGCAGAAATACATCCCTAGTGATTGAGCGCCGTGTATAAAGAATGGGTTGAGGATAACCCCGGACGTGTCCCCGCGTAGTAGCGCTTGCTGTTTGTCAGATGTGAAGCGCATTCCTAGTTTGCCTTGCCGGCACACAGCCCTTAACCGGCTGGTAAAAAAGGATTAGTTCCATCGACGATCGGCGAACTCGAGATACACACAACATCATGTCCAGGTCCCCCAGAGCTGTATCGGAAAGCTGGAACCGCTCACCTCCCAGGGACGATAACGTAACATGGGGCTCAGGCAGGACCCCGGGGAATATGAGGGAGGAAATTGCGGAGAAAGGCGGGAGCGCAACTGTCCCAATTTCGTTAAGCGTGTACGGTCGGGGACTAGGCGGTGTGGAGGGTGGGAGACCATTGTGAGCGGAGGAACGAGTGAGTGCGCGAGCGGGCGGAACGGTCTCGGGCGGCAATCCAATGATCGTGGCAATGGGCGGTAATCTGGGGGGCCTTGGGTCCGCGTCTCCAGAGGCCTCGCAGTGACCCATTGAGCCCGAGGGATCGGAGCCATTCCAGAATGTGAATTGCGGACGGTCGGAGGGACCGGGCGGAACGCTAATGATTTGGTCCTGGCATTCAATAGCCCTGTTCGCGTTGGCGCATCTAGTGCACGGGCGTTTGGCGTCGCATTTCTGGGTGCGGATGTATTATGTCTGAGCCAATCCGGTGGTATTCGTGCCCGGC
>Ga0307517_10005750_pt1 | contig 18556 bp, 17 predicted proteins | sample 23_EM_MG_FD_194515 | JGI IMG/M metagenome (GOLD analysis project Ga0307517, IMG submission 194515) | Populus trichocarpa ectomycorrhiza microbial communities from riparian zone in the Pacific Northwest, United States - 23_EM | ecosystem: Host-associated > Plants > Roots > Unclassified | place... | reverse complement strand
CGGGAGTCCGCGCGACCACATATAATGTTGCCACGGAGACCCGTGCAACGTTTACTATGAGTCCTTTGCTTTATGCGAACATACCCTCCGAAGGTTACCCTGCCTAGTAGGGTAACTTTGGCCTACCCAGGTTACCCTGTCTAACCCTATGTCACCAAGTCACTTTGTAGACACTTGTACCAACTCATGTCTACCGGTAGTATACTAAGTATACTGGCCTATCCTCAATATGGTTACCACTTGGTATACCATACGGGCTTGAGTCTAGTCCACTGTAGCTACCTATCTGTAGGGTCGTTACAGAATAAAGGTGGACTTTTTTTCTGTAACCTGTTCCTGGATCCCACCTGCTGCAGGTGTGCAGCCAACCAGAACTATGAAAGCTGATAGTGAGCAATAGACAAACCTTGGGCCAATAGCCGGTCACCATGGATAGGACAGCGGTACCAATTGGAGATGTGTGGATTCGAGGGGGCAAATGTTGGGGGGAAGGCACTCAAATTGGTACGAGTAGACGGATCGCTGGAATGTTGGAATGTAGAACAAGGGAATCCCACCCTATCATACACGCGCTTAAGTTAGGGTATGAAATTAAGTGTCGGGTCTCGAGCTTAGAAATATTTCAGGAGTGTGACTCAAGCAGGCGTGTGGTAAAAGGCTAAATGACATGGGGCTTAGTTCCAGACTCAGACAGTTAATAATAACTTCATTCTGACTTCTGAATTTCAATAATTTATGCGCTCTTTAATTATATTCTATCAAGCCTTGCTCGAGTTGACTTAATGTATAAGTAGCTGGTCTTGATAAAATCATTTCAGAGTTTTTCCCTACTTCAAAACCGTTTGGTCTTACTATAAAAGCACGATCTTTCTACATCTCTATATATCCATCCTTCATTAGTATCATGAGCACCATCACGAAAAATATTGTGATTGTATCGACTGCACTGGGTAATACCGAGCCCGGTATCGTTCCACTTCCTCGGCTTCGCGCAATGGCCAATGCTCCAGTCGACCACAGCTTCTTTGAAGCCAAGGGCTTTCCCCAGAGCTCTCTAGACAACTACGGCGACCTGGAACCAACCTTGATTTCCCATCCTTATCTCTACCCGCTTTCCTGGGGTCATAAAGTCATACGCTTCTTCTGTAAGTCAAATATTCAATATCAATGCCAGGAACCTAGCTTACACTATAATGTGGTAGACATGATGGATTATCCAAAGGCTAGGATGCACGCCCCCGGCTTGGGCCAGATGTATTGGTTGGGAACCAAGGTACATGAAGACAAGTCTGAGAATGTGGAGCTACAGCGGAAGGAGATGGTGTCGGGGTTCTTGGACAGTGACGATACAGAGTACCATGGGATCCTTGATGCTCTAGGAGCAGGAATTTATATCTGTGGAACTGTGCATTGAATGGAAATGATGCGTAGTGGAAGTACAAGTAGCAGAGTTGTCATGGGTCTTGGTCATTGTACCATTGTGGATTCTGATTCTGATTCTGAGATAGAGGCCTATCCTGAAAACTGCGGAGCTTAACTTCTCTAGAGGAATATGCGTGGCTATTCCCTCACATATTGGAACCTAAATTATAATTAAACATTCGCAGAGAGCGTATTTACATCAACTGCTTTGGGCGGGTATTTTGGGCATATGCTTTAGGCGTATGCTTTGGGCGTATGCTTTGGGCGTATGCTTTGAGCATGTGTTTTGGGCGTATGCTTTGGGCGTATGCTTTAGGCGTGTGTTTTGGGCATGTGTGTTTTGGGCTTGTGTTTTGGGCGTATGTTTTGGGCGTGTGTTTTGGGCGTATGTTTTGGGTGTATGTTTTGGGTGTATGCTTTGGGCGTATGCTTTGAGCGTATGGTTTAAGTGTATGGCTTTAGAGCGCATGGCTTTGGGCGCATCACTTTGGGTACGTGGTTTTGGGCGTATGTCTTTGGGCGTATGGACTTTGCCGAAGAAACCAGAAGCAAAGGACTAAAGAGACAATCTCAATCTGTGCTCAAGCTTATCGTTATGTGAGAGTGTTTCTAACTTCTAAACTGCTATCTTATTACATTATACGGCAAAGAGTAAGGTTACCCACTCAATCATGACATAAAAGAAAAGAGCGGAATCCGTATAGGCGCCGCGTATGATAACAAAAGAAATTAAACTCTAAAGGAGCGTCGGTCTCTGGAAATTCAGAGTCAGAAGAGAACAAGAAAAGAGGTAGCATGCTGCGTAAGAATCAAACCCAAGGAAAACAGCCCCGGGACTTATGATATGGGAGAAAGAATACTGGCTAAGGATGAAACCAAACGTGAGATATTGTGGTGCATAAATACGGAAGTGGGAGTGCAGGTAAGAAAAGGTAAGGGGAACCGTATTAAGGAGGGTAAGGAAGGCAGAACCGGCGTGAGAGGTCAGGAAAAGAACTAGGAGATAACAAGAAAAGAAAATAGATGGAAGTAGAAATCGTTAATCCTCCAGCTCCTGTTTCACGTGGTGAGGAAAGTGCTGGCTAGCCATATTGACGAGGGCCTGCCTATCCATCTCGCGGTCAATTCTATCCATCTCTTCAATGTCAATTCCTGGTTCTTCTGCGTCTTCCCTAGCGGCTGCCTCGCGATCAATGATAAGACGGGCATTGCCGGCAAGAAAGCGCTTTCTCTTGGTGACAATATTTTCGATGCTGTCCTGTTGGTCTTCCCGGCTTGTGAAGAAATCCTTGGGTGTCATAGCCAGCCCAAGCAGCCTCTCTCCAATCTCTTGGGTGCTAGCACGGAAACGGTGTTCTACCGCATCCCCGTACAGACCACGACAGGAAGATGCAGAGTCAGGGCGACCCAAGTCTCACATCTTACTTCCCAAACCTGAGCCGGAGGTTTCCCCTTCGTCCGTCATATGGACATCATCATCACCCTCCTCCCAGCCCTCCACGTCCTCCTGCTCGCCCTCCACATCCTCCTCATCGTCCTTGTCGAGCTCCTCTTCCCCATAGACCTCATCGGAATCCTCTGACCCATTGCCACCCTTATCACCAGACTCATATAGGTCGATAAAATCGACATCTTCATCCTCCTCATCCTCCTCCCACTCTTAGTAGACCTCCGCATTTGGCAAAAGCCACTCAACAGGCTTCACCCAGTCAATCAAAGGTCTACCCTTTTCGTTGAGCTCATCCTCTCGAACCGTCATGTCCAAATCTCCTTCCATCTCCTCCTCCGTCAATCTGTACTCAGAAGTACTGTCCTCTCCGCCGATAGGCATCGAGGGGCCTGTCCTAGCTAAACAACACTGAATATTAGTAAGCACATCTCAACTTAGTCAGGCAAATTTTAAAATTACTTAATTGACTGTGGATTATTAGCCCGGGAGTTTCGCCTCAGGCTACCTAGTCCTATCCTAAACCTGGTGCGATGTGAGATAGGCTCCCTTGTGTTCCCTGTATTAAATGTAGCTGCCCTCGCCAAAGCCACAGGGCGTCCAACAGGGGACCCTATCGGGGATACCAGGGCCTCACGCATTGTGAGTGAATGACAGCGCTCCCGAATCGCTACCCGGCAGGTGCGCTGGAGAGGAGCGTCCTGAGATACAGAAGGCCCTGGAGGCAGTACCTGGGCAGACCCAGTTGACGAGCTTCTGGGTCGCTTCACCACACGGTTGAGCAGACTCTTCACTCGTGCTGCGGGCCTCATCTTTGGTGACGGAAATACAGGCGATGCAGGCGAATTTGGTAGAGAATCGACTTCGATAGAGGTTAGGGTGTTCACAAGTGGCAAACCATCGTCGCCAAACTGGTTTGGATAGTATCGCCGCCAATCTGCCAGGATTGCCACACGTTCCTGCTCCAGGACCTCGTTCTCCTCCACGATCATCTCCTGATCCACTTGGGCTTTGGTCTCGTCGTTAGGCGCCTGGTACTCATCATATCTTCGCGCAAAATCATGGCGTTGTTTTAGGCGATTGCCTCGGTTCGCTCTTGCACGTTCGAAAGCGGTTTCCAAAAGGGTAAGGCTCGCCCTATGTTCATTCCGGTGGATGGTCTCAGGATTTACTGAGTGCCCCAAAGCGCCTGCCGGAAGCGGCCTCCACTTATAAGCAGATGGCATTGCTCGTGGAAAAAGGTATTCTATTCATCAATGTTAGTACATATAATTTGTGCGTATGATTTTGTGCGTATGATTTCTTTGTGCGTATGATTTTGTGCGTATGATTTGTTCGTATGAACTCAGTGATTTGAGGGGTGATAAAAGAGCAAAGGAGAAAAGACCAGTGTGAAGATGGTGACTAACTTACTATTTGGGATCGGGCAATAAGTAATCTATGCAGCGACCTTTTGCCGGCGTTCCCTCTAATGTAGTGGAGAAAGTAAGGGAAGTAGAGAGGGTGGTACCAGTAGAGGGGCGTATCCGGGTTGGTGGGGCAAGAGCCACGGGTGTTTCTTTTCTTTTCTTTTTTCTCTTTTTTTTGTTTTAACTGCTGAGTTTGCTTCTGTATGAAAAAGAGAAGCGGGATTGCAGCGCAGAGGGCAGAGCGACCTGAGGATTGTGTTGATGGCGAGAGCGTGGATGGAGAAGGTAGGAGTGTGGTGAGAAAGAAGAGGAGTTAATTTGGCCTCTCTTAAAAAGAAAAGAAAAAGTTGGTTCACCTCTTGAAAACATCGTCACGGTCTACCCGCAGTCACGCGTCGAGCCCTCCTCTCTACCGCGGTAGCCTAACCAAAAGCCCTATTCACCAACTTCTCAGTATGATATGAATGACCCCCCAGATTCAAGCCTTCTGCTAATTGCTTTCATCATACTATCAGAGAAAGGAAATTATAGCAACGAGAGCTGTGTGTTTGAGTTCGGAGCGAAGATGGGAGGGGCGTACTCTCCAGGTTCATTTTGTGACTACAATTGTACACTTGATACATAAACAGGGAAGATATAACATCTTGGAACAAATACAACGTCTAGTACAACATTTTCAAGCCATTTCTACATGGAAGGGATTGTACATTGCGTGTTATGGTAGACTGGGGGTTGCAGTCTTACGCGACTTTAACCATCGTACAATTCAAGTGTATGTTTATACCCATGCCCTATCAACCTTAACTGTCGTTTACTCATCTAGACATCATGAATCAATATACGCCTAAACTCCAGGGGACTCCCGGAAAGATATGACGAGGGGGCTTGAAAGGCACTCCTCATGAAATAACCAATTTTTATTTCGTTGGTATAAAATAACTCTTTACCCACCTCTCCTCCAACACACTTCTTCCTCTTAGCAAGCCCTAATATCCGACTCAGCTATCAGGGAAGGTATAGGGTCCATACACATACGCACAAATACACATACGCACAAATACACATACGCACAAATACACATACGCACAAATACACATACGCACAAATACACATACGCCCAAGGAAGCAGACTCCAGTCACCTACACACCAAAGATCATTTTGCGTCTAACTTCTGAGCAAAAACCCTTCTCTCTTTTCCTGTGAACCTCCTTCCTCACGCACCTGTCCGTCAATACAACAAACAAGCAAACACCAAAAAAGTAACTCCTGCTCAATGCCTCCCAAACGTCGCGCAAATGATGGTATCTTGGGCCGCAAGGGTGGTGGAAATTGGGGGCCCCCAACTCGGCATCTTGGTCGGAAAAGAGCTGGGAGGGTTGTTGGTGGGGTCCAGCAGCCGGCTCGGTATCCAACTGGCAGGGTGGCAATGGCAGAGATTATTAAGTATCGCCGCGATGGCGGGTACCTAATTCCCAAGGCCCCATTCTATCGTCTTTGCCAGGAGATTGTGTCAGATTTGGCACTCGAGCAACAATTCCGTTGGCAGAGATCAGCTGTTGAATGCCTCCAGGTGGCAGCGGAAGAGTTCCTGGTGATGACAATGACCGGTAAGTTGAGTTCCTCTCCTAGTATAATTATCTGATTTACTAATTCTTTGTTCATAGCTGGAGCCCTGGGTGCGGCACATGCTGGTCGCGTTACCCTCATGGTCCAGGACCTGAGATTAGTTAAGGATGTCATGAACGTTATGGCTGGCCAGCCAGATGGTGCCACTCGGGAAGAGATGAGACGTCATATAAATGAGGACGGCGGTGCTCCCGGGGGTGCACCTCCTCCTCCACCTCCTCCTCCTCCTCCTCCTCCCGGGGGTGCACCTCCTCCTCCCCCTCCTCCTGGTAGTGCTCCTTGTCCCGGTGGTGCTCCTTGTCCCGGTAGTGCTCCATGTCCCGGTGGTGCTCCTTGTCCCGGTGGTGCTCCTTGTCCCGGTGGTGCTACTCTTCCCGGTGGTGCTCCTTTGTCCCGGTGGTGCTCGTTGTCCCGGTGGTGCTCCTCGTCCTGCGGGTGTTCCTCCTGCCGAGCGCGCTCCCCCTCCTCCTCCTGCTGGGGGTGCACCTCCTCGGCGTGGTGCCCCTTCCCGTCGCCAGGGAGCTTCTTCCCATCACTCACCCCCTGCCAATGACGGTAGTGACAGCGACCGTGACGACAGCGATAACCCTCGTCCACCTGTACGCTATCGCTTGTATGGTGGCCCGGGGAGTACTAGCCGGACTGGTGGTAGTGGTACTACGGGGTGTGCTGGGGGAGTTGTTAGACCAGGAAATTTGGTTGGCGGTGTGGATTCTGGTATGGGAGATGGAAGTGGTAGCGAGGAAGGTGATGCGAGAGGTGCCCAGGGAGACCATGATACTGGGCATGTGGGTACTGGGGGGGGTGGTGGCAGCCGTAGTAGGGTGGTGACTGGGGCCGTCGGAGGCACACCTGCACACCCCGCTGGAACAGGGCCGTCTGGGGCTGGGGTTAGTAGTCGTACCCCGCGGACGCCAGTTGAGCCGACCCGTGGTAGGGGTTTGAGTGGTTGAAGTGGGACTCATAGACGCTCTGCGGGCCCTTGTGGGAGTGGTTGGAGCGGTGGTGGCGGTCGGATGCCGACCCGCTCCAGGGCTGGTGGTGGGAGGGCAGGAGCTGGTGCTGGTGGGAGCGCTACCACCTAAGCATATTCGGGGATTGTCTTTTTCTTTCTCTTAATTCACCTCTTTTTTCAACTATTATGACTATCATTCTTCTTGTTTTCTATTACACCATGGTGTTGTCCCCATGTGGTGGGGGGGACGGGGCAGTCTTTTCTCACTTTTACACAAATCATACGACTAACTGAAACCTCCGAGTCACATCTAACTTAGCATAATTACCTTTTATAGAACTCTTATTATTATAAATACACTCTTTCTTTAACCTCACCATTTGGCTATATGACCTCTGAACACAGTAACTCCATAGCACGACTGTGGTTATGATTTGGGCGTATGGCTTGGGCGTCTGGCTTGGGCGCATGGTTTGGGCGTATAGCTTGGGCATATGATTTGAGCTTATGATTTGGGCGTATGGTTTGGGTGTATGGTTTAGGCGTATGATGTGAGCGTATGATCTGGGCGTATGGTTTGGGTGTATGGTTTGGGTGTATGATTTGAGCGTATGGCTTAGGCGTATGGTTTGGGGGTTTGATTTGAGCGTATGGCTTGGGTGTATGATTTGGGCTTATGGCACCAGCGGATGAATAAGGCTTATGAATTGGGCATATGATTTGAACCTGTGAATAGAGTGTATGAATTGGGCTTATGAATTAGCTGTATGGCCTGCTGAGACAATATACATTACTAGACTAGGCAACTTGGACGTCCAATCGGTGTTGTGAATTATTCTGGTTCATATTGTATGAATCATTCTATGCAAATAAATGCCCGTATATACTTTGAGGTATGTGGTTTTTGGTACACGTCCCTGGCAGGAATGGACCGAACACCAGGGCGCTCCTTGGCAAAGGGCTTTCAGCTCCCGTAACACCGGCGGTGTTCTGTCCATTCATGCCAGGGACGTGTATATGCTCACAGAATTACTCAATCAGGAATCAAAAGAGCAATATTCGAGAGGGAAATATACGAAAAAGCGGGGCCATGGGCGGAGAAAATTCATTGACGGGGGGCTGTTCGGGACATTGAAAGGGGCGGGGGCCTGGACTGGGCCAGGGGCAGGGATTGAAAAAAAAAGGGCCCGCTCCAGGCCATTGACCGGGTGGGGCAGGGAATTGAGGCGGGGGCCCACCGGTTGCGGGACCCGGGAGGCCCCGGAACGAACACTACTCCCGACATCTCGATTGCTTGACATCTGGTTCAAGACCAATCTGTACAAGATAACGGCTTAACTCGCACTCTACACCCCGGTGAAAAGAATCACATACTGGTCCAAACCCTGGTGGGCTGAACTTTTTTCTGAGCTAAGGAAGGCTGACAACTTCGCTCTGAGGTCCTCGAAACGCGACCGGTTTGACACCTCCCTCCTGACCTCCGCAACGTCAGTCAGATCCGCTTATTGTAAGGCAATCAAGGGGGCCAAAAGGGCACACTGGTCCTCCTGCTTAGCCACAGCGACCCCGCAGACGGTGTGGACCGCGAAGAAGTTCGCTTTATGCCTTCCACCCCCTTGCTTCCCGGAACTCCCGGGTGCCTCCACCCCACTCGAACTCAATACAGCGCTCCTGGGCCATTTTTTCCCTGGCGAGCCCGTCAAGTCTTTTGACACGATCCTACTCTCGTTCAAGGACTGCTCGGCACTGGCAATGGGGGAAATTGGCAGGGCACTAGCCTGTTCCTCGCCATTGTCTGCCCCCGGTCCCGACAAAACCCCCAACTCCCTATGGAAAAGGATCCATCATGTGGGTCCTCACCCTATCCACAACCTCCTTGGGCTGCTGGTGGCCAATAGTTTTCACCCCCCTGCCCTCAAAAAGGCCGATGGCAATGTTGTAACATGTGTACATGTTCCGTTAACGGTACACAGGAGCGGGCAGTGCAGGATCTCCTATATTTAGTTTATTTATATTTGGTTTATTTGATTTGATTTCAGCTGCGCCACTGCCTCTGAGTCAGATAGGAGATGCTATCGTATTGTTATGTTTAGTTTGCTTTATTGGAAGTTTATATTTAGGATTCCGGGTATGGAATGGTCATGTAACACTGGCGAAGGCTGAGCACTGTTTGTTTGTTTCTTTTTTTGGTCTTGCAGGATTACAGGATTCCGGTATGTGCGCAGCTACTTGTAATGATCGTGATTGCAGGAAGGCTATCGCTCTTGGGCTTTGAATTTCAACCAGTCTCCTGGCTAGCAGGAGACAGCAGACTTCGACAGACCTTCAGTCTAAGAATACACTTGGTTGAACGGCAATCCCTGAGTCCCCAAGCCCAATCTGTCCTTCAACTATTATCTCTTGCCTCTGGTCTCCTGAAGCCTCTTTTAGCACCAGCGCTAGCAGGCCTATCGCCGGTCCTATTGTATTTTCGTTAGACGGGAATAAACCTGTTACATTTTTTTGCCTACAGCAGGTGAAAACCCTTTGTTCTCAGGATTGGGAACAGCCTGGTAGGATTGATCACCCTCCCAGTATCTTGAGAACTAGTTAGAAGCAGGAGCGGTAGGAACAGGAACTCCGGGCTCAGGTGCTACATTCACAATAGCAGAACTCAGGAGCAGAAGCGTTACCAGGTCCGGTAGGGCCTACAATCGTCCTTCAGCAGAACCTACAGACGACACTCCAGAACCAACCACACAGGAACCAACACCTGGGTTGAGGCCAGGCTCAGCAGATACACTAGCAAGAATCAGTCACCTCCTTCCAGGAGATCTAGATACAGATTCAGACGAAGACCACAACCTCACAGCAGAGGAACTCATTCAAAGAGAAGCCCAGCGGCTTGAGGAAAGAGCAGCAGCAAGAGCAGCGGCTGAGCAAACTTCGGAAACTGAACACCCTCCAGAACGCCCCACTACAAGCTGGTGGCGAGCACCCAGCATCCTAGGAGTCTTTGGAAGCCAGATACCAACTAGAGCACCCTCTAGAGAGCATAGAGAGCAATCACTACCCGACACATTCATCCCAGATACACCAGAAAGACCCTCCAGATCCAGGAGCGGCAGACCACCCCCTGAACGACCAGATCCACCACCTCCAGCTCCAGACCCACCGACAGGCACCATGGCAGACCCAGGTCCGGCCCGGTTGCCCCCTCCTAAGGCCCCTAAGCCGCCTTTCTTGAGCGGTGAAGGAGAAGACCTCAAACCAGACAAACTCAGGCGATGGCTCAGAACAGTCAAGAAGTACCTGGCGAGATCAGGACTGAATGATGACTCCCCTGGAGTGGCGGACTACTAGGGCTTTTACACAGAAGGGAAAGCAAACAATGCATTCCAGACACTAGACACAGAGGAAGAGAACCTCACCCTACCTCAGCTCACACACCGCTTCCAGCAGCTATTCGAAGCCTCTACAAACACTGATGACACCTATCACAAGTGGCAGAATGTCCGCCAGACAGCAGGTAGACAGCCAGCATGCATAACGAAGATAGCTGGAGAGCTAGCGGACCGCAAAGAATCTCTTCCAAATGGATCCATCTCAGATTATGCACAGCAACAGCGATTTCTCGACGCTATGGACTCTAGATTACGCCGCAATGTTGAGCCCCAGCTCAGACCCGAAGATACCTGGGACCAGATGGTGGCTGTAGCAGAACACTACGACGCTACTATCTATAGCACTGGCGGCTACAAAGGCAGTCATAGAAGCCAGGCTTCTAGCAGCAAAACCCATACACCAAAGAAAGAGAGTACCTACCGCGAGCCCTCTAGCACATCAACGCCCAGGAACACAGGCAAAGGAAAGGCCCCCGCTAAGAAGAGGACCTATTCCAAGTCCAACAAGCTAGGTAAGGCTGAGATGGACCACCGCAAGGCAGAAGGAGCCTGTTTCTACTGTGGTGAAAGCGGACACCTGGCAAATGAATGCCCAAAGAAAGAAGTTAAGACCAACCATGTTCGCCTCTGTGAGGAAAGCCCAGACAGCAGCGAAGGCAAATATGAGCCCGATACAGACAGCACAGAGGAGCCAGATGGCAGCGGCTCTGTCAGAACGTACAAGACTACAGTAGGCATGCCTAAGGATAGGCTATTCCAAGCACTCGAATTCACTATCAACATCAATGGCAAGCCCGCCAGAGCCCTCGCAGATACAGGTACCATTGGCGGTACCCTGATATCCAACAAATTCGTTACAACACACAACATCCCCTACACAGCTAGGAAGAATCCCGTCACTCTGAGGATGGCAGTTAAAGGATCGCGATCAACTAGCAACTTCTCTGTTGAGGTTATGATTCAGCTAGGCAAGATGAGAGTCGACAAAGTGCCTGTGCTAGTCACGCCAGTATCAGACTATGATATCCTCATCAGTATGGACGATCTCATAAAGCTAGGAGCGGTCATCGATTGCCAAAAGAACAGCATTTACTTCTCCAAGTACAAGGTCAGAGTTACCTGTGACGGAAAATCTAAGGAGTCTTGATCAGCCATGACGAAGCCACAGGAAGTACCAGACTTCCTGGTAATGTTCCCCAAGGTATTTGTCAAAGAAGTACCTGAGGAACTGCCCCCAGTATGAAAGATAATGCACAGGATAAGCCTCATAGACCCGACGAAGCTTTTAAAGACACCCACTTTCAAAGCGCCACAAGCCCTAATGCCCAAATACAAGGCATGGATCAACAAGCAGATGAACGCCGGTATCCTGCATAGGACCAGTGTGCCCGGAGGAGCCAGAATGTTTGGGGAAGCCAAAAGCCATGGCAGAATCCCACCCCTGGTAGCCCTCCGCTCGAGGAATGATAACACCCAGGCCGATCACACACAGATCCCAGAACAAAACACTATATTAAATGCGGTAGCCAGAGGACGGTTTCGCAGCAAGATAGATCTCTGTGACGCCTATTTCCAGACCAGAGTACACCCAGATGACGTGAAGTACAACACTATCAAGACACTCTTTGGCGGCTTTACCAGCCAGGTCATGATGCAAGGAGACATGAATACTCCCGGAACCTTTGTGAGGACTATGGAGGATATATTCTATGACGAAATAGGCAAGAACATATGGGTCTACATTGAAGATATTTTTGTCTTCAGTGACACCTTTGAAGAGCATATTAAGGACGTTACGAAAACCTGCAGTAAGCTGCAGAACGCCAGCTATTATGCCAACCCAAAGAAAAGTGTTTTCTTTGCCACAAAGTTCGATATCCTAGGCCATAAGATAGACGATGATGGCATCCACCCTGCACCAGAGAAAATCCGGACCATAATGGACTGAACAAGGCCAGAGAGCCAGAAAGAACTGCAGCGATTCAATGGAATGGTTAATTATATCGTGCAGTTCATTCCCCATATCGCCACCATCACAGCTCCGCTCACAGAACTGAGTGGGAACGCTGAATGGCTGTGGACGGATCTGCAGGAAGCAGCCTTCGAAGCGGTCAAGCGAGCTGCAGATAAGCACAAAGTCCTAAGACCTATCGACTATAATAAGCCAGATATGATATGGCTTTTGACCGATGCATCCCCTTCAGGTACGGGCGCTTGGATAGGCCAAGGACCAACCAGAGATGCAGCCAGGCCTGCAGCATTCCACAGCAGGAAGCTGACGCCATCACAAAGCAACTACCCCACACACCAACAAGAAACGCTCGCAATCATTGAGCATATGGAAGCATTCGCTCCCCATTTGCTACACAGACAGTTGACAGTGGTTACAGACCATGAGAGTCTCACCAAACTCATGACACAAAGGAATCTCAATGGACGACAGCAGAGATGGCTAACGCACATCAGTCACTTTCACTTTAAAATAGAATACCAGCCAGGAGCGAAGAATTTCCTCGCAGACTACCTATCGAGAATCCATGAGGGAACCCCAGGACCGTTAGATATAAGCCTCAAGGACCCCACTATCGATTATGACAGCCTTGAGCTACCTGACACTACCCAACACCTACAGATCACTACAAGCTATGCCTTTTCTACCGATTTTAGCATAGAATCAGACGACGTCATGTACCACTCAGGCGAAGCCCAAACCTCTCCCACTCTTACCAGCAGTGACTCTATCAGTCACGGCCGCCCTGAATACCTTATGGATGAGATTACAAGCAATGCAGTAACTCGCTCCCAGAAACGTAAGGCCTCAGCTTCCTCGCCAGCTACATCAAGCGCAGCCAGCAACGATAGCAGAATATCGACTGGAAACTCTTGGGGTGATAAGAGAACTCTCCCAAGCTCTAGTGAAATGGAACGACGACACTCAGAAATGAGCTGGATGTCATGCACTGACGATGGGTGTGAAATACATAAGAATGAAAAAGAAGGTGCAGCCTACTGGCCAAAGGACCCTAAGGTCCTGAAGCAGAGTAAGAAGACAAAGAGAAAAGAGCAGCATAGGACTTCAACATCGAATACAGCCCTTGAGGCAGGCCAGGCCTCACTTCCCGACATCCCAGACCTCTCAGAAAGCCTCCCGCCTTTTCGTATGAATGATACCATTCTAGCCACACCACCCATGGCCTCACCGGCCTTTACTCCCCTTTACAGCCAAGCAGGCTATGAATCCGATGAGGCAACCAATGACAACCAATTCCTAAGCACCATACACTCCCACCTTATTTGATACCGATGCCCTCTACACCAGGGTCAAGGAAACCGATAACAAATTGCACTATTCCATCCACGATGGCCTTCTGCTTGCCCAGAGCACCAAGGGGTACGAAGACCTTTATATACCGGTAGGACCTCTTGAGAAGGGGGTATCCCTACAGGATTTTATCCTCAAGACTGTCCATGAAGGCCTTGGACATTTCTCAGCTTACAAATGCTACTCCTATGCGGCTGTTTCTTCTGGTGGCCACAGATGCGCCAGGACTTTGTTCTATACTGTCGGTCATGCCATAAGTGCCAGATTAACAACGAGCCCACTACCGTACCCTATGGACGTTCCCTTACCCTCCCTGGCCCCGACAAAGCCTACCAATCCCTAGCCATAGACTTCGCCGGCCCTTTTAACATATCCGATTGCTATACATCTATCATGGTCATTATGCACCGCTTTACCTCCTCCACACATCTCATCCCCCTCAAGGACGCTGCTACCTCTGAGAAGATCTTCAAGAAGCTTAATAGCACTATCCTCGATGTCCATGGCCTCCCTCTAAGCATTGTCCTTGACCAGGACTCTCGCTTTACCTCGAAATTTTGGTCACAGATAATGAAGTCCCTTGGTATCCAGGTCTGGATGGCAACCCAATACCACCACGAAACGAATGGCCAGGTTGAGCGAAGGATCCGTACCCTCAAACAGCTAATGAGGAACTTCGTTAACCCCAGACAGAATAACTGGTCTGGCGCCCTCCCGGCTATTGCAGCAGCCATGAACGCCACCCCCCATGAATCCCTAGGCATATCGCCATACCATGCCCTCTATGGACGTACCTGGAAGATATTCAACCCTGTCCAGAGATCTGCCGGCAAGGTACCAGCTGTGGACGATATCCTAAATGCCCATGAAGCAACGAGAATGGAAGTTGACATGGCCAGAAAGCATGCTACCTTCCGCCAGACTGTCCAGGCTGACAATCGCCGCAAACCCCTAACTGAACCCGTCAAGACTGGAAGCAGAGTTCTTGTTAGAGGCCGCCCTTATACCTCCTCCCCTAGACCATCCAAGAAGCTAGAACCACGCTAGTTTTAGACCCTTCAAGGTCCTAGAACATCTACCTGACACAGATAACTACAAACTACACCTCCCACCCAGAATGGCCCGCCAGAAACCATACTTCCACGTCTCATCCCTTAAGGAATACAGAGAGAACGATCCCGATAGATTCGAGTCCCGCAGAATGGACAAGCCAGCACCCATCCTAATCGACAATGCAGAAGAATGGGAAGCAGAGCAGATATTCAACTACCGCCGCCAGAACAACAGGCACGAATTCCTGGTTCACGGGAAAGGCTATGAGCGAGCAGACGACTCCTGAGAACCAATCGAGAACCTCGACCACTCCCTGGAACTTATACAGGAATAGTGGGACTCTAACCACCCAGCAGAACCGATGCCCGAGATCACCTCCCACTACATTAAAGCTTCCTGGGAACTCAAGGAAGTTTCCTCTATACCCTGAACCGCAAACGATTGCCCAGACAACCTCTGGGAACCCTATGACGATGAGGAATATCATTCTAGCAGCTCTGAGCAGGACTATTTCCCCACAGATGACAACAGCCTCCTATGGCACACCGACGAGAGCGCTGCGGAGAGCGAAGACTTTGGAATGATTGTTGATTTTTCAGAGTGAGGGAATGAAACATGTGTACATGTTCCGGTAACGGTACACAGGAGCGGGCAGTGCAGGATCTCCTATATTTAGTTTATTTATATTTGGTTTATTTGATTTGATTTCAGCTCCGCCACTGCCTCTGAGTCAGATAGGCTATGCTATCGTATTGTTATGTTTAGTTTGCTTTATTGGAAGTTTATATTTAGGATTCCGGGTATGGAATGGTCATGTAACACTGGCGAAGGCTGAGCACTGTTTGTTTCTTTCTTTTTTTGGTCTTGCAGGATTACAGGATTCCGGTATGTGCGCAGCTACTTGTAATGATCGTGATTGCAGGAAGGCTATCGCTCTTGGACTTTGTATTTAAACCAGTCTCCTGGCTAGCAGGAGACAGCAGACTTCGACAGACCTTCAGTCCAAGAATACACTTGGTTGAATGGCAATCCCTGAGTCCCCAAGCCCAATCTGTCCTTCAACTATTATCTCTTGCCTCTGGTCTCCTGAAGCCTCCCTTAGCACCAGCGCTAGCAGGCCTATCGCCGGTCCTATTGTATTTTTGTTAGACAGGAATAAACCTGTTACAAAAACATATTAGGACTCCCGAACCAGAGGCTGTGGCACCCAGACCAGGATCGGGAGGTGTAGCGCACACGACTAGAGAGTATCCTAGCCCAGGGCGTGGGCACAACGGCACTGTTGACACACCCCCTGCCGAAACAGAACCTCCAGAAGATCGCGATATTCATCGGGCCAAGTCCCTCTCTTCTGCGCATGAGACGTTTACTCCAGCATCATCTACCCCCCCTCCTCCGACCCCTTCTTAATCAGCCACCACTTCTCCCGCTCCTACCCCGAGCGTTCCTCATGGTATTACAAACCCCCACCCACCCCAGCAAATGGCACCAGGTAGATCTCAAGACACCCCCCCCAAAAGCGACGAATACGGCCCATGCCCCCAGCCCCAAACCTTACAACAAATCTGAAGCCCCGACGCACACGGCTCCCCGACGTGGTAGAGGTTTTCCAGCGTGTCACAGGACATGAACGTTCTCGCCACTTCCCTTTTTTGTTCTCTCCACACAAAAAATCCCAGATTACATCTACACGCTTCCCAGATGTCCCGTATTTTCTTACCTTTTCGTGTTAGCTACACACTTCCTTGGCGTCTTATATTTTTTACATTTTCATCTTTCTACCTGTATAATAGTCAACAATTCCTTCTACCCCCTTACTTGAGCCTATAGTATTCACTAATTTTAGAATCTTGTTGCTAGTTATTAGTGCACATCGCGTTAGTAGACATGATCCGCCTGCATCAGATTATTCACCAGGTTGTATTCCTTGCATACAGATTTCAAGTTGCTGAGTGGTGCTGATTCACTGTTCGGAGATGAGAGTAGATACTCCTAATCCTCTTTGGGCGTAGTGCGTGCTTTCCGTGCAACCTCGTCGTCAATGAATGCTGATTGCAGCTAGCTTTCGCCCAGCGGGTGACATTTGCGCCACCATGATTTCGCTTCTTTTTTCCAACGCCCGACACCTACCGGTCTGATCTATGGAAGTCTTGAATTTCAGCTCCAAAGCCCAACTTGAACCTTCACGATCTCAAAGCCCCATTTCGTAGGGAACATCTCCAGCATCAGACTCTGCATTACTTGTGATTCTCCCGACGACAGTATGATGTGTCCTATGAATGTTACGATGGTCTATGTTGCAGTCCTGCCATCATACCAATCATTCCAATACAGATTGTAGGCAATTCTTTCACTCTCATACCAAGTGATAGTCTGTGCATGGTTATAGCCGGTCTGGCGTGAACCGCCTATGTCAGATTATTCACAACGGTGTATTCCTCTGAATCAGTTTTTGAAGAGCTAAGTGGAGTAGATTCGCCATTCGGAGATGAGAGTAGATACTCCTGATCATCCTCTTTTGGCGTGGTGGGTTTCGCGGAAAACCTTGTCATCAGCCCGTACTGCTTGTAGCTACCTTTCACCCAGCGATATTGACGCCACCGCGATTTGGGCTTTCTTTCTGACGCCCAACCCCGGTGTGTCGTGTCCCGCGGAAGTCTTGAATTTCAGCTCCAAGGCCCAACTTGAACCTTCACGATCTCAAAACCCTATTTTGTAGTAAAATCTCCTATATCGGACACCGCGTCCTGTCTAACTCTTCTGACGACAGTATGATGTACCCTACCAATGTTGCGATTGTATGCGTCACGGGCGTGGCCACGATGGCAATCCTTCTAATACCGATCATGTGCAATTCTTTCACTCTCATACCGAGTGATAGTCTGTGCATGGTTATATCCGGTCTGGCGTCAACCGCCTGCGTCAGATTATTCACAAGGCAGTATTCCATGAATACACTTTTGGTTGGTGGTGATGATTCGACACTGGGAGATGAGAGTAGATACTCCTAATCCTCTTTTAGTGTGGTGAGTGTCTTGCGAACAGCCCTCGTCGCTAACGAATACTGCTTGCAGCTAGACTTTGCGTGTCCGGCGACATTAGCGACCCTTGCATTTAGTCTATTATTTCTCATGATAGACCCGTGAGTCCTAATGCCTGAACCACTGATATAGTATTGAAAGTTTGAACCCCTTTGCCCAGGCACACCCCTCCCTTGCATACCAAGTGATAGTAAGTGAGCCTAGCATACCCCTAAATCCTAGCGGACATGTATAAAACCTAATGCGTCTTCTTCGACGAAAGGAAAATACTCACTCCTCGCTTCCACCAGACTCGACACACATCCAATTGTCACATTGACTCCAATCTTTCCCAACCTTCACTACCCGTCCTATATCCCACATTCATCCGAATTCCAGCAGCCAGCCAGCACCTCAGGTAGGTAATCTTAATGGGTGCAGGCGCGACATCATACCCGACTCCATGGGGTCAAGTCAACCAACTGCATGAGTGGGCAATCTTGGCCGGCGAAGGTGCGAAGTCATACCCGACTCCATGGGATGGAATCAGCCAACTTCACGAGGTGGCAATCTGAATGAGCGTGGACGCGAAGTCGCACCAGCGGATAGGCTGTCCAGATCAGTAACACAAGAGACCGAATCCGGCAGCTCCAATAGTGCTAAATCATCGGGTCGCAATTCTTCCCCACCTCCAATCGCGAGATGGCTTCTAGGACCACCGGCCAAGCGCCTCCAGAGCCGCACAAATCAGACCCCAGAATATACTGAACCTGAGATAGGGGCTGATGGACTGTAACGGGGGCACTCTGTAGGAAGACGGATCCTAAGATTGCGACCGTACCGAAGACTCAAAGTAGAAGTAAGGATCAAAATAAAGATAAAGATAATTCAAAGTAGAATCAAGCGGTAAAACTTAAT
>Ga0307517_10005749_pt1 | contig 18557 bp, 9 predicted proteins | sample 23_EM_MG_FD_194515 | JGI IMG/M metagenome (GOLD analysis project Ga0307517, IMG submission 194515) | Populus trichocarpa ectomycorrhiza microbial communities from riparian zone in the Pacific Northwest, United States - 23_EM | ecosystem: Host-associated > Plants > Roots > Unclassified | place... | reverse complement strand
GAGAGAGAGAGAGTACCTAAAAAAGCCAACGACACCATCAAAAACAAAAGAACAAAAAATCTAGCCACTTATTTTCGTCTCCTCTCCTTTTAGTTATCAAAGAATCATCTCAACTTAATAGCTTAAACTGTTAGGTGAAAGCTCTTTGGGCTTGAAACTTGCACATGCTTATAATACCTCGTGCTTGATTTTTTATCAAATAAATGGGGATGGTGAGATTTGAACTCGTGACCGCTTGGTCATAAGGCTCTGATACCATGTCAAAGAATCATCTCAACCCAATAGCTTAAACTGTTAGGTGAGATCCCAAGATATGATTTATATTATTCTCTAACACTAGTTACATCTCCCTATCATCTTCCACCTCCTTATAGTCGCCACCTCTTCCTCACACAAATAGTAACAACGCACTAGCAACCAACATACAACCCCTTATCTCTTTGTAGCACAACAGCTACTTAACATCATCAACCACAAACCCACAATCTTCATCTCGCCAATACCACAGATCTCTCCCTTACAGCCCGAGACCACCCGAACAACCACCTCACAGCAACAACCACCATCTCTATCTTGGCCGAAACACACGTGAGCAGCCACCACAACCTAGATCGAACCATTATAGCAGCATCAAACAACATTCAAACTTGTTAGAAGAGAGGATAAAGAAGGAGGGAGGGAGAAACCTAAAATTTTAGGTTGCCCAATCCCTTTCCACATGTGGCGATGAAACTCACCGCTGATGTGGAAAGAGAGAATATAAAACAATGCATCATTCACATGCCATCGAGAACCAATCCAATTTCCTGCATAAATGCTTCAACGCCTTCTAAAGGTTAATTTTGAACCCTAACACATCAATTTATTTGTTTTGAGTATTTTATGATGTGTTGTTGATTTTTTATGCATAAATGTACTTGCCTGTTTATTGTTGGTTTTCTTGGATGTAATTTTTACATTTCTCTTATTAGGATTTGTTGATTGATGCATGGATATAATCGGTTTTTATGACTCGTCGTTTCTATGTGTGGACATGATTTTGATTCGATAAGAAGATTTATGCTTGATGAATTTTCCAAATAATAATGGGATAATTTTTAATGTGAATCAAAATAAAAGAAAAATTATCAAATAATCAATGGTATTAATATTAAAAGGGTTATATTCACAAGAAGTACAACCTTTTGTGTTTTTTAAAAAAATAAAAATAAAAATTTTTGTTCTTTATATAAAAGAATCAACCTATGAATGATATAATCCTTAAAAGGGTTTTGTTTATGAGAAGTTGAAACTTTATGTTTTTTAAGAAAATATGAAGTTTTTTTTTCTATTGAATAATCGATCCAAGGATGGTAAAATCCTTAAAAAGGTTTTGTCCTTATAAATTTTAAACCTTGCTATTTTTAAAAAAACAAGAAGAAGAAGAATATGAATATTTTTTATAAATATTACTTGGTTATTTTTAGGTCTTGCAATATATGTCACTCTACCATTATGAACAAACTTGGGCTGGGTTAACGTGGCCCCATCAAAGCCATTAAGTGTGAGTGTAAGCCTCTAGACCTATTTTTAACATAATCTAGGAGACAGGCTCAAATCCTAATTTATTATTTATCATCCTCCCGGGTTCAAAACTCGTATTCTAAAAGTGAGGATTAGGTCTTGTTTCTAGGCTCAGGTCCCAAATCATTGTTTTAGGTTTAATGATCTTTTTTTTTAGAAGACACATACAAGTTTAGGCAAGTTCTTAGCAAAAGCACAATAGACACCTTTATCATTAAACCCAAGCGCAATACAACTTATCTTAAATAAAATGTATAGGGTGATAGTCATCTTTCTTATTACATAATCAACTTCTTATCTAAAACTTTGAAGAACGGTTAGTATTTCTTAGTTACCATAAACTAAGTGGTGACTTTTTTTTTCAATTTTACCCCTATTAATCCTAAAAACTAAATAAGATCATCGAGATGTCCCTTATGATAAAATTGTTGTTGTTGTCAAATTTTTAGCCATAGAAACGAAACTGATATACATGGTTCAATAAGTATCCGATGATTTTTTTTTCATTCTTAGAATGGCTCATTTTTTCTTCTTTGTGTTCCCTAAAATGAAGTTTTTTAATTTTATTTACATGCTTCAAACCACGATTCTCAACTCGGTGAAAATTATTTAGCTGTTAGATACATATTGTATGTTTCAATGCATTTATTTCTCTTCTTAGACGTACTGGAACAATTAGGATGTACAAATGAATTATGTGTGTAGTAGGAATATCAAGGTGAACTACAATTAAAAAGGTAAAAATAGAAAAATGAATCATCACCTAGTTTTATAGTAACTAGAAAATCCTAATTGGTTTTTAGAGGATTTAGGTAAGAGGTTGGTTATGTAATAGAAAATATAATAATCACCTTATAAATCCTATCTAAGATAAGGTGCTTTGTGTTTGTTTTTAATAATAAAAGTGTCTAATGCACTTACATGTAAAGAGTTTGCCAAAATTGATATTTGTATGTTATTAAAGATAAAAGACAAGTATAACCTGGGAAAATGATTTGAGACATGAGCCTGATAATAATGCTCAATCCTTACTTTTGAAATGTGGGCATTGGACCTGTAAGGATTGTGAACAAATGATTAGCATAAGTCTATTTAAGATTATATTGATTGAAATTGACTCAAATATTACCACTCACACTTAATGGATTTATGTGATATCATAACGATCCAACCTAAATTCACTTGAATCATTAGAAAAGGATATCTCAAAAAAGCATGAATATTATAATAAATTCACATATACATCAACATGAACATAAACATAAAAAATTCAAATTTAAATAACAAATAATATTTACAATTAAAATTCAACATTAAGATTTTACAAATATTTATATTTAAAAATTTAAAAATAATATTGTCATCATAGATGACTCCATTTTATAAAAATAATTGACTTAATAGCTGGAATAGTATCTCTAAATGATATTGCTCCCCGCCATAAAGTCCATACTATATTCATAAAAAAAAAAACATTTCTTATTTTATATATATATTATCAAATCTATGTTGTAGTATTTGGTGGGTTTGTAGCATTTCAAAACCATAATTATTAAATTTGGCAAAGTCATTAGCAATTTGGAGGCCGACTAGAGACCAACAGTACTACATGTTTTATTTTAAATTATTTTTTATATAAACCTGGTTAAATTTGAATGGTTTAATAAATGAACTTGCAAGTTAATAAAATTTATTTAGATTAAAACCAAAGAATTAAAAAAACTAAAACGATATCATTTTAAACAAAAATAACAAACTCAAATTGACACAGTAATCCAATACTCAAACCAACAATCCAGTAATCCAAATCCCAATCCAATTCAAATTAGACCCCAAACTTGGTCCAATAACCATGCTCCAACCCTGGCTCCAAATGGAACATAAATAAATCTCTCTGTAAACAAATGAAAAAAAAAAACACTCCTATTATACGCTTTGACGAGTTAAATACACAGTTTTCAATGCAATTATCTATTTATAATTGCTAATTAATGAAAAAAAGCCACATCTTCAAATTTATTCCATGAATTCTAAAAAGAAAAAAAAAAGATATCACACCAGATACGTAGCTTTCTTTAACATTCGCATCAAAATAATGTTCGTCCACCAGCTTTTCTTTTCTTTTCGAGAATTTAACAAAATTTCTAGCCTCGATGCAAAAGGCTCCTCGTCGGTAGCGCCTATGCGAATTCTTTTTCCCCTTATCCCACACCATAACGTTTTTGGACTTTTGTTCTCCTTCAATTCTTTTCGACCAGAAATAGTCAAATGCAAATATTTTGAGACTCCTTTGCATAAATTCCAAGTCAAAATGATTGCACACCCTCGGTACGAACAATTTGACAATCATTTTTCAATTGAAACTTTGCAATTACTCCACGGGTTCTGATTAAAGTAAAGCTAGTTGAAGCAAATTCGGCGAGCGAGATAAAGCAAAATTATTTATTTTGATTTTGATGTGATGTGATGTGATTGTGAACTTCGGAATGATTTGATTAGATTTTTGTGCTCCGTCCAGTGACTAAAGGCTGATGCGAACAGTGAAGCTTAATTTCACGTGCTTAATGGTTGCTGGAAACGTGAAAACAAAAAGGAACCTTCCGCTGAGAACTTCACCTTTAATTATGATCCAATCCGATTTCACCAGTTTTCGTTACAATTTCTCTCTTATCACATCGTTGCGCACGTGGTATGGTTTTCATTGATAAGTGGCTTGATTTACACATGGTGAAGGGTTTTTTTTGCATTGTAATTTATTTTTTAAAGTGTTTTTAAATTGTTTTTGTTTAAAAAATATTTTAAATGTTTTATTTATGGTTTTAGTTTGTCAAAAACAAAAAAAATATAAAAACATATATCATTTTAATATATTTTCAATAAAAAAACCATATATCACAATGTTTTTTGTCTTTATTTTCTCTTCAATCTCAGCTATTAATTGATTCTCTCAATAAATAAATAAAAATATCCTGGTAATCACGAGCGTGTTGTTTATAACTCTGAGTTAAGAGATCACATTTTCTGCCATGATTCTCTCCCCACAAATTGAACAAAAAGAGGTTGGTGGCCAGCACTTCCGCCACTTTCCAGGCCAAAACAATCTTCAAGGGTTGGCTCGTTTAATCACATTATGCCTTAATTTCATATTGTAATTGATCCCCAAGCAAACCAGATCCAATGATTTTGGTTCTTCAACGTACCAGCTACAATCATGATGTAGAAAATCCCATTGTGTTCCTCTAAATAAAGAGAATCAATGGCTTAAAGAGGTGGAGAAGGTCACAACATTAGCAGAGGTAACGGCTAAGGAAACTGGAATCACGACATAAAATCGAAAGCAGGAAATCCTCAGCTACAAAAAGGAAAGATACATTCATTAAAAAACAAAAAGGAAAAAAGATCACAGTAGCGGCAATCCTGCAGCAGCTCACGTAATAAAAAGGAGAGGAAATCACGGCAACATTAATAACTAGGAATGAAGAAGAAGATACACAAAAGGGGGACACCAGTAAGAGAGAAAAAAGGACCAAAAAAAACTCGTGAGAAGGGAGGAGAGCATGATACACTAGTGATAGAGACAGAGAGCAAGAAAGCATGATACACTAGTGATAGCTCTCATCCTATTAACCTATGATTTAGAACAACAGAGGCAATTACATTATTTGTTCCTGCAACTCCTGTTTATTCAACCAGGATGTAATTTAACTCTTCAGTCTCTAGATTTGCTTTTTAGAGATCATCGGTTCGAGTTTCATAAACTTCAAGGCCATTAAAAGCTTACATGATCGTTAATTTCATGGCCCATAGAATTAGTTGAGGTGCGCGCAGACCGGCCCGAATACCTATGTTAATAAAAAAAAAAAAAACTCCTATTATTATAAGAGAATTAGCTATAGAAAATCAGTTTCAAATATCTTTGTATGCTGATGTTTTTTTTCTCTTTCTCTTGTAATACATATTTTATATAAATCTTGCTTGAATTTACAATTTTTCTTTTCAATTTTAGGTTGACAAGATTTGTCATTAAGTTTGCAACAGAATTGATTGAATGGCCATTAGATTTCACGTTACTATGATGAACCAAGACGAGGCAGTACATGTGCATAACCACTAAAGATTGAATTATTATTTTTTATTCCCAAGGGCCCCCCGTTGGTAATGTTCATAACTTGCATAATGTAAAAACTTAAGATGTTAGTTCTTCCTTCGAAACAAAAGCGTGGTGGCCCAATTGAAGAATATGACAATACCCTGCAACTTTGGATAACATGAACAGTGATCTCACTAATTCAAATATCCAGTTACAATTATGTGCATTTGAAAAAATAAAAAAGTCCAACCAAATAACTGTTTTGTTTTTATAAAAAAAAAAAAAACATTGTTGGAAAACATAACAGAAGGGAGAATTCTTTGTAGCCTCGAACCTAATCGATCTAAACTCGATCCTACCCAGATCCTCGAACACTCCAAACTTGATCCAACTCTCAAATGCTCGGATTCAATCCTTGTCCGATCCTTGGATACTCTGGTCTTGTCCCAACTTGACCCTCAAATACCCATACCCATGCCCAATCTTGACCCTTCCGATCTCAACCTGACTTTGGTGCTCTATACTAATTCTTAATCTAGTCAAGTAATTTCTAAATCATAGGTTAATAGGATGAGAGCTTAACTTTAAGAGATTTTGGAAATCATTTTGTAAACAAGAAGTTTTGAAAGTAGTTTTTATTTTATCAAAAGTAAAAAATATAAACAAATAAATAATTTCTTGATTTTTTTATAACAAAAATAAAAAACAAAAATGATATCAAACAGCTTAAAGAATCATACGAAGATGTCACTTTTAGCATCAAATTCCAATCTAGTTTTTTCAACTTTTTATTCCTTTAACTGTTTGTAGTCAAGAATAATTCCGATTTCCGTCACTCCGTATGCAATTTCCATGCGAATTAAAGAACAGTTAATGATTCTCATGTAGTTGCATGAATGTTCTTTACCAATATATTTTCTTTGCATCCAAGAACAGCTGACATTAATAGCTTTATACTTATCGAGTAGATCATGATTCGTTTTATTTCGTTTGGCAAAGAAATCAATAATTAAGCATCCAGATCTTTAATAAAGAAGGGAAGAGGATGTTATGGTCCCTATCTTATCTTCTTATGACACGAAAAATTAAGAGTATATTGTAATATGTTTGAATTAGTCACGAAAATTCAAGTGTATTTTGAAGTTTCATCGGTCAAACAAGCTACTAGAAAGCACTTGAATTTTTAGCAAGTTGAAACTGGAAATGGCTTATGGGCCCATTTGTTAGTGGTCGTAAATGGGCCAAGCCCTTCTCTCGTGAGCCATGTAATTATGCCAATATCCTTGATGTCTAAGATCCTTTTACTTGCAGATCACATTTCATTTTCACAAGTTCAGTGGATTTAAATGAAACCTTTCTATGGGCCTCATCTGATTTATTAATCTAAATCATATAAATGGTTTATACTGTAGCAAACCTCTTTTGGACCAAAGCATAATGATAATTTTAAAACATAATTATCATATTTATGATTCTTCTTCTTACTCGTGTATTGGCTGCGCTCTGGTTGATAAATAAATTTAAAAAAATATAAGAAAAAATATTTTATATTTTAAAAGAAATTTGAGTCTGGAGGTCATGTCAGACCCAAGACAAATGAGTCTGACGATCATTTCTAAACCCAATTTTTTTGAGTCTTGCGGCCATTTCCAGACCCAATGTCAAGTCCAAGAGTCTTGGGTCTAGTGGTCAAGCCAGACCCAATTTACATGGGTTTGTCTTCCTTGTCAAACTCAAGTTTCTGGGATCTGCTCCTCTAATAATAATCAAAATAATAATATTTATACTATCAATAATAATATCAAATTTACTTGAACCAAGTTCTTTTATTTTTTTATTTTTTTCAAATCAAATATATGGTTTTTCTTCAATGATAATAATATTTTTTTTTTAATTTATTAATGATGATGATAATAATGATAATAATAATAATAATAATATTTTTTTCTTTCAAACCAAATCTATGTTTTTTTTCAATAATAATAATATTTATTTATTAATTTATTAATAATTATATTAAAAATAATTAAATATTAAGAGATGCGATGTTCTCCGGCCTATTAAAAATTTTAAAAGGCTTCAATCAGAGTAGTACAACTTGGTTGCAACATCAAGTTGTATTATTTCCTTGATTTTGTTAATTATGATACTTTATAAATTATTCTTTTTTAATTATATATTTATAAGAAAAAACATGATTATTATAGCATGCTTTGTTATTTCATTTTAAAAATATTTTTGAAAAAAAGTTAATTTTTTTTCTTTGCTTTATTTTTTATATATTTTCAAATTATTTTAATGTATTAATATTTAAAATAAATTTTAAAAAATAAAAAAAATTATTTTAATATATTTTAAAATAAAAAATACTTTTGAAATAAAATTATATCGGCGACAACCATAAAATAGAATTTATATTGAAGGAATAACAAATTCATAAATATAAAAAATAAACTATTTCAATGCTTGCAAACCCAGGCGCAGAGGTCTCCTAGGGTTTGGCAAACATGCATAACCCCAGTGCCAGGTGTCTGGCAACCATATCATTCCCTAACGCTAGACCTCAAAAAACTTGAACGAACCATTTTGACTTCAACCATTCTTTTATTGCCAAATATATCCTATGAAAAAGACGACTTCATCCCCAACTGCATGTCTAACAAGTTTTTTTGACAATGACAACTACAACATTACATTGTTTCAATCCATAATAATCTTTGTTTTAGTGAATAGTAAAACGGTAAACAGTAAAAACTCTACACCATTTAACTTTTGTTATAATGATATAAAATATAAATATATTATTTTAATTTTTTTTATTAACTTACTTTAACAATCATAAAATATTTTTATTTTTAAATAAAAATAATAATTTTAATTAAAAATATTACTACGGTGATTAAAATAAATAAAAGATATATTTATAGAAAAATTTATCTCAACAAATTTTTTTCAAAATGACTGCATTTTCATATTTAATAATAATGTTAAGAAGTTTGTTTACACCTATTAATTTTTTTATATTTTAAAAAAATAGAACTTACATTCAAACTAAAAATAATAATTAATAGAGCATTAGACGTCAAAGGAACCTAAATGTTTTTAAAATAACATGATCAGAGAAGCACGCGTAATTACCGTGGGACATGTCTCGGTGAAATCCTAAGCGAAGCGAAAACGAAACGAAGCGGAAAATAAGTAAAAAAAGAAACAAGAGGGGGAGAGCCGAGAGGGGTCCAAAAAAATCTTTAAACGCCTCGTCAGTAAAACAAGGCGAGGCGAGGCGTTTGCAGGCTGTTTGGAACACTGGGATTTGACATTTTCTTGCTTTTTATCTTTCGAAGATGGAATAAAGAGACCAGTTTAGAACTAAAATCTCTTGTACAAGACACCAACGTTTGTTTTTAAACCTTTTGTTTTAGACGACAACACTAAGGGTAATATTTAAAAAATTCAAAAGCTTATTTGTTTATTGTTTAATATCAAACAAAGTAAAAGGAAGATTTACTGAATTCAATTGCATTAATCTCATTCCAAACAGGGAACGTGAATTCCAAATCAATAGATTTCAGTTTTACTGTCAAAAATGATTTCAATTTCATCGTGGAAATGGTTCCAAACGTGGCGTTAGATTTTCCCTTTCTCTTTATATCTAGATAAATTAAATTTGTATAGTAAAAACCATGGATTAGGCCACGAACAAGAACCAGGAAAAAGAAAAACAAGAAAATTATTGATCTGATTGTTGAGAAAATGGACGGGTTGATGAGCAAGCTAAGGAATTTTGATGCATATCCAAAAATCAACGAGGATTTCTACAGCCGTACACTTTCCGGTGGCGTCATCACCCTCGCTTCCTCTATTGTTATGTTTCTCCTCTTCTTCTCCGAGCTCCGTATGTTAACTACTTTGCTTTTGTTACGTTACGTTTCTCCTCTATTGTTTTGTGTTTTCTCTCTATTGTTTGGTTTTGAATATAGTAAGTAGCTTTGTAATCATTTAGGCTTTTACAGGATTTTATTTTATTTTTTCCAATTCTGTAGTAGTAGTGTTTTTTGGGTGTCTGATTTTTGTTTTTTGTTTTTTTTTGGCAGGATTGTATCTTCATGCGGTAACCGAAACGAAACTAGTAGTGGATACTTCAAGAGGAGAAACTCTACGTATCAATGTAATGTTCCTTTCAATGTTATGTTTTTCTTTGTCTGTATATCAGTGGGTCTGTTTCGCTGGATGAATTGCTCAAGTGATTGAATTATGTGATTCTTGAAACTGCAGTTTGATGTCACTTTCCCTGCTCTTCCGTGTTCTATACTTAGCCTCGATGCAATGGATATTAGTGGAGAGCAACATCTTGATGTAGTATGTACCATAAGACCTCGCTTTTTTGTACTTGCATTCATGTGAATGGCCTGGTGATTGGCAAGGTTTAAATTTTTGTTTTTGATGGTGGCTTATATGCCTCGCAGAAACATGATATAATCAAGAAAAGACTAGATTCTCACGGGAATGTAATAGAATCACGGCAAGATGGAATCGGTGCCCCTAAGGTTGGTATATAGTTTTGCTTAAACTTTCTATGTTAGAAACGCCATTGTTTGTGATCTCTGAACTTTGTGCAACGAACTTTGAGGGTTTTTTGAGTGCTAAAAGTTGTGCAAATTCATTATGAGCCAGCAGTATTATGTCTACTCAGTTTCAGGGTTTCATTAATTTGTGCGATGATTGATATGAATTGAAGATGAGAATCTATCTCGATACTCTGAATTGTGTGAGGAGTCATTAGAGGGAATGAAAATAATGATTATCAGAAAGAATCAAATCTGTCTGTTGAAAAGAAGTTTTGTTTCACACACAGAACAGCATGCTTAACAGGATGGAAGTTAAGACTTGGTATCATTCAAGGGAGCCTCTGTTTTACAGATGGCTCACTGTAAGTTTGTCTGTCTGATATCGGTGTCCTTTGTTTGGAGATAGCGATATCTGTTTACAAGTAGCTTGTATTAGTCTCATGGCTGCATGGAGCTTTGTCAGATCTATTCATTCTATAAGCCAGAGGTAAAGAAATAGAAATGTTTGGACTGTGCTTTCTTTCAGAGGAGCTTTTTTTCTCTTTGATCTCAAGCAATGTTTATAATTCCCATTGTTCTAATAAGTGCGATTTGTCAGATATTCTTTTTTTACTCAGCTGTAGAGGCTATCATTTCTGGACTTGTAACAACCGATACCCCACTTGCCCTCCCCAATATCTGTCTGACTCCTTTTCCTGCCTGGCACAGATTGAAAAACCCTTGCAGAGGCATGGTGGCAGGCTTGAGCACAATGAGACATACTGTGGTTCGTGATATGGTGCAGAAACAGTAAGTTTGTCTAGCACCAATGCTAAGAAATAACAATCTCGTCTCATAGTTGTTACTGAACTGCATACATGTGAGACAACCCACTGAGCAATCTATAATATTCTTGTTCGCCTGGATGCATGTTTGCCTTTTTAATGCTTTTCACAGTATTATATTGATAACCAAAAGTAATACTTTTAGCTTGAGTTTTTTCTTTATCATGTTTATTGGCTAAGTGCCACTTACAGCTTCTAGTAATAATTATTGAGCTGCTTCTGATTTGATTGTGCATTTGGCAGGCTCTCATTTCTCCATTATTTATCTACTGTGTTATTTCTTTGTTATGGCCTGTATTTTGTCTTTCTAGAGGCTTCTTTTTTTATCCAATCAGAATTTGTCTCCTTGCTACTAGGAACAAGCACACGTCTATTCTATTATTTACCTTATCTGTGGTTTTACTCTCTATTATATCTCCTTTTATACTGCAGTCAGATGAAGATTGTTGTAATTCTTGTGAGGAAGTTCGCGAAGCATATCAAAAGAAAGGTTGGGCAGTGACAAATCCGGATTTAATGGACCAGGTAATATAGTGTCATTTAATTTGTTTTTTAGAATTCGAGATTCAATTTGCAAGAACAGACTGTATGAATGTGATTAAGACTCTCACATTATTGACTGTTCTGATTCTCTAAGATTGTATCTCAATTGGCATTTTGTTGGATCTTTAATGCTTCATTTGTTGCCATCCTTCATTTACTTTGGACCTGTCACGATGTTGAATTTGATGTTTGGTTTACCATCTCCCTCTCTTTCTCCTCTTTTCTTCTGCCTATTGGGATAATGAATGTAGTCTTGTAGAACGACTAGAAGCATGTTAAAGTGTGGCAATTCCTCCACAACTATTACCTGGGACACATCTATCATGGTAGAAAATTTATCTCATTCCTCTGATATTATTCAATAATATTCAACCAGGAATTTTGATTACTGCTGGTATTGCTTGGGAATACATCCATACTTGGGCTACTGGCTACGTTTTTGCATTGCGTGGGTGCATAGCTAAATTTTGTCTTGTATTTGCCTGTCTTTTAAGATTCTGTGTTCCATACGTGCACTGTTGACTTGTGTGGGTTGAATTTCAAATTACAACATTCATGTTTTCATTTGTTTCAATCCTGGTTTCGTTCTCTGCTTTACATATAACATTCAGTGCAAAAGAGAGGGATTTCTCCAAAGGATTAAAGATGAAGAAGGTGAGGGATGCAACATTTATGGGTTCTTGGAAGTTAATAAGGTGGCTGGAAATTTTCATTTTGCACCTGGGAAGAGTTTTCAGCAATCTGGTGTTCATGTACATGATCTGCTGGCATTTCAGAAGGACAGTTTTAATGTAAGCCATGATTTTACTTCTTGGCTTATCTCTACATATGGAATATCAATTTCTGATCTTGTGTTTGCCAAAGAAAATGAACTTATCAATTTCTTCTTAAATGCTCATCATGCTATGGTAAGCAAACTATCTGATAAATGCACACAATGTGATACAGACAAGTCACAAAATTAATAGGCTGGCTTTTGGAGAATATTTTCCTGGTGTTGTTAATCCTCTTGATGGGTAATTTTCTCCTTGCATCCTGGTTTAATCTGCCAATTTGTTGGGCTTGAAGATTGACTTGTTTGCCTCTTTGGCCTTTGCTGTGTATTACATTGTGTATGCTGGAATATCAAACTCACTCTTTACATTCAGTGTGCAATGGACACAAGAAACACCAAGCGGGATGTACCAGTATTTCATCAAGGTTATTCTTCAGGACATCTGCCTCCGCTGTTGCTTTTTATCACTTCTTCTTTCTAGGTGGTAATAATTTAGGAAATTCAACAAGTTCTCAAGCGTTTTACCCAAACAGGCACTTTATTTTTCAGGTAGTACCTACTGTATACACAGATGTGAGTGGACACACTATCCAGTCAAATCAGGTGTGATCATGCTCCAAAAAATTCACTTTTTATATTGTCTCTCTTCATCTGAATTGATATAACATGGTAGAATTTTTTTTCAGTTTTCTGTAACTGAACATTTTAGGGGGGCAGACATAGGTCGCCTTCAGTCCCTTCCAGGAGTTTTCTTCTTTTATGACCTCTCTCCTATTAAGGTAGGTTTTTTATGCCTGTTATGCAAGGTCAAGAGTTAATGCATCAACAATGCTAAGTCACTGTGGAATTCTTTCCACTTCAGAGATTTTTTTTATCTAGCCTTTGCATCTGATTTGCATTTTACAGGTGACTTTCACAGAGGAACACGTTTCTTTCTTACACTTCCTCACAAATGTGTGCGCCATAGTTGGAGGTAATACTTTATCCCTTGCCAAAAATCCAAACTAAAGTGATAATTGATTGATGCTCCCTTTTTCTTGTGTTGGTCTCTTTCGAAACTTGCACTATAGGATTGATAGAATCTAATGAAATGTATAGGAATGTAAAAAAAAAAAAAAATCCATTTGTGTTATGGAACGGATTCAGGAAACCCTGATACAGAGTTCCCAAATCTCAACTTCTATGTTTTTTGTGCATTTATATTAATTTATTTGATGATTGGGTGTTAATAGTGGTTGATTATTTTTATAATCAGGTGTTTTCACTGTTTCTGGCATACTGGATTCATTTATATATCATGGTCAGAAGGCAATCAAGAAGAAGATGGAAATCGGTAAATTTAGTTGATGACATATTGACAGGCTTGGGTCGTTGCTGTATTGCCAGTAATTGGCTTCTCAAATGGAATTGGGTTCGGACGCCTATTTTGAACTGGCCAGTTAGAATCAAAACTAATGTTTGTGTCATAATTTATAATGTCTGTTAAGGAATTAGATTTATTTCATAGTTCATTGGTATTCAAAATGGGTAATGTCTCTTTGCTTTTTTTTCACCCCACTTGCCGGAGTGACGACACTGCTGATGTGAGAATTACTGCTATTGCCATTTTGTGTATATGATGGCACGGCGCTTTCTTCTGGCCTGGAACTTACGGGAACCTCTGTGGGGATTAAGAAGGGTCAAGAACGTTTTGGGTTCTATTTCACCATATAATCTGGAGAATCTAGAGGTATGGCTATCGTGTTATGAGATGTCCCAATTATCTGTGATCTGCAACTATAATAAGAAGAGTTTAGAGAGGAAGAAGAGAATAAGAAAGAGAGAAAGACTGGATTGTTCGTCTTGTTTTTACTACTTGCCTTAATCTTAATCTAACCACCACTGCCCTGTTCTCCTTTTTCATAAGCTTTCTATCCAAGATTGCAAAAGGATAAACCTTCACCCTACCAAATTCACCCATCACTGATAATTCTGAAGAGATTAAAACACCCTCTCCCATTTTCTTCTTAAGTAGAGAAACATGAAGCACTGGATGCATTGAGCTTTCTTTTGGCACTTACAGCTTATAAGTCACTGCTCCCACCTTTTGAATGATCTGATAGGGACCATAATATCTTGGATTAAGCTTGAAGTTCTTTCTTAGAGCCATGCTACTTTGTCTGTGAGGTTGTAACTTCAAAAACACTCAATCCTCTTATGTGAATCCCCTCTCTTTCCTGCTCTTGTCTTCCATTTGTTTCATTTTAGCTATGGATCCAAAACTGCCAGCTTCTTTTATCAGTTACTTCATTTTTATTCCTTCTAGAAAGTGCGTCTACAACCATACTTTCCTTTCCCTTTCTATATAAAATTTGTTTGGCATATTAAAATTATTTTACATGAGAGCCTCCTTGTTATAGTGTTAATTTGATTCTATAACCATGATTATGACACACACACACACACATATATATATTGTGGATTTCCGTTATTGTTGACCTGAGCTCTCCTTGTATTAAATCTGTCTGACTCCAGATTTTTCCTTGATATGGCGGCGCGTCGCTTCATTTTTCATCGAGAATATTTGAGCTTGATTTAAAGGTTTTGTTCTTGTTTCGGAAGGAGATCAGATTTTGATTGAAACTACCGCATGTTATGAAAACTTAAAGTAATAAGCACTGAAGGAAATTCAAGATCAGTGTCAAGAGTCAAAGATCTCTTTAAAAAGGCATTTGACATGAATAAAAAGGGCATATTTTCTTGGTTATTGCAGCATTTCCACCTGTTTTTATTGATACATTTAGTATTTTTATATTATGCAGTGATAATCATACTGATTTAAAAGAAAGTATCTATTTTGTATTGAAGTATGTTTTTATATGAGGATGGGTCACCCATCCCCATGGAATCAAGTAATACTTTGAAAAATACTGATTACTAGTAATGTGAGCAATCTAATAGTTTAAATTTAATACTCCTAAAGTCTCGTGTAATTAAAAGTATTAGAGGATCGATCGCTAGTCGCTATAAGACAAAAACAAATTACTGAAGGACAATTTATACCGAATTGTTACTTTCTACTGGGCCGAAGTAAACTTGAGAACTTAACCATGGTCAAGCATCGGAATTCTGTCCGGTAATGAGCTGAAGCATAGCCCAAATCATGGACGGAGCTCTGGGCTTATATGGAAGAAAAGCTCTTGGACAAAGTGAGATTACATGGATTATGGGACACTCTCATTGGGTAATATGCCTTCACCCATTTGATTATACGCGACAGGCCTCTTACAACATTGAGATCTATCGTTGGCCCCTCCCCCACAACCAAAAAAGGAAAAGATTTAAAACTAGGATTTATTATTATTGTTATTTGAGAAGCTGAAATTGGATTGTTACCTGAAGTGGCATGCTATTTTCAATTGCCGAGGATCTTAGCACCAAAGCTGAAAACTTGACAGTAGATCCCCACACCCCACTTTCTGCCGGGCCGAAATAAAGCTAAATCAAATCACGCTCAAATTTCTCCGTCTGCACTGCAATGGCTTCGGGATGTAACCCAAATATTTGGGCGATGCCTTCAGCGGTGTTCAATTGCAGCTCAGGGGATTAACTTAAAGTTGGGGTCACGGCGTATGGACGTGTGTGAAATCCAGCTCGAATTCTGCACTTCATAATAATTTGTTCATGTATGTGTTTTTTTGTTCATATACGAGTTTGTTGTTTGATGATCAATGTATTATTAGGATAACATCCATGTAAAATAAATCCACTTCCCTAAATCATTCTACAAAGATCCGATTTATCATGTATTCTAGAACATGAGATGATGTTTTATTTTTCATCGGAAGTCATTGTTGATATGGTCGACGACAACTGAGCATCTAAATCGGCAGGATGAATCCCAATTAATAGATTGCCTAGGCATCGCCGAATTTGGATTCTGGTAGCCCTTGGACTCTTACAAGTTCCTTTCTGGTTTTCTTATGCTGTTCATGTGAAGTGTGAACTCATCTTTTGCATCATGGAAACAAAGAATAAGAATAAAGAGAGATTGAAAGGTTGGATCTAAAATAAGAAATGGAAATTGAAGTCTGGTTGTCTGCCAACACCTTTAATCGGATGCTTTTTAATATGCTTGTTAGTAATATTTCTTATTTATTTTCTAGTCGTAAAGGACAATGCCTTAAACTTCATCCGAGTGTCAAAGAATCTCCTCGATGATCTTTAATTTCTCCGTTTAACATTAATTTTCACATCTCTATATGCATTCCTTTAGCAAACATGTGAGTAATAACAGGTGTATTATTCCCTTTGACATATAATATTAATAATAATAATAATAAAGTGGTGTTCAACCTTATGTGTTAGCCTTCACATGTGCAAGCTTGGATACGAGCTAAGGTAGTTCCAATGCAAATCTCTCCAATATTTTACACCTTTCGATTAGTTTGTCTCAAGAATATGATAATTTCTCAATATATTGGTTGTTTTCATTGAAACTTATTTTGTCTAGATCATTACGCTTGATTTATGTATTTGATTTTTACTACATACTATATTTAGCGGTTTTGTGATGTTATTTATGATTAATAATGAAATCTCATTATCATTTAATAAAAATAAAAATAAAACCCACACCGATTTGGCTATGAAATGAATCTTAGATCCATATAGAAAGAGATTTAATTTTGAAACATGACAGCCAGTATAAAAAAATAAACAAAAAATATTTCCTTTGAAACTACTGCCAATGTGTGGTTGATATATCCTTTCTTCGAACACAAATTCAACGGAGCTTTGAAACTCTATGAGAAATGAGTGGGTGATAGTTTAAAGCAGACGGTGGTTAGAGTTGCTTGTTAGAAAAGGTTAGAAGAAAAGAAGACAAATTCAATTTTGCAAGGGAACTATCTATGCCTTTTTGCTTTAAATCACGAGCATATCGTGCATATAATAATTTTTATCACATAAAGCTCGTCAAAGTGTGGCTGTAAATATCAGTGTCTCGATCAAGCGTGCTTGCGCCATAGTTTTTGTACTGTCATATCATCTTGGATTGCAACGAAGAAAATGTCTCACTGTGCATCTTTTATCATCAAAGCCCCCAACTCCAAGGCAAAGTTTTGGAAGCTCGAGAGGATGGCAAAGACTTCGAGGTTTCTTCGAGATTTCACGGCACGTAACTGATAACTTGGCAGTAGTTGCCGAAGTAAAGACTGACTTAGCAACGGGGGACTGAATGGTGGAAATACAAAGAGGCAGGGAATAGAGGGATAGCTGATCTCCAAATGTTCTCTACAAATTGCAAATTAGACACGACCTGGTTCGTTCCCTTGGTAGAGGGGTGCAGCCACACATTCCATGCCTGATTAGTCGATTTAAATGATGTTTAAAATGTTTTTTATTTAAAAATATATTAAAATAATATTTTTTATTTTTATAAAATTATTTTTAACATTAATTATCTAAAACTCCTAAAAATTATTAATTTAAAAAAAAAATTATTTTAAAAAACACTTTAGATAAAAAAAAAAAAAAAAAACAGTGCTTGACCACAAAACAAACGATTAGCGATGGCTATCTCAGTAATAATGGAGCGGAGACAAACAGGGAAAAAGGGACGATCGCCAGCAAACCCGTGCTGCGAACAAACAGTATCTTAAAAAATATGCTCCACAGGAGGCAGAAAAATATCCAATTCACATGCCACGACAAGATTCTAGAACCACAAATCATTATCAACGTGAAATCAGAGCGTGTTTCAAGCGAAAATAATCCGTTAATCATCTTGTGGTCTTTACTCCCAACTTTGGTAACCCTTTAATTTCAATCTTCCATCAATTGAGCACAGATCTACCATTTTCGACCAAAAGCACCCGCAGTTTCTTTTGTTCATCACATGTAATTGGGTTAGATCAATAGCAAAGCCAAGGCAAAGACAACAAATCCTTATATATAATGACCATGGACACCAAACAAGAAAATACAAATGTCTCCATGGCTCAGCTGGAGATAAAAAGACCAGCTTACCATGGATGGAAATTTACATGATACAAACATTATTTACCTATCATTAAGAACACCTAGTACAATCTAAATCTCCCAACTACAAACTTGATTACTAATCTTGGCACTTCTGCTGCAACTGCCAAAAACTTCATCGCAGCGACCAAATCCCTAAATCTAAAAGGCAACTAAAAATAACAATAATAGGA
>Ga0307517_10005748_pt1 | contig 18557 bp, 24 predicted proteins | sample 23_EM_MG_FD_194515 | JGI IMG/M metagenome (GOLD analysis project Ga0307517, IMG submission 194515) | Populus trichocarpa ectomycorrhiza microbial communities from riparian zone in the Pacific Northwest, United States - 23_EM | ecosystem: Host-associated > Plants > Roots > Unclassified | place... | reverse complement strand
GCGTGCAGTCCGACGATACGTCGCCGAAAGCGCCGGCCGCGAGGCCGCGCGGGTGGCTGCGTGCGACCATCGTCGCCACGCTGGCGTTCGGCTTCGTCGGCGCGGCGGTCGGCTTCATCGCCTTCCTCTCGCAATTGCGCGGCGTCGAAGTCAAACCGGCCCGCAATGCCGATGGGATCGTGGTGTTGACCGGCGGCTCGTCGCGGGTGTCGGATGCGATGGAATTGCTGGCGGGTGGTTATGGCAAGCGGCTGCTGATTTCAGGCGTGCATCCGACCAACGCCGCCAGCGACATTTCCCGCACCCTGCCCGACAATCATTCGCTGCTGGGCTGCTGCGTCGATCTCGATCGTTCCGCCGTCAATACCAGAAGCAATGCGGCGGAGACCCGGCGCTGGGTCAAGGACCGCGGCTTCAAATCCTTGATCGTGGTGACCTCGAACTACCATATGCCGCGCGCGATCGTCGAACTGTCGCATGCGATGCCGGATATCGCGCTGATCCCGTTCGCGGTGGTCGGCGAAAAATGGCGCGATGAGCCGTGGTGGACCTCAGGCGCCACCTTCCGCCTGCTGTTGTCGGAATATGCGAAATACGTCGCCGCCGAATTGCGGGTGCGGCTCGCCGATATCGGCATCGATCTTGCGCCCGAGCTCGGCGATCAGCCATCCGGCTCACTGGCACCGCGCCGCCCGGCCACCGCGCAGGCGAACTGATCTACGCCGCGCAGATCAGCTTGAGCTCGGCCTCGAAACGGATGCTCCGCTTGCCCGCCAGCGCGGTGCCCTCGAGGTTGCCGCCCGCCGCGTCGCATGTCCCGGAAAATCCGATTCCGATTTCGTGCCCGCCGAAGACCGGGTCTTCGCCGCGGGCCGGCGTGTGTTCCTGATTGACCATCTGGCCCTTCCATCGGCCGTTCGATGATGAATACGACCCGAGATAATAGAAGAAGGCATCGCCGCCCAGGATGCGGCCGTTGTTCATGAGCATGACCCCGGTCAGTCCGCCGGGCATGCCGTCCAGGATCTTGAGATGAATCGAATAGAGCCCGTTGGAAATTCCGCCTTCGCCGATGGTGCCGGGGGCGGCGAGTTCGCTCTCGTCGAGCGGCGTCATGACAGATCGAAAAATGGCGTTGGGCATTTGCGGCGAGCCGCCCTCGAAACAAAACGCTTTTCCGACCGCCCGTCCGGTCACCGCAATTGTCGAAATGTCGGAGCCGAGCAACGATTGATGATCGGCGCCAAAATTGTGCCGGCGGCTCGTGACTTCGACGGCGATCGCGTCGCCGTCGAAACGATAGGTGCCGATATGGGCAAACCCCGAATTGCCACCCAATAATTTGCCGTCGCGGACGTAACTGACGCTGCGTCCGACGGCTTCGTTGACCCTGAATTCGCTTTTGAAAAAGCCGTCGAAACGGCGTGATGCGTTGCCCATGCGGGACACCTAGCCCAGAACGCCATTTGCGTCACCCGTTTTCGGCCCGACCGAAGCGGAAGGGCGAAAATGCCGCAAACGCCTATTGCGTAGGCTTTTTCGCGTGGGCGGAGGCCGGGTGCGAATCGTGCAGCATCAGCGCCAGTCGATGCAATTGCGTATCGCGAAAGCCCTCGGCCTCGATCGCCTTGACGGTCGCCAGCACATAATCGCGGTTGACGCCGGACTGGCCGTGCCCCTGCAGCACATGACGCAATTGGTCGGCCAGCGACAGCCTTCCGGCATATTGCACATGGCCGCGGTCGACCACATAGGCCAGCGCGCTGACGCGCTGCTGCGCCTCATTCTCCAGCCACACCGACCGTTTCACCTCACGGTAGACAGACGTGACTTGTTCGCGCTCGCGCAAGTAGGCAATGGTGGAAGCGCGGTTCTTCTCCGCGACGCGGAACGCGATACCGCGGCAGGCGCCGCCGCGATCGAGCCCGAGCACGAGGCCGGGCTTTTCCGGCGTGCCCCGATGGACGAAGGAATAGACGCAGAGCGCGCGGTGCTCGCCGATCAGCCGGGCCGGCACCCGCTCGATGAATTCGAAGCCCGGCCGCCAGATCAGCGAGCCGTAGCCGAACACCCAGAGGTCTCCGGTCGAGAATTCCGTATCGGACGAGGTGATTGCGGACATCGGCGTAAGCGTTTTCGAGCGAAGTGGACACCGGTTCGCGTAAAGAAAACGCGTCCAAACAGAGCACGGCTACCAGAACAGGTCGGTAAAGCGAAGCGAATTCAGCGGCTTTTGCCGGGAAGCCAGCTCGCTTACATTTGACAAAATCATGATCCAAAGGTCGCCGCATGCCTGACATCACCCCTGCGCCGCGCCGGCGCCCGCTTTGGCGCCTTTTCATCTTGCCCGCTCTTCTCGTGGTCGCTGCCATCGTCTGGAGCGGATTCTGGTTCTATGCGGCATCCGAGGTTGGCGTGCGCGCCGATGCGTGGCGCGCGCAGGAAGCCAAATCCGGCCGGATCTATGATTGCGGCAAGCGCTCGGTCGCGGGCTATCCGTTCCGCCTCGAAGTCCGCTGCGAAGACGCCAGCGTGACGCTGGTGTCGCAGACCGCGGGCGCGCAGGCGCCGTTCACGGCGCAGCTCGGCGAGATCATGGTGATCGCCTCGATCTACCAGCCGAAATTGCTGATCGCCGAATTCAAGGCGCCGGCGACGATCGCCGATCGCGGCCAGCCGCCGTCGATGAAGGTGAGCTGGACCGTGGCGCGCAGCAGCGTGACCGGCCTGCCTGACGTTCCGCAGCGCGTCTCGCTCGTGTTCGACAATCCCACGATCGAGCGCGTCAACGGCCCGGTGCAGACGCCGCTGGCGCGCGCCAACCATATCGAGTTGCACGGCCGGCTGGCCGACGGATCGGTGGCAGCCAATCCCGTGATCGAAACGGTTTTGCAGATTTCCGGCGGCAGCGTGCAGGAACTGCATCCGCTGTTGGCGGCGCCGTTCGAATCCGATATCCAGACCAGGCTCAGCGGGCTGAAGGATTTTTCGCCCAAGCCATGGCCGGAGCGTTTTCGCGAGATTCAGGCCGCGGGCGGCAAGGTCGAGATCGTGCGCTCGCGGATCCAGCAAGGCGACATGATCGCCATATCAGCGGGGACGCTGAGCCTCAACGCGCAGGGGCGCATCGAAGGCGAGCTGCAGATGACGGTGACGGGACTAGAGCGGGTGATTCCGGCGCTGGGCATCGACAAGATGCTGGAGCAGGGCGTGCCGCAGGCCACGCTCGATCGCGTGGCGCCCGGCGTCAAGAGCCAGGACCTCACCAATCTGTTCGGCGCGCTCGACCGTGCGATTCCCGGACTCGGCAAGGTGGTGAAGCAGAACACCAATGTCGGCGTCGCCGTCGGCATCAATTCGCTCGGCACCGAAGCCGAGCTCGAAGGCAAGAAGGCGCGCGCCTTCCCGCTGCGCTTCGTCGATGGCGCGGTGTTCTTCGGCCCGCTGAAAGTCGCGCAGATCCCGCCGCTGTTTTGATTCTTGTCGCCCGGCGAACGTCGGGACGACGATGATGAAATCATCACGCTCCGCAGCATTCCCTCGCACGCCGGCGCACGCGGGGATGGTTCCCCTTTGGGAACACGCTCTTCTATTATCGAGGTGAGATTCACAGTCCGTGACTGCGGTCACGGCGACCTCCGGACTGTTGGGACATGCTGACCGTGGTTGCGGGATGATCCCGCACCTCAACAGATGGATGGAGAATTGCGATGACGAACCTTGTGAAAAATGATGGTGCCTCTCACGAGCTTTCGATCGAGGAACTCGACGCCGCGGCTGGGGGCTTCTGGAAGGAATTGGGCGTGGCGATGGGCGCCGGCGGTGTGACCGGCGGCCTGGGCGGTGCGGCGGTCGGCGGCATCGGTGCCGTGCCGGGTGCCATTGGCGGCGCGCTCCTCGGTGGCATCGGATATTGCATCAGCGCAATCTTTTGAGCTGATCGTCCAAAGCGAGACTGTCGGATCGTTTCGGTTCAGCAGTCTCGCTTTCGTCTCGACCTTCGATGCGGCGTCTTACAGGCGCCGCTTTTTTTCAACGACGCTGATGCGTGTCATACCCGAGACAACGGGCTTTAACTGAGTCTGGCGCAAACGGGGTACTCCGTAAAGGGAGTGCTTTGCCCCCCGAGAGAACGTTGCGTTCAGAAACGCTTTGATGTTCGGCTAAAAAATCGAGGCCGGCGATAAGGCCCGTTCTCGACGGCCCGACAGTTCTGACAACATCGTAAACGACAGGCTCACCCAGAACCTCCCGCAAGAGAGGTTATCCGCAGGAGGAGCAGATGACGCAACGCCCCTTGGGAGCAATGGGAGTCGCGAGCACTCAAAGCCGACGAACAGGCAGTTCAGTGAGAACGCGTGAATCGGAGCTGGCGCTGCTGAAAGTTCAAAGCGACGCGCTCTCAGTACCTGATCCCGGTCCAGTGGGCTTCGATTTCGTCCTGTCCGACGACGACCCCGGGGCTGAAGCTCTGTTGGTTCTGTCCCGAAATTTCACGTGGCGAGGCGTTTTGACGAACGATGGCGGGTGAACGATTGCTGATGGCACTGCAATTCCACCGTGCTGTCGATGACATGGAAATCTGGAGCGCGAGCAGCGATGGTTTTTCGTTCGTGATCACCTACGAGACACGCGACGGCCCCGGGTTTCACGGGCGGCCCGGCTATGTGGCGTCATGGCGTCGCCTTTATCAGGGCAGCGGGGCCATCAAGATCGGCGGATCGCCTTTTGGAACGTTCGCGGAGACCGAGCAAGCGTGCAACATCATGCTGAAACATCTGACGAGTGAAAGCTGATGAGGTGCTTGGGACAAGGCTGCGATCGATCGAAGTGTTGCTGAAATGCCGGTCGTGACAGAACCGCGTGCCAACGTGGTGGCACTGCAAGCACACAGAGGTTCGTTTTCCGCGCCCTCGCAACATTCGACAGTGGCGTCTTCATCATACGGGGCAACTCGTCTGGTTGGTTTCATTGTCGGCCGGCGGACGTTGCGCCATCCAATTTTTGCCTAACAATTATGGGTTCGTGAAAGCGGGGCTGGTTGAGGAAAACCGGAGCCCCGTCATGTCTAAATTAGTGTTTGTTGCGTCCCTGTTCGTTGTCTTTTTTTCCACCGCATCCGATGCACGTCCGGCCCGCATCATTGGCCATGCGCCGGAATGCAACGTAACCATGCCGTGCGACTTTTCGAACTCGTCAACGCGACGCATTGGTCTGAACGCTTACGGCCCCGGATCGCAGAGCATACAACGGTCTGAAACCTTGCAGCGCAATGCAATGGCGGAAGCGAATAGCGGGCGTGGTCAGATTGTCGGCGGGCGCCCGGCCGGTTGTCCCCGCTCTTTCTGTGGTTGCGGCGCATCGATACGCGTGTTCGGTCATATCGTGCCCGGATTAAATCTTGCCTCTAACTGGCTGCGGTTCCCCCGGACTGCGCCAGCGCCTGGGATGGTGGCCGCACGACGTGGGCACGTCTTCGTTTTGGAGCAGCACGTCGAAGGCGATATGTGGATGGCGTACGATGCCAACTCGGGTGGCCGGACAACGAGAATCCATGCGCGTTCGCTACGCGGATACACGGTTGTCAATCCGCGCGCGGCGTAACTCAAACTATCGAACGGGAGGCCGGATCAGCTGGATGTCCGCGCCACGGGAGCAATGCCGGCAACGATCGCTGTGCCAAGCCGGCTTGCGACCGCAAAACTTGTCCTGGCGTCGATGCGCATGGCGTGGCCGGCCGCGATCTCGCAAGGTTTGCCATCGATCGACAGTTCGCAGGAACTTGTCGCGGCATAGATGATGTGAACGCCGGCGGGGCAGGCGATCGCTGCGCCGTCCGCAAGGCAGGAGAGATCGATCGACACGCGCGACCGGTTGCCGATCAGATTGACGACTTCGACCGGCCCGGCTTCGAGCCGGCTGACAATACTGGTTTCTCCGGCAAACCGCACCGGCCTGAACGGCTGCCGCACATCGATCTCTTCGACAGGCGTTTCCAGCACGAGCCCCCGGCCGGAGACCACCGCCAGCTCGCGGTCAAAGCCGCTCAGGTCGGAGAACGGGCCCGGTGTCACGATCGCGGTCCGGCTGAATCGCCAGACTATTCCTTCCCAACTGCCGTGCGCGAATCCGGGGAGCATGGATACGGCGATATCGATCGTGATCCCGCCGCCGTTCTTCCAGGGCGCATGCCGGTAGCTGGCGGGATCGAGCGTCGTTATTTGAATGCCGCCGGCGGAGGACTTCATTGCATGCGCCCAAACGTAGTCGCTCAGCTCTCAAGCCGGATCTGATAGCGCTCGGCGATATCCATCAACTGGCCCCAGGTCGTGTCGTCGACTTCGATGCCATCGGCGATGCGTTGTGCCCGGGCGAGTTGCTCGGGCTCACCGGCCACCAGCACCGGCAGATCCGGGTCGGCGGGCTTGGCCGATTTCACCCAGGAGATCATGTCGTCGATCTCGCTCATCATGCTGTCGCGCGTCGACAGCCGCGCAGGGTCGATCACGATGCTGAGCATGCCGTTGAGGATGCCGCGTTCGGGCGGCGTTGATGACGTGACACTGGTCGAGCCGACAATGGCGCCGGCCAATAGTTCGCACACCAGCGCCAGGCCCGAACCCTTGTGCTCGCCGAACGGCAGCACCACGCCGCGCGGCTCGGTGTACATCACCGAAGGATCTGTCGTGGGTTGGCCGGCATGGTCGAGCAACGCGCCGTCCAGCATCGGCTTGCCGGCATTATGCGCGACCCGCACCTTTCCGAGCGCCACCCGGCTGGTGGCGAAGTCGAGCAGGATCGGTTCGTTGTTGTCGGTGCCGGGGATAGCGATGCAGACCGGATTGGTCAGGAACCTTCCCTCGCGGCCGCGGAATGGCGCAACGCCCGGCGAGCCCGACGCGACATTGACGAAGTGCAGCGCCACCATGCCCGCGCGTGCCGCGATCTCGCCATAGGTGCCGACGCGGCCGATATGGTGCGCGTTGCGCAACCCATTGACAGCCACGCCGTGTTTCTTTGCCGCCTCGATCGCCCATTCCACCGCCTGGCGCGCGACCACCTGGCCGTAGCCGGCGTGGGCATCCCATACCGAGATGGTGCCGGTGTCCGAGACGATCTCGAGCGACTGGTTGATTTTGAGGGTGCCGGCGTCGAGGTCGCGCACATAGGCGACCAGCATGCCGACGCCATGGCTGTCATGGCCACGCAAATTGGCTTCGACCAGATGTCCGGCAACGATGGCGGCTTCAGCGGGCGAACTGCCGCCCGCGGTGACGATGCGGTTGGCAAGCCCAAGCAGCTTCTCGTGGTCGATGATCATGCTTCACTCCCGTCGTGAGCCGTTCTACTCCGGCTTCTTGGTCAGATTCGCGTGCGGGCGGCCGAAGTCGGGCGCGGCCGAGTCCTGGCCGATCTCGACAATGCCGCGGCGGATGGCGCGGGTGCGGGTGAAATGCTCGAACAGCGCCTCGCCGTCATTGCGGCGGATCGCGCGCGTGAGCTTCGAGAGATCCTCGTTGAAGGTGCCGAGCATTTCCAGCACGGCTTCCTTGTTGGCGAGAAACACATCGCGCCACATCGTCGGATCCGAGGCCGCGATCCGCGTGAAGTCACGAAAGCCGCCGGCGGAAAATTTGATCACCTCCGACGACGTCACCTGCGCCAGTTCGTCGGCGGTGCCGACGATGGTGTAGGCGATCAGATGCGGTAGATGGCTCGTGATCGCCAGCACCAGATCGTGATGGTCCGGCGTCATGATCTCGACCCTGGCGCCGAGCCCGGCCCAGAACGCGCGCAGTCTCTCGACCGCGGCGGCATCGGTGCCTTCGGGTGGTGTGAGAATGCACCAGCGGTCGATGAACAATTCGGGAAAGCCCGAGTCGGGGCCGGAGTGCTCGGTGCCGGCGACGGGATGCGCGGGCACGAAGTGGACGCCTGGCGGAATTTGCGGCCCCATGTCGCGGGCGATAGCGCCCTTGACGGAGCCGACGTCGGAAACGATCGCGCCGGGTTCGAGGAACGGCGCAATCTCCGCAGCCACCGGGCCGTAGGCGCCAACGGGGATGCAGAGGATCACGAGGTCGGCGCCTTTGACGGCTTCTGCGTTGGTTTCCAGCACGCGATCGACGACGCCCAGTTCCACAACGCGCGCGCGGCTCTTGGCCGAATGCGCGGTGGCGACGATTTCGCCGGCGAGGCCTTGCACCCGCGCGGCGCGCGCGATCGAGCCGCCGATCAGGCCGAAGCCGATCAGCGCGACGCGTTTGAAGAGGGGTTCTGTACTCACTTGCCCGCCATGAAGTCACGCAGGCCATCGACGACGAGGCGGTTGGCCTCTTCGGTCCCGATCGTCATCCGCAACGAATGCGGCAGGCCGTAATTGTTCAGCGCCCGCAGCACCAGGCCGCGGTTGGTGAGGTACGCGTCGGCATCAGTCGCGGTCTTGCCTTTGGTTTCCGGGAAATGGATGAGAACAAAATTCGTCACGCTCGGCGTCACCTTGAGGCCGATCTTGGAGACTTCTTCGGTCAGCCAGTTGCGCCAGTGCTCCGTAAATGTCTTCGACATCTCGACATGCGCGGTGTCCTCGATCGCGGCCACCGCCGCGAGCATTGCCGGCTTCGAGACGTTGAAGGGGCCGCGGATGCGGTTGACGGCGTCGACGATGTGGGCCGGACCGAACATCCAGCCGATGCGCAAGGACGCCAACCCGTGGATCTTGGAGAAGGTATGCGCCATCACGGTGTTTTCCGTAGTCGCCACCAGTTCGAGGCCGAGTTCGTAATCGTTGCGCGACACGTAGTCGGAATAGGCGGCGTCGAGCACCAGCAGCACATGACCAGGCAATCCGGCGCGCAGCCGCTTGACTTCGTCGAACGGAATGTAGGTTCCGGTCGGGTTGTTCGGATTGGCGAGCCATACCAGTTTGGTGCGCGGCGAAACCAGTTTCAGGATCGCGTCGACGTCGGCGGTAAAATTGGTCTCAGCCGCGACAACGTTCTTGGCGCCGTTGGCCATGGTCGCGATCGGGTACACCAGAAAACCGTGGCTGGTGGAAATCGCCTCGTCGCCATGGCTCAGATAAGTGCTCGCCAGCAAATTGAGGATTTCATCCGAGCCGGCGCCGCAGATGATGAGGTTCGGATCGAGCCCGAAGGCGCGGCCGATCGCTTCGCGCAGCACCTTTGAGGTGCCTTCGGGATAATCTTCCAGATGCGCGGCCGCGTCCTTGTAGGCCGCAAGCGCCTTCGGCGATGGGCCGAACGGCGTCTCGTTGGCGGAGAGTTTGAACACCTTGCGGCCGGGTTCGGCTACCGGGCTCTTGCCGGGGGTGTAGGGCGCAATATCGAGAATGCCGGGGTTCGGCACGGGGCGGGACATCTCTGGGCTCCGGATCGTCAAGGGCTTCTATTGGGATTTGGTCCCGTTCGGGGGCACCGTATAGCGTGTTGCGTGGCTGCCGACGAGGGCCGAAGAGCGCACCGATGCGCCGGCCTCGATCAGGGCGGTTGTGATCTTCTCCAATCCAATGCCTGAGATCGACACCAACAGCGCGGCGCCATCGAAGGCGGTGTCTGGGACCGCCACGATTTCGGCAAGCGGCGCCAGCGCGCGCGCGATCTCGGCGTTCCAGCCGGAGACACGCACGCTCCAGGTCTCGACTTCGGTCACCATGGCGTTATCGGCGACGCGCGAGACCACGAACACCGGCAATGCCGCCGGATGGTCGGCGCGTTCGAGGAACGGCCACCGCGCGATGATCTTCGGCGCGCCGTCGGCTTCGAGCCCGCTCCACCATGGCGTGCGGCTCGAGGTGGCCGAGACCAGCGCCAGATCGCCCTTCGATTCCGCCACCGCTTCGACCGCGGCCTGCGCGCTGAAATGCGCGACGTAAGGCACGACAAAGCCGAAATGAAACCGCGCTGAATCCCGTATCGCGGATTCGCCGACCGAGACATCCGCATGCACCGCGAACGGCGCCTGGACGTAAGTGAAGGTCGAGATGATGACGCGCCAGATGCTCTCGATGGTGTCGATCGGGAGGATGCCGCGGTGACGCTCCACCAGTCGCCGCATCATGTCGGCCTCGCGCGCCGGGCGGAACGCCGAGCCGACCTCCTGGGTCTCCTTGACCTGGATCAGCCGGTCGATGATGTCGCCACGCGCCATCAAGAGGCGGTGAACCTGCTCGTCGATGCTGTCGATCTCTTGGCGCAATACCGCCAGCGAGGGCGGGGCGGGAGGGGCTTTGGACATGTTCTAAAACCTAGCAAATTTCTATCCTCATCCCCGAACGAACGCACTTGCGTTCGGGAGGAGCGGCCCCTTGGCCGCGTCTCGAAGGATGAGAGCCCGTTCTCCCTCATGGTTCGAGACGGCGCAAGGGCGCCTCCTCACCATGAGGCCAGCCCGTCCGGTTAACCACGGGCCTGCCTTGACGAAAAGCCGGCTTCGGACTAGCTTTAGCCCATTCCGTGGTCATTTGAGCCGGCCGGCTTGCAGCCACGTTAAACAACTCGCTAAACAGGCCGGGGACAGAAGTGATCCCGGTCGAACCTATGTTCAGGCCGGGTTTTTTTTATGGCCTGATTTCTGTCCGAGAGGGCCTCCTTGGGGAGGTCGGTGGCCGAGATGACAAACGTTCAGTCGATACCGAGTCCTTCGATACACAGCGAGGACCGGGCCCATGAGGCGGATCATCCGACGTCGCAGGTCGCGACGTTCGGCACGGACCAGCCGCTCAAGCTCGATTGCGGCGTCGACCTGGCACCGTTCCAGATCGCCTACCAGACCTATGGCGAACTCAATGCTGACAGATCCAACGCCATTCTGATCTGCCATGCGCTGACGCTTGATCAGCATGTCGCCCATGCACATCCGCTGACCGGCAAGCCCGGCTGGTGGGAGATTATGGTTGGTCCCGGCCGTCCGCTCGACACCGACCGGTACTTCATCATCTGTTCGAATGTGATCGGCGGCTGCATGGGCTCGACCGGCCCGGCCTCGACCAACCCCGCCACCGGCAAGGTGTGGGGCCTGGATTTTCCGATCATCACGATACCGGACATGGTGCGGGCGCAGGCCATGCTGCTCGATCGCCTGGGTGTCGAAACGCTGTTCTGCGTGACCGGCGGTTCAATGGGTGGCATGCAGACATTGCAGTGGACCGCCGCTTATCCAAATCGTGTTTTCTCCGCGCTTGCCGTCGCGTGCAGCACGCGCCACTCGGCGCAGAACATCGCATTCCACGAGCTCGGCCGGCAGGCGGTGATGGCCGATCCGGATTGGCACGGCGGCCGCTATTTCGTCGAAGGCACCCATCCGCATCGCGGGCTCGGCGTCGCTCGGATGGCGGGCCATATCACTTACCTTTCGGACGCCGCGCTGCATCGCAAGTTCGGACGGCGGATGCAGGACCGCGAACTGCCGACGTTTTCGTTCGACGCGGATTTCCAGGTCGAAAGCTATCTGCGCTACCAGGGCTCGTCCTTCGTCGAGCGCTTCGATGCCAACTCCTATCTCTATCTGACGCGGGCGATGGATTATTTCGACATTGCCGCCGACCATGGTGGCGTGCTGGCGAAAGCGTTCACCGGCATCCAGACCCGCTTCTGCGTGGTGTCGTTCACCTCTGACTGGCTGTTCCCGACCTCGGAATCGCGGGCGCTGGTGCATGCGCTGAACGCATCGAGCGCGCGGGTGTCGTTCGCCGAAATCGAAACCGATCGCGGCCACGACGCCTTCCTGCTCGACGTGCCCGAATTCTTCGACATTTCTCGCGCCTTCCTGCAATCGGCAGGCAAAGCCCGGGGCCTGAAACAGACGGGTGGTTGACATGTCGATGCAGCAACAGACTTTGCCGCTCACCGGCGTCGAGCCGCACCGCACCGAGAATCTCCGCAGCGATCATTTGCTGGTCGCCGAGATGGTGCAGAGCGGCTCGAAAGTGCTCGACGTCGGCTGCGGCGACGGCGAGTTGCTGCAGATACTGGAAAGCCGCGGCATCGACGGCCGCGGCATCGAGCTGTCGCGCGAGGGCGTCAACCGCTGCGTCGCCAAGGGCCTTGCGGTGGTGCAGGGCGATGCCGACACCGACCTCGTCAACTATCCCGACGACGCTTTTGATTATGTGATCCTGTCGCAGACGCTGCAGGCGACGCGGCAGCCGAAAGTGGTGCTGGAAAACCTGCTGCGGATCGGCCGTCGCGCCATCGTCTCGTTCCCGAATTTCGGGTTCTGGCGGATGCGGCTGCAATTATTGGTCGGCGGCCACATGCCGCGCACCGAAAATCTGCCCGCCACCTGGTACGACACGCCGAACATCCATTTCTGCACCATCAAGGATTTCGTGCAGCTCTGCGACGAGATCAACGTCAAGATGGAACGCGCAGTCGCCCTCGACCTCTACGGCCGCCCGCTGCGGCTGAACCTGCCCTGGTGGTTCTGGAACATGTTCGGCGAGCAGGGCGTGTTTCTGCTGAGCCGGGGTGGGGAAGTAAAATAAGCTCAGTGCTGCGGCGAGCACAGGTGCACCTCTCCCGCTTGCGGGGGAGGTCGGATCGCATCGACAGATGCGATCCGGGTGGGGGCTCTCTGAGCGAAGAGTGCGACTTGCGGAGACCCCCACCCCAACCCTCCCCCGCAAGTGCGGGAGAGGGGGCGCACCTCCGTCACCCCAACGCCATCGACCTCGGATCCCGCACCGGCCACCTCCCGGCCTCCACCAGCGCAATAAACCGCTCGACCATTTCATTGAACAGCGCCGGCTCCTCCAGATTGAGCACGTGGCCTGACTTCGGAAAGAACGCCAGCCCCGCCGCCGGCAAATGCTTTTTCAAAAACATCGATGGCTCGATGCAATTGTCGTCCTCGTCGCCGCAGATGATCAGCGCCGGCGTCGGCACTTTCTTAATCGCGTCCGTCAGGGTGTAGATCGAGGGCCGTCCGCCCTGAAAGCTGCGCATGGTGTTGGCCGAGCCTTTGGCGTCATGGCGTGCCAACGCCGCGTAGAAATCGGCATGGCCGCGCGGGTCTTTCAGCAGAAACGGAATCCGGCTCGGCGCCTCGCGCGTGGCCTTTGCGACTTCGACCGATCCGATCGTCTCTAGCTGCTCGGCATTGGCCAGGCACTGCTTGCGGAAGGCGTCGAGGTTTTCGAGGCTTGAGCCCGAGCCCACGGCCGCCAGCGTCATCGACAACGCGCGCTCCGGCGCGTTGAGGCCGATCTGCAGCGACGAATAGGAGCCCATCGACAGGCCGATGAAATGCGCCTTTGCGATTCCGAGATGATCGAGCACGGCAAGCGCGTCGGTGTAGAAATGCTTGTAGGTGTAGACGTCGGCGGTGGGCGGCACGTCGGAGGGTGTATAGCCACGCGCCGAATAGGCGATGCAGCGGTGGCCGCGCGAGAAGTAGCGCATCTGCGGCTCCCAATTGGTGTGGTCGGCCGCGAATTCGTGCAGGAAGATGATCGGCGTCCCGCTGCCCGCCTCTTCGAAATGCACGCGGATATTATCCCTGGTGACGGCATAGGGCATTTGCGGCTCCTCTTGGTTTTAGCGCGTTCTCCGATGCCAAAATTCGCAGTTAATGTTCGCGGCCGCAATGCGGCAGGCTTGTTTCTTTTGGTCATCAAATGATCGCGGAATGACCCCGGAATCGCTCCCGCACTGCCGCATGAAATCTTCCTCTCGCCACAGCCAAAAATTCAAACCCGTCGCCGCGTTCGTTTCCACCCGAGCGCTGCGGGATTGGGGGTGTGTCATAGAGGATCAAAGATGCTTCAGTTGTTTGCGTTCCGCCGGTCGCTTCGTGTTCTTGCGCTGGCGTTGTGTTCGGTTTCCATCGCAGTAATTGCCACGCCGGCTTCCGCACGGCCTCACCACGGCGCAGGGCGCCACGCCCGCGCCTACCACGCCGGGCATCATGCACGGCATTATACCCGCCACCATCACCGGAAGATCGCGCGCCTATCGCGCTGGGAGCGCGGCGTGGCGCAAATGCAGGCTGGCGGCTTTGCCGATACCAACGCAACCTTCGCCGATTATAATAATTCGACCCTGACGCCGCCCGGTGGCATGGCGGCATCGAGCAGCTTTGGCTCTTCCAACGTCGTCACCGAGGCGCGCCGATACCTCGGCGGCAACCCGACCGGCCGCGGCAGCCTGTGGTGCGCGCGCTTCATGAACATGGTGCTGCAGCATTCCGGCTATCGCGGCACCGGCTCAGACATGGCGAACTCGTTTGCGAGCTACGGCCAGCGCATCTCCGGCCCGCAGGTCGGCGCCATCGCCGTGATGGGACGCGGACGTGGCGGCGGCCATGTCGGAATCATCACCGGCATCGACGCGTCGGGCAACCCGATCATGATCTCCGGCAACAACGGCAACCGTGTCCGCGAAGCGCCGATCTCGCGCGGAAGGATTTATGCTTATGTGATGCCGACGAGCTGATTCTATCGTCATTGCGAGCGCAAGCGAAGCAATCCATCTCTCCGCGCAAAGACAGAATGGATTGCTTCCGCCTTCGCTCTTCGAGCTACGGCGGAAGTCGTCGCTTTGCTCCCTTGCGCAAACGCTTCGCGTTTGCCGCAGGCAATGACGGCGAGGCGGCGCGGGTCACTCCGCACAGGTCACCTACGACAGCAATGGCGGCATGATCTCTACGTAGCGTTGCTTCACGGGGGCGGACTTGCTCTGCATGGCCAACGGCCCCATGCGGGCAATCACCTCGTTCGGCACCCGATAGACCTGGATCACATGGTCGATCTTGTTGAGACCGCAGGCCTCGCGCTGCACGACGAAAAGCCAGAGCGCATAGCCGGCCTGTTCGACCAGACCATCGCGGATTTTTCGATCGGAATTGGCCGCCCGCGGGCATGCGGCAAGTGCCGTCAGCGCGGCCTCCAGCCTCTGTCCAAGCCGCGCCAGCGCTGACGCCCTCTCCTCGGCGATCTCGTATTCGAGAGCTGCGTATCCGGAACGAAATAGATCCACCGCCATCTCGGTGCACTCCGAAAATCGGTCTGCCAATTACTCTTAATTTATTGGCCGGCCGCAGGCCATTCAAGCGCAAACGCTGCTCCAGATCGAGCGCTGCTTGGGAGAAAGTGCGGCTGCGGCGACATCTTGTCGGATAATCAGAGCCGATCGCGCAACCCGGTGACGCCGTCGTTTTGAGCGCAATGGTCGCAGCAATAGAAAATGCCGGCCTTTTCAAGCCCGTGCCCGACGATGCGTGTGCCGCAATGCTTGCAGGCTGGTGCAAGAGCATGAATTGCACATTCGAAGCTATCGAAGGTATGCGACCTGCCGTTCATCACGACCTGAAACGCCTTGTCGTACGAATTTCCGCAGGTCTCGCAAGTGGCCATCTGTCGCCTCCCTAAGCTGCACGCCGTTTGCGGGTCTGTGCCGCCTTCTTTGCCGACCTCGAACGTTCCGACGCCGGGCGTTTCGCGGAGGCCTTTCCACCGAGCTTGCCGCCCTTGCGGGACGGGGCGTGGTTTTCCTTCTTGCCTCGCCCGGACCCGCTCTTTTTGCCGCCGTGGGCTTCGGCGTTCACGGTAGCCCAGGCCCGCCGCTCGGCTTCGTAGCGGGAGACGCCACGGTGCTCGTAGCCCTCTTCGATGTGCTCAGCCTGGCGCTTTTGCTTGCCGGTGTAGCTGGATTTGTCGCCGCGCGGCATAAGACGCTCCTTCGCTTTATGAAGCAGAACACCATCCGTCCCGAAGAGTTCCTATCGGCGCTTCCGCACCTTAATGCCTCTTGAAATACTGTACGTCGCGTTCATGCTTTTCGGCCGCAGCGCGGGACTTGAAGGTGCCGAGATTGCGTTTCTTGCCGGTCTTGGGATTGATCTTGCGGGAATAGAGCCGGTATTCGCCCGAAGCTAATTTGCGGATCATGGCGTTTCTCCAGAGGGTCGCTCGACCACCGACCACGCGCCGATAAACCGGTCTTCAATGGTGGATTTTGCAGTGGTGATGACGGATACTCAGGGAACTCCGATCAGTCGTCATCGTTCCCCAAATTTCGTTTCCCAAAACCCTGCGCTATTGTCCGCTACCGCACAGACGCGCCCGGTGTTGACCATCTAGATTTGCAGTTACTCTGAACTGGCAACGGGCATACGTCGCTTCTCCTGAAAGGAGAGTCGCGCGCGTGGGGAGTAAGGCTATGTTTGATCTCGAAAAGGAAATCGAATTGCTGGAGCGCTGCGCTTCGGAATGCGCGCTCATTTCCGATCTGACCACCGACAACCTGGATGCGAGATGAAAACAAAAAGCTCGCGTTTGAATACAAACAAATCGCGGATGATCTTAAGGCCTACCGCCAAAGCTGGACGGCCCCGAAAGAATAGGGACGGACGGCAGCGGCGACATTCAACGGCACAAGTAGAAAAAAGGCCCCTGTTAAGGGGCCTTTCATTTAGTACTTGAACTGGCTCATCGTCTTGAGCTGGTCCTTGGTGGCACTCACCACAGCGCGGTCCGGGTACCACTGCTTTGAACCCGAACTCGTGGACCCCGTCGTCGTCTTGCCGGCCTCGTTCGAGAACTTGACCTTGTCGAGGGTCATCATGACGTTGTGCTCTCCCGCGCCGAGAAAGCCGCCGACGCCGATTACCACGCCGGCGACCTTGCCGGTGGAATCGATGATCACGTCATTGACGTCGCCGATCTTGTCGTTCTGCTCATTGTAGACGTTGACGCCCACGAGCTTGGAAGCGCGCCACTGTCCGGCCGCCGGCACGGGGGCCGCGGCGGCGGTGGGCGAAGTCGTCGTATTCTGTGCCATCGCCAATGGCGAAGCCAGGGTGCAGGCGACGATTACTGCGGAAATTAAGCGCATTTGGTTCTCCACTGTTCATGAGGCTGGCTAACAGCAGCGGTGTTAAACCGTTCCAAAAAAGTGAAGTGCACATCTTCAAGCCGCGCGTTCGATGGCGCGCCGCCACTCTTAGGAACGATTCATTTTCGGGAAAATTGAATGGTGCCCGTCCGGCGTTCCGCCCCCTATTCGAGTGATACAACGAGGGAGAAATCCATCGGAAATATCATCTCAAAAGCCCCGTCAGTTACTCCTGTAGCTGGCGGGGTTTTGGTTAGGAGGCCAGATGTACGCGCTATTTGAAGGCGACAAGCAGATCGGAAGCGCGTTCCCGACCGAGAAAGAGGTTTGGGAAGCCGCGCTGATTGAAGGGCTTGTGACCGATGTTCCGGTTGCGGATGAAGCAGGCGGCCAGGTTATTCCAGGCGGATACCACGTCGCGAAGGTCGGACAGGTTTATGACCCCCGGCCCGACTGGAAGCTTCCGCGCGGTATTTCCTGAGCTCTCCGCGTTTTACGAAATCCAGTAGATCGCGGTTCCAACAACCACGAGGGCGATAGCGCCTGCGGTCAGCATGCCGTAGTTCCGCTCTGTCTCGGTCGGCAGCGCTTCTCTCGCCGCGTGCTCGTCAATCGGGTCCTGTTTCATGAGGCACCTCCTAAGGATTCAAAACCGAAAAGACGACTTCGTTCCGGCCCTCGAAGCGGGCTGACCGCAAACTCCAATCCGCCCGACGGCTAGGGCGGTTTACGTCATCAGGTCGATGAACACTTTGAGGATCGACACGATCAGCCCGGCTGAAACCATCGCCGTGCCGAGGTCGACAACCTCCATGAGAGCCTGCCGCTGTTCATCGTCCAGCAGTGAGATGACTTTGCGCATGGTGTCCTCCGCCCCTGCAACTTTCTCAGCGGCGGCCGGTTCCTTAACTCCGGCTCAGCGGCCTCGCCATCGCCAACAAGATGCTCCCGAAAGAACCGCGTAACGCTCGCCAGTACTGGAGGGGGATTTTGATCGTGGCCAAATTATCCCGCGTAAAAACGCCAGTCGCTGGATCGACAATCACCGACGGGTAAGTTATTTCCGATTTTCAGAAATCGTGTCAAGTCCCGAAATCAAAAATATTTCTGTTTTCATTGACCCCAAATCAGGGGCACATCTTGGTCAACCCGTCCCGCTCAGAGGGGCGTTGGCCATCGTCACAACGAGGGACGGGGAGCGGTGGACGCAGATGTTGCGCTTGACGAGCGCGACTGAAGCGTACGGCGAAGGCGTGTGGTCCTGACGTCGCGGTGCTGGCGTCAACGCACCTGGAGGCAACTGCTTCTCAGGGCGCAACGGAGGCAAAAGAGCCGTTCTCCGGGGAGAGCACGATATAAGCCGTAAAGCCATTGCGCAGGGAATGTCGGATGTTCTCCGCTGCCCTGTATGCTCGTGTGCGCATTTCTTAGTGCACATTGCACACGAGATCGCGGATGCAGCGCGCATCCGGCATTCCCTGCGCCCTTGATTGCAGGGTTGTCCGGGGAAAAATCACTCATAGCAGAAGCCCAGTTGATCGGAAGAAAACCTGGGCTTCGGCTTGCTCGGGTTGACCGGCGGAGGTCTGTCAATTTTTGCGATGGGACTTCGCATGAACAAGCGTTGGCAGACCAACTCGGCGAAGCGCAAGTCCGGCATTTTCAAGGAGTTCAATCGCCGGGCGAGGCGCAGAAGCAGATATG
>Ga0307517_10005747_pt1 | contig 18563 bp, 19 predicted proteins | sample 23_EM_MG_FD_194515 | JGI IMG/M metagenome (GOLD analysis project Ga0307517, IMG submission 194515) | Populus trichocarpa ectomycorrhiza microbial communities from riparian zone in the Pacific Northwest, United States - 23_EM | ecosystem: Host-associated > Plants > Roots > Unclassified | place... | reverse complement strand
TGCAGCAGCCCCCGCACCATCGCCCGGTCGGCATTGGCCAGGCCGCGCGCGATGAACGGCAGCACCGGCCAGGCCACGAAGAGTGACACCAGGGTCAGGGTGAAGGTGGTGATGCCCCACGGCAGCCGTATCGAGAAGTAGAGAGCGTGCCGCCAGGCCACCGGATCCTTGACGGAGGTCCACAGCCAGGGGAAGAAACCCAGCCGCCCGAGCCGCAGCGGGCTCGGCTCCTCGACGCTCACCCCCAGCATCCCCCTCGCCCGGCCCCGCTCCAGCCGGCCGGCGAGCCGGCAGCCCGCCAGCCCGAGGGCCAGCATGGGCAGGCCGACCACGGTGACCGACAGCCCGATGCCGAGGTAGAGCATGACGACCACATAGACGAAACCGGCGATGTCGACCGGCAGGTTCGCCAGCAGATAGGCGATCTCCTTCCAGGTCACGGCATCGAACGCGAACCGCGCCGGGGGCAATTGGGTGGTCTCTGGCTGGCTCATGGCCCAAGACTGCCGGGCGGGGTGCGGGTCGCGCCATGGGGTGCGTAGGAGGAGCAAGGTGGGGTTATCCCGAGGTTGTCCCCAGATCGTCCCGGCCAGCACCGAATCCGCTGCGAAGGGGGTGCTCAGCTCTTGAGGGGTTGGGCCTAGACTCCGTCCGTACAGATCGTCTAAAGATCCACCGGGATCGCTGGACAACGAGGGAACGACGAGAATCGAGGGGCGGACGGACGTGGACTACTTCCACGGCTACTCGGTCGTCGGCCTGGTCGCAGTGGTCGGGGTGCTCTTCGTCGCCGTGGCTTTCGGCGCCGGGCGGCTGCTGCGACCCGACCTGCCGACGCACGAGAAGCTGCTCACCTACGAGTGCGGGGTCGACCCGGTCGGCGAGGGCTGGGCGCACACCCAGATCCGCTATTACGTCTACTCCTTCCTCTACGTCATCTTCGCGGTCGACGCGATCTTCCTCTTCCCCTGGGCGACGGTCTTCTCCGCCAAGGGATACGGCGCCACGACGCTGGTGGAGATGTTCGTCTTCCTGGGCTTCCTCGCCGTCGGACTGCTCTACGCATGGAAGAAGGGGGTCCTGGAATGGACGTGAACCTTCCTGAGCCCCGCCGCCTCGGCACGCTCGCGCGCCTCGCGCCCGAGCCGATGAAGGTGGTCCTGAACTGGGGCCGCCGCTACAGCCTGTGGGTCTTCAACTTCGGGCTCGCGTGCTGCGCGATCGAGTTCATCGCCGCCTCCATGTCCCGCCACGACTTCATCCGGCTCGGCGTGATCCCCTTCGCCCCCGGGCCGCGCCAGGCCGACCTGATGATCGTCTCCGGCACGGTGACGGACAAGATGGCCCCGGCCGTCAAGCGGCTGTACGAGCAGATGCCCGAGCCGAAGTACGTCATCTCCTTCGGCGCCTGCTCGAACTGCGGCGGCCCGTACTGGGACTCGTACTCCGTGACGAAGGGCGTCGACCAGATCATCCCGGTCGACGTCTACGTGCCCGGCTGTCCGCCCCGGCCCGAAGCGCTGCTCCAGGGCATCCTGAAGCTCCAGGAGAAGATCGCCCGCGAGTCGCTCGGCGAGCGCTACGCGGTGGACTCCCGGCCTTCCGCCGCCCAGCTCACCAGCGGCCTCGTCACGGCCCCGGAGGACGGCAGATGACCACGCCCTACGACCGGCTGCCGGACGCCGTCGCCGAACTCTTCGGCGAGGAGGCGACGGCGCAGGAGGCGTACGGCCTGCTGACGGTCGACGTTCCCGCCGGTTCGTGGATCGCCGCTCTGGAGATCGCCCGCGACAAACTGGCCTGCACCTTCTTCGACTGGCTCAGCGCCGTCGACGAGCCGGGGGTCGGTTTCCGTATCTGCGCGCATGTGGTGTCCATCGGCGAGGGCCGCGTGCGCAGGCTGCTCGTCCGTACGACGGTCCCGCACGAGGCCCCGGCGCTGGCGAGTGCCACCGATGTCTACGCGGGCGCCGGCTGGCACGAGCGCGAGACCCACGAAATGTTCGGCATCGACTTCACCGGCCACCCGCACCTGGTGCCGCTTCTGCTCCCCGAGGGCTTCGAGGGCCATCCGCTGCGCAAGGACTTCGTGCTGGCCGCCCGCGTCGCCAAGGCCTGGCCCGGCGCCAAGGAGCCGGGGGAGTCCGAGCACGGCGGACCCAAGCGCCGCACGATGCTCCCGCCCGGCGTGCCCGACCCCAACGAGTGGGGCCCGATGAAGGGCCAGCTCCCGCCCGCCCCGGCCCGTCCGGCCCGCGCCGCGCGTCCCGGCGCTGCCGCCGCCGCTGCGGGAGAGCGCCCGGCGCGGCGCGCCCGCAGCGTCACGGAGGGCTCCGCCAGCCAGGCGCCGCCCACCCCCGACGCCCCGTGGGAGCAGCCGAAGCCCGCCGCGGGTGAAGGCACGGGCGAAGGCGCGGGCAACGGCGAAGGCACAGGCTCAGGTACAGGCGAAGGAGGCGACAGCCGGTGAACGACATCCTCGACGTCGCCCTGCGCCTGGTCGTCGTGCTCGTCGCGTTCCTCACCCTCCCCCTGATCGTCGGCCAGACCGAGCACAAGGTGATGGCCCACATGCAGGGCCGCCTCGGCCCGATGTACGCGGGCGGCTTCCACGGCTGGGCGCAGCTCGTCGCGGACGGCGTGAAGTTCGTGCAGAAGGAGGACGTGGTCCCGGCCGACGCGGACCGCAGGATCTTCCAGATCGCGCCCGCCGTGGCGCTGCTTCCCTACCTCCTCGTCCTGATCGCGATCCCGGTCGGCCCGAACGGGTTCGTCGGCCAGGACATCGACGCGGGCCTGTTCTTCGTGCTCGCCGTGATGGGCGTCGGCGTCCTCGGCTCGCTGATGGCGGGCTGGGCGTCGGCGAACAAGTTCTCCCTCCTGGGTGGTCTGCGCACGGCCGCGCAGCTGATGGCGTACGAGCTGCCGATGCTGCTGGCCGCCGCGTCGGTGGCGATGGCGGCGGGCACCCTGTCGCTGCCCGGGATCGTGGAGTCGTACCACTGGTGGTGGACGCCGTGGCAGCTCGTGGGCGCGGTCGTGTTCTTCACGGCGGGCCTCGCGGAGCTGCAGCGGCCGCCGTTCGACATGCCGGTGGCGGACTCGGAGATCATCTTCGGCGCGTACACCGAGTACACGGGTCTGCGCTTCGCCTTCTTCCTGCTCGCGGAGTACGCCGGGATCGTGGTGCTGTCCGGCCTGACCACCGTGCTGTTCCTCGGCGGGTGGCACGGACCGTGGTCGGACAGCGTCGGCTGGCTCTGGACCCTGCTGAAGACCTTCGCCCTCGCTTTCGTCGTCATCTGGCTGCGGGTCACGTATCCCCGCATGCGCGAGGACCAGCTCCAGAAGCTGGCCTGGACCGTGCTCATCCCCCTCTCCCTGGCCCAGATCGCGCTGACCGGCGTCGTGAAGGTGGTGATCTCCTGATGTCCATCCCCGGCTCCGGCCTGGCCAAGGGCCTCGCCGTCACCCTGCGGACGATGACCCGCCGCTCGGTCACCGCGCAGTACCCGGAGGTGCAGCCCGAACTGCCCCCGCGCAGCCGCGGTGTCATCGCGCTGTTCGAGGAGAACTGCACGGTGTGCATGCTGTGCGCCCGTGAGTGCCCCGACTGGTGCATCTACATCGACTCCCACAAGGAGACGATGCCCGCCGCAGCCCCCGGTGGGCGGGAGCGGAGCCGCAATGTGCTGGACCGCTTCGCGATCGACTTCTCGCTGTGCATGTACTGCGGGATCTGCATCGAGGTCTGTCCTTTCGACGCGCTGTTCTGGTCACCGGAGTTCGAGTACGCGGAGACCGACATCCTCGAACTGACCCATGAGCGCGACAAGCTCCGCGAGTGGATGTGGACCGTGCCGGCCCCGCCGCCGCTCGACCCGGGCGCCGAGGAGCCGAAGGAGCTCGCGGCCGCGCAGAAGTCGGCGGAGAAGACCGCGGCCGCTGCCGCCGCTGCCGCACAGGCGCAGGCGCAGGCACAGTCGCAGGAGGGCGAGGCATGAGCCACTCCGGCTTCCTGTCCCCGACGGGTGTCGAGATCACCTTCGTGCTTGTCGGCATCGCGACCCTGGGGGCCGCCCTCATCACCGTGAGCACCAAGCAACTGGTGCACGCCGCGCTGTGGCTGGTGGTCGCGCTCGGCGGGCTGGCCGTCGAGTACCTGCTGCTCACCGCCGAGTTCATCGCCTGGGTGCAGGTGCTGATCTACGTGGGCTCCGTGGTCGTCCTCCTTCTCTTCGGGCTGATGCTCACCAAGGCCCCCATCGGCCGCTCCCCGGACGCCGACTCGGGCAACCGCTGGGCCGCGCTCGTGGTGGCCGTGGCCTCCGCCGCCACCCTGGTCTGGCTGGTCGTGGACGCCTTCCGGGCCACCTGGATCAACCTCGACGGACCCGTGCAGGGCTCGACCGAGGTCACCGGGCAGTTCCTCTTCCAGCACTGGGTGCTGCCGTTCGAGGCGCTGTCCGTACTGCTGCTCGCCGCCCTGGTCGGCGCTATCGTCCTCAGCCGTAAGAAGGCCGAAGCCAACGGCACCGACCGGAAGATCGGAGCGCGTTGATGCACCTCGCCTACCCGGCCGTGCTGGCCGCCCTCCTGTTCTCCATCGGGCTGTACGGCGTACTGGCCCGGCGCAACGCGATCCTCGTCCTGATGTCGATCGAGCTGATGCTGAACGCGGTCAACCTCAACCTCGTCGCGTTCGACGTCTGGCTCCGTGACACCGTGCACGCGGGGCAGGCGCTCACGCTGTTCGTCATTGTCATCGCCGCCGCCGAGATCGGCATCGGCCTGGCGATCGTGCTGCTCGTCTACCGCAACCGGGGCACGTCCGACGTCGACAAGCTCACCGACCTCGCCGACCGCGAGGAGAAGGCAGAGGCCGCAGCGTGACCGTGACGACCCTGGCCGTGCTCGTCCTCCTCCTTCCCTTCCTGGGCGCGGCCGCCTCTCTCCTGCTCGGCAAACGCGCCCCCGGTTTCGCCCAGCCCCTGGCCGTGCTGCCGACCGCCGCCGCCTTCGTGCTCGCGGCGATCGTCGCGGTACGCCAGGGCAGCGGCCCGGCCACCGACTCCGCCCACCGGCTCACCCCGACGGGCTCGGTGCCGATCGACATCGCCCTGCACCTGGACGGCTTCGCCGTACTGATCGCCGTGCTCGTCGGCCTGGTCGCGACCTGCGTCCAGCTCTACTCGACCGGCTACCTGCGCGACGACCCGCGCTATGTGTCGTACTCCGCCCTGGTCGCCATCTTCACCTCCGCGATGTTCCTGGTCGTCTACACCGGCGACGTCATGGTGCTGCTGGTCGGCTGGGAGATCATGGGCATCTGCTCGTACTTCCTGGTCGGCCACTACTGGGAGACCGAGGTCGCCCGCTCCGCCTCGATCAAGGCGTTCCTGGTCACCAAGCTCGGTGATGTCCCCTTCCTGATCGGCCTGTTCGCGCTCGCCACCGACGCCGGAACGTTCCGGATCAACGGCATCCTCACCGCCGCCACCCACGGCGAGCTGCACCACCCCACCCTCGTCGCCCTGCTGCTGCTCGCCGGAGTCGCCGGCAAGTCCGCGCAGTTCCCGCTGCACACCTGGCTGCCCGACGCGATGGCCGGTCCGACGCCGGTGTCCGCGCTGATCCACGCGGCCACGATGGTCGCGGCCGGCATCTACTTCGTCGCCCGCCTGCTGCCGGTCTTCGAGACCTCCGCCGCCGCGATGGCCGTCCTCGCCGTCATGGCCTCCGTGACCATGATCGGCTCCGGGCTCGCCGCGCTCGCCCAGGACGACATCAAGCGCGTCCTCGCCTATTCGACGATCGGGCAGCTCGGCTACATGGCCGGTGCCCTGGCCGTCGGCGACCGCAGCGCCGCCGTCTTCCACCTCCTCTCGCACGGCGCCTTCAAGGCGCTGCTGTTCCTCGCCGCCGGTTCGCTCATCCACGCCGCCGGCACCAACTCACTCGCCGCGATGTCCCGCATGGACGGCCTGGGCAAGCGCGCCGAGGACGCCATGTGGACGATGGGCATCGCGCTGGCCGCCCTGGCCGCGATTCCCCCCTTCTCCGGCTTCTTCTCCAAGGAGTCCGTGCTCCGCGCCGCCGAGCACGCCTCCGGCGGCCACACCGCCCACATCCCGTCCGCCGTCGGCTGGACGGTCCTGGTCGCGGGCCTGGTCACCGCCGTCCTCACGGCCGCGTACGCCACCCGCCTGTTCCTCCTCGCCTTCCGGGGCCAGGGTGCGCAGGTCCCCGACCACGGCCGCGATCCGGCCGTCATGAACGTCGTCCTGTGGGTGCTGGCCATCCCGACCCTCGGCTTCGGCATGGTCTCCCTCGTGCCGAAGGTCTTCGACCTCCCGGCCTGGTTCGACGGCGAGGAGCTCGCCCCGACCCTGGTCACCTCCGTCCTCGGTGTCGGCCTCGCCCTCGTCGGCGTCGTCACGATGTACGGCGCCTGGCAGGCCACGGCCGCCCGCCGCCGTACGCCCGCCGGAGCCGTGGTCGCGGCGTCCGCCGCGGCAGCCGAGCCCGCGCTCGTCGAGGAGGCCGCCCTGGAGCTGCCCCCGGCGGGGAAAGCCGCCGACCCCGGCGACCCGGGCCGGCTCCTCCTCGGCCCGCTGCACCGCCCCGCCGCCGCCGGCTTCCACCTGGACGCCGTCTACTCGGCACTGTTCGTACGCCCCGTGCTGGCCGCCGCGAGTCTCGTCCGCTTCCTGGACCGCGAGGTCATCGAGACCTACGTACGCGGCACGGGCGCGGCGCCCCGCCTGCTCGGCGCGATCGTCCGCCGCACCCAGACCGGCAATGTGCAGACCTATCTCAGCGTGCTGCTGGCCGGCTCGGTCGTGCTCGCCGTCCTCGTAGCTGTCGGAGCGTGAGCCGTGAACGACACCGTCATGCAGTACCTGCTCGCGGCCACCGTCGTCCTGCCGCTGCTCGGCGCGGTCGGCGCCCTGCTCCCGCCCCCGCCGGGCCTGAAGGGCAAGAGCCCCGACCAGGCGGTCCTGCGCCACGGCGTGACCGTCACCGGAGCCGTGCTGGCGCTCTCCATCGCCCTGGCGGCCGGTTTCGACCACGACCACCCCGCCACCATGCAGGCGACCACCGACATCAGCTGGATCCCGGCACTCGGCATCCGCATCCACCTCGGCATCGACGGCATCAGCCTCCCCCTCCTCGTACTGACCGCGCTGCTGACCTTCCTCTGCGCGGTCTACAGCTACTTCAAAATGCCTGCCGGGCCTTCCCCCAAGGCCTTCGTCGCGCTGATCCTGGTTCTGGAATCGGGGACCATCGCGACCTTCGCCGTGCTCGATCTGATGCTGTTCTTCCTGGCCTTCGAAGTCGTCCTCATCCCGATGTACTTCCTCATCGCCCGCTGGGGCGGCGAGGGCCGCGAGCGATCCGCACTCCGCTTCATCCTGTACACGCTCCTCGGTTCCGTGGTCATGCTGCTCGGCCTGCTCCTCATCGGGTTGAAAGCGGGCACATTCGACATGGTGACACTCGCCACTGACAACGGGTCACACCTCAGTCACACCACGCAACTGCTGGCCGCCCTGTCCATTGGCCTCGGCCTCGCCGTCAAGGCGCCGATGTGGCCGCTGCACAGCTGGCTCCCCGACGCCCACACCTCCGCCCCGACCGTCGGATCGGTCCTCCTGGCGGGCGTCCTGCTCAAGATGGGCACCTACGGGTTCGTACGGATCCTGATCCCCATCACCCCCGAGGGGATGCAGACCTTCGCGCCCTACCTGGGCGCCTTCGCGGTCATCGGGATCATCTACGGATCGCTGGCCTGCCTCGCGCTCGCCCGCCAGGGCACCGGCGGCGACCTCAAGCGGCTCATCGCGTACAGCTCCGTCGGCCACATGGGCTTCGTCCTGCTCGGCATCGCGACCCTGACCGCCACCGGTATCAACGGCGCGCTCTTCGCCAACATCGCCCACGGCCTGATCACCGGCCTGCTCTTCTTCCTCGTCGGCTCCCTCAAGGACCGCTACGGCTCCACCGACCTCGACCGCCTCGCCGGCCAGACCGGCGCCGCGCTCTACGGCCGGGCCCCGCGCCTGGGCGGCCTGCTGGCCTTCGGCGCGGTGGCCTCGCTCGGACTGCCGGGGCTGGCCGGATTCTGGGGCGAGATGCTGGCGATGTTCGGGGCCTTCAAGCCCGCCGAGGGCCTGGACCGGGGCGCGTATCTGACCTTCACCGCCATCGCGGCCTTCGGGACGCTGCTCACGGCCGCGTATCTGCTGGTCGTCGTGCGCAGGGTGTGCATGGGCGAGAAGGCCACCGCAGAAGCCACGGAACCGCTCCTGGCGGACGTCCAGGGCTACGAATTCGCGGCCTGGACCCCGCTGGTCGCGCTCACCGTCATCGCCGGGCTGTGGCCCGCGCTTCTCCTCGGCCTCACCGACCCGGCCGTGCGTACCCTTCTCGGAGGCAGCTGATGGGTACCCTCATCCAGTCCGTCGACTGGATCGCGATCGCGCCGCCGGTCATCGCGGCCGCCGCCGCGCTGGTCGTGCTGGTCGTCGACCTCTTCGTGAGCGACACGCGCAAGCCGCTTCTGGGCTGGCTCACCGTCGGCGGCCTGGTGCTGGCCGGGCTGAGCCTGCTTCCGCTCCTGGACGGCGACCGCAGCACCTTCTGCCTCACCGTCCGGGGCGGCGACTGCTCCTATGTGGCCGACCACTTCACGATCGTCGTCCAGCTGCTGGTCATCGGCGGCGCGCTGCTCACCGCCCTGCTCTCCATGCACACCATGGCCGCGGACGAACTCCCGGCGGGGGAGTACTGGTTCCTGCTGCTGTCCTCCGCCTCCGGCGCCGCGCTGCTGCCCGCCTCCCGCGACCTGACGACGCTGATCATCGCCCTGGAGGTCGCCAGCCTCCCCGCGTTCGCGCTCGTCGGCATCAAGCGCGGCGACCGGCTGTCCAGCGAGGCCGCGCTCAAGTTCTTCCTCTCCTCCGTCGCCGCCACCGCCGTCACCCTTCTGGGCGTCAGCTTCCTGTACGCCGCGACCGGCACCCTGCACCTCACCTCGCTGGCCCACGGCCTCACCACCGTCGACCCGCGACTGGACACCCTCGCCAAGGCGGGCGCCGCCCTCACCCTCGTCGGCTTCGCCTTCAAGCTCGCCGTCGCGCCCTTCCACTTCTGGGTCCCCGACACCTACACCGGCGCGCCGCTGCCCATCGCCGCCTACCTCTCCGTCGTCGGAAAGGCGGCCGGTTTCTCCGGCCTCATCCTCGTCACGGTCGTGGCGCTGAAGCCCTACGCGGACGTCTGGGGCCCGGCCGTCGCCGTCCTGGCCGCGCTCACCATGACCGTCGGCAACGCCGCCGCCCTGCGCCAGCGCCCCGACGCCCCGCGCAGCGCCGTACGCCTGCTCGCCTGGTCCTCCATCGGCCAGGCCGGCTACCTGCTGGTCCCGATCGCCGCCGCCGCGTACGCAGGCACCGACGAGATCGGCACCACCATCGCGTACGCCCTCATGTACGGCGCCGTGAACCTCGGCGCCTTCGCCGTCGCCGCGCTCGTCGCGCGCAGCGCGCCCGAGAACCGCCTCACCGACTACCGGGGCCTGTACGCGCGGCGCCCCCTGGCGGCGCTCTCGCTGGCCTTCTTCCTGCTGTGCCTGGCCGGGCTGCCGCCGGGCGTCATCGGGCTCTTCGCCAAGGTCGCGGTCTTCTCCTCGGCCGTGCACGCGGGGCTCGGCTGGCTCGCGGTGATCATGGCGCTGAACGTCGTCGTGGCCCTGGTCTACTACCTGCGCTGGACGGCCCTGCTCTTCACCAAGAGCCCGGAACCGGCCGCCGTCATCCTCCCCCTCACCGCGCCCCTCACCGCCGCCATCGCCCTGTCCGCCGTCCTCGGCATCGCCCTGTCCGGCGCCCCCCAGCTCGTCCTCCGCTTCGCGACCGGCGGCCTGCTGTGAGCCTCCTGTGAGGCGTGCACAAGGGAACTAACACCATTCCGGTGGCGTTGCCCCCTACGGGAGGTTCTCCTCAAGAAGAGAGCTCCCACCAGGGGACGACCTAGGAGGACGCACCGTGCACCGCCGGCACAACGGGTTGAAGACCGCCGTACTGCTCGGCGGCCTTTCGGCACTCATCCTGGTCATCGGCAGCTTCTTCGGCCGTACGGGACTGATCGTCGCGCTCGTCATTGCCCTGGGCACCAACGCCTACGCGTACTGGAACAGCGACAAGCTGGCGCTACGCGCGATGCGCGCCCGCCCCGTCAGCGAGTTCGAGGCCCCCGCCCTCTACCGCATGGTCCGCGAGCTCTCCACCTCCGCCCGCCAGCCCATGCCCCGGCTCTACATCTCGCCCACCGAGGCCCCCAACGCCTTCGCCACCGGCCGCAACCCGCGCAACGCGGCCGTCTGCTGCACCGAGGGCATCCTGCGCATACTCAACGAGCGCGAGCTGCGCGGCGTCATCGGCCACGAGCTGAGCCACGTCTACAACCGCGACATCCTCATCTCCTCCGTCGCGGGCGCCCTCGCCTCGGTCATCGTCTTCCTCGCCAACTTCGCCTGGATCATCCCCATCGGCCGTTCGGACGACGACGACGGCCCCGGTCTCGTCGGCATGCTCGCCCTGATGATCCTCGGCCCGCTGGCCGCCTCCGTCATCCAGCTCGCCGTCAGCCGCTCCCGCGAGTACGAGGCCGACGCCTCCGGCGCCCGCCTCACCGGCGACCCCCTCGCCCTCGCCTCCGCCCTGCGCAAGCTCGACGCCGGCACCAAGCAGCTCCCGCTGCGGCCCGAGCCCCGGCTGGAGACCACAAGCCACCTGATGATCGCCAACCCCTTCCGCCCCGGCGACGCCTCCAAGCTCTTCTCGACCCACCCGCCCATGGCCGAGCGCATCGCCCGGCTGGAGGAGATGGCCGGCCACCGGGGCTGACCTGGCGGGCGCCCCCGACGCGTGGGAGGCTGGAGCCATGAAGCCGATCAACCTCATTCTCAACATCGTGTGGCTGATCATCTGGGGCCTGTGGATGGCCATCGGCTACGCCGTGCTCGGGTTGCTGATGTTCATCTTCATCATCACCATTCCCTGGGGCATCGCCAGCTTCCGCATCGCCAACTACGTCCTGTGGCCATTCGGCCGCACGACGGTCGAGCGGCCCGACGCCGGTGCCGCCTCCTTCGTCGGCAACATCATCTGGCTGATCTTCGCCGGCATCTGGCTCGCGCTCGGCCACATCGTCGCCGGCATCGGCTTCTGCCTGACGATCATCGGCATCCCCTTCGGCATCGCCAACTTCAAGATGGTCCCGATCTCCCTCGTCCCCCTCGGCCGCGAGATCGTGACGGTGGACTAGGGCCAGGCCCTCGGCCAGCGTGCCGATCGCGCCGCCCGCCAGTGATAATCGCCGAAAGCCGCATTGAATCGGCCGCCGGGCGCTGACAACCTGTCCCCGTGTGGACTGAACCGCGCACGCGCCGGCCCCGGCCGGTCAGGGTCGCCCGATCGCTGGCACCACTGGCGATCGCGCTGGCACTGGCCCTGGGCATCGGCGCGTACGTCATCGATCGCGTCGCGCCCGCGGGCAGCGGCAGCGCCGTGGGGCCGTCGTCGCAGGACTACGTGGCTTTCGACACCCTGCCGCGTACGAAGTCCGGCGCGAGCGGCCTGGTTGTCCCGTCCTACACCGAGGAGTGCGGCCGCAACGAGGAGGGCCACCGCAACGCCGACAACGTCGTGGTGTCCCCGGGCTACACCAACGGCGCTCACCACGCGCACGACTACGTGGGCAACCTCTCCACCGACGCCTTCTCCACCAACACCAGCCTGGCGGCTGCGCGGACCACCTGCCGCGACGGCGACCGGTCGACGTACTACTGGCCGGTTCTGCGCCGCCAGGACCAGCCGACCACCACCAAGGGCGGCGGCGGTGACGCCACGATCCACGGCAACATCGGCCGGATCATCGATCCGGTATCCGTGACCGTCGAGTACCGGGGAAATCCGGTCAGCGATGTCGTCCCGATGCCGCGCTTCCTGCGCATGATCACCGGCGATCCGGTGGCCGGCACCCAGGGCGACGCGAACGCGCATGCGCAGTGGGGGTGTTCGACGGCGCCCGGCAGTTTCACGCCGCTGTACCCGCGCTGTCCGGACGGTGCGCGCCTCATGCGCACGCTGGATTTCCCGAGCTGCTGGAACGGACTGGACACCGACAGCCCGGACCACCGCACCCACATCGTCTTCCCGGCCGCGAACGGGGCCTGCCCGCACGGCACGTTCGCGGTCCCGCAGCTGCGGATCACGCTCACGTACGACGTCGATCCGGACTCGCCGTTCGCCCTGGACGCCTTCTCGGAGCAGCGGCACAGCCCGAAAACGGACCACGCGCTCTTCATCGACGTCATGACGGACAGCCAGATGGCGGCGGTCGTGCGGTGCATCAACGCCCGGAAGCAGTGTGTGACGTAGGTCTCGTTGAACCGCCCGCCGCCGCCGCGCGTTTAGGAAGCGAACCGCCGAGAGGACGGAGAGGTGGATGGCGGCATTGTGGTCCCGCGCCCGGCAGAGCACGCGCAGTACGCAGGGTGCGAGCGACGAAGCACTGATCCGATCGCTCTACGAGGAACACGGAGGTGCTCTGCTCGCCTACGCGACCCGGCTCACCGGTGACCGGGGGGCTGCCGAGGACGTGGTCCAGGAGACCCTGATCAGGGCCTGGAAGCACCCCGAGGCGCTGGTCAACGGCAAGGGCTCGGTCCGCGGTTGGCTGCTGACGGTCGCCCGCAACATCGTCACCGACCGGTACCGGGCGAAGGCGGCCCGGCCGACGGAGGTCGCGGAGGTGCCCGAGCGGCCGCCGGTGCAGCAGGACCACGCGCAGCAGGTCGTGGACTCCATGGTCGTCATGGAGGCCCTGGACCAGCTGTCCCCGGATCACCGGGATGTGCTGCTGGAGATCTACTTCCGGGGGCAGAGCGTGGCCGAAGCCGCGGAAAAGCTCGGAATACCACCGGGAACGGTGAAATCCAGGTCGCACTACGCTCTCAAGACCTTGAGAGAGCTCTACGCGAACAAGAATGCGAATACGCAGAAACCCGTCGCACTGCGGGAGGTGGCGGCATGAGCACACAGGAACAGCACGAGCACGAGCACGACAGCGAGCAGCTCACCGCCTACGTCCTCGGAGTCCTCGGCGAGCAGGAGGTGAGGGCCGTCGACGAACACATAGCGTCCTGCGACCGGTGCCGTGGCGAACTGGGCGAGTTGCGGGAGATGGAGCAGGCACTGGGCGAGGTCCCGCCCGAGGCCTTCATCGACGGGCCGCCCGAGGGCGGCGACCTGTTGCTCCAGCGCACCCTGCGGCAGGCGCGCACCGAGCGCGCCGGCCGCGACCGGCGCCGGCTCGCCGCCAACGGCGCCATCGCCGCGGCCGCCGCGGCGGTGCTGCTGGTCGGCGGCGTACTCATCGGCCAGAGCGGCGGCAACGGCGGCAGCCCGGTGGCCCTGCCCGCCACCACGCCCCCGGTCTCCACGGCTCCGTCCGGCGTCAAGGTCGCCTCGGCCACCGACTCCGGCACCGGGGCGACCATGACCGTCCAGGTCACCCCGGCCGCCAAGTGGGTCCGGGTCAACGCCTCGGTCAGCGGTATCCCGGCAGGCGAGCGGTGCCGCCTGGTCATCGTCGCCAAGGACGGCAGCCGCGAGGTCGCCGGCGGCTGGGTGGTGGGTTCGGACCACGGACACGGCAGGGGAGCCAACCTCGACGGCTCCGCCGCCATCGCGCCCGATGACGTGGCCTCAGTGGTCGTCGAGAACGAAGCCGGAAAGAAATACGTCACGGCATCGATCTGAAGGCCGCTCTGAAGGCCAAAGGACCGAACGCGGCATCGCAGGCTCCCCCCGGCGGTGCCGCGTTCGCATTCTCATTGTCATGCGCGTACGGCCCGGCCCCCTGCACAGGGAACCGGGCCGTATCCGTATCCGTAACCGCGTCCGTATCGGCTTCGCCTCAGCGGTAGTTGACGTACTGCAGCGCGAAGTCGAGGTCCTTGCCCTTGAGCAGCGCCTGCACCGCCTGCAGGTCGTCACGGCTCTTCGAGCTGACCCGCAGCTCGTCGCCCTGCACCTGCGCCTTGACGCCCTTGGGACCCTCATCGCGGATGATCTTGGCGACCTTCTTGGCGTTCTCCTGCGAGATGCCTTCCTCGATCGACGCGAAGATCTTGTACTCCTTGCCGGACAGCTGCGGCTCGCCGGCGTCCAGCGCCTTCAGCGAGATCCCGCGCTTGACCAGCTTGGTCTCGAAGACGTCCAGGATCGCCTTCACGCGCTCCTCCGAGTTCGCCTCCATGAGGATCTTCTCGCCCGACCACGAGATCGAGGCGCCCACGTTCTTGAAGTCGTACCGCTGCGAGATCTCCTTCGCCGCCTGGTTGAGGGCGTTGTCGACCTCCTGCCGCTCGACCTTCGAGACGATGTCGAAACTGGAGTCGGCCATCTTCAGTTGGCTCCTTGGCTCTGATCCATCAGGGATCCATCCGGGGTACGGCCCACCCCGGACCGCCCCCGCAAGCCTAGCGATGGTCCCTGTCCTTAGAGGCCTCGCGAATGGGTGGGGCGGCGTCGCGTGGCGATGGGCGGCGCCTGGCGGCGTTGTCGTCGGTCGCCGCAGCTCCGCTGCGTCTCCCTCCTCCGCCTTGCCAAGCTTGCCCCTCCCCCCGCTCCTTCACCCGCCCCACCCATTCGCGAGGCCTCTGCGTCGATCAACCGAGTGGCGAAGCACCCCCGGGTATCGGGTATCGTTTACGACGTCGCCACGGAGCGCCCCGCGCGGGCCCCCGGAGGCGGCACCATCCCAGGCGGTGTGCCCGAGTGGCCAAAGGGAGCAGACTGTAAATCTGCCGGCTCAGCCTACCCAGGTTCGAACCCTGGCGCCGCCACAGGATAAAGAGGGGCCTGTGACCTGCGAATATCGCAGGTCACAGGCCCTTTCTCATGTGCTCCTGTGCCGGGCGAACTGTCTCGCCCTGTCTCGCATTCGAACGGCCCGTCTCGGGTTGTGTGGACGGGCCGTGGACGGGATTCCGGGCGTGTCAGGCGGGGCGTCCCAGGCGAGCCGAGATCTTGGCGTTCGCGGCCTCGTCTCCGTCGCTGAGGAACTTGGCGTACACGCGGAACAGCACCGCGACGCTGTGGCCGGCGCGCTTGGCCACGAGCTGAGGTTCCACGCCCGAGCTGAGCCACGTGGACACGGCCGCGTGGCGAAGGTCATACGGGCGCTTCGCCAGGGCAGACGCGCGCTGCGCCGGTGTCAGGGCTCGCGATCGCGCCTCTGCCCAGACCTCGCCGTATCCGGTGTCCTGGATCAGCCCTCCGCGCTGCGTACTGAACAGACGGCCGTCAGGAGCCACCCCGTACGCCGTGACGTGCCACCGAAGCAGGGCGACCAGCTCGGGCGGGATCGGGACCGTCCGGACCGCTTTCCGTGGACGGTGCTTGAGCCCTCGCTTGTCGTGTGGCTCGCGGCTGTCCGTCCAGGCAGATCCGGAGCGAGGCCGTGTCTCCCGGAGCCGAAGCGTTCCCCAGCCACGACGCGGCAAGTCGCAGTCTTGCAACCGGAGTCCGATGACTTCCGCCGGCCGCGCCGCCGCGTAGTACATGCACCCGAAGAACGCCACCAGACGGCGGCCCCGCGCGCTCTGATCCCGTACGCCCTCCAACAGCTTCGCGGCCTGCCCAGGGTCCGGCACACAGGCAGGGTCCAACTCCTCTGCCACCTGCTCCGGTGCCTTCCACTGGACGTTCGGAAGGGGGTTGTCGGACAGCAACCCCGCTTCGACCGCGTAGCCGAGGGCGTTGTGAAAGATCGCCCTCTTTCTACGGATGGTCGATGCGGCTGCCGTCTTGCCGTCCAGCTTCTCGGTGAGCGCGTCCAGCGCGGCGCGGACCTTCATACGGTCCGCGAGGGCCGATGTGGGCAACGACTTCCGCTCGAACCAGGCGAGCACCTTGGCCAACTCGGCGGGCGGTTCCTCCTCCCGACGGTTCATGTTGAAAGCCCAGCCGTAGAGAGCCGTACGGACGGCCTGGACATCCGGCATGCCCTTGGTGTCCTTCACCAGCGCGGGCGTGACGGTTGCCATGGCCTCGGCGAGTGTCCGCCGCGTGGAGCCGGGGGAGTGGGGCCATTTCATCTCAATGTACCGGCGGGCGTGCTCGTACCACGAGATGTCCCGTTCCTTGGAGACCAGCGACTTCGGTAGGCCGCTGTCCACGTCGAACGGCTCACCCTCACGAGCCGCCGTGATGAGCTGGGCCCGGCGACTCTCCGCCAAACCCAGCGTCAAGAACGACTCCGAATGAGGCCGTACACCGACCCTCCAGCGGAGTTGGTAGGGCTTCCTGTAGTCGCGCTTCCGGATGGCCCAGATCCGTACGGTGTAGCTCCACTCAGTCATGCGGCGTCCAGTTCTTCGAGAAAGGCGTCAAGAACGCTGCGGCGCATCCGCACGCGCCCAGTCGGCGTGTGCTTGGCCTCGGGCCCGTAGCCCCGATCGCGCCAGCGGTACCAGGTGGCGCGGGTGATGCCGATCTCTACAAGTGCGTCGGACAGTGGCACCCACTCGTCTATGGGTGCGCGGCGGCGGGTAGCGGTGGCCACGCTGGATCTCCTCTTGGCAAGGCAGGAAGGTCCGCACCCCTGCCGCAGAAACCGCAATAACCGCAGAAACCCGTTCGGGCGCGGCTGACCTGCGGCAAGCTGCGAGCGGGGGTGCGGTTGGTCGGGTTGCCGCGTAATCCGCAGAATCCGCAAAAAGCCGGGGCGGTCCCGGGGCGGGGGCCGCTGATGTGGCGGGGCTCCGGGCTTTTTGCGGATTGTGCGGATTACTGCGGCGGGTGCCGGTGGGGACCGGCGTCGGGGTGTTGTCGCTGGTCAGCGGTGGTCCCGGAGGTTTTTGCGGATTGTGCGGTTTCTGCGGGGCCGGTTCAGGGGTTGGGCTCTCGCAGGGTGGGGTGTACCTGGTAGCGGGGGGCGGGCGGGCGTCCTCGGGTGCCGGTGCGGTCGGGCTGGTAGGTGCGCAGGTAGCCGTGTTCTTCCAGGAGGGCGGCGGCGGGTTCGAGGTCGGTGACGGTGGGGAATTCGGAGCGGCTGAGCTTGGCGAACAGGTCGCGTCGGCTGACGTCGTCCCATTGGTTGGCCTTCAGCACGTCCAGGAGGGTGCGGGCGCGGCTGAGGACGGGGTCGGCGCCCATGGCGTCGAAGACGGACAGGGCGTGCTTGGTGAAGTAGTCGGCGAGCACGATGGCGGCGCGCATGGTGTCGCCGGTGATGGGGCGGGCGTGGCCGTGGTCGAGGTGTTCGGCCAGGTGGAGCAGTCCCGCCAGGCGGGCGGTGGCCCCGGCGAGCTTCCCGGCCCAGTCGGACATGTGCCCCAACACCCCTCCCTTTTCGGCTAGTTGGGGCTCTACGCGCTCCTGGAAGGCCTTCAGGGCCTCGTTCGCGTCCGGGGTGACCTGAAGTACCGCCGGATCCGTCCAGCCCGCCAGGGACAGCGTCAGAGCGATGACGTTGCGGGCGTAGGTGGCGGCGATGTCCTCCGGTACGGGGTCGGTGATGATGCGGCGGCGGCCGACCAGGGAGACGGGCTTGGAGTACAGGAACCGTCCGAGCAGGCCGCGCCCCTTGAAGGCCTGGTTGCGGCCGATCTCGTCCAGAACCTGCGGCTGCACCGACAGGCCCATGGTCAGGGCGGGGTGGTCGATGTACTCCTGGCGGGTCTGCCGGTCCACGCGGAGCCGGTCCCCGGCGTGGCCTTTGAGGAAGACGCCCATGTTGGCCTTGCCGGAGTAGCGGCCGGCGATGATGTCGAAGATGTCTCCCTCCGCCGACATCACCGACATCCGCCCGCCCTGCTCCGCCATCCGGGAGGTGACGGTCTCCGGGGTGGCGTCGTCGGCCAGGAGCTGAGGGTCTACCGGGACGGCGACGGCTTCGGCGGCCTGCGCCATACCGACGGCTTCGGCCAACAGATCGGTCCGCTTGTCCTCCGCCGCTGAGGCGGCTTTGGCGGCTGCCTTGTCGGCAACGTCCTTGGCCAGGCGGGCGGTCATCTGGGCTTCGATGATGGCCGGACCTGCCTTGGCCTTGAGCTGCTTCTCCGCCTCATACAGCGGGTCGGTCATGGCGGCGACCACGGCGGACTTGCGGTTGGCCGGCGGGAGGGCGACGACGACGAACAGGTTCGTCGGCTCGCGCCAGTTGCCGCGTACGTGGACCACGGCGCGCCCGCCGGCGGCGGTGGCCAAGGTCGCCAGGGCGAAGCAGCCGGGCAGATCCACCGGGGTCTGGGTCTCCTCGGCTACCGCTTCGGTGAACGCCCGCAACCACCCGGGCAGGGTGTGCGAGGGGAACGGCGGGAGTTCCCGTGTGCTCGTGAGGGGGATCGGCTCTTCCCACGGGGCCGGGGTGTCCTGCTCCGGGGCGGTGAGGGTGTCGAAGCCGTCCCACAGGCTGCCGGGGGTGAGGTCGGCGGGGGCGGTCATGAGGCCTTCCTGCCTTCACGGGGGTTACGGTCGTCGCCG
>Ga0307517_10005746_pt1 | contig 18567 bp, 18 predicted proteins | sample 23_EM_MG_FD_194515 | JGI IMG/M metagenome (GOLD analysis project Ga0307517, IMG submission 194515) | Populus trichocarpa ectomycorrhiza microbial communities from riparian zone in the Pacific Northwest, United States - 23_EM | ecosystem: Host-associated > Plants > Roots > Unclassified | place... | reverse complement strand
TTCTCAGCGCCTCCGACGAAAGGCTGATGATACAAGGTCGGATGGTTACCATTTTTCGCGACGTTGCGGTTCTCGTCAAGCGTATCTTCGAGAAAAATCTCCCTGGTGAGTTCTCGGGATCTCCGTATTGAGAAATTACTGTCATCTTACTTGTACATTTTCTGGGCTATCCAGCGGGAATTTGGGTGCGAAGGCGAGGTAGTGGGATGGACAGGAGGGTTTTGAGGTGAATTTGTTCCTACAGCGACACCTACCTTTCCATTTCTGTCATTTCCCTTGTGGTTCGCCGGTCTCTGTGGTCCTGCGATGCGTCTACACGTGTCTCGCCGGTTTCGTTTGTTTCCAGCTCTTTCCTTGTTTCCGAAAGCTTCAGAAGGGTGTATTAACGATAGCCACCAGGCTATTCTTCAAATAGCTCCTCCCCGAGTTGCGAACCGTTCTCTCGTAACCCCGACGTATTCCAAAGCTACCCAAGTTTTGGACCGATACTTGCATCTCATAACGTAGGGAAATCCACAACAAGAGCGAACGACTTTTGTCTGGGGTTCGTCAGTTCTATCGGCTATTTCTGTCCTCCTACGCTCATACTTTGGAAGCTGCCAAGTCCTGGTTGAGAACAGATCGGCCGGCCTTTCTCCAACTATTTCGTCCAGTCCAACATCCGGAGACTCATCGTCCACCATTTATCCTTGACCATTGTTTGTGATCATCCTCTCGCTAACAACAGGACATCGCACCCCTGTTGTCGACGCGCCTGCGATCTGATCACCGAACTCTATTTAATTTTACACCTCCGATGGACACGCCTACCACTTGGCGGTCGATTTCCGGTTTCAGGCTATCGATATCCCCATCTTCCGTTGTCAATCGGACGGGTAAGTTCGACTTACGATCTATCCTTCATTCAATCTGTGTTTTGGGTGCTATGTGCTTCTTTGGCCTTGGGCTAAAGATCAAGGAAAGCCATGTTCGCTTTGTTCGAACTACCCACCTACCCTTGAACGACCCGGCACTGCGTGGTGTTTAGAGCTATAATACCTGATTTTTTGGAACGAGATGATTTCCTCATTTTGGAGCTATGCGACAATGGGTTTCCGAGATCGAGCTTTCAATGTTCGTACCCTTTCTTTCTCTCTGCCTTGCTTGTGTCTTTTTTTTTTTTTTCCTGGACGAGCTATGTCAAACCACACCGTCTGATCGGTATATACAATCCCGGGTGCAGTTAGCCGTCCTTGTTCAACAAGATATCTGTGGCGGGATTTGACAAGCCATGGTTCAGAAGGTGTGGTTGATTGCTGTGTCGGCTTCTAGTCCTCTTGTCGCAGTTTCACGACAGGATCCGGTTCCTTGGGAGTTTATTGAACCTCTCCTCTCTGTTATTAAGAAGGCAAGCGAGAGATTTGAATGTTCAATCCCTTCTACTTGTTGTCGTCCTGCAACTTGGTTCCTCCTCTCCAGACAAGCCACTATGTCAACCACGCCATCTGCTTCAAGTTGGTACATACAATTCTGTGTGCGGTTATCCTGTTTCAAGGGCAATTCTCACCTGGATTGGTTGTACTTCCGTAGACGAGTGGTTGATTGTTGTTTCGGCTTCTAGGTCTTCTGGTAGGGTTTTTTATCCCTTTTCTGGAGCCAATCCCTTTCCCTTGGGTGCCTAAAGCGCTCATTGACCTTTCTTTACCATTTGGGTTCGACGCTTGATTATTTAAGAATGCAGGCTATTGGAGATATCTATCTCGTCTGTCGATTTTCTCGCATGGTGTTGATTAGACGTCTATAAATGTATCGGATGCACCTTCCACTTGAATCTACAAGTTATCATTGACTCCCTCCTCGAATTTCCTTGTTCAAGCTCGTCTTCCCTCTTCTATATCCTATCTATCCATTTTTTCGCGAATCCAGACCGATGCAACGGTGGTATCCTCATGTTCTGCAACAGGTAGGCTTCGAGGGTCATACGAAACACTAAACCTACTTGTTCCAACCAAGGAGGGAATCGAGTGCCTGGAGTAAAATGTTCAGTAATCGTTCGACAGTAATCGTTCGATTACCACTGACAAAGGCCACGCACCGTTGAGAGGGACATTCGTCGCCCTTCAGATCCTCTCATGTACATGGGCAGCAGAGTCGACTCAGTCGGCGACGATAACTGCTGTCTCGGGCTGTATCCACCATTTTCTCGCATCACCTCTTGTGATGGCGGACCTAAGCTCCCATTCTGAATGAATGCGGGAGAACTGGCATATGTTTCGCTGCAACCATCGCTTGCGTCCCCTTTCCGTTGGGCAGTCGTTACTAATGGAATCCATACACCGATCCACGGAACTGAGAATTCAGCATCTATACGACGGTCCTTCCTTTCTTTCCCCTCTCGTTCGTGTACATTCCTGCCTTTCAGTGACCATGGGCAGAGAATTCGCCTTGCATCTCTTCATTACATCTATACAGATATTACGACAATTATGACAATTACATCCAAAGTAACCAGTCAGATAAAAAATGGGATATTGAGCTAGAAAGTCGGATTTTGTTCGGGTTGATGGTGAGAACGAACCAACCTCTATCGTAGAATCAACGAATTCGACCCCGCTGGTTTTGGATGCGTACTCACGTATGGCTATCAGCCGCGTATGTCTGGGATTGGTTCCCCTTGCGGTATATTTCGTTGGACAATATTCGGTGGGTATCTTTGCCTTTGCATCGTATTAAGTCAAGTTGCGTAAAGGTTGTGGTAACCACGCCCTTTCTTCAGGAAATGCGGTCGCAGACCTTCCTCGACACCCAAAAAAATACGGCGGCTACGTGCCCACGAGCTGCTTGCGGGAGGGTCGAATCAGACGATGCCGTTGGATATTTCGGGAATGATGCAACATCTATGGTAGAACCGGTAAGATTCCACTCGTATGTAGATATGTACCCATGTAGCTCCCAACCGCAGATTCCTTCATAATCGATTGTTCTCCCGAGTCTACGATTTACCAGGCCTCTCAAGAAGCGATGGTTGACCTGAGCGTAATATTCCCTGGATAAATTTTACGCAACGATCAAGGGACATTTGGATTAAATTTGCCATGCCTCGTCTCTCGAACGATGGGACTAATCGGACGATCATGTTTTCCCACTGTGTCGGGAGCTAATTTGATTCTTTCCCAATTCCTTCCTTCCTCATAGACAATAGCGCATCCGCATCCTGGAACAAATTCGAGAAGTCGTATGACGCCCGTTTCATGATACAGTCCACGAAAAGCGGGTCAACACACGATCAGCTAGGTAGACCAAAATCCAACACACCGATGCGGTTTGAAGCTTTCAAGGAAAGAGGCTCCCTCCTCTGAGGCTGAGTCAAGACGGCTCCCCCCTCCTGCGCTGACGTCTCGAGTCGTGAGTGATGAGACCCCAGCATAGCGATCTACGAAAGCCCACCGACTACGCGCATCTCCGTCAACAGTTCTCCTAAGAGTTGGTTCAGGATCATCCCAACTGTTGAAACGGCCACCAACTGTAAAGAGAGTGGCTGAATACAGCGATTGGGAGGATAACATAGCGCAGCCATAGGATGAACTGAATTTTGATGCCAAACCGGAAAAGCAGGCTTTCGATGCCGCGACAAGGAAACAGGGGAGAATGTCATTGAAATTACCATCGCCGTCTCTTTTTACATCTCCTGTACCACCTCCTATACCACCCAATTCTCCCAACCTATAAAGTCCGAGCATTTTGGGATATAGTACCTCCTTCCTCAGCGCAGAACCCATCTGTGTGCTGGCTCGACAAGTGGACAGGTCGCAGATTTCCCACTTCATATTGCACATACGTGAATCTGGTCAAACATACGACTAGCCATGCAGACCAAAATCCAGCGCACCGACGCGGTTTGAGGCCTTCAAGGAGGCATCTCCCTCGTCGAAATTCTGACAAGAAGGAAAAATGGGGCCCACAAGTACTTGGTTTATCCTTCGTCACTGACATCTCCAGCCTCTAGTGATAAGGTTCCAGAGTGGCGATCTACAACTCACCCACCGGTATTTGCAGCATGCCATACAGTTCTTGCCTGTTAACGATCGGCACCCAACCGCTGAAGCGAACACTATCTGCTAAGAGACTTGCTGAATACAGCGATTGGGAGAGGAACGCAGTCCAGTTATAGGATGAACTGAATTATGAAGCGAAACCGGGAAAGCAAGCATGTGCGATACCACGATGAAGGGAAAAAAAGGAGACCACCACCAATAAAGAGTTTGGGATCGTACCTGCGAAACCTTGTTCGTCCGCAGTGTTGGTCCCCACCAACGTATTGACGAGCAGCATCCATTGCCATGCCCGTGGAGATACCTTCCTTCCTGTGCGGTGTGATACAGCGCATGCTTGGATAGGTCGCCCACCCGGTATTACACACCTTACGAGAGTCGGGTCGAAAACACAAACGACCAGACACATAGACCTCACCGAGCAGTTTGAAGCCATTAGGGAAGTCGGCCCCCCATTGGAGGCCACATCAACAACGAAATCCGCTGCCCACCTTCTGGGCTGATATCTCGAGGCTCGAGTGATGAGCCGCCAACGTGGCGATCTACAAAGCCCGGCCACCGACCCCAACTGCAGAAACGAAAAAAAAAAAAAAAACCATCTGTGAAGACGCTCGATCGATTACACCGATTCGAAAAGGACGGCGCAGTATAAAAAGATGAACTGAATTCCTATGCAAAACCGGAAAAGTAGCATATGCGATGCCATGACAAAAAAAGGGGGACAACATTGACGAAAATTTTGAAATCGTACTTCAAACTTGTGAAAACTTGTTCCGCAGAGGCTCGATTGCTCGACGTGTTTCATTTTTTGGTACCATATGTCTTGTCGGTCACATTGCCTTTGAACTATAGAGAGCAAGAAAAGTCGAGAATGGACTCTAGAGGAAAGACTCAAGAGTGGTTTGGGTTATCGATCGATTAGTGCCAGCGTGATCACGATTTCCCATGATTCCCCTTTCCCCAACACGTGCACGGCAACCACCCAGCTTTCCTCCCACGATAAGAGCGATGGACCTTAAACACCCCACACTTGGGCAATGCAACGATCACCCTGTCCACATCAGACACAGCGATCGTCATGAACCCTATCGTACTCGGATTTATCGTTGGCTGTCACCCCCAATCCCAATACCCAACACTTTTTTTTCTCGTCCAACAATTTCTCTTACTTACAAAAGGGAGGTACAGCTCTCCATCTAGAATTAGATTAACGGACCATAAACGGCATTCGTGAGTATTGCGAATATCCGCTCTCAGCGAAGAATTTCTTTGACAAGAGCAGCGGTGTATGGGAGATCCATGAGGTCGTTGTATTCGGGTAATCGTCCTTGAAGGACACGATCAAGCTCCTGCGCTTTCGACTGTGCCTCTGGGAAGGTCATCATTTCTACAAACATGGTATGTATCGCTGAAAGTGTTGTGTCGGCAGCAGCTACAAGGTTGATTCAGAGTACAACTCTCTGCTAGTGAAGAAGCCGTAACTCACCGACAACTTTAGTTTACTATCTAATCGCACACTCGATCTGGAACAAGATGGGTTGGGTCAATCGCCTAAGACCAGTACATATCTCTTCAGGATCGGCAGCTCTTGCTATCTCGATCTATCTTGGAAGATGCTCACGAGGAGATACCGTGGCTCGAATGTACGAACCAAATAATCCAACCAACGTCGTTCTTGGAACTGTGCTTCTGAATTTTGGTGAATGAATGGTTTCTTCTTTGATCGTATAGCCTGTCACTGAACCTGCATCTTACCATGGTTTGGTTCAAATGGTGGCTCTGCAATGTCTCCGAATATCATTGCTATTCAGGCTTGTATCACTAGCAATCTCGCTGCGGCTGCAGGCGCGCTGACAGGTGTAATACTGGTCTAGCTCTTTCCAGTCTTAGCTGTCGTCTGTCAGACTTACTATTCCTTACCTTGATATAGGAGTATCGAGCGTGAAGGAAGTGGAGTACCGTATCTTTCTGCACAGGCGCAATTGTCGGACTTGTAACGATGACTCTTGGTTCCGGATTTGTTGCACCTTGTACTTTCGCTATCCTATTCATCATCGATATCGGGCAGATGGGTGAATCGAAATTGGAAACAAGTTGGCTATTAGGCCGCTTCCGCGGGAGCGTCTGAATCGATGACATACTCATTTTGTCATGGCAAGCATAATATTATTTCTTTCGTGTCGGTGCCAAATTCTGACATTTGCAGAATTGTAGCTGCCAATATTGAAGCTCGTGGAAATATGCAGGCCCGATGTGGTACCTCGAAGGAGGCACAGACCGTTGGGATTGACGAAGCTGAGTTGGGTGAGATAGGGATGGATCATGACGATGCTGGGTGCTAACCAAGGTTGTTTGAGCGATCGCTTTGGACACCATCCGCTTTATGGTCTGGGAATTAGGGAAATCAAGCACACGTTGAGGAACTCCATAAAATCTTCAGCAGTTGGAGCGTAAATACCTACTTCAGCAACTGTTACAGAATTAGAGATGGAAGTCCTATCAGAGCACACTTTTAATTATTATTATGTTGTTGTGGTTGAGTGGGTCTTTCATCTGCCTTCCACCAAGAAGACATTTCTGCGTTCTGGAAGGCGTTTCTATACCCATTTTTACGCCTTCCATATTTCCATGCGTTCGTTCGAAATTCTTTTTATGTACCTTAGCAGTAATTCGAGCTGTCCAGATGCACCAACCCAGTCGCTGTTCTTGTCCGTGATTCTTTAATGTATTTCCTGGTGTTAGTCTCAAGCTCCTTCTCTCTCCTTCTCCCCGGACTCACTCCTATTCGGCAGAATATTTGCCACACATTTCACCTGATTACTTGTGTGGACTCTGGCACCTGTAAGCGGCCCATCTAGATTCGACGTCCCATGCGACATACATGGACAACATACATATATGTAGCGCACTGAGACCTTGAACCACCCTTGGGGTCCACCGCTGCATCAGTGACATCCAGCATTTTTGAGTTTCATACACAGCGTACCAAATCTAACTACTTATGTTCAAATCAGACTACTTTTCAATCCTTGCCACCATTGTTCTCATTGCATCCATTCACGTCAGGATCAGAAGACGCTCGACCCTCCTGCTCCCACCTGGACCCAAAGAATTGCTGCTCCTTGAGAAGTTGTTTGACCTCCCCACGAGCCACCAATGGTTGGCCTACGCTAGACTCTGTGAGGAATATAGTACGCACTGGGGACCTTGAATTACTTATCTAGTTGCTAATCCAACATCCCCAAAGATTCCATCTCGGTGCTCAAGGAGTCGACTTCCGTTATCTTAGATTCTTTCGATGATGCGGTTGAGCTTTTGGAGAAAAGATCATCCAATTATTCCAACCGGTAAGCTGATTTGCGGTTTTCGTTTGACATATTGATAGTGGATCTAGTCCCCAGTTTACAATGCTAAGCGAATTCGAACTGTACGTGCCATATTGTACGCACTCCCTCAAGTTATGTCCTTCTAATATGACATCGTCGCTCAGGGTGGGTTGTAAATGGGCCATGTCGCTCCTGCCGTATGGAGAGGCATGGAGGGAGAGTCGACCAATGTTCACACAGTATTTCCATCCAGGAAACACAAGGGATGTTACCGCGATTGCCGAAGGACCTTTGTCCATCACACGAGAGTACGTTTCCCAGCTTGCTATCAACTTGAGCCTAAAAGAATACTACCAGTGCGGTGGGAGGGATAGCTATATTCCTTACGTATGGTCTCGATACCAAGGAGACCGACGACCCACATCTCAAGCGAGTGGAGAAAGCGATGGAGTCCGTTCTTCAGATAATGTTCGGGGTTGAAAGATAATGGATCATGATAGTCGGGTTCGTTATTGGGCATCGCCCTGTATTGAAAAGGCAAATCTAGCAATTATATCAAACTGGAAAACCTTGTATGCTTACCAGACGTTTTGGGATCACAATAGCTTTTTCGGGATGGGGAAACCTGTATAAACAACATCTCCTGTGGTTGAATGAGGCACAGCTACATAAAAGACAATTCTAGGCATCGGCTACTCTACCAGACCAGAGATAATCAGCCAAGAGGAAGAGCTCGCAAATGGGTAGGATGCTATTTAGATAGTCGTGTCTATAGTTGTGTCCAAAATGTGTGCGTGTTTATGCATTTGTGCCAGGCCCGCACGGGTTTCTGTACATGAAACCCCTGACCCGTATAGACCCCCCGCAAAAAACCCGTTGGAGTAGGGTACGGGTTGGCAGGGGTACGGGTACAGGCAACCCCGAATTACCCCAGGGCTACCCATGACAATCTCTAACCTCATTTTGAAAATTTATCTCCGTATCGGTAGCTACCATTTTGCAGGACTTTCGGGTCCTACATATCTCAGGCTGTCCTTCTCTATGTGCCTGGTATTATGAACAGCCACCCATAGTAAGTACAATGGACCCGAGACTTGAAGGAGAACAAAGGAGTCCGTACGTCCTGTTTATCTCCCCATCAAAACCCATTTGACCAGGATTACAAGTGCCTTGCAAATGAAACTAACCATTTATTCAACGTGCTGACAGTGACAAATTTGATGGGACCTAGCGGCAAGTTTCGGCTTTCCAAAGTCGAATTCTACGTACCACGCCTGCGACCAACCTGCGACGCGAATTCTATTTCCAAAATTTCTCTGAAGAATTCGTTGGATGAATATTGGCCCACAAAAGGTGAAGCTTTGAAGGATGGGGCGGAGGAAGGAGGCACAATTTCAGCAATAATCCGCCGCTGATGGGCCACATAAAAATAAAACCAAACAGGTTTTCGGTTTCATTTGCAAGGCACTGTAATCATCAACGATCAAAGTGTCAATATAGGTACCGGCCCTTTTTCAGGTTGACTCAAAAGGCTCATTTGCATCTGCGTAACTTAGTCACTGGATTTCCTCCCCACATTAAGCGCCATGCCTACTAAGCCCCTACCCGAGCCTCCCAAGCCTCAGCCAGAAGCAGAGCCTGCCCCGGAACCACCAGTCGAAACGGCTCCTGAGAGTCCACTACCACCCCCGCCTCTAACTTCGTACTCAGGTTTCTGGCCCTTGAAATGTCCTTTCAGGTACAACGCTAATGGAAACCATTTGCAGATCTTTTCAACGACTCACAAAAGGAAGATACCAACCCTACTAGAAGGTCTGTTGAATCAACTCACATCGATGGTAAGTTTCATCCAGGCTACGACTAGAACACATCTATTTTAGCATGCTCAACCAACCCTCCAGCCCAAGCTCCACCTTTCTCAACCGACGATGCAGTTCCTCCTCCAGTATATGTAACCTCAGATCGTAAGTCAAGCAGATCATACTCCAACATACTTATATTTATATTATCATGCACCAGGCGATATCCGGGTCGAAAGGCTTGGTGAAGAATTAGCCCCCGATTCAAGTGTCTGGCCCTCTTATGTCGCTACGGCTGCCTCGTCTGATGCAGAAATGGTTGACAGTTGGAACAAGGGTCTGGACGTCCTTCTCATATTCGTGGGTCGTCACTTTAGATGTCAGGCAGTTCATCTTCTCATTTTCGTCACGTACAGAGCAGTTTGTTCTCCGCCGTTGTCACAGCATTCGTGATCGAATCCTCTAAAGACTTGAAACCAGATTACGAGAAAATCAACGCTCTTCTTACAGCCCACATGCTGAAGGGACTCAATAATCCTGGAAGCTCTTCATATCTCGCCGATCTTCCCTCCCCCGAGAAGCTTCTTGCGTTTGAGAAGCCCGCACTTGCAAAGGCGGTCAACATCTTGTGGTTTGCGGCCCTTGGATTCAGTCTTTCTGGCGTTCTAATCGCCATGCTCGCCAAACAGTGGCTCGTAGCATACGGAACGCAACCCCAAGACGAGCCGCATAAGACAGCGTGCCAGAGGCAACGAAAATACGACTGCCTGAACCAGTGGTCCCTTCCTTGGATCCTCGCACTTCTCCCAGCACTTCTTCACGCCTCCTTGTTCCTCTTCCTCATCGGGCTCATTACATACATGTGGCAGCTTGATTCGACCGTTTCGCTGATAACATGCGTAATCCTCGGAATCCTCTTCTTATTTTATTTCGCTAGTGGTGCATTGGCCGCATTCAGTACCGGCTGCCCCTACAACACCCCCCTCTCCGACTTTATACGCTCCATCTTTCGTCTCAGGGATGATTCACGTTTCCAAGCTGATATCGCCTCTAAAGATCTCAGTTCGAAGGCTGTCATGTGGTTGGCTACCACCAAGGAACCAAAGACGATTAGCACTGCACTTCAATCTCTCGCCGGTTTACGGCGAGGTTTCACTGGCTACGAAGCCGATCAAGCACAGCACCTCGCAAAACTTGCACTCGAGCGGCTCCGTGGCTGCTTCATCCCAGAATGGCGCAACGGAGACACTTACAGCCTTCGCACGGAACGGCAGTACGAGGCATCCTGCTACTGTCGAACGCTCATGCACTTGATCGACGACACACGCATCGACCCGAGAACGTTTTCGACTATCCTGGATGAGCCGTCACTACTGGTGTTCATCCAGCTGCTTGCATCGTGTTCAGATCCCAGTATTTCACTACTCGCATTATGCGATCAGCAGCGATTGCTTCACCAGATCGAGCTCCGTCGATGGATATCAGTTCCTTCCCCCGATGGAGGGCACGACTTACCAGCGGCAGCTAAAATGGTGCGCAGCGGGCCATCACAGGAGAACATGAAAAATATTGTCAAGTGCTTGAACGACTATATCAAAGGCTCAATCTTTTTGCATCCGTACGCAGTTGAGATTGCTGTCGAGACGATTGGTTTTGCGCCCCTTTCCTGGACCACAACTGTCTTTACGAAGGATCCGCCACTGAGCAATATCTTGGATCCGTTGGTGAAGCTGTTGGGTGCAACACGGGAGTCTGTCTTCGGTGTTAGGCGTGCCACTGCACGAACATTTTCCATCCTCGCCAGGATACACGGAATTTCTCGGATGGACGACCCCGTGGATGACTTTGCTCTGCGCTTCGACAGCGCAATGCTCATCGTTAAGGATGTCGAGAGTGGCGACCCTTCAGACTCAGGTGTGCGGGACATGCTCCTCGCTGCTCTCTCGCAATTTGTGGTCAAGTTTGACGAAGATGGGATTTCTACAATCGAGATTTTGGAAGAGCTATTTTACGAGTGTGATAGGCGATTTGGTGACGAGCTGCCCACTTTCAGCGACAAGGCTGCAGTTACTACATTGCTCCCTCTCCTTCTTGTTGATTCTCTGCAACAAGATAATAAAGCACGGATCATAAGAAGCCTCTACGGTAACGCTGTCTCTGCGGCACAAAACGACAGCCTTCCTGACGACAGCTTTCTGCACAACATTACCCCCCCAAATCCATTCCCTCCGGAGGCAGTCTCGTACCTTCTCAAGACCTTGGAGGGATCCAAGGACACGAGTTACTCGTGGCTTCGTGACGTATCCATCACGCTATACCTTATCACTCGTAATTCTATGCACAGACATTGCTTCCTTGAAGAAGCTCTGGTCGTTATCTCGCTTCTCCGGAGCCTCAAGCTTGACGAAGTCTCCAGTCACCTTTTTTGGATCCTCAGCGATTCTGCCAACGAAACGATTATGGCTGGGACCAAACCAGAACTTACACAGAAACTCATCGACGCCGGCATGCTCGACGTCGTCCATGAATACTGTACCAAGATTGGCCTCACACCATCTGATGTGCACTTGTGGTCGTCCATCCTTCCCTTGTTACCCACCGAGACTTCCGTCGGAGCGAAGTACCGGTTGGAACTCGCAGAGCACATCAACGCGCAGTTCGAGGCGCAAGAAGCTGATCGCACAGCAAAGCTTCTTGAGCTGCGAGAGCCTTTGTTACAGTTCTCATTTCAGTCATCGTCAACATACACGTCCGAGTCAGCATCGGAGGCACTCAGGGTGTTGGGTGCGGCTCTCGGGTCATCACACATGGTGTTACGACCGCCAAAAAAGACATACTCCCCTACAAATGACGTGCCAAACAAGGAGTCTGTGTGATACACGTTTTCGATTATCGGACAGCTTTCTAAATACCGCCGATCATCTCATCCGTATGTAAATGTATCGTGAATACTAGCCATTATACAAAGTGATAAAGACGAGGTAGCCACGAAGGCTACGTCGGTGATGGAGCTAGAAATGAGGCGGATCGATGATGTGACAAAGCGAGATAGTTGACAGGTGCGTCGAGGCAACGAGCGCTAGGTTGTGTTTGTCACCCTCCCACCTCACGACAAAACTGTAACAAAGGCAGTCTATCCCAACCCACACCTGCATGAGGCCCGTATAAAACCAGGTCATGCGAAGCAATGGCTATAAGTTATCCCACTCATCGACAAGAAATAAATGTTCTAGCCCGTGACTTCCGCCATAAGTAACAGCCATCATGACTTTCTTGCACTTATGAACTACGCGCAGATTAAACAATGTAAATTTTCCATCCCACCTCTCTCGAACGAAGGGACTAACTAGAAGATCAGTGTGTCGAGAGGAGAGGAGAACAGGAATGTCAAACAAACCACCCAAGGCCATCTCCTGTGCCAACCCCAATTCCTTCCCAGACTATATCGCGTTGGTCACTCCCCTGCCATAGGACAAAGCGCGTCTGTGTGCTGTTGGAAACTATAATAGGTCGTACATTGCTGACTTCGTAATACATGGCTTACGAGAGTCGCAGGCACACGACCAGACATGCAGATCGAGCTCGAGCCCACCGACGCGGTTTCTAGGCTTCGGGGAGGCGGTTCCCTTTTAGGAAACAACGAAAGTCGGCCCCCCACTAGTCATGCTCATCTCTACTGACATCGCGAGTTTCGAGTGATAAGGCCTTAAGCCTCCATCATGGCGATCGACAAAGGCCGCCCACTGATTCGAAAACCCCCGCGCGACGCACAATCGCTGAAATGAACACTAGCTGCGGAAGAAGGTTGGGAAGAGGCAGCGCAGCATGGCAGATGAACTGAATGCCGAAGCGAAACCGGGAACACAAGCATGCATTGCCACAACAATGGAAAAAAGGGAGACCACCACCACCAAGAGATATGGAATCGTAGCTGTGAAAACTTATTCGTCCACATATTCGCCCACAGTATGGGGCTCCACCCGCATATTGACGAGTGGCACGCTTTGCCGACGCCGACCCTGGAGGCCCTTACATCTCCTGTACCACGCGCCCCCTATTCCATCCAAGACCATCTCAAGCGGTCCAAGTCTTTGGGGATACCTTTCCTCCTCCCCAGGCAATAGCGCATCCACATGCTAGCTGACGAGACGAATTTTATAGGCCGTATGATGCCCGCTTCGTGTTAGATGATTTCCGAAAGCCAGGTCGAACACACCCACGACCAGCCTTGCAGACTGAGTTCCAACACGGCGACACAGTTTCAGGCTTTGGTGGAGGCGGCTCTTTCAGGATATTGGGGGAAGATGCCACCCAGAAGTAGTCGCCTGCTTCTCCATCCAGTCTCGAGTGAACGTTGCCGCCCACCGAGTTCACCTTGTGGTTTACAGTTCTCCCCATGTCCGCGGATTTGGACACCCAATCGTTGAAATAAAGACCATCTGTGGAAGAGACGGCCAAATACAGAGATTAGGAGGGACAAGGCAGCGTAAGCATGGAAGATGAACTGAATTTTGAGAGAAGCAGAAGGATTAGTAATTGGTGTTGTTCTGAAGGTTAGTAATGATTTCCCACGATTCCTTTTTTCATTGCCTTCATGATCAACGACAACGCGTCCCCTTGTACCGTCTCATTTGTTATTCATACACATTTAACGCTGAAGGTATTGATGTCCATAGATAATGTGGAATGCCCAATACCACCAGTGCCATCGCCCGCAACCCCATATTCATTATTCGAAGTAGAGTTGAAGCGATCCTACGGGATACAGGCAGGGCCCAGTGGAATCGTTCGACACTCATCGATGTTTAACTCTCCTCGTTCACAGAACCTATCAAATGCCACCCCACCAATATTTTCCCCCAAAATTCTTCAATGGCGATGGGGTTCTAGGTATTTGCCAGTAGGTCGGCTTGACCACAACGCCGCGATTCGCCATACTCGCTGTGGTGGCCATCAAACCGCTCTTGCGCAGTACGGTACACAGCGACAAGCATACCCCCAATCGTAACCACAGCACTGTCCAACGTGGCAGGGAATACAACAACTACCCCTTCCACACCAGGCACAACGATCGTCACGGACCCTACAGTACTCGGGTTTATAGTCGGTTGTCTCCTCCAACCTCGAAGGCCGACATATATCTTGGTGGTGGCTGGGGGGCTTGCATTGATTGACGGCAGGGTGAGATACTCAAGAGCGATCTTGGATGCCTGTGAATGATTGGCATATGTATATGGGGATGCCGGCCAACGCTGGCAGTGGGATGGTCTTGGGACACGAGAGTGATTTGTTTCAGCAGGTATTATGCCCAACATTGGGGTGGGTGAAGTATGTTTCTTATTTTTCAACGTGCTGTCGTCCTCCATCTGATTTTATCAAAGATAGGTGGTGGTCTTCGCATTCGATTTGCAAGCGTAACGCGTCCAACGATGAGATGATAGTAGTGATCATCGTCCTTCATGACACTATGAGGTGTGTTCTCGGGATTGTCAAAGATCCAAAGCTCATGAAGCGTGCTTCCTTCCCAAGTGAGTTGCCGTGATTTATGTGTTTGAGGATGATTCTTTGATTCGTCCAGGTAGAGATATTCTACCTTTCCATCCGTCTTCCTGTCCCAGTGGTTCGCTTATCTCTGGTCCCCCATGTGTCCACAGATTTATTATGTGCGCGGTCCCGTTTGGTTCGCTTCTACTTCTTGTCCCTTGTTTTTGAAGCTCCCACTCTTCAGGTCATTCGTGCGCGTGAAATGGCGGGCTCCCGAACCATTATGTCGTAACGCCAACGTAATTCACAGTCACTCAAGTTGTGGACCGATATATCTCGTAACCCTCTATCTGACTCTTGTCGATTCTTTTCGCTATTTCTATCCTCGTGTATTCGTACTTTGGAAGCGGTAAAATGTCGCTTAAAATGTACACGGATCCGATCTCATCCTTCGTGATCGTTCTCGAGGTGAACAATGGGACATGGGACATCCTACGCCTCTCGTCGATGCTGTCTCCATACCTGCAATCTCTTCGTCGAATTTTCGAATTACATTCGATCTTGCACTTCCAATGCGTCTCATATAACGATCTCTAAAGATAGGATTCTCACTTGGGTAGGAGATCTAGCGCACCCCTCCTTACTTCAAGATCGCTGGCGTGAAAATGAAAAGCATACGATTTCTCTCCCTCGACAAATATTTTTTTATTTTTTTCAATGGAAGTATGCAGTGTATGATCGACTTGGAGTTGCACTATCATGGGTTTCAGGCCCCACGACCGGGATATTCTGGTGCTGCACTTCAACTTAAACAGGTTCTAACATTTCCTGTAGACTATCCACGTTCTTGATCTTTCCTTTTGTGTTCGCATGATGGGCTGGGGAGAGATTTGCTATTTCCACAAAAACGTCGCTACATAACGGAGGGCCATTGTATCTGGGTGCACATACTCGCAGCGCATGCGCATATACCTCAGGTACGCGCGTTTTGAGTACATGCAACTTGACTCGTGGTTAAAATGCTGAAGAATTATGCCCCGCAGTTAGGTCTTTGTACGAGCTCCCCTCTACCTCGAGGCTGAGTGTCGCTCTTCACCTCTATGGAAACCAGCCCACCCCTAACCTCCTCATATCCTGCAAAATGTCACTAAACGGCTGCGAAGTGTAACTCCAAATCTCGGAATCTCTACTGATCACGCACCTCACCGACCGATGATAATACAAAATTTCCAACTTTCCAGTCACCAATAGCACAACAACTGTGATCCGCCTCTTATAGCTTACTGCGATCTGAAGTAATGAACGAACTGAACAGTGATGCCTCCTCTGCAGCCTGAAATTATTCCCCTCTAACTCAGGTTTCAATAGAGTCATCGGTCAATGAACAGTCCCGCTTCACACTCATGCACTCATGAACATCACCAATACATTGACCAGCTCAGGACGTGTCCGCCAACTTCACAGGGGTACCGACAAGGGTCTACATTCGCTTCTGCGCCATATCCATTTCTTTCCTGTACCATCGATCGTCGTCTTCTGAGCCCCCCTAGGTGTACTCTCCTCCTCTAGGTCATGGTGCATCTTTGGTCTGGAATGAACTTACCACAGAATCCGCACGTCGTACGCTGCTACATCGCATCATGCAGTTCCGGCCCACGGACACGGTTTCAAATTTCAACCCCTTTCGGAAGCATTCCCCCCGAACAATGGCGTCATCTACCACCAGTCATCTTCAAGTTCTCCTTCAGTCGCCACTCATGCGCACGTCTCGAGTGTACAAGCATCATTGTGGGATTCTAAAATTCCCGCCACCAACTCCCCCTTCGAGGTATACAGTTCCAGATCCTAGTAATTTCACAGAACCTTACAAACGAACAGTGCCTGTAGAGCTTCGGCCGATCCAAGTACAATGGACCATGGTCGAGAGGAACATTTTAGAGGATGAACTCAATTGCGATGCAAAACCGGACTAGAAGTACATAGATGTGCAAAGTCAAGACAAGAAAAAGGGGCGACCGTTGACAACTCGGAGAGTACATCTTTGGCACTGGTTCGCCCTTGATGCTTTTCCGACTACACAATATTATATTTTTGACAGACATTTACAGATGAAGAAAGACATCCCGAGGGATGTCATCTCTAACAACATATTTCCGAGCATACTTATAGTGCCTGCGCGAGCTCAAGAGTCTCGAATTTTGTAGACCGGCCAATGCTCCGGCGAAGAAGTGGGTACGACGAGGCAGAGCCGATGGGCAAGAAGGAGGACAAAAAGGTGTGTGCTTGTCATCGTCAACGTTCCCGAATTTTCGTGCCAAGCCAATTTCAAGTCTATCTGCCACGGAAGAGGGCAAGACCCAACCTATAAACGTGGCCATGGTTATGCAGGTACGTCCTCCGCACTCTTCCCCATTCCATTATTAATTTACTGCTCTCCTAGCTCCGCCACGTCAGCGACCACCTATACATGTTCAACGGCGAGCGACGAGTATCTTTCCCAGAACTTGGGCAAACAAATCATTCCCGAAAGGTTATTGGCATGCGAGGGAGATAACTCTCACAATACGGCGGCGCAGTTAGACCTGGAAGAGCAGAGGGGAAGACACCGATGTGTGCGTATGAGCATAGTCATGCAGGTACGTCTCTCCCCTATGCATCTAATAATCTAAATTTTCAAGTTAGAGGGCAAATTTTATGGCGCCATCGAGTTTTAGAGGTTCCAAGGAACCTACGTTTATTAGATATTAAATCGTTGGTTGACTTAGGACTAAATAAAAGTAGACTTTGCAGTAGCTCATCGGTCGTCAATGCATCAAACCTGAGCCATGCAAATTCCTCCTCAGTTTTTTGTTCATTCGTATCGGAGATATCCAGCGGAAAAGGCGAGAGTGGTGTGCCGTTTGCGTCAACACCGACCGTGAGGCCCCAGAGACGGCGGGATGTCAAAAAACTATGGCAGATGCATGCGAGGCCCTCCGTCATGCCGCGGGTGATGGCGACAGCAGGACTCGTTATGGCCCGTTTCGGTACAACGCCCATAGGACCGTACAGGTCATCTGCAAGCACGGAATCCTGGTTGCGCATGAGAATTTCATACAGCTTCTGCCTCAATACGCGACGGTAAGGAAGCTGTGCAAGCCGCTTTTGGTCGTCGTGCAGGGCGTCCACTTCGGCAGCGAGCTCGGGGCCATCTTCGAGCAAGCTGTCGACCAATGGGTGCTCCTCGGAGGTAAAGGCCAGCGGAGGGGCAAGTTGGGAGTAGTAGGGTGCAATAACGGCCCTCTGCCAGCCGATTATACCAGTCAACTTGCATGGGCGAGTCGTCTCGGTGACGATGATGTTGCTGCATGCAAATCAGGGTCCCAAAGGCCGTAAGGCGAGCGTGATGGGGCAATATGAGGGACCAGCTTCTCATAGTCCAATAAGAGGTGACAGTACGCATCATGGGTCAACGGATCCGGCTGGGCGTTGATGGAAGCTCGTGCACATGCTGCCAATGCAAACATATACGAGTGCACGTCCGACCCTAAGGTGATGATCAACATATGAAGAGTAAGCGAGCAACAACACTCACAAGGTCCAAGGCAGCACGTCCCGCTCTCCAAAACTTGCGGTCAATAATCGGCCCGATACAGAATCGGGCAGAGTTGGCAGTTAGTGAGTGTCGGCTATACAACGGGAGGTCCCGAAGCGATTCGGACACGTCTGCCTTGTAATAGATGCTGCCTATCTGGGAGAAATATGTAGCTGCTAACCGCGACTCGATGCGCTGGATGATGGGCAGGGCGTCAACGTAAGGATCATTTGGCAAAGGGAGCTTTGTGTCGTACGCGAGGAATCTTGTCGTACATGATGTACTCGGCCCCAACAGGAGTTGAATCGGCTCTGGAGCACCATGCGCGTACATTCGGAACAGGGACCTTATGT
>Ga0307517_10005745_pt1 | contig 18569 bp, 11 predicted proteins | sample 23_EM_MG_FD_194515 | JGI IMG/M metagenome (GOLD analysis project Ga0307517, IMG submission 194515) | Populus trichocarpa ectomycorrhiza microbial communities from riparian zone in the Pacific Northwest, United States - 23_EM | ecosystem: Host-associated > Plants > Roots > Unclassified | place... | reverse complement strand
TTTTAGCATGTAATTCAATCTCCGAATTCTTTCTGAAAAAGCTGATAGCATTATTTGCTTTAGAGAATTAAATGTTTCATCAGAATCACCAAACCATTCCACCAAGTCATTTGACAAATCTTGTGGCACAGGTGGCAGCACAATTACAGGAACCCTAGAAAAATACAAGAGGAAACGGGAACAAAAACAACTTAAATAGACAGAGTGATATCTCAATTATGCATAGCAAGATTGCAGTTAAGAAATAACTGGTTCAAAATTATCTAGTTTAGAAAATTACCTATTTCGCAAATATGACAATAATGGCACCTCGTTAACAAGGCCATGATCTTCTAAAACAACAGCAACAATATCAAAACCTCGAAGTTTTAAACTCTCGTAAGCTGAAATGGTTCCAGAAACACCACCTAACCTCCCATCTCCCATAAGAACACCAGGTAAGCGAAAATGCCTGATAACATATATGGATAAGAAATGAATTGACGAAGGAGAATAGTAATATTTTTTATATATCTTTGTAAACCACTGTCAACATTTTTAGTGCTGTTGAGTGACTGTTGGACTTGGAATATATTTAAGGCTTTCCTTTTGCAAGATAACTGAAATATGCAATTCTGCATCCAGGTTATCACAGTGATACCATAAGTGCTAAATTCATTGCCACAAAATGCACTGATCTTACTAAACCTGGTCCATTTCTTCCATGTAACAAGAAACTCATAAAGAACAGACAGAAAGAAGGGGGAAAAAAAGCTTCCTTTAATCATGTCCTATCTAGTTCACATTATCTGTGGGACAAAAAAGGAGCACAATCAACTCGACTAAGTTTTAGTCCCAAATTAGTTTGGTTGACTTAAAAAATTCAGTTCCTACATGCTGTTCTTCCATGTATCCTGTAAGATTAAAAAGATGCACAATTCAACTGCCAAAATGGAATGGTTAATTATATAAATTCTTTTCATTCCTTCCATCCTATCACGTATTCTCTGTGATACACCAAATGCACATACCACATACCAAAAACTTAAATTCTTGTTACTTTTTTCAGAAGCACGGACCTCAAATGAAAAATTATAACATACATTCAGTTTCCTAGGCAGAGAACAGGCACAATCATCAAGCAAGATATTCATATTCACTGCCAACTTGTTGTTGGGTACTTCTTTTTCTGGTTCTTTGGTCGGTAAGAGCAGGGCTTGAATTCGAGATCTTACTCCCTCTCCCTTAGAAAAGCAGCGTAGCAAGTGCTTAGTTTCATTACTAGGATTGTTTTGCTATTTTCCACCTCTCGTTTAGTTGCATTACTACCAAACCAATTCTCAAGGTTACCTTAGATCTTTATGGAACAAATAGAAAAAAAGCCCACAAGTTTGCTTTACTGGTGAGTAAGATTAACATGGAAAAATAAAATCAAGAAATTGCAGCCTTCAATTACAAGTTTCATTCGAAGTCAACATAGAATCAAGGACATCTTGTAAAACACCGAACAAAATTCTGAATCCCAAATTAATAACCAAATGTGAGGTAATCCTATAACCAGCAATAAACAATTAACATTAATTAACAGGAGAAAAATGACCACATACTGGTACAAGTCGCATTGCAAGGTCCCGGACGGACCCGAACTTGCAACCCCACCAGCAGTCTCAACCACGCAAAAAACATCTATTCCCTCCTTTCTAACCTCTGCTTTTCCCAAGGACTTCTCTAAAGTATCCAACACTAAAGAATCCTCCACTACTCCATTCTCCTTCTCTGCCGCCAAGTGCGGCGAAACAGCCTCCTTCCATGCATACAAGGTTTCACAAACTAACTCCGAAACCACATGAAACCCATCTTTCACAAACCTGCTTTCCTCACTAAAATTCAAATTATAAATCCCTAAATTCTGACCCTTGGTATTAGATTCGTCGCACAAGAGTGAATTAGCAGCAGAAAGGGAGGAATTGAGGACGGAATTTGAGGCAAAGAGAGAGAGGAGAGTAGCGGTGTGCAGCGGGGGAGGAGAGTTTAGAAAAGACGAAATGGGAATGGGAATCGGAATCGGAAGGGAAACCGGTTTGGATTGGTTTGAGTTAAAGGAATTTGCGGGGTTTGTTGCTGGTGAAGGGAGAGAGGAGGAAGGGAGAGGCGAGGCCGGTGGAAATTAACGTTTTGCCGAGGGAAGTGTTGGAGCCCCATATCATGGATGTTGCGAAGGAGAGTAGGAGGTGCAATGGCTGTGAGGAAGTTGTGGAGAGGAATTTGCGGTGGATGAGGAGGAGAGAGTGGCAGCGGAGGCGGCGATGGCGGAGGAAGAGCATGGGGACTGCTGAGGTAGAGAAACCCTAGAGGCTAGAGGTGGAGTGGAGGGAGAGAGTGGTGTAACGGCTACAGGGCGTGCCAAAATTTGAAATGTAGAGGGTAGTGCGTGGGGGCGGGTTGTCATAGGAGGATATGGACTTTTGCGATAAAAGTAGGTGAGCAAACTGATTTGGTAGTAGTCAGTGATTGGTTCGCTGTCTGACCTTATCTAATTAGGTAGTGTTTTATATTTGCTTTTCTAAAAAACAAAATTTCTTATGAAAGTATAAAAATAATATATTTTTTATTTTTAAAAATTTATTTTTATATCATTATGTCAAAATTATTTAAAAAATAAAAATATATATTTTCAAGTAAAAAATAAATTTTAAATTTTTGTAAAACATGGTTTCTACTTTCTATCAAAAAAACAAATATGTTTTAGGTAGTGTTTAGAAATGTGATAATAGTTATTTTTCAAAGTATTTTAACTCAAAAATTTATCAAAATAAAAAAAATTTATTTTTTAAAATTTATTTTTTACCTCGCAACTTCAATCCAAAAACATAAAAAAAATTAATTTTAAGCAAAAAAACAAATTTCAAAATTTTGTAAAGCATGGTTTCTACCACAAAAACAAATGCGTCTTTAGGTGGTGTTTAAGAGTGTGGTAGCGGTTGTTTTTCAAAGTGTTTTTCACTAGGAAATCCATCAAAATAATATTTATTTTACTTTTAAAAAAGTATATTTATTACCGTATCAAAACAATTCAAAACATAAAAAATAAAATTTTAAGCAAAAAAAAAAATCAAATTGTTAGTCAATACAGTTTCAAACAGTTCCCAACAAGCAATTGACAATTGCATTATTGGTTGATTATAATAACTTCATTTATTAAATTATGTGGAGCGACCCACTTGCATCTCTTATCTTTTCAATTTAATTTTAACATTGAAATTAATGTCCATACCATGATCACGTGAATAGTGCGTGTGTTTCCTGTTCATGAACGCTATGTTTTTTTTTTCATTGTACTATTCACATAAACGGTGCCATTTCCTTTGCTTTTCATTTTTTGTTCATCAAGCTTGATTTCTTAATAATTTCATCTTTCTATGTGATATTAACATAGTTTTATATTTGCAATTTTTTTTCTTTCCACATGTTCGTACATATGCAAAATGTCAAAGGACATCCCATTAAAGCTTGATTTTATAAAATATAATTTTAGGTTATGGTTAAAAATAAAATTAAATGAAGAATGACCAATATAGACAAATAAAAAAAATTGAGAACCAAATTATTTAAAAAAACTGAAAATTTCAATCCATGCTAATTTATGGAAGAGTATATAATTTAAGGTGAACAGTACAATCACCGCATGACTTTTTTTAAAAAAAAAATATTAATGAGAGCATAAATGACAGCCACTTTGTGATAAGCTCTCCCGAAAATCAACTTCTCTCGTACCTTTCCTCTGCAATTACGTAAAATTCATCCTGTTTTTCAGCTCTACCTACTCCTAGCTTTGTAAAACCCAGATCCTGCAGATGGCCAGCAAGGTCTCACGCAAGGTAAATACAAACATTTGTTTTTATATTTTAAAAGTATTTTTAAAAAAAATTAAATTTTTTTATTTTTTATTTATTTTAAATTAATATTTTTTTATGTTTTAAAATCATTTTGATTTACTAATATAAAAAATAATTTTAAAAAAAATATATATTATTTTAATATATTTCTAAATAAAAAATATTTCAAAAAGTAACCATAACAAACAATATCGTAGATAAAAAGACATGAAAAACACAAAGTAATATTGCAAGCAATTGAAATGGTCAAGCTCTGAAAGAAGATGCCAATAGAATCAATTAGGGGTAATTATTTTCGGTTCAGTTTGATTTTCATCAAAAAATAGTAACCAAAGTGAAATTTATGTAGTGTTATTAAATAATAAAGATTGTGATATCTTTATTATTGGAATTGCGATCAAATTCCACAAATGCTACATCATCATGCGATATCCTTTTAATTTATGTAGTGTTATTAAATAATATTAAATACTAGTTTTTCGAGTACAACACAATTTTTTTAAAAAAATTTACAATTTCATTACAGTACGAGTAAATTTAATTCACCTTAAACTAATTTTTTTAAAAAAACAAAAAAAAAATTGTTCACGATTAACTGCACTGGTGTTCGGAGAAAAAATAACTAAACTTTTCTTATTGATTTTTCAAAAAAAAAAAAACTGAACATTGCGACAGTGGAGCATGACTCCACTGTTCACTAAACAGTGCTGAACAAATAACTATGAGATTCTTCAATCCTGTAGCTGGACAGAAAAATCAGTGGGTTCTACCAAGTAAAATCAAGTTTGTTTCCTTTACCAAACATAAAATGTGTGGATGCGGGTGAACCTCACCCGCAGCCACAATAACAAACAGCATCTAAAGACAGAAGTCATGATGCTTGATTTGATTTCTGTGTTTCCCCAAAGAAAATTCAAAGAAGACCTTGGAAGAATATTAAACAAGGATTTTCTTTTTCCAAGGAAATTTGAGAACAGGAAACCAACACTCAAGACACCGGAGCAAGATAGGAATCCCCTTTAAAAAAGCAATGCTATCCGTCCTAGCCATTCATGGCTACAAATGTCAGCCGCAAATGAGTGGGGCTTTTGCATGTGCCATGCAAGGCACGGTCAACACCACCATGGTGGTTGTACCTTGGCCTAGCAGCTATACCTATTTTCTCCTCCTCGCCACCACTTTTTCACACATTCTCTTTCCCTGATACATCTTTTGCTCCCCTTTCCTTTTTTAGTTTTGGAGATGGAAACCGTCCATCTCACACAATATTTTTATAATTAATTAACATATTCTCTGATATATTTTCTACAATCACACGTTTTTATATAGGACTAGTGCCAATTTTTTCTAGTCATACAGTCAAATATCTCCTCATTACTTTTAGCTAAAATATCACTAACTTTTACCAAATATTTAATCCGTAATATTCCAAATATTACTAGAAGGTCATACTTATTTTTTCGTTTTAAAAATATTTTAAAAAAAAATTTAAATTTTTTTTTTATTTTTTTTGCTTTAAATTTATATTTTTTTGGTGTTTTTATATCATTTTGATGTGTTGATATCAAAAATAATTTTAAAAAAATAAAAAAAATAATATTATTTTAATATATTTCTAAATAAAAAATATTTTAAAAACAATACAATTACACTTCTAAAACCAAACTGACAAGTACACACACAGTAAGAATTATATACAACGGCGCTGCCTTCATAATATATATGAGTGGTGCCATGATTTACGTTACCTTGTTTGTATTTTTTTCTGTGAAGATTCTTCTTGTTGACATCCTTCAAGTTATATAATATTCTCTCTTAACTCATCATGGTTTTATGACTTTCTTTTGAAGTTAATTAATTGATGAAAATTATTGTAAGCGGAAATATATGTATTCAAACTATCAAGGGTATTAAAATTATAAAATATGATAGAATATTTGAAATTGTTTATAAAATGTATATGCTACGTACATATGAAGTATGCAAAATGATAATTTATTATTTTCTAATTTTAGATACGTTTTGAAAAGTATTTGTTGCATATAAAAAGTATAAAGAAGGCTATTTAGGTTTACATCCAAGTACCAATGATACAAGACTTTATTAAATTTCTCTAAGTATGTTAGATGACAAACCAGTTTGTTTTTATGTTTTTATTTTTTTTTTGAATTTTTTTTATTTACTTCAAATTAATATTTTTTGATATTTTTCATATCATTTTGATGTGCTAATGTCAAAATAATTTTTAAAAAATAATAATAAAATATTATTTTGATAAATAACCATTATCATGCTCCCAAATTCTCCCAACATGGACATGTGAAAAAAAAAATCTTAATTGATGTAAGAATTAAATTAAAAATGTTATTTATTGTTAAAAAAAACATTTGAAGAAGTATATGTGAAGGTTCAATATCAGTATAAAACAAGTAGAAAAAGGGTTTTCAAGTTATTTTTGGATTAAATTAAGAAACAGATAATCTATTATCAGCAAAAAGTTCAAAATAAGGACAAATGTCAATTTAAACCTTAATATACCACCTCATTATAAATAAAGTTTCATACCTCTTGATTTCATATAGATAAATAGAAATATTGGACCGGTGTGCCTAGTTACCAATCAGTTAATTACATTACTAATTAATCCATTTGCTAAATCTTGTTTAGAGGTTTTAATTTCATGGGAGGGTGAGGGGATGGAAGTTTGGAGCTAGAGTGGGCTATTTGTTATTGTGCAGTGGAAGAGAAATTTAATCGCAAATTCATAATTGACATTTCTGAAGAAGGATTAAAAAATATTAATTTTTTTTATAATTTTTTTATTCAATGTTGTACTAGCTTGTTATTTGAAGTTGATAATTTATTTTAATTTTTTATGTGTTTATTATAGTTTCAAAAAATATTTTATAAATTTGTGTTCAATTTCATTGAAAAAAACCTTATTTTTATTATTTATATAAAAAAAATGAAAGGATAAAGTTTATAACAAAATAAAAACAATGAATTTTTTTTAAATGAATAATGTGCTTTTTTTATGTGTTTATTATAGTTTCAAAAAATATTCTATAAATTTGTGTTCAATTTCATTGAAAAAAACCTTAGTTTTTATTATTAATTTATTTTATTAAAAACATGTATTATATTTTCAGTTAATAATTAAATTTTTTCGTTGAAGTACACCCACCTTAGCAATAGATAAATATTTTTTTATATTTAAAAAAAATTATTTAGAACAGCACTATAATAGATTTAAAAGGTGTTTTGGAATATAATAAAAAATATTTTAAAAAAATATATTAAAATAATAAATTTTTTATTTTTAAAAAATATTTTTAATATCGAGCACCAAAACAATTAAATATTATATATAAAAATAATTGTTTTTAAAAAAATTAAAATTCTTGAAAACACAGTTACGAAGTACGAACTCGTTCCAAATTGCCTCTCAATCATCTAAGTAGTAAACTAATTACAATTTAACTAAATTAATCAGTCATTTTAAAATTAAAACTGACAAACGGAGGTTTCAAGGAATAAAAAACGTTAAAACAGATAAGAAAGGCAGAAAAGCAGATTTGATTTTGATGAACGCCATAATATGAAAACGAAATCCTTGTAATTGCAACAGATTTGAGATGTCTGGTTTAAGAAGGCCGTGGTCCGATAATACTCCTCTATTGTCCTCACGTAAAGAAAAACAACATACCTCCCCTGTCTCCCGCTCCTCCCCCTCCTCTCCTTCCTCAGTCGAAATGTCAACCGCCGCCGCAACCACCACTCCTCGCCGCTCCATCTTCCTTGGCGTCGACGTCGGCACCGGCAGCGCCCGCGCTGGTTATTTTACACCCCTCTTCTCTCTGTATTTTCCATGTATGCATCTTTGAATTGAAGGGTTGGATATATTGAAATGTTGTTGCAGGCCTGTTTGATGAGAGTGGAAAACTTCTGGGGTCTGCTAGTAGTCCTATACAAATATGGAAAGAAGGTGACTGTGTTGAGGTAATTACAAAAAAAGAAAAACCTTGAAATTCTTCTATTGCCGGTTTTCCCTTCTTTTCTTTTTATATAAAATTGATTGAGAATTGTTGTGTGTTCTTTTTTTCCAGCAATCTTCGACAGATATTTGGCATGCCATATGCGCCGCTGTGAAATCTGCGTGCTCCCTTGCAAATGTTTCAGGGAATGAAGTGACAGGGATGGGATTCGCGGCTACTTGTTCTCTTGGTTTGTAGAGTTTTTGAAAAATGTTACTGGAAGATACCTTTTGTTTTATTGTGGATTTTTGTTTTGATTGATGATGCGGGTGTAGAAATGTTACTTCTTATTTGACAAAGTGGTTTGATTTGACAGTTGCGGTCGATGCTGATGGAAGCCCTGTTACAGTTTCCTGGAGTGGTGATTCAAGACGGAATGTTATAGTATGGATGGATCATAGAGCTGTTAAACAAGCTGAAAAGATCAATTCTTCTAACTCACCAGTATTGCAATATTGTGGTGGAGCTCTTTCTCCTGAAATGGAGCCACCAAAGGTAGTTGGGAATGCATTAATTCCCTTGCTCAATCCTAAAATATGCTTTCTGTACATTAATTTGTTTGCACAACATATATATTCATCAATTCTAAGTTCAAATAATTGCCACCTGCATTACTATGTAGTTTTGGGCTTAGGGAGCAAGTGATTACTTTTTTTCGAGAATGATGTGGTAAAATTTGAACAGAATGGATACTTGTTTTTAAATATTCTAGTCAGTTATGTTTAATGAAGACTATATTTGCAGCTTTTATGGGTGAAAGAAAATTTGCCAGAATCTTGGTCGATGGTGTTTAGATGGATGGACTTGAGTGATTGGTTGTCATACAGGTGATTTCCTTATCTTGCGGGCTTCTTCATGTCTAGGTATATTCTCATGGTCGAGTCAAATTTGCTCTTGCTGTCAAGAGCTTTTGCTGATTTCACTGTTTTCCTTTCCTCTTTTTTCCCCCCCTTAAGAGCAACTGGAGATGATACTCGGAGTCTGTGCACAACAGTATGCAAATGGACTTATCTTGGTCATGCACACATGCAGCAGTTGAATGGGAAAGATTCCCGCAACATGGAAACTTGTGGATGGGATGATGATTTTTGGGAAGAGATTGGCTTAGGTGATCTTGTTGATGGGCATCATGCTAAAATTGGTATGCTTCTAGGAGTTCTATGCATCCTTTTCTTCCAGTAATGTAGATTATAAATATGCTTTACGTTCTTGTGATGCTGGACTGGCACCTCATTTTATTTTATGATATCTGGAAATAAAATTTAAGGGATGGACAACAGGACAATTGCTTTTCAGCTGATATGATTTGCCACCCTTTTCAGATTAATATCTAAGCTTCCATTTCTGTTGTTATTAGAGTTTGGGATTTTCAACTTATTGGAAACCTTAGTACATATCTAATTCCTCTAAGTTTACTGAGAATGAAAACGGACTTATGACTAATCTTGGTATTCAAGATTTGCACTGTCTTCTTCTTTTGTGGTGGACTACTGAAGTTTTTGTTATATCTGAAAAAATACCTTTCAACCTGAAAGTGATGAGTAACTCATAGCTTCTTATCATTTTAAAAGTATAGAATTGTATTTACTGGTACTTGGAGCTCTTGTTCAGTGTGAGTGACTTTTGTAATTTACACAGGACGAAGTGTAGCTTTCCCTGGTCATCCTTTGGGTTCTGGTTTAACTCCTACAGCTGCACAGGCAAGAAACTTTTGTGTTGAAGAATTCATATCGATTTCAAATGGTCTTCCCTTGAGGTCTTTTGATGAAGCAAATACAAATACAAGATTTTAAGACCATCTCTTTTATCTGGGCGTTAATACTTCTTTCTTCTGGGCTTCGAAGGCCTGACTTATGTATTCTTGACTCCAAAGTGAAGGCTACTTTTCCGTTCTAAACAGTGACCTACTTTTTCAGGAACTGGGTCTTGTGGCAGGAACACCTGTGGGGACTTCACTGATAGATGCTCATGCTGGTGGTGTGGGGATAATGGAAAGTGTCCCCGAGTTAGGTTCTGAAGTTAAAGGTATTGATGACATTTAAAAATGAACAAAAACTCCTCGTTTTTATCATGTCATATAAGAAGGTAATATGTTTACTTTCTAAAAAAATAACGTGTGCAGAGAATGATAATGAAGCTATATGTCATCGTATGGCATTAATCTGCGGTACTTCTACCTGTCATATGGCCGTGTCCCGAAACAAGCTATTTATTCCTGGGGTCTGGGGACCGTTTTGGTCAGGTAAAAATCCAAAAACATCCTTATCAGTATTTAGTTTTCTGACATTTAGTTTGAGGTCTGTGAATTTAGAGCTGGTTTTGGATTGCTTAGTTCAAACTTGTACACCTAATGCTTTTTCTTGTTTATATTCTCTACATGTGTGCTTGTTCGTATAATGAATTCCTAGTTAGACATCTAAGGATGCTCTAACCCTTCATTAATTTATTACTTAAATTTTTATTTATTGAAATTTTAACTTTAGATATTTTTAAGTGATGTATTTTTGAATCTTCTGTTGTGTTCCAATTATCGAATGCTTTTTGGTGGTATGGTTTGAGGAATGTATTATATCCAGGATCTGGTGGCAGTATCAGGAGTTGTACTTTTACTTTCTGCCACCATGAAGTGTTGCCATGAACTTTAATTTCTGGTCTTTTTATTTTTCTATTTGTGTAGCGATGATACCTGAGTACTGGCTTACAGAAGGTGGACAGAGTGCTACTGGTGCATTATTAGATTATATAATTGAAAATCATGCTGCTTCTCCCAGACTTGCAAATCTTGCTGCTTCTTTAAGTAAGAATATAGTTAACTTAGTCTGAAGCATGTGCATCTTAACTTAGTCATGGCTGATGCTCTCTACATTAGAATCGGCTTGGTTCTCTACTTCTCATTTTCTATATTTCAGAAATATCCATGTTTGAACTACTGAGCAATACAATCAAGACAATGATAGATGAACTGAAGTCTCCATTCCTTGCTGCTTTGACTGAACATATACATGTCCTTCCTGATTTTCATGGAAATAGGTAACTAATGGTGATGTGGCTTTTTCTGGGTTTAGTGCTGAGATGTCTGCTATGAACTTATTACATTTAGTTTGTGATGGAACAGGTCTCCCATTGCAGATCCAAAATCCAAAGGAATTGTTTTTGGCCTGACTCTAGAAACGAGTGAGAGACAGTTGGCTCTTTTATACCTTGCTACCGTACAGGGTATTGCATATGGTACACGTCACATTGTGGAGCACTGCAATGCTCATGGTCATAAAGTAAGAATGTCATGCTTTATGCACTAATTTGTAGTAGTTCAATTTCATAGCTATTTTGTTGTTTATAATCCTTGTTAGACGATCCATGTATCCAAGGGATGGAAGTACACTTCATATTGAATTTTCACTCCATCTGAAAACATTGTGCTCATGTTAGATATAAACTCCATTGAAGATGCACTTAGTAGTTGCTATGAAGTTTTCCACATGTTCAAGCCTAGAGGTGAAGGTGACTGGATGGTTGTCAAATAGGAGTTAAATCACCATTAGAAAAAATGATCACCTGGCTATATAGCAACTCTCATCATGTCCCGAACCACTAGGAGTAGTAAACACGTGCTTATGCTAGAATAAATGGTTTTGAATTACATTGCTATGCGACATTGAAAATTAAGCAATTATTTGTATTTTAATTAATTTTTTCTATGAGATGCAAGTGTGCACTTCTTAACACTTAGCTAACAAACTATGCTACTCTCAAACAAGTATGTGAAGACAGCTGATAAAGTCTGATGTAGAGCAGAAGCAGTAACTTTGACCAATAATGTTCAGATAAGCAATCAGTTAGTAGCTGTTTAAATTAGAAGCTTAATTTGAATATTTCTGACCAATATCTATCAGGAGATTTGTTCTGTTTGGCAAGAACTGCTTGAGTGTTCTTAGTCATTGATGTGGTGACTATTTGCCACATTGTTATTTTCATAACCCTCATTTTGTTTTCTTTCGTATCTCTCTTTGCAGATCGATACATTACTTGCATGTGGTGGCCTCTCAAAGAACTCCCTCTACATCCAAGAACATGCAGATATCCTTGGTACTTTGTTACTTCTTTTCCACCACAGTTGCCTCTTATATTTTTTGCTTAGTGTATAGCATGTTTCCTTTCCTTTTTCTTTTTTAAAACTTTACTATTTGATTTTATTCCTTTTGGAAGATAGATAACCTTAGCGTAAGAATTTTAAGAAGCACCCAACTGTAGTCTTGCAAATTAACAATTGATTGAGAGTTGGTGTTCTTGTATTGGTTATTGATTTCAACTTATCATACCATACCAGTGTTATCAAAAGGCGCTCGCTTAAGCGCTATAGGCGAGTGAGGCCACAACATCTTTATTAGCCTCAAGCGATGAATTTCAATGAAGTGCTGCCTAGGCGAGTGCCTGGTGGGTGGGTGGGTGTCAGGTGTTAAAGCTAGCACCTGCTTTAAATACATCTTCTTTTTTAACTGATTTATGTTTTGACATGTTTGTCCTTTTTTAATCTACCACAAGAAACAATTTATGGGTATTTTTGTAAAAAAAAAAGATTAGGGTAAAAAAATAATAATAAAATCATTAAAATGGTAGACAAACAAACAAGGAAGGACACCTTAGAAGAGAAACAACAGCTACACTTTCATTTATTTCTTCACTTTTTTGCGCTCCTCCAAACCCCCCCTTCCTTCTCTCTCTTCACATGTTCATTTTAATGGTGTTATGCTGCTGAAATTTTTAACCTTCTGTTTTTATATTTTCTTTTGATTTTCTAATGATTTAATCTTAATTGGAAAGATATATATATATATATATATATATATATATATATATATATATATATATAGCATATTGTCTTGGTTCATTTAGGCAAGCGCCTAGCGCTTTAGGCATTTTACAGGCTTGGCACCTATTAGCGCATTTGACAACATTGTACCATACTGCACCAATATATTTGCGTTTAACTTTGTATACAGTTTTTGACTGTTTTCTCCATTTAGTAGTGTTATGTGTGGACAGAAAAAAGAAAGTAACGTGTAATGTGTGACAAAGGAAATAGTTTTTAGCGTGAGTGATTGGCTTTGCATGGAAATAGGTCTGCTAGCTTAGAAAACTGGACTGTCTAGTTGAAAATATCCGGGTTGTAGTTTCAGTAGTAAAGCATAGTGCTAACTTCAATATAAATTTTCATGACATCAATCATCAATGTTGAATGGTGGGTAAAAGGAATCAGTTAAACCTCTATTCACACTGTGATACTCTTCCTACTGTGATGTCTTTCGCCATTCACAATACACTCCATGGTCTTTTAAACAATGTCATGTATGCGTTGAAGAAATTAAAACTAGCCCATTCGTTTTTGGCACAGGTTGCCCTATTGTACTTCCACGAGAAAGTGAATCTGTACTCTTGGGTGCTGCTATTCTTGGTGCCGTTGCTTCAAAGAAATACTCAAGTCTTACTGAGGCCATGAAGGCGCTGAATGCAGCTGGTCAGGTATGCATATGCCAGTTTATGTGATCAGTGTTATCGATTTAATTTATTTTTGATTTAATGTATCAAGTATTTGTAGGTCATTCATCCATCAAAAAACCCAAAGGTGAAGAAGTATCATGATGCCAAATATCGTATTTTCCGTGATCTCTATGAGCAGCAGCTCTCTCAGCGTTCTATCATGGCTCAAGCCTTGGAGTAGAATGTGCCACTTTTGAAGACTCGTGAATGCTTGAGCATTCTTTGGTGAAAGTCTTGGCCTGGTAATCACTAGTGGATGCACTTGAATTTTGATAGTCACTTCAAAAATATAGTTGATTTTTTTTTTTAAAAAATAATATTCTGGGAGTTTAATTTTACATGGGATGGTCAAGTTTATCATGTATATAAATTAGTTCAAACAGTTTCACCAATGTTGAGTTCTTCTGATGTGTGCCCTAATTGTGAATAGGAGAAAAAATGTAAAAAATTACTCATTGGAAAAGCAAAAGATGATATTGCATGTGCGCTTAGATTTTTATTGAATTAAAAGAAATGATACATTTCTGGAATCGTATCTTTAGAAATATAAAAAGGCTTATAGCGAGGGTCTACTCAAACAACTAGATGAGACGGTGAAGAAGTGGTGTCAATACTCCGGCAAAGGATTAGGACGATGTAGGGTACTCAATAGTCTCATACAAGGGTGCTTTCCTAGTGGTGGGGGATTAGTTGAGCAGCATTTGAACGTCCTTTTCTTTTTTTAAGGGGGTGTTGATGGTGGAGGCTCAGTGGTGTTTTTGGGAGGGTGATGGTGGAGACTGAGTGGTGTTTTTTGGGAGGGTGATGGCGAGGTGGGTGCAGCTGGATTTGGTGGAGATGAGTCTTGGGAGGAGGGAGCTGAGTTTATTAGTGATTTCTCCACATGTTAAGTGTTGCTATACGAAGTTTGTACTGAATTTGTGCAATTGATTGAGGTCTTTTTATAATTGGACATGAATATATGATCGCACAAAAGGTTTTTTTTTCCCGTTTATTTCTCAAGGAGGAACTGGCATAAAGGTGAAAAGAGAGGTGATGAAAATTTCAATTTAAGACATGTACCAAAAATGTACATAAATCACCATAAGAATACCTTATTCATAAAAAAAAAAAAAAAAAAAAGCAAAGAGAAGAAAAAAAAGGAAATTCAAAATTTGAAAATAGAAGAAAAATAAGAGATGTTTCTAGTTTTTATTGTTATTAGTATATTGGCTCGTGTTCTGTAGGGAGAGTATAAAAAATATATTAAATGTTTTAAGTGTGATAGTAATGTCAGATCCAATATCTTTAAATCTGGTGGTTAAAAAATCAAAAGCTATCAAGTTTAACTAAATAATCAGATTCAATACTATTACATCGTGTTAGAGGCCGAGCCAACTAGACCCAGGTTGTTTTTTAAAAGCTGGCTAGTCTGACTGAGGGGTATTGAATTGTTGTCCTTAGGCTTCCCCACCATTTGACCATAATGTTTTTTTTAGGTGATGGCAGAATTTGGGGTTTAAGGTAATTATTTGTTTTTTGCAGAACATTAAATTTTTTTTTGCTGTAAATAATGGAGTATCCAAAGTATGTAATATTCTTAGGATAAGAAACACAATTATGAGATTAGATCTGGCTCTGAAAGTAACCCGTGATCTATTAATCTAAACATATATTTTTTTATCAAAATAATATTATCTTAAGATTTTGTTTCCAAAAAAAATAAAAAAATCAAGTTAATGATGGTTAACTTTGTATCCATGACATGACACAAGTAGAGTTGATAACTTATGATCAGTAAAAAAACATAAATGATCGATTTGGGAGCTCATTGCTACCTTGGAAAGGAACACACAATTAATGAAAAAATAAAATAATGAAATCATGGATAAGGTCTCGCATGAATCCGTGACTAATGTACACGTATATACTTACAACATTAATTAGCATTGGATTGCAAGTATCTACTCAATTTGTATACTTATCTGGAAAATCCATATCCCAACTGTCTACAACCTCCATGGTTTCATAGCTAGATTGGTGCTGCTGAATTATTATTTTTTTAACATGAAAAAAATTAATTATGCTAAATTTAAGATTCAGGTTATTAATTTTATTAGATTTAATAATCTTAGTTAATTTAATAATATATATAAAAAATTAACAACAACAACAGAGAAATTGAAGAAAACAATTAGCCTGGGTCAAACTGAATTAACACATAAAACCCGTGACGTGGTATATGAGATTGGAATAACCTTATAGAACAATGGAATCAGAAAAATTTAATTGTAAAAAAAGATCTGGAAAAAAAACCAAGTCCTCGGGTCAGTCTTTCAAACTTGTGACCCGAATCTTGAGGCCGAAATCATCTCGCAAGAGACAAACCCGAAAAAATTATGAAGTCAAAAATTCCAATCCCATGGATTATTTAGAATAATATAAATAGCAATAAAAAAAGCAAGTACCAAATCTGAAAGAAAAATAAATCAAATGGCTGCTTTGAGAATGTGCAGGGGAGGGCGTTGAAATCAAGGAGCAAAGAGGATGGAAGAAAAAAAACGGTTACCAGAGCAAAACCCAATATGTTTTGCAACACGTGTCGTCTAGTAATGGAGGCGATGTCTTGGGGGTTAAAACATTAACATTGGGTCTGGTTGTCAAGCCAGACTCAACAGCTTTTAGCACAACAAATACTTTATGTCTACAGTGTGGTTCACAGTGCAATAAGTCTATGTTCACAGTAAATGCACAATGTTTTTCTCATGCCTTTTAAAGTATAGTGTAATTTTTAGGTTACTGTATTTAAGGATTTTTTTTTATAACTCACAAAAAGAAAAAAAAAAAGACAAAGACATTTCACTCATAGAACATGACCGGATAGGTGGCTCCCTTGTGAGCTGACCTCATTTTTTTATAGTGTAAAAAAATATGTTAAGATGATACGAGAGTTCTTAAGAAAACAAATAAAAAAAGAATTGGATAATTGACTTGATTAAGTTTAATAAACTCAGTTAATTTCATTACATGAATAAAAAAAATTCAACAACAGAAAATAAAGTGAAAAAAATGACAAAAAAAGGTAAAAAAAAATCCAACCCAAGTCCATTTGAGTTAGCATGCAAAATATGAAACTTGGTCACAACACTAGGGTAACCCGTCGAAAGTAAATCAAATAAAATCATGAAGCTCAATTATCAAAAAATTTAATGTCAAAGAGAGAAACTGAAAAAAATTCTTTTTTTGAAAAACCAACAAAAAAAACCTAAGTCAAACTAGGTTAATTTATCACCTCGTCATTATGAGCATAAGATTGATATAACCTAATAGAAAGGAAAGTGGCAAAAAAAGCATGAAAACTAATTCTCAATCAATTATCAAATATTGAAGGATAAAATTTAAATAAAAAATATTTTTTAAAAAATTAAATGTTGAAAGATCTCATATGATAAAAAACGGAAATGGAGAAACTAAAGGATGAAAAAAAATCAAATGTAGAAGCTCAATTATAAAAAAATTTCACAAAGGGAGAAATTGAAAAAACATATTTTTTTTTTGAAAAACCAACAAAAAAACTCAAGTTAAACCAGGTTAATCCACCACCCTGTCATCATAAGTATAAGATTGAGATAATCCAATAGAAAGGAAAATGACAAAAAAAGAGCATGAAGACCAATTCTCAATCAATCATCAAATGTTGAAGGATGCAATTGAAATAAAAAAACAATTTTAAAAAATCAAATGTTGAAGGATATCATCAGATAAAGAAAAAAAAATAAATGAGAACATTATAACCTCATAAATTTAAAACTCAGTTTCTAACAAATAAAATATTGAATGAAAAAAAATTAAAGAATAAAATATAATCCAAAAAAGGTCGAAAAAAACCGACTCGAGTCCACCCAGGTCAGCATGCAAAATCTACAACCTGGTTGTGATATTAGGGTAACCTTATCGAGAATAAAACCATGAGATTATATAAAAAAAACCAAGCGAACCCGGATGAATTTTCTAAACATGGGTTAATCTTTCAAATTTGCAACCTGTGAAATCCTAAATCTTAAACTAAATCAATAAGCTTAATTCCAAACTAATTTAATGTTGAATGATGAAACTTGAAAAAAAAATTTTAAAACTTGCCAAAGTAAAAAAAAAATAACAATAAAAAGAAAAAAAAATCATATCTGATAGAAGAAAAAACCAAATGAAGGATAAATTCACAAAAAATTTAATTTTAAAAATTATCTCAAATAAAATAAATATTAATATAAAAAATAAAAAACAAATCTGACATGTAAAATAACCTTTTATGAGGATAAGGCAGCACTAAAAAAAAAAAAAAACCCAACTAAATAAAGCCATGATATGAATTTTGTAAATAAAAAAAGATAAAGCATAATGGTATTATTGTTGCATTAGAAATTGCTTACAATTCTAGCCGATAAATTTTGTTCATATAGGTACACTTTTAAAATGATCATGTTTATAGATAATATCTTGACAACATGAATGAGGTTTGTTATAACCACTTCCGCTCTTTATACTCCACTTATAAATACAAATATCATAATTTAATTTAAAATTAGGATGATTTTTTTTTACTAAAATTTCAGCAGAGTTTCATTTTATATTTCAATATTAAGTTATCGACATCAAACACTATCCAATCATCCTGACACAATCATTTTAAACTTTTATTCTATTCAACAATTTAAGATTTCAAATATATTTTCACATTTCAAAGATCTTATCATTATACTCCATATTTACACAAACATTTAAGTACACACACACAAATATACAGACTCAATGAGTTAATTAAATACATACATTACAGCTTAAAAGAATAAAATCGGTTAGACCACATAATATACTATATAAGCTTTTTTAAGTTCAATTACAATATCTTAGTTTCTAAGTTTTTAATTACAATAAAAGATAACTGACATCCTCCCTACTACTGAGATGAACCTGAAAATTTACATGTACCAACCAAACTATTTCATAAACAAAAGATGTCCTAAAGTTAACTGACATCCTCCCTACTGCTGAGATGAACCTGAAAATTTATTTAATACAAAACATAATTAAATCACATAGTAAAATATAATCTCATGAAATTTTTGGGGGGGGGGGGGGGGGG
>Ga0307517_10005744_pt1 | contig 18571 bp, 9 predicted proteins | sample 23_EM_MG_FD_194515 | JGI IMG/M metagenome (GOLD analysis project Ga0307517, IMG submission 194515) | Populus trichocarpa ectomycorrhiza microbial communities from riparian zone in the Pacific Northwest, United States - 23_EM | ecosystem: Host-associated > Plants > Roots > Unclassified | place... | reverse complement strand
TGAAGGCAAATCATGCAAATTCTGATAGAGATATTCTTCAGGTACTATGACTTGAAGGTCGGGGGTGGACCTAAGGCCGTGAAGGGATCTCGGGTTGCAGTACGGTTGTGGCCCAGTTAAATTTAATTTTTTGACTAACTGATGTTTAAACTATACCCTATTATATTACACTGATACATCAAATATTAGCACCAACTCTTATGGCTTAATTTCACGTGCTTGTCACAGTACTTGTAGATCACTTGTTTCTTCCCTACATCCTCATCCACATCCATGTTCCCAACTTCTAGAGTTTCTATACCTTTATAAGATTATCGAACTTGTACAAACTAGAATTACCTTGCTGATTTTTCAAAACCATTTAAGATGAAGAAGACTTTGATCTCATGATGAACAACCTCATTTCAAAAGAAGGAATGTTTTTCTGTAGCTTCAATAGTACAGCATTATTTTTACCACATTTACTTTTCAGATTTCTAACTGATGGAGACAAGATGTTTAATGCATACTTCAGCATAGAATAATTTGCATGGATGAAAGAAAAAGTTAGATAATTTCACTCCTCTTTTAATCTAAATTCCAGAGCCATTATGTTTTTGTGGTCTATCTGTTACCTTGCAGTACATATAGAATATAGCTGATGTAGTTGCGTTTATTTTAGGTTCACTATGTTGCCAAGTGGAAGGGAATCACGTTTATGACTAGTAGACAGGGACTCGGTGTTGGAGGTGGAACGGTAAGACTAGAGTTGTGCACTTCTTCAGTTATACATCATTCATACATAATTTTAATCATTCATGCATGATTTGACGTATCAACCATCGAGTCTGCAATTTCTTTCCTAAAATTTCCCTGCCTTTTGGCCAATACATATTCCTTGAATTGTTGCAGCCTTATGGATTTGACGTGGGCCAATCTGAGAGGGGAGCGGTCCTTAAAGGATTAGATCTTGGGGTTGAAGGCATGCGTGTAGGAGGCCAGGTGACTCCTGTTTCTTCCGTATTGTAGCTTTGTTCTATCTTGACAGACTATATGATAAGGCATGCAATAGCTTACATATATCCATAGTTCAGCGTTGAGTAGGTCTTTTCAGCTCTTTAGTTCAAATGCTATCAATTGAAATATAAAATCTATATGTTAGAAAGCGATTCTAGTGCAAAAAAGAAAGAAATTAATGCAGTATTTTTGCACTCTCATTACCAATAAGCTGAATTTAATAACTGCATGTGGATCACCTTATTATTGATTTCTGCTCTTTAGCATGCGGGGCACCATGGTTATCATGCTTAAAGTTGAACTAACATTCTATATATAGTTATGCTCGCTGAATCTCAACTGAATAATGTTTCTTTTCATGTGCTGATGAATGACTCATTCTTTTTTGGCAGCGTTTGCTAGTAGTTCCTCCTGAGCTAGCATATGGTAGTAAGGGAGTACAAGAAATTCCTCCAAATGCAACCATAGAGGTAAGAAGTTGTCTTTTTTGGTAAAGGGTAAGGATATATTCATGCAAGTGACATCTGGGAAATCTTACGGTCTCCATGTATCTGAAACATAACTTGTAATCCACCATGGCATATTGATGAACAGGGGAGTAGTTTCAACAAATTATAAGAATATGGTGTTTGATTAGCTGTATGATCCATGGGATGCTGTTACAAAATTCCTTGAGTGTCATATTTCTTGCAGTTATTGCATGGCGTGCACCAACTTCAGTCATGACATGCATGTTTCTTGGAGCAGACCATATAGAAGGAAAAGGAAAAGGAATCCTGAAAACTCATGTTCCTTCTTTTGGTTTTAAACAAATAAGATAGGAGGAAAAATTCTTAATCTTTGGCCATCCGTGTTTGTAATTTCAGCTTGTTAGGATTTCTTAGATTGGAGCACTGTACATCATCCAAATTTAAAAGCTTGCTCGGTGATTCCTTTGTCGTCAGAGGTCAAACCGCAAATAGTTCAAGATGCTTTGTTGTTGTCTTATGAACGCCCAGGACGCAGCTTGATTGTTTGTAGGTTTTTCCCTTTTGGAGAAATCTTTTACATGAAAGCATGAAAATCTTTTAGCTTTGAAATCCATTTCCCGCATCCGAGTTTCTTGAAAATCATTTGATTGTATATACATGAAAAAGAGATGATGTGATTAATTGTACCCTAGCCTTTTGCGCGAGTCTTCGTGTTAATTTGTAGAGTGTAAACCATGATTTCTGCTGAGAATGGCACAAGTAAAGTAAACCTATATCTTTCACTATTTACTTTCATTCACTTGTGTAATTTAAATTTGAAAAATTCTAAATAACCCTTTCAGTGGTTAAAGGCCAGTTCACAAGGGCCGTATCTTCATCTCCTCTGTTTAGTTCCTTGTTTCAGTTTATTCTTTCATCTGATCACCTAGTGCTTTGAATATTACTTTTTTAAACTCTCAAGAAAGCCAGGTGAATGCTGTGATCAATTCTTCCACCAAGTCTTCTGAATATAGAAGAGATTAATCAAACCACATCACAACAGGCTTCCATCATATAGCAAGAGATTCTATTGAATGATACATACTGGACTGTTGTCGGTTCAAGAACTTGATTTCTATGGTAGTGGCTTTTACATTCTAGAGAGAGTTTCCCGTTTCTGAAATTGCTCAAGGTGGAAAATCAAATGAAAGGGCTATCTATTCCATATGATTTGCCATCAAGTTCTTAGTCTTATTCTATTTCTTTCCACACAAGCACAATTTATGTAACTGATCTGTCTGTTTGCATTAAATATATAGACATGGAATTTAACTTGCCACTTTCTTTGTTGAATCTGCAGTTGGATGTTGAACTGCTGGCCATCAAGCAAAGCCCCTTTGGGTAAGTGATGGCAGCCCACCCAGTGCACTGCGATTTTGATATTTCTTTGGCAGTTAGCCTTACTCATTGGTTTGGTATGCAGGTCTCCCGTAAAAGTTATTGAAGGTTAATGCATATATTGCTTGGCATGCTGCTTGTTCATGCTTTGAGCTTTTCTATAGACCAGATTGCTTCTGCACTTCGCCTCAAAGAGAACTGAATCTGCTGGCATAAGCTGGTAAAAATACGTCATCAGCATAGCCATAAATGCACTAATAACTTGTATAAATCCTACTCCCCATCCTATCTTCTCGTTGTGTTCTTTTTTTATTGTTTTATTCTCCCAGCAAGTTGCTTGTGCTATTGGGTATGAAATTTTTAGAATGCTTACAATTCTTTTTTTTATATGGCAAAGGCAATGTTTACATATCTTCAATGTTCCAAATCATACAGAACCAGAATATATATATATATATATATATATATATATATATATATGTATATATGTTCTGCAACCAATCGATTGCTTATATGTTATATTAATTTTATTCATGTAAATATATTTATTTTTAATAAAGATTTTATTTATTTTTAATATTTATCAAATATTTTATTAATGAATCTAGAGTAAAGATAAAGTCTCTGAGACAAAAATGTTTTGCAAAAAACATTATATAGTTGTTATTATGAGTTTTCTATTGCATTAAAGTTTTGTTTCTAAATATTCATATTCAATGCTCTATTAAGACTGGAGATTAATTAGAGTTGTTGAGACTAGTGCATAGTATGTTTTTTTCTTTGTGAAAGAAAGCATTTTTTCTCATAAGTTGAGGTATGAGAGATACTTAGAACTAATATATAAGTACTTGTCAGATGACATATACATTGAACTGACCTGTATGATAATTTCATATGAAAAGATCACTTGTGCCAATGAAAAAACTCACGTGATGGTTGTGTAAGTGATTTTTAGACTTAAAATCACTAAGTTATCTTATATAGAAAATGTTATGCTTTGATCTTGATACATGTTCTAATCAAGGGTAACAAATGAGTGAATATTGGGTATAACAAAAACTATAAGAAGGTATTTGAGTAATTAAAAGAGAATTCATCACCCTAAGTGATTTAGAAAACATATTTTATACATTCTCAAATAGTTGATTGTAAATCCCCGCGCAACATAGAATGAAACCTGAAAAGAGTTTCAAATCTTATTTAAAGAATCAATGACTATAGTGTTGAGAACAAATGTTGTGATGTCGCGATCACACGAATTAATTACCCTAACTTAAAACACAACACACAAGCAGTGACGGAGCCACGTAGGGTCAAAAGGGGGCAATTGCCCCCTTTAATTATTTTTTGAATATATTTTATATTAGAATATTAATATAATAGTAATGTGAGGGGTTGACACACGCAGAGACGCAGAGTAAATATTGTTGACTTGTATGTTAATATAATAAATAATATATATAATATATGTCTAGGCTTCCAGCATTCCAGCTCATTTCTCATTTCCCCACACGTTTACCTTTTCTTTCTTTTTCTTCCACTCACTATCCGATAGCTTTTCTATTTTTTTTTAGCTACTCTTCTTAGCCTCTCCCCCTTATATAAATTTCTCTTCAAGTATAATTAAGCAAGTAATTTTTAGGTAGATTTCCTTTATTTTTTCTATTTATTTTATTATTTAATTTTAGTTTTATTTTTTTATAATTAGTTATTAAAAATATTAGGTTTTATGATAATTTAAGGGTTTGATATGTATAATGTTTTGAATTAATTAAAGGTGAATGCTAGTGGACTACCTGCAACATTTTGAACAATAGGCATTGATTTGATTGTTTTGAATTAATTAAAGGTTATATAATTTGCCCCCCTCGTTTAAAAAACTCTGGCCCTGCCACTACACACAAGATAATATAGAGCAAACAAGGAGTCGATCCCACGAGGAAAGTCTAGTTCAGATTTTTATGCTATATGATATGCAATGAGGGGATTTGGAGGTTATCTAGATTAAAGCAAAAAGTAAACAGAAAACTATCAAGTGAAATTTAAATAAATTTATCAAGAAAACAAACATTGGTCGCAAGTAAACATCCACCTACAGAAATCAGAACTGATCATAGAACCGAGATGTCAATTTATACTCTGAATATCTATCTTTTTTTATGTTGATTAGTTAATAGATTCGCTGTATAATTAATCATAACCATCAAACAACCACAGTGTCCGCACTAGTAATTTAATTCAATGGCAGCCTTAAGAACTAAATGAGTTGATTAATCTAGACAATATAATTGTCCACACTCCATGTTTGATTTGATTAATTGAATGTTCTCATTAAGATTACTAATCTGGATCCGCTACAATTATTAATCTCAGTTGCTTCACAAGTCTATATACCACAACTCTGGTTTTGATAGCAAACTTAGCAATAGATTATTCATAATAATAACTTAGAGTTCGCTCTAGCAATTAAAATAAACAATCATAGGAAATAAACATAAGAGAACAAACATAGTCATTCATCATATAAACTGAAAAGAAAAAGTAAAATAGATCTCACAATTCTTGAAATCCGAAGGTTTCTGTGTTCTTGCAACCAAGAAAAGGAGTTTAGCCTTGCATGTCTATTGAACAACTAACCAAAAAGAAAGGGTTTGTGTTCCTCCCTTCTGGCCATCCCCTCTCTTCTCCTCTTTTCCTTCTCTCTCTTTTTTTTATACCCTAGGAAACCCTAGTATCTATTTTACAAAATAGTCCTCCCTTAAGTAGACAATTTACATTTAAGTACTTCAATAACGATTTTCCTAAAAAAAGAAAGATAAATAGCCTTGCATGAAATCTTCAAGTTTTGACTTAGAGGAACGTAATTTGAATGTCAGTTTAGATGCTTCGAAACGTAATTTGAACTCGTTTCTTCACAAAACCTATTTGCTGGCAAAATTCATTTGTCATCTTTGAAAATTCATATCTCCCTCATATGACATATTTTTTTACTGAAATTTGGAGCGTTGATAGGTCTTTGAGTCAGGAATCCAAAAACAATCGAGTTTGCATCACTTGAACTTCTGTAGCTCCAGATATTCAAGTTGGAATGGTCGAAGGTCAACACTAGCTGATTGCGAGATTTGACTTTAAAGGCTGCAATTTTCATGATTTCCTTATTTTATTTTCTTGTCTTAGATTTCCAAAAAGGTATGGATGTTAGCTTTTTAATGCCACTGGAATCACTTCATTTCGACCTCTAGAGCTCACGCTCTGCACAAAACATCGACTGAATGTCAAATCTGCCAATTACCTCCAATTTACTCTTTTTTGCATCTTTCATCCAAAAGTGTCTTCAAAACATAAAACAAAGAATATCAAGGCATTTTATATATAAAATACAGGCAAAACACTAGTTAAATATGGGTGAAACTATCAAATAATATGGTTGCATCACCTGAAAAGTTTCATCATCAACATTGAAAAGTACCACAGTATGATCTCTGTATCTAAATATTTTGGCATCTAATTTTAGCTGAACAACAGGAGGCTATAATTTCTTTGTGCAATGTAGTCATATGCATCCTCTTTTTGTTTAACAAAATAAGCATTAGTCCTAAAAAATATCAATTGGACTAAAGCATAAACAGGAAAAACATGTGCACCTTTCAAAACATGATTAAAAGATTTAGAAAGATTTGTTGTTATATTGCAATATCAGTGACCCCCATCATAAGAAAGTGTCCATCTTTCATTTGGTACCCACTCAAGCCATTCTTTCCATTCTGGATGACTATTACCCATACAATCAAATCATATATCAAATTTATGCTTCAAAGATTCATAACACATCCTAAACAACTTTTTTATGGCTAACAAATCTTTGAATTTGTGATTGAAGTTGCTTATTAAGTGTCTAACACAATACCAATGTTATCTAATCAGTTGAGGTCAAATTTCTTTTATTTAATGCTTAATACCATCATGCTTATCCGATATTGTTGACACGACCAAAGAGTTGATGTCTTCTTCCAAGTGTAGGAGTGTCGAAGTAATAAATAACCCGGCAAGACTAGGGTCGAACCATAGGGAAGTTAACTGTATAAATTATAAATAAAGAAATAGATAATAATAGAAAAGGAGTTGAAGAGAGCTTTGAGATGTGATATTGATATAAGGATTAAACAAGGATAAAATAATTGTCAAGGTTAGAGGATCCACTAATGGTATTTCAAACAAGTATAGTATAAACTCTTTTTATTACTCAACTAGAAACCACACACAAAGGAGGTTCCAATCGGATTATAAATTGTTAACATGATTACATTAGTTATTTTATTCGAATAATGCTAATACTTGTAAATGTTGTAAGGTATTCATGATTATAACTTATGTTAACAACAAATCAAGTTCCTTTCATAGCACAAGTGTCGGTTATACCATACGGTTGGGCTATGAAAGTGCCAAGTATTTGTTGTACCAAGGGTTATACAACATAAATTTAGATTAACCATTTAACAAGCAAAGTATTAAGAGTGAATAAGATAACAAATACAAAACATGTTAGTATCAAACATTAAAGTTCATGTTGAGTTTATATTATAATTATTCTTACACCATTAGTGTGACCTTTTCACCTTGACATAATAAACTTAGCTAAACATAATGAAAGAGAATAAATAAAATAAGAACATAAATAAGATATAAGTTAACTAAGTAAAGGAAAGGAAATGAAAAGCATAAACAAGAGATTAATATAAATAAAACTTAAGCATTACAAAAATATAAAGAGAGAGCAAGAACATGATCTTGATCTGAAAATCAAGATGCCTAAATGCATGGAAAATGCCTCCTTTTATAGGCAAAAATTTGAAACTATTGATTTGATGACTAATTGTTGAGTGGGTGGCCACATCTTGACTTGGTGACAATTCTTATTTTCTTGTTTGAACAAAACGTCATTGCTAACATCAGAATTTGAATAGATAGTCTGCATGAAAGTTCTAGGAAATTGTCTCAACTTTCCAACAAATAAAGAATCGGTGCATTTGAACTTCTAGAACTCGAGATATGGGCTGAACACTGAATAATGTCTGGGCTGCAGGACAGATTCTGACTTTTCCGTTGTTGCTACAATTTGAACTTGAAAACGACCTTTTTGAATCTTGGAATCTTCATGAAAGTTTTAGGCCTATGTCTTAGCTTTCCATCCATATAGACCAGACCTAAATCCAAGTTCTACAGCTCCAGGTATGATCCAATAACCGAATAGTGTTCCAGTTTGGACTGAACCAGCATCTCTTTTCTAAGCTTGCCCCTCTCTTTGTCTTCTCAATTTCAGTAGTTAAACTCATCAATCAATCCTTTGATTTACATGATAGGCCTGCATTTAAGATGAACATTTACCATAAATTAAAGGTATCTTATAGTATCAGATTTGTTATTATAAAACATGCTTTAGTTAAAGAGTTATTGATACTTTAAGTGCAAAATGATGATATAAAACCTTGATAAAAATATACTTTTAAGTACTAATCAATTATACATGTACCACTATAGTTACTTGTAATGTGATGTTGAATAAGTTAAAAGAGAAATCTCATTGTGTGTATAAAAAAAAAACCCTGCAATCAACAACTTTTCATTGAACCTTCCATACAGATGGATGTTATCCATATTAATAATTGACCTACAAGACTTGAACCCCTCAATTATAGGACCAATTGCCTAGAAAACTCTACCAAAAACAATTGTTCCACTATCAAGCTATCCATTATGTCTCCACTCAACAACTTTTCTAGGATTTTATTAATTCTTGTAAAGCCACAAACAATCTAGATAACATTTCAAATAAGTCCCCATATGTTTCAAAAATTAACTGTAGTTAGTTGCTGTTTTTTGAGGTGGTTAAAGATACTAAAATTGATTATCTTATTTTTAAAAATTTTCAATTCCTTTTATAGCAATGCTAGTGGTAGTAATGTTCACATTTGGGAACTTTTCCTCTGGGTCAGAAAATGTATGTGCTTGAATTGAAATATTTAATTTTTTGTTTTACAACTTAGGGCCTTGAAATGAAAATTTTATAATTTATTTCCATAGAGTTCTTTACTGATAATTCCGTAGAAGAGGAAGAGCTAAAGAAACTATTATTCTAGTGAGGGTTATGGGAATTTGTGATGAAAATATAATTAAAATTGTATATCGTGATTCTTTGATCCTAGTGATAATAAAGATGATGGTGTAGGTATGACTTCAAATATAAGGGTGTCATGAGTTTAATTGAAACATTAGATGATGATGATAATGATGATGAGGCTTCCTATTTCAGAATTTGATCATGATACTAGAGTTGATGATATGATATATAATAATTAGTTTGTTTATCGTAAAAAATTAGCTAGTAGTGGAGATTTAGTTGTTGGACAAGATTTTAGAATTAAAGATGATTTAGTGAATATTTTCAAGCAATGACATATTTCATATTCACTTGAATATCGCATTTAACGTTCATACCAAATATTTGTTTAATTACAATGTGTTTATGCACCTGAATGTCAATGGTACTTACATGGAGATACCATAAAAGGTCAGATTCCTTTGAGATAGTAAAATTAAAAGGTAAACACACATGTACCAATACATACATACATAAAAAAAACCATCATCGGCTTAACATTAAATTTATTGCATCAATGGTTGTAACTTTTGTTCAAGATAACCTTGCCTATATTGTTTCCAACATACAAGAAATTAAATTGCACTATAAGTTTAAAATTTCTTACTATAAAGTATGGGCTGCAAAACAAAAGATACTTGAGGAACTTTTTGGAACACATGGGGACTTCTTTGAAATGTTATCTAGATTGTTTGTGGCTTTACAAGAACAAAATCCTAGAAAAGTTGTTGAGTGGAAACATAATGGATAGCTTGATGGTGGAACAATTGTTTTTGGTAGAGTTTTCTAGGCATTTGGTCTTGCAGTTAAGGGGTTCAAGTCTTGTAAGTCAATTATTAACGTGGATAACATCCATTTGTATGGAAGGTTCAATGGAAAGTTGTTGATTGCAGGGTTTTTTTTATGCAGACAATGGGATTTCTCCTTTAGCTTATTCACTAGTTGAAGAACATAATATTAACTGGAGATGATTTTCACTACTTATTCAACATCACATTACAAGTGACTGTAGTGGTATATGTATAATATCGGATAAGCATGATGGTAGGCCTCGTTTGTTTGACGGAAAGTGGTTTCCTGAAAATCACTTTTCAAACTTTCCTGTGTTTGTTTGTCATTAGAAAAGTTGGTCAATGAAAAACACTTTCCAGTCAAAGAAAAATTTGGTTTGATTTCCAGAAAAGTATTTTTCTTTTATTTTGGACAGAAAACACTTTCTAAAAGTTGTGAAAAATTTAGAAATGTCATATTATTTGCTGATTATATCAAATTTGATCCTTAAACTTTTAATTGCTATATATATATTTTTTTGAATATTTTTTTTCAATTTCATCCCTTAAAATTTGATTTTTATATTAACTTTGGTCCTCATTTTTATAATTGTTATTTGCTTTTCCCTTATCATTTTTTAATTGAAATTTTTTATTTATCAAATTTGGTCCTCATTCTTTTGATTGTTACTTATTTTATTTAAAATAATTTATGAAATAGTAATTATTATTATTTTAATTTCATCATCTTTTAATTTTTTTTATTTATTAGATTTGATCTCTATTATTTTGATTATTATTAATTTTATTTGAGATAATTTATGAAATTATATTTTTTTTCAATTTCATTATCATTCAACTTTTTAATTTATAAGATTTGTTCTTCGTTATTTTAATAAACTTGAAAAAAATAAAACATTAATAAGTTATTTTTCAGCTTATTTTCCATGACATAACCAAACACTGGAAAGTGTTTTCCAACTTTTTTTTCATTACACTACTCAACATTAGAAAATAATTTATTTTCCCGGAATTCACTTTCCAAAAAAAATACTACTTTCCAGCAAACAAACAGGACTTAAACATGAAATAAAAGAAATTTAGCTTGAATTGATTGGATAATATTGATTGTGTTAGACACCTAATAAGCAACTTCAATCACAAATTCAAAGATTTGTTGGCCATAAAAATGTTGCTTAGGATGTGTTATGAATCTTTGAAACATAAATTTAATATATAATTTGATTACATGGGCGACAGTCATTCATAATGGATAATGGAAAAAATAACTTGAGTGGATACCAAAAGAAAAATAAATATTTTTTTATGATAGAGGTCACTGATATTGCAATAACAAATCTTTCTAAATCTTTTAATCATGTTTTGAAAACTTATGCTTATTTTGTTAAACAAAAAAAAAAAGGATCATATGACTACATTGCTCAAGAGAAATTATAGCCTCCAAGAAAGATGCATATTTTGTAAATTATTCTTCCCATTTCAACAATTACAATGACACACCACCACCTGATCCAATGCGGAGATAATTTACAATTCTTGCACTGCTGAATATGGAGGATCCTTTACAAGAAAATAGAGTTTCCCATCAGAAGAATAGAAGATGCTCCAATCACCAGAACATGAGAAGTATTATGTAACAAGAAACAGCTACCTCTGGAATCCAAATAAACAGCACAAGGCTTTCCGGTCACCATAAATAAAAACCAGCCAAGCCAACGCACACTGAAGACTGAGCAAAGAATTAACTTAAATTTGAGGTTTAGATCACAAAAATTTGAACTCCAACAATAATATGTGCATTGTGAGAACCATAACGGTCAGAGGCAGCAGCTCAAAGAGCATGATGTCCCTTGATGAGCTGCTCACACTCAGCTGTCCTGCATTGATGAAGTCCTTACTAGAAGTTACAGAAACATTTACAGATAAGGAGCCTGACAGAAAGAATTGAAATGTATGGGGTTATTTTCCATGTGTGCAAGGCAAACAGAAAAGGAGTTCACCGAACCATCATAGTTTTTTGAACTTACAGTCATAGTTAGCCCAACCAATCCGTTGTCGTACTAAATCATATACAAAAATCTTATCTTTCAGAACAAGATCTGCAAAGCCAATGCAATCAACAGGATAGTTTAACTCACATGTTTTAAAAGGTAAGAGGTGTGCATAAAGGCATTGAAACACCCACGAGTTAGCTGTTTCAGTGACACAAGATTTGTAAGTCAATGAGGTTCATTACAAAAGAGCAGAATTTGGCACAATCCCAACCCAGAAAGCAGTCATCCAGTCATGTCATTGTAAAATGCATTTCGAAAAAATAATGATGAAACAAATGACAAGCACCAAAAGCAGGAGTAAAAAAGGTCACCAATGGTGCACTAGAGACAATTTGCAGGGCCAGCAGATAGAGAGACCCCCCCCCAATATTTTCAACTTTGCACTGTATTTTTAATTTTTACTTTTAAGAAAACTTATGTTGCCCACCATAAAGTTGTGCATGTTTTATTAAAGTCCCCACCTACTTCATAACTTACCCACCCCCCAGCACTGACATTATGACCAGTTGATGGTAAGGAGAAAAGGTTAAGCCTCTCCCCAGATATACTCATGTCAATAAAAGAAGTAAAAGTTTAGAGTTCAACCTCCTAAGATAGTTACTCCTTGAACTTTCTGAAAACCAATGCACCACATCACAGAACCACCCTGCTACAGAAGAGAGAGAGAGAGAGAGAAAGGTGGTCCATGTTACAATTCATTCAGTGACAATGGCAGATATATTCTGATTAAACATGTTCAGTTCAATACTGATGGGAAAATGAATAAGTTAGCAAAAGTGAAGAGCAGCAAATTACACTGGGACCAAAAGGTATAAGGTAGTCTTCAGGTTTTAACACCATAGATGCACCCCCAGCAAAGTTAAAACTGGCCAGGGGAAACATCTGAGATACACTGCATAGAAAAAAAAAAAAAAACCAATTAAGTTATTGAGGAAGAAAAAAGGGAAAGTAAAAGCTAGAAAGAAAATTTTTGTGGTGTAACATAACAGCAAAAACATCATTTGGAAATAAAATAGAAGAATGAACCTGGTTGAGACAAGATAACACTGGTTTCCTTTAGATATTATAGGTGTAACAGATGGCGAGACAATGACATTCACCTGGACATTTACCAATCAAATAAACTTAGCATGCTGAAAGTGAATTTAGTTGTGATTGTTTAAATCATGCTAATTCAATACCTTGTTACATTCCAGTTCAATAACTTCACTACCATTATTATCTCACTATTAAAAGGCTCAAAACCAGCTCTTTAAAATCACCTTACTGGGAGAACTTAAAATAATTATTTTTTATTTTTTTAGGAAAAAGCTTACTAATTATAAGAGATTGCATGTGGATAAAAGAAACTTTCTTACATTCTCTGATTTTTACTTTAACTGTCCACTTTGTATTTGTGAGATAATGGTTGCAGAAATATGAAAGACTGAGAAGACATAGTTACTGTAGAGAAATGTTTGGCTGACACCAGAGAACAAGAACGAGTCCCTATAAATATCTTAACAAGTTGCCTCATGCAACACAAAGAGAACAAGAATGAAACCCTATATAATATCTTAATGAGTTGCTTTCTCATAAAATGTCTCGTCATGAAACTATGCAACAAGGTTCTGTATAACTTAGTTATCACAATGTCAATCATATTGAAGGATTCCTAATATTTTAAATGAAAAAAAAAAATAGTGTTAGAATAGCTTAAGATTGTAAAAAATAATACATTAAAGCTCATTTCTCTCAGCTGCAAACATCGTTTATTATAACAGGAACCTTTGCATGTATAGATGGGAAAATTACTCACAGCACTAACAAAAGGATCATAAGCTTCTGCCACAAGGTACGCCAAAGTTGTTCCAGAGTCAACAATTGTTCCTTGGCTATTCGATGTTGCAAACACTGATGGATCAATTGGCAACAATTTCCCATTAACAGCAATGCTTTGTAGATTTAAATTATAATGAGGCCTGCAATTTTTGAAAAGGAAATCACAGCAAATTAGTGTTGTTCAAAATCAAACTAAAGATGCCAGACAGCAATACGCTTGCATGAGGAATGCAAAAAGTAAAAAAAAAAAAACAAATGGTTGTGCAACAGAGCAATAACATTCACAAGAGAAAGATGTGTGATAGTAAGCAGATTTGGTGATAAAATGTAACTCCTCTTTGAGTTTTTGAAAGGTTCTTAAGCAGTTAAAGTCTCATTTCTTTGGACTTGTTCACATTGAAAATATCCAATTTCTGTGACCACTTTAAATACCTAGAAAGATTCCTGCAAAATATGAGAAATCCTAAAAGCAAATCTGGCTTGGTACTATTCTAAAAGGTTATTCCAAATACAAAACCAACTGAACAAAGCCTGTGAAGTGCTTGTCTACTCCTAAACACCAGTAATATATGGTATCCTAGCTAAAGGTAAAAGTAATGTACAAGTGACTGCTGCAGAAGAAAATGTCTTATCACTGACCAATAAGATGCTAGAAAAAAAAATTTTCTTTTAAAAATCTGTGTGCAAAATCAAAGCTTGTCTCATTGCCTTGACATTTCTCAGGCAATAAGATTTCAGTTGCTGCTGCTTATACAAAGCAAGGATAACAATCTAAAGAAGTTGGGTTGTTGGGGAAAGAAAAGGTTTCCAAGGAAAAAATGACATACTGTGATGGGACAAGTGGACTATAAACCATGCCTGGCTCCAGAATCTCACCAAGAACCAGTATACCACCTCCAATGCCCTCTCCTTTCAAGCAATGAGAGAACACTCTGGGTGTTATCCCGTGGGTTGACAATTGTGATATAACAGAGAGTTCCCCCTGGCCAAATCCAAAAATCCCATCAACTGCTTTATCGGTCATAGTCAAGTCCCCAGACTGGAAGGTACTGCACCTGTTTTCAACACCACCATCTAGCGAAATAAGAAACATACAAAAAAGGCAGATCAATCTTGGAACAAAAGAAACTTATTCAAATAGGAGAGTATGAGATAGATGAAGGGCAAAGGAAGCACACAACTCATATTTTGTCACAAGGGGGACTCAGTCCTTTATTCCTTGGCATCAATTAAGTTTGCTGGTTAACTCCACAAGAATGAAATGGCAATAAATCATTCAAATAGTCCAGCAACAACAATACTATTTTACAGTAATAGCTGTGTATTTTGGGTGAACATGCCCCTTGCTGTGAAAGCATAAGAATGGTTACCATAAGAAGGTCATGCCATTAGTGAACTGGTTATGATCACGTAGCACCAGGTGGTGACTGATTGGTCATGTAGTCATTGTGCAGCAAAACACCATACCCTTGTGTGGATTCACTGACTGCATATTACATCTTTGACAACAACAATTAAGCAAAATATTAAGCTTCATTTTTTTAGTCTTGTACCTATCCCTTCTCTCTAAACAAATAATCATTGTCAATCTTAAAAATCTGAACACGCCCATACTTATTCAACAGTACAATTTAGAAAACCTACCCAAAGACAATGAGAGCTGAAGAGTTAACGACTAATGACTCCCCCAAAATAGCATCAAAATAAAGTGTATCGGACACATAATAGCCTGATGTCCCACTTCCATCTTCATATTGGAATGTGTAACTGCATTGATTAGTCTGAGGAGAGCATTGAGTTACTGTGGTTTGAACTGCTGAAGTACAGATTGGGTCTGAACAGTGGACCAGCCCTGCAGTTGATGAGCTGCTGGAATCAAAGAAATTGAGCTGAATCTGCATTAACGCAAACAAAGTACCACGGGGAAGTTGAGGCTTATTTTTTCCAATTCTGCATATGTATAGAAAGACCCGTGACAAGGTAAAGAAAGAGGATTTACTCCAAGGCCACTAGTACGTGGGCAATTATTGCAGGAATTGCAGCAGACCCACAAGACATCACTTCCGGTATCAATCTGCACATTGAATTCTCTAGGAGGAGAGCCCAATTTCACTTTTGTAAAATAAAGTCTAAACACAAAGAAAAGAATTAAACCATATCAACGCCTATAATCATCAAGTACTAAAAAATGACTAGTTATCAAATCCCATCCTAAAGCGAATGTGGACGAGCGCCAAAAAAAAAACTGAAGAGAACCAAGACAGATATATTACAAGGGCTCTGAAGCTCCGGTGACCCTGATTGCAATGGAAACCCAAAAAGAAAGAACAGCAAAATTAGTCAATAATAATAATAATCATCTAAGCATACAATATAAATAACAAAAAAAAAATCAATTTTTTGGTTACAAAAAATGGCAAAGAATCAATCTTCAGTTAATATAATTAAAACAAAACATGCACAAAAATCCCATATCCTTTCTTTTCCTTTCCTTCCTCTTTTAGAAAGAATAACAAGCAAGCAATACCCACCGCAAGTTCTTTTTAAGTGTGTGCATGTGAGAAAGAAATGCAGAAAATCATGTGCCATAAATACAAATTACCAATTTTAAACAAAACCCATGACTGAAATTAAACTTTTTACCTTAAATAACGCAAATAAACCATATAAAGAAACCTTAAAATTAGGAAAGAGGGGATGCTGAAAAAATTACCCGACGAGGTAAGGATCGGGGGAACCTTGAACAGAGAAGTCGACAACGCCACCAACAAAGCCTTGTAAAAGACGGGCATGTCTGAGTCGGTCTCGAGCTCTAAGTTGGGAGAGTTCAAGACCGTGGTTGTTTAAAGGAAAAGCCCTCTCCAGTTGGAGAAGACTAGCGCAGTAAACCACCGACACAGACATGAATAATAATAGTAGTAGTAGTAGTATAGTGATGAAGAAAGGGGGCCATAAACCCCGCATGTTTTGAGGGTTTTTCTTGTGTCTTGGAGAGTGTTAAAGAAAGAGATCGAAGAGGAGCTGTTCTTGGTTGTGATGGTTCTTGCTGCTTTTGCGCATTTATAGAAAGAAAGAAAGGAGTGGACTCAGGCAGCAGGACAGGACTGTGACACGAGGGAGAGCTTATGATTACGAGGAACAAGTAGAGCTTATTTGTTTGTTCAAATTATATTAACTTCGTGTGTTTAAATTATAAACTACGGACCTGAAAGTAAAGAGAACCAACTTGATTTCAGGGCACGAGGCTTAAATAAACAATGTATTATTTTTATTTATTTTTCTTGGGTTTAGACATTAAAGAATAAAGTAAAAGAATAAAATGTTAAAACAACTCGACCAAAATTTTCAACATTAACTAAAATTACATCATATGATAATAAATAGAATTTAGTCTCGTTTAAATTATAAAATGATATTTAATTATCAATACCAAAAAAGTAAGATAAATATTTATTGTGTTTAAAAAACTCAATGAAAAGTGAATTGTCTCAATAATTTTAAAACGCCCTAAAGTCTTAATTATATTTTATATAACTATTTTTTTATATAAGGGGTGATAAATATAGATATATAAAATGTATATTATTAAAGTAATTCAAATTAGCATAAAAGAAATGTGAACATAAGAGAGAAGAATGCTAGAATTTTTATTAATCTGTTTATTCTAAAGTATTTGTGTTAATCTAAATATAAAAAGATTATATATAGGTTGAAATGAAAATATTATTCCACTCTTAATAAATAAAGCTAAATAAATATATTATTTAACATCTCCCCTCAAACTCACGATGCGGTAGCTACAAACATCGAGAGTTTGTCGACTAGAAAATGAAAACGAGAAATGAAATACACATTGGTAAAGAAATCTGTAATCTACAAGGAAGAAGAAACAAAAGGCAAAGTAATGGTCTCATGTTTGAGATGATGATGAGTAAGATGATAATCGATCTCAATGTGTTTAGTTCGTTCATGAAAAACCGAGTTGTGAGCAATTTGAATAGAACTCTGGTTGTCATAATACATAGGAGCAGGGTGAGAAAGTGAAACTCTCATATCTGCAAGTAACCAACGTAACCAAACAATCTTTTTTATAGTAGATGTCATAGCACGATATTCTACTTAGGTTAAGGATTGAGAAACGATAGATTGTTTCTTGTTATTCTATGAAATAAAAGAATCACCTAAAAAGATACAGAAACCAGTAACAGACTTGCGATATGTGGAATCACTGTTATGGTCAGCATCAGAGTATGCACGCAGCTCCAAGCACCGATGGAAGTAAAAGACTCTAAAAGACTGTACCCCGAAGATATCGCAAAATATAAAGAACAGCTACCTAATGAACAGTAGTAGGAGAAAATAACAAACTAATTAATAACATGAACAACATGAACAACATAAGCAATATCTAGACGAGTAATGGTGAGATATATCAAGCTCTCAACAATAGTACGGTATAAAGTAGGATCTGTCAAAGGTAAACCATCAGAAGAAGAATATCTTGCGTAACTTCAATGGGAGTATCTACAGTTTTGTTATCAGTAAGTCTAGCCCGCTCAAGAATATCTGCAACATATTTCGACTGAGAAAGAAGGTAACCTCTAGGTGAGTAAGTTACCTAAATACCCAGGAAATATCGAAGATAGCCCAAATCTTTTATTTTAAACTGTTTAGCCAACTTTGTCTTCAAACTGAGATACCATCAATGGAGATGGCACCATATAAACTTCTTCTTGAAGATCTCCATTTAAGAAGGCATTTTAGCATCAAGTTGAGAGATATGCCACTAACAAACTGAAGCTATGACAATTAGAGTACGAACAGTAGTCATTTTTTCAACAAGGGCAAATGTCTTCTCATAATCCATACCATATTGTTGAGAGTATCCTTTTGCAACCAACCTAG
>Ga0307517_10005743_pt1 | contig 18573 bp, 15 predicted proteins | sample 23_EM_MG_FD_194515 | JGI IMG/M metagenome (GOLD analysis project Ga0307517, IMG submission 194515) | Populus trichocarpa ectomycorrhiza microbial communities from riparian zone in the Pacific Northwest, United States - 23_EM | ecosystem: Host-associated > Plants > Roots > Unclassified | place... | reverse complement strand
GGCTAAATTCCGCCCGGAACGTTCCGGTTTCATTCCACATGTTCCGTTCCGCTCTTGAAAAGCCATTGAATCAAATTGAACCTTGTTCAATTTAATTAATTAAACCACCCAATTATAAAAAGCTCTTTTTCATTACTATTTCCAATAACAATGATATTAATAATAATATTGAAAATTATTATTACTATTTTTATTAACAATGATATTAATTTTTTAAAATTAGATTTATTACTAATATATATGGTTTATATTCATGTTGTTTTTTTTCATGTTGTTTTTTTTCATGTTTATACTTTGTAGGAATTTGAGCAAAATAAGGGATGTTTTAGATTCCATTAGCCTTGATAACATTGACCTAACTTTATATTTAAAATATTTGTGTTAAAACATTTTACTTTCATAATATTTTGATATTTTGTTTAAGTTGAATTATTTTAAGCTAAAGATCTATTTAATTTTGACTATTTAGAAATATTTTAAATTTTAAAATTATATTTGTTTGGCATTGTGTTTGTATTGTATAATTTATAATTAATTTATCTTGAATTTGAATTATGTTTGTTATATATATATGAACAAAACAACTCTGAAACGGCACGCCGAAACACTCCGAAACTGAAATATTCTATTCTAATTGAAAAAATAAAATACCTATCAAAACGGAATTGATAACCTTGCAATAGATAGATGGAGGGGTAACATTGCTTAACTTTTATTACATAGGGAATAAAACTGATAACATCAAAAGCTTTGGACTAAATTGGTAAGGGTTAAGCGAGGTATCATTGTTTTTTTTTCCTCTGAAAACAAAAGGGGCCCCCCCTCTCTCGCAGAACAAAAAGCGCAGCAGCAGAGACTACGTTGCATTCATGTTCTAAAAGTTGGAGGCTAAAGACCTCCTCTCAGTCACTCTTTTCTTTCAGTTCTAAGCAAAAAGGCTGTTTGTTTTTGTTTCCCAGGTTTTTGTTTCCCAGGTTTTTGTTTCTCACTCGCTATTTTCCTTGGTTTTCACTGTTCATGTTAAATTCTTTCCATGTTCGCCACCTGTTTGTGAAATTGCCTGTGTCAGTGTTTCACCCCCCCAACTGTTACTAAAGTTACTTCAATCGTTCAAAGAATACCGAGACTCAAAATTTGAAAAAACTATCAATTTGGTTTTCTTTTGATTCTTATAGGGTGAATTATATGTGATAGTAAACACTGTTTTTCTGGGTTCTGTTTTTTATTTGAAGAAATGGTAGGCCTTTCTCTTGGTGAAAAGCATTTCATACAGGGTGGTATTGATCAAAACCTCCGCTCTGACGGCCGGAAAAGAGATGCTTACCGACCTATTTCTATTGAAACTGGGGTTATCCCTCAGGTATAGCTCATTCTCCTATCAAACCTGCTTTGTTTTTATTGTAAATCAAATCAAATTACGGTATTGTTTTTCTTTTTAATGTTTCATGAATTTTGCACAGGCAAATGGCTCCGCACGAATCAGGATAGGTGCAACAGAGGTTATTGCCAGTGTGAAGGTATTTTATAGCCTGCATGACCCATACTTCTTCCTTCTATGTGATTTCTTGATGATATGATTTGCAATATAAATTTTTGTGGTAGCTTTTTTCTGATTCGTTGCTTATTTATTTAAATGCAGGCTGAGCTTGGAAGACCAAATGCATTGCAACCTGATAAAGGAAAAGTTGCTATATTTGTTGATTGTAGTCCAGTTGCAGAACCAATGTTCGAGGTTGTATACTTTTATATCCTGCCCTTCCCTTTTCTATTGTCTCTGCCCTGTTTATAGAGCCTTGTTTGTAGCAAGTCATTCATAAGACATTTGTCCCAACCAATCTAGTAAAAATGGTCATAGCTCCAGAGTGGAGTTGCTACTCTATAAATTTTCTTTGCACATATGGCCACGCTTCTCAATATACTGTGCAACATAATTTCTTGGCAATTAACATTCATTAAATGTTTATCCTTATCTTAGTTTAAAACTTGCAGGTCTCATTTATCCATTGTTTGAATCTGTATGAACTTTAAATCAGTGTTTTGCTCGTTGCTGTATTCCCTCGTTCTTTAACTGAATATTTTCCATTACATGATGAAGAGCTCATTTGAAATTTTCCAAGCTGTTTTCACCAGTGTAATTCTCTTTCTTCTTAAGTTAAACCTGTCATCATATCTTACTCAGGGCAGAGGGGGCGAGGAACTGTCCGCAGAACTCTCAGTTGCTCTTCAGCGTTGTCTCTTGGGTGGTAAAAGTGGAGCAGGTTTGTATTCTCAGTAGTGCATGACAAGTTCCACAAATCTGTTGTGTCATGTGTGCTCTCTCATTTGGCATTTCACCTTGCATCCTCTAATAATGCATTATTTTTATGGGTTCTTGCTATTTAAATTGATTATGAAGTGGTTGAATTTGTCTCAGGGGCTGGAATTGATCTATCATCTTTAATAGTCGCAGAAGGAAAAATTTGTTGGGATCTTTACATTGATGGGCTTGTCATCAGTTCAGATGGAAATCTTCTTGATGCTCTAGGTGCTGCCATCAAGGTACTCTACTAGTTATTTATATGTTTGATAGTGGTCTCATTCATTTTTCCATATCCAATCAAACCATATGGATCGATGTGATGACTGTTGGTAACATATGGTAAAAACATGGTGACTGGATTGGTTGAACATGGAATCACACTTTTCTCCCAGACTTCTCTCAGTTCTAGTATTGTCTCCTTCGAAGTTGATAGAATGTCAAAACTCACCAAGTTTGGGCTTGTCTGATAAAAACATGAGTTTTATAACAGTCTTTGCACCTTGCTATTGTCTCTGCCACAACTCACAACCACTTGCTATTCTAAAGTTGCCTTTGTTTCGAGAGTAGTTGATTTTTGTAGTTGAAACTGATTACTAATATACATGCTGCTATCTCCAAAGGCTGCCTTAAGCAATACAGGCATCCCAAGAGTCCAAGTTGCAGCCGGTGCATCAGGAGATGAGCAACCAGAGGTTGACATAAGTGATGAAGAATTTATGCAATTTGACACTTCTGGGGTCCCTGTTATAGTTACTCTAACAAAGGTGATCCAATTAAACTGTTTCTCTTCACAATTTTGACAACCTTAAAGAGTTCTATGTAACCATGAATTTCTAATCCTCTATCTTAGGTGGGGAGGCACTACATTGTAGACGCCACTTCAGAAGAAGAGTCCCAGATGAGCTCTGCTGTCTCTGTTTCTATCAGTAGGAAAGGGCAAATTTGTGGGCTTTCCAAACGAGGAAGTGCAGGTCTTGATCCGAGTGTTATTTCTGACATGATTTCCGTGGCTCGTCACATAAGTGAGCAGCTAATTAATAAATTGGACTCTGAAATATCTGCTGCTGAAGCTGATGAAGATGAAATGTGACCTCTACACAACCCTGGTATCATTGACTCAAGTAAGCTCTAATAGGACTGTTGATTGAATACTCTGGAATCTCTTAGCTTCACTTTAGAGATAAATGTAATCGAAAAATTGTTGTACACTTATCTGAACATGTCAACGACATTTTTGAAAGCAGCAACGTGATTAATTTGTCAAGTATTGGAATTTATTTATTTATTTTTTATCACTCAATACCCGCAACCTCATTTCTTAAGGGAAAGGCGATACAACTTTTGGGGGGTTATGATAAGTAATTTACTCTTGGGAATGAAGTTTACCATCTGATATAATCATAGTACTATTTTGTGATGAGGCCTAACCATAGAAATGGTCGCAAATGATTAACATTCTCCACGTTGGAGACCCAATTAGTTGAATTAAGAAAAACCCTAATTTTCTATGAAATTGTGATTTATTTTATAACAGTAAAATTGAAGGAACTCGTTGTTGTATTCGATTTTAGATTAGCTTGACTATTTGCATTTTTTTATATACGAAGAATCTCGAACAACACTATGGTCTTAGATTGACCGGTAAGCATGTCTTTTATTATTATTATTATTATTATTAACGTCAATGTCCGGACCAGCTTACGTGCACCTTAATTAATTCCATGGATCCTGAAGTTAACAACCATGTAAACCTCCAATTACTATCATATTAGCAACTACAAGATTCGAGATCACAGGGAAAACAAACCCCTTAATCTCAAGCTTTTACCACTAGATTTCATATTACACCGATAAACATGTCTTCTTGTCATGGATTAGTAGCATCCTTCCCATCGGTCCTGATTCTCTCGTTGCTAAAATAGGAATAATATTAATAAAATACTGCAAACAGAGTAATGGATGCTTCTTTTCTTCTCTTTCAGTTTGATATTTTGTTTTTAAAAATGATTTTGAATTCACATATAGTTACAGGCACTTTGCCTCGTCAAAAAAGTGTACTCAAATTTGTATGTTATCGTCCTTACCCCTCCTTGTCCTCTCTTCAAGAATTCTCTGTCCTTCTATCTCACAAGACAAAGTCCAATTGAAGGAAAGAAAGAAAAATGTAACTTGAAACAAAAAAATGAATATATGTACAAGATGGGTTTTTATCCTAGAAAAAAGCTATATAAACTTGACTACTTCGAAGAATTTTTATGTAAAGTAAATTTCCTAATCTGCATATCCATGGCCATGAGGAGAGCATCTTCAATTTCTCATACGCTCCTACAACTCCACTGTTCCTTCCCTGCACTCTCTACTTTTGCTATCCAGATCTTCCTATTCATGCTTGTAAAGTACTGGAAGAAATGCAAAACCTCAAAGCTCCCTCTTATAGGGAACTTGCACCAGTTGAATGGTGGTCCGTTACCTCATCATGGCACTACAGAATTATCGAAGAAATACGGACCTGCTATGCAACTCCAAGTTGGTGAAAAGTTTGCGGTCGTTGTATCATCACCTGAAGCAGCAAAAGAGGTTTTTAAAGACAAAAGAACTCAATTTTGCTCAAAGACATGCAGTTCTGGTAGTTGAACTAGTTTCATACGATGATGCTACTAGCCTTGAATTCTCTGTCATTGATTAATGAAGCTATACGGTTTCTGGGGACTTTAACTTGTCTGATCTGTACCCATCATCCCTTAAATTCCAATTTAAGGGATGATGGGTACAGATCAGACAATGTGTGTGCTTCTATATATATTCGAATGCGTTTGAATTTATTTAATTTTTTTTATCAAATTTTGGTCCATATTATTTTAAGTGCTATTTTTTTAATTATTTTGCTTAATTTATAGAAAAGAAACAGGTAGGGAGGTCATTCATCAAGCAAGGAAGATCTAGTGGAAGTGCTTTTAAACCTAGAAGAGTCTAGTAACCTTGACTTCCAAATCGCAGCCAACATTAAAAGTGTCCTAACAGAAGGGTTTTTTACTCTTGCAGTATTCTTGCTTAAATTTAGTTTCTTTTTATAGATAAGATTAGACCTATATTCCCTAAAACCAGTGGCATGAACATACATCTAGCACCTGGCCATGGTAGAAATCATCACTGACCATCAATAGCATATACAGATGTGGTTGCCACATCATATTCCCTTGGAAATAATGCTAAACTCTTCCTAAATATTATTGATAAACATGAATAAACACTATAAAACACAGTGCATTGAAAACTTAACTCTTTAGAAACAATGTGTACTGTTGTACATCACAAATTCTCAATAATCTGTAACAAATTCAAGCGCCTAAATTGTAAGAAATACAGAGCATTTCGAGGAGGGAATACAAGGCACCAAAAGACTCGTATGGTTGGCAGGCCAAAGAGTACAGTGACTTCTGAAAAATTCAGATTACAGCATCTTCTGATATAGATCCAACCTAAATATATAAAATGAAGCTCAAGGAAAGATTGGACCATAAATTAAGGTGATAGCACGTGTTGCTGACTCCATAAAATACACACGCAAAAAGATTCTGAGCATGTTAGCAATTTAGTCCATGGAACTAAAATTCAGCTCAGCCCATTCCAGGGGATGTTTGCTGCAGGGAGTGATACCACGGTAACAACCATAGAATGGGCAATGTCAGAGTTGCTGAGTGGCCCTGGAGGATTGGATAGGGCACAAACTGAGGTGTAACAAGTCTTCGAAGGAGAAAACTAGAAGAGTCGAACACTTGGAAACCAAATTATCAGAGATCAGTTGTCAAAAAACCTCTTCAGGTTACACCCTCCAGTCCCCTTACTTCCACGAGAGGTAACAGAAAACCAATGGGCATATGATACCAGAGAGAAACAGAACGATTATAATGTGTGGGCAATAAGTAGAGATCCACAACAAGGCATTGATGCAAATTCCTTTCAACCCGAGGCTCCTTAGTTGTTCCGTCAGTTAGAAGGGACCAACTTTAAATATCTTCTATCGAAGCAGGAAAGAAGATATGTCCAGGAATATTTTCCATTCCAAATATTGAACTTCCACTTGGTCAGCTCTATATCAGTTCGGCTGGAAACTGGCAAATGGGGAAAGAGTAGAACAGTTTGATGTGACATGGATCCTTAGACTGTTATTTGGAGCAGCACTAAATTCTGCTTCATTTCCACCCCTTGCATTCCTTACCTCACTGATGAATTGTAAATAGGATCAAATCTGGTTGTAAGGACTTTTAAGTTACTATCCAACACTGTCAAAGTTAATTTCAACCATTAGAAAATTATGGCTACAATTCAGGCTCAGGGTTGTTTCTAAAATAAGAAGTTGCTTCTCTGGTTTCCTTTGTATTTCAGTTTCCTTGAGGCTCTAGTCAACATCTCACAAAGTGATCTATCTTTGGATGAAGCTACTGTAATTTCTATTTACAATTTTATCTTTAATAAATTTTCACCCTGCCTGACTGGAAAATGACGGAGATTTTCTTTCCTTCACTAGAATGAAAACAATTAGTTCAATTTGACTATATCGAGTTTAACTTTTAAGGATGATAGAAGGGCGTGGAAAGAAACAGCAGCAGATGTTATGAACTGGGTTCCACACACTAAACAGTTTTCGCTAAGAAAGATGGAACTCCTATATTAACATAAAAAATAATTTGTCATATCGAGGACCAACGAAGCCAAAACTAAGAAGAAAAGATTTGGCATAATCCAAAACCGGAAAGATGGTTCCATATAATGGAAGATATTTTGAGCATATAATAAAAGAAACAGAAGCATGAGCAAGAATATTTCTTAAACACATGAAGGCATCAACTATGCCCAAGAGTAAAACCATGCACACCTTGTGGTTAGAAATAAACATGAATATGAAAGTACCTTACAGATGTTTGACAGGAAACTCCTTTAGTCTTTCGCTCACTAAGTAAGAGATGTGCTTCCAAATGTCAAACTTGCCTAACCTATAAAATATACAGTCGAAGCACGAGCGTTAACAGCATTATCCAAAGGTTCTGTTCTCTTTCTCTGTCATAGAATTGAAAGGTTCAGCTCTGTCAAAACCTTCTGGAATTAGACGTCTTGCTTCCATCTCATGGCATAACTTCATTGCCAAATTTTCTTTTCCACACTGGCAAAGCCCATCATAAATTTCTAGTAAGGTATTTGAATCAGAAGCCATAGACCTCGCAAACATATCCATCAGGACATTGAATGCTCCTTCAAAATCCTCATTCTTGACAAAGGCAGATGTCAACATCTTGAAAGTTTGCTCATTTGGATGACAACCACTCCTTACCATGCTTTTGTACAGCTGAAAAGCACGGTCAGAGTTCTTCCTTGCACACTGTCCACTAATGAGAGCAGAATAGGTCGAAGCATTGGGGACTAAATTCTCTTTATCAAGTTCTTTAACAAGAAATGCAGCTTTCTTAGTCTTACCCTCTTTGCATAGCCCCAAAATCAAAGCATTATAAGTCAATATGTCAGCCTTAACTCCATTTCTCATCATTTCTTCATAAACCTTACCAGCCATATTGCTATTACCCACTTGACCATATCCATTTATCAAAGTATTGTAAGTCACAGTATTAGGAGTGACATTCATAACTTTCATCTCACTAAAAAATCTATTTGCTTCATGCAGTTTCCCTTCCTTGCAAAACCCATGAATCAAAGAGTTAAAAGTAACCACATTCGGTTCCAAACCATTCTTCCCCATCAAGTTCTTAAGCTTGGTAGCTATGCTCAAAAGACCCTTATTGCAATGCCCTGCAATCAGAGTATTGTAAGACACAACATTAGGAGTAATTCCCACACTCTCCATCTCCCTAAGCACTTCAACGGCCTTTTCAAGTTTCCCAGACTTGCAAAGGGCAGACAAAACCAGGTTGAAAGTGTATGAATTCGGCGATATCCTACACCGACGCATTTCTCTATAAAACGTCAAAGCAATATCCACCCTATGAAAATCAAGCAAGGAACTCAAATATGCATTGCAAGACTCAACAGTAGGCAAGAAACCATAATCTTTCATTCGAGAAAAAACATCAGTAGCATTCCTAAACTTGTTCATATGAGCATAAGTCTTAAACAACGAGTCAAAAACCCGCGGCGAAGAATCGCACATTCGATACGAAAAAAGAAGGGTATCAAACAACTTACCAGGCAAATCAATGGAACGGGAAGCAAGAAGGGTTCTGAGAATGGATTGTGCTGACTTGAACTTGCTCTTTTTGGTAAGAATGTGGAGAATAATGGAATGGGTTTCGAGAGTAAGGGATATGGGGTTTAGAGTTTTGAGAGAATTGAAGAACTCAAGGGAAAGAACATGATCTTTCTGGATCTTTAGAAGAATATGGTTAACTCTAAAGGGAGTAAAATGGGTGGATAATTTGTTGAGCTTATCCCAATCAGAGTGAATAAGATGACTATGTACAACGTTAACAAAATCAAGGTCTTGTCCTTTGGGTTCAGGGATTGTTCTGTGTGGGATTGGATTGTTCCGATTGAAAGTTGAAAATCGACGGAGATGTAAACAAGTTGTCATGCTTTCAAGGACTTTGGTTTGTCAAGGAAGGAAGAAGGGATAGAGGGCAGTCTCAGCCAGTCGGTCTCGGTGAAGGAGGGAAAAAGATAGTGAGTGAGCGAGATAGGAGAAGGAAAATCGATTTGTTTTTTAAAAAAAAAACACTGATTTTTGAAAAATTATTTTTTTTTAATGTGATTCCTTTATTTAAATTATGGTTAAAATTATACTTTAAATTGCTTCTTTATCAAAAACATGTAATCAGTGTTTGATTAAAATTATAATTAAATATGAAATAATCAAAGAGAACATTAATTTTTTCAATGCATGACATTGAATAATTAATACATATTTATGATTAACTATTTGTAAAGTTAAAAATCCTATAGTTCTCCCATCAAACTTGAAGAAATTCCATCTCGAACATAAGCTATATACGAAGTTTTATTACCTCCATATATTTATGATCATGGAAGAACATCACGTAAAAAAATCCTAAGACATAAATCAGGATGACATTCAAATTCATTAAAAGCAACATCTTGTACAGACTTCCTTCTTATGTAGTTATGAAGAGCCATTGATGCAGCAACAATCTGCACCTGTGTCTTACACGGAAATACTAGCATGTTCTGCAAAATTCTCCATCATTTTTTCCACACCCTAAAAGTTCGCTCAATTACAAATCAAACTGAGGAATGAACCCGATTGAACAACTCCTCCCGACTTCTTGGCTGACCTCGACAATGAAATTCTGGAATATGATATCTTTCACCTTTATATGGACCCAAAAATCCATATTCACTTAGATAACTGGAGTCACCAACGTAATACTTTTCTACATTCACCCAAGACATTTAAAACAAAAAATATTTTGTACAATGCGACCAAAAATTAAATAAATGAAAATTCTAAAAGAAGCCTTGTTGTTCTATCTAAAATACCTTTTGGTGGTTTTGAAAATTTGATATTTAGATTATAGATAGCCTCATGAAAAATTCTTGAGTCATGTGCGCTACCTTCCTATCCAACCCAAATAAAAGTAAATTGCATGTTAAAACTACATGTTCCCATAATGTTCTGCGTTGGTACTCCTTTCCTTCTAAAAAATAGTATTTGATTTTCATGAGACACAAGCACACACATGTTCCATCGATTTCTCCTGCACAATTCTAAAAACAATATTTGAAAAACATTAATTGTAAATGAATTACCAAATGGATTATATAATGAAAGTGGAAAGATAAATATATTCACTTTTTAATAATCTTATATGTTACCTTAAACTGTGGCATATATCTCGGATTCATAGCGATTTCTCGTGGTGTTGTCAAAAAATATGGATCAACTGGTTTTATTATGTCAACTGGTAGCAAACACACAGCTTTAAAACCTCGTTGAAATACATATTCACTGTTTCACTGGAATGTTAGAATCTCTCATGGACCTCCCTATTAGAAGCACCCAACGCTAAAATACAAAGAAACATGCCAACTTTCTCTATAACATTGATCCTCCTTGATGGATTCAGTCCATACTGTGTTTCTAAATCAAAACAAAGACTCTAGATGTCGTTGCATCCATCCTAAACATATTTACACAACGTATACAATGCCTATTTAAAATTTCATTCAACCACTGCATTTCTATGTTGTACAAAATCATACAAGGTTGCTTATAGATGTAGTTATTGTAATACAATGTAAGTCCGTCTGCTATGCACAATATTAGTTTACGATGATCAAATTCTCTATGCCAAAATGAATCGTCAGCATCATCGTTGTCATCATCTATGTTATTATCGTCATTGTCACCATCATTATCTGAATTTCTATCATCAATAACACCATAACTATAACTGATATGACTACTATTATTCCTACTAGCGTAGCCATGTGAAACATATTGAACGACATTGTTCATGACATTTTCATACTCTCTTTCAAAAAGGCTATTAAACCAATTTACATCCATATCTACAATTTTAATTAAATAATTATTAGCAAAGAACAACATATTAATTGTTTTATTAATGTAGATGTGTTGCAAGCTTATGTGCAAACCTCAACAAATCACATTACTTTTATAGAAAATATAATTTTTATTATCCTATTAATCCATTTATTTTTTAAAAAAAAATTAAACACTTCATACATTATTCCATTCAATTTCATTAATTTATCATACTCTTTTGTTTTAAATAAAAGCCATCTCATCCTAAAATATATTAAACAATTAATATATATCTGACAAGAAATTTGTAATTGATTATATTAATACATATATTATTTATGTTGAAAGTAACAACAATATCATTAACAAATTAGGTCTAACATAAAACATGAATATACAATGAAAGAAAGATAACTTACTACTTTATGAGATGCAAGTTGATATACTTTAATAAAAATGCATTAAGAGAGTCATAACATATTAGTGATTCCATAAATGTTTTTAAAAGTGATGTATTCAACTTTATTAAAATGGTGAATTATATAAGGTGGAAAAGAGTGACCCGTGAACTACACGATACAAGCACACTCTACCAAACATTCAAACCTAATTTTTTCTTCTAAAAGTCTTATGGTCAACATGCTATAATGAATAACAACATAAAGGCATACTTAGGAGTTGTTGAAAAAATGAAGAAAATGTTGGTTATAGAGTACACAACTACAAGTCTTTATCAGCAACATAACAAACACACAAAACACATGAAAAAAACATGGTATGTCATTCCGAAGACAACAATAAAAAACTGGCAACAAGAAGCACAAATAAAGCTCCATGTCATCAACACCTTAACCATCTAAAGAAAGCAACAACATAAAAGACATCAGCATAAACAGTCCAATATCTGCAATTAAAGTTATGTGTCAATCTGTTTCTCACAGACATTCAATAAAGACACAAAGCAACCATATTGCAAAAACAAAGGTTCACGCACTGGACATTAGTTTCATAGATTTTTCTCAAAATGAACAGAATGTTAGATCTGGATATACAATACATCTAAAATTAATACAAAGTTATCTATAATTGAAGTGCCCTTTAAAGATTGAGACATACCTCATGGTTTGAGGTTTGATCTCCTCTGAAACATTAGTTTTAACCATTAAAGTTTTCTTTCTATAGTTCTTAACGTTGCCCACATTTCTCTCCTACTTCTAACCATGAATATTTAGTAGCAAAACAATAAAATTCACTCCAAAAACCAACTTTATCTATGGAGTGAAACACCGCTATCACTTCTTCAATGTTGCACCATTTCCTATCCATAAAACCAGATGTGCAGTCACTTCTTGTAGAGAAACTGTCAATCAATTTATCTAAGCACAAAAAAAGTTGTGCTCCCATCCCAGAACCTCTTTTAGTTTTAACACTCTTACCATAACAATTTTGAGTGGCTTTTCTCTTTCCACTACTACTAGGGTTATTAGTACTAACACTAACATTGACACCAACAACATGTTGCTGACATGTCAACAAAGTTTGGTATACTATCTTTCTTCGAATCTTCATTACCCTCTTCTAGGTTAACATCTTCATTAGATGTATTTTTAGTCTCATCACCCACCTCAAAATCACTCGAAATCATTCCTTGATAAGGTGCCCAAACAAACTTATCGGAAGCCACAATATTTGTAAATATGATATCATATTTATCATAAAAATCTGGCTTGATACCGAAATGCTTGAATTTCTTAGCTCCATGTATTTCCTATAATTAAAAGAAAACATTACTTAAAATGAATATGAAGGACTATAAAGGAAAAATTAGAGAATTGTAATAAAATTTGGACATTGACTCAATAACATCATACTTGAATTTTAGATTTTCACCACTCTTCAATGGCAGAAATAGTTCTCAACTCTAAACTCTAAACTCCAACCCACTCCTATTTCGGAAATCAATTTTTTCCATTTTCTCCAATCCTTTTTCATCTCGTCCCTACTATTTTTCAATTGTGCTTTAGTGAATACATGACCAAATTACTTTTTAAAGGTAGTAGTGACAAATTTCCAACCAGCCTTGTCAAAATGAGTGTTAGGTCTCATTCCCTTCCCAATTGCCTTTATACAAATGTAACAAAATACGTGTAGCATCTCTCTAGTCCAACATGCCTTATCTTGAGATTGAGACTCTTTCATGTTCTAAGCTTAAATAAATTTTTTAATATAGGATTCCACAGTAATTTTTATAATGTTATATATTAATAACAACATTATAGGGTTAACAAATTATAGTTAATGTTGTCTATGAAATTCTACGTAATTTTCAATGCTTTATATTTTGAGCATTAACAAAAGGAAACTTGTTATTAAGTTTTGTGTTTTATGAGTAGTACTATAATATGTAATATACATTATCATTAGCAAAGTATATTGATGAAAAGAAGGTGATGGCAGGGAAAGGTTGAAGACAGTATTGCATGGCTATGTTTAATGAATTTGCAATTAAATAGTAGTTATAATACATCATTCTTATACTTCATACAGACATCAATTAATTATCTTAATGGGTCAAATGATTGTTTACCGTGTTATGTCTGCAACTTCATCATCTATTTTTAAGTTAAAAAAATCTCTACATCATAGAAAGACTACATTAACATATTTAAACTATGTATCATAAATACAAAGACACAAATGCATCATAATTAGAACATCAATTAAAAACTGTAATGTTTAAACTATGTATCCAGTTTGGTTTCTATGTTATAGTATCTAGAACCTAGCTAAAGTACTCGTTTTCTGTCCAATTTAGTTTGGTTCCTATGTTTTAGTATCTAGAGCCTAACTAATGTAATTTTTATGAGTAAATTTTTTTGGTTTTTGGCCTGTCCTCTTTTTCATTATTTACCAAATCCCAACTTTCTACATCATTTCATCCATTCATTTATTTTTTTGAACTCAAAATAATCGCAGCCACACTTTAAACCTTTGTTTATTAACTCCATGAAAAATCAAAAGCAGCAAAGTTAGGAATCTCTTAAATAATGCAACTGAGAAAGAAAAAGATTAGAACCACAAATGCTTATCAAAATTGTGAAGAGTAGATCAACGGTTCCTGCAACAATAAATAGGGATACGGTTTTGACAATGAACAAGATTTGGTTAGATTTGACATTTTTAAAAACATGCACAGATGAGAGATTGAAGGCATATTGAAACCAAAATTTACCTAGATTTTTCTGCAAAAAATACACTTGCTTGTATACAAAAAGGGGCTTATAGGACTTAAAGAAAACAGATCTGGTGGTGGTTTTTGTAGATCTTGGTCGTGGATGTTGGTTTGTGTAGATCTAGAGTTGGTTTGTGGGTTTTGCAATCGTTTGTGGCTATAAAAAAAAGAGAAGAACAACGTCTATAAACAGAGGTTCTTCTTCAAGAAGGGAAGAGGTCGATGAAGAGATTGAAAGATATGGATACTGAGAATAAATGTTTCACTGGTTATTGGGAGAACATGGAGGAGAAGATAGGATTGGATATTTTGGTAAACAAATAATTAAACGATCTTATGGCTAATCACTTTTATGCACAGGAATGGCAAAAGCAAATAAAATATGCTTTTGATAACCTCCGATTGTAACACAGTTTTGATGTGGATCCTACTTTTTAAAACCTGCGATTTAACAAAGCCAAACACTCATTCACTATGGTTAAACCACAACCATACTTTCTACAACAAAAACAAAAACAATCTAAGATAAAATGAAAATAATGTGCAATATAAAAAAATAATTACACATAATTTAATGAGGATTTTATATAAAAAATTGTTTTTATAGATTACTTAAACAAAATAATAGAATAATAATTTATTGTCGTGCTCCATGATCGAAGCTTCTCGGTTAATGAACCTCTTCATGGTCAAATTGAACATAGATTACAAAGATGAATTAAACTAGTTCGAAAGCCTTAATTCTGCCTATGATTTAGACTTCTAAATTAATTCAAAAAATCAAATTATAGTAATTTTACTCATTCAAAAAATAATAAAAAAGGGTTCCATCATTCTCAAAGCCCAAATAAAGAAGATCCAAAGGCAAATTATTGGTGAGCAGTTTATATCATCACCAGAGGCTGCCAAGGAGGTTTTGAAGACAAATGAGTTCAAGTTTGCTCAAAGATCTGGATTTTTTCTGCTGAAATTATGACATGTGGTTATTCTAACATAGTGTTTGCCCCATCTAAAAATTACTGGAGGCAACTGAAAAAAATTTATATCTTAAAGCTGCTCAGCACAAAGACGGTCTAATCGTTTAGGTCAATGAGAGAAGAAGCAGCATGGGAGCTCATGGAGTTCATTTTTTCAAATGAAAGAGTTACTATAAATCTAAGTATCAAGTTATTGTCCATGATAAACAATGTAGTTTCGTGTGCAACATGTGGTTTCAAATGCAATGATCAAGATGAATTCATGTTTGTCATTGCTTGCAGAAATCAAAAAGAAATTCTTTACCTTGCATGATTTGTCCTCATCACTTGGCTTTCTTCGTCACATCACTAGAGAGCTTACACAAGAAGCAAAACGAACACAAGATAAAATGGAAACCCAATAGCAAAAAATCTCATCACGATGATCTTCTAGATGCGCTTCTAAAGCTTCAAGAGTCCAATCAGCTTGACACGCATCTCAAAACCAACCAAATCAAAGTTGTGTCCATGGCACGTTCTCTTGGGACAAATCAACAAAACACTAACACACACACACACACACACACAATGCTTATTTGCTTACATTTGGTAAATTAAGGTGACCCGTTCTCTTTTCAATGCATTAATTTTAGGACATCTTTTCTGGCGGGGCTGGGACAACAACAACAACTATAGAGTGGGCAAGGTTGGAGTTGATGAAGAGCCCAAGAGTTATGGAGAAGGAACAAGCTGAGTTGCGGCAAGCTTTTAAGGGAAAGAGCAAAGTAGAGGAGGTAGATATTGAAAATCTTGATTACTTGAAAGCAATTATCAAGTAAACCCTGTGTCTACACCCTGCGAGTCCATTACCTCCGACAGAAGCAAGAGAAAGATGTGAGATTAATGGATATGAAACACTGGTCAAGGCAAAGGTTGTTATTAACACTCAGACACCATGAGTGTTTGCAGAGGTGTCGTTGTAGTGATTCTAGTAGTTATCTCGTGAGGATCAATCTTGTGTTAGTGAGAGTGAAGCAATTCCTTGAGATAATTTTAATAATAGTTGTAGACTGTAGAAGCAATCAATTGTTGGTCCGTTAATTTTTATTTTTATTTTTTGATTTGTGTGTTTTTGTACAACAACAAACTCCAATTTTGAGGCTGATGAGGTCATTTACAGGGTAAATGAGATGACATGTCTGCGCGCTGCCACGGGTTTATAAAACAAATGTACTTAATAGTGTTATAATTGTGAACCAGCGCTAGATAAGTAATAGAAACTAAATGTATGATTGAGCCAATATTTCATAACATGAAAAAAAGTTGTGTTAGTGATAAAAAAAACTTAGAGACTGAACAAAATGATTTGTAGCAATCCACAGTGTTTTGTGAGAAAAGACACAGTGATTTTCCCACATGATTTAGCTTTTCTGTTAATAAAAAAAAATACAAGGTTAATTCTCTACCAACTTAATATTAAAAAAAAATCAACAAAGATAATTTTGGAAGGAAAAAAACCCATGAGGAAAAACGTTGTGGCAATTGACAATGTTTTGTGAGGAAAACTATAGTGTTTTTTCCAATAAAATTGACAAAGATAATTTTAGAAAAAATCATTAAAAAAAAACCATTTAAAGAAATACTGTAGCAATTCACAGTGTTTTGTTAGGAAAACTACAACGCTTTCCCCATATGATTTATATTTATTTTAATTATAATTCTTAACCAACTCAATATTTAAAAAAATAAAATTGACAAAGATAATTTTGAAAAAAATCATAAAAAAATCATGTGGGAAAACACTGCAGTAATTCATAGTTTTTTAAAGAAAAACAATTACAAAGTTAAACTCTCAATTAGCTCAATATTAAAAAAATAAAATCGACATAACAATTTTAGAAAAAAATATTAAAAAAAACAGGGAAAAAAAATCATGTTGGGAAGACTATAGCAATTTATAGTGTTTTGTGATGAAAGCTATAGTGCTTCTCTACATGATTTAGCCTTATTTGTAATTACTTGTAATTCTAATTCTTAACCAGCTCAATATTAAAAAAAATAAAATTAACAAAGATAATTTAAAAAAAATCATAAGAAAAAAAACCATGTGGAAAGACTGTAACAATCCACAATGTTTTGTGAGGAAAGCTACAGCGCTTTCCCCATATAATTAAACTTTATTACAAAATTAAATTCTAACCAGTACAATATTAAAAAAATAAAATCGACAAAGATAATTTTAGAAAAAAATATTACAAATAAAAAAACACTAAAAAAATGGGAAAAAACCATGTAAGGAAAAACTTTAGCAATCCATAGTGTTTTGTGAGGAAAGCTACAACGTTTTCCTCACATGATTTAGCCTTACTTGTATTTACTTGTAATTGTAATTCTTAACTAGCTCAATATTTGAAAAATAAAATTGACAAAGATAATTTTAGGAAAAAACAAAAAAAAACCATGTGGGGAAAAACACTGTAGCAATCCACAGTAATTTACGAGGAAAGCTACAATGCTTTCCACACATATTGTAACTGTAATTTTTAATCAGTTCAATATTAAAAAATAAAATCGACAAAGAAAATTTTGGAAAAAAAACAAAAACAAAAAACACCATGTGGAGAAACACTATAGCAATTAATAATGTTTTAAAAAATTACAAAACTATATTCTCAATCAACTTAATATTAAAAAAAATAAAATCAATAAATATAATTTTAAAAAATAAAAAAAATAAAATAGAAAAAACATGTAGGAAAAAACCGTAGCAATCCTTAGTATTTTAAAGGAAAAAAATTGCAAAGCTAAATTTTTAATCAGCTCAATATTAAAAAGTAAAATTGACAAAGATAATTTTGGGAAAAAACAAAAAAAATAAAAAAAACGAGAAGAAAAAAAGGAAAAGTACTATTGGAAAAACAAAAAAAAAACAATAAAGTACTGTAGCAATCCACAGCAACATGTGAGGAAAGCTACAGTATTTTCCCCGCATGTTTTAGCTTTATGTATAATAAAATTGAAAAAACACCGTAGCAATCTACAATATTTTAAAGGGAAAAAAATACAAAGCTAAATTTTAACTAGCTCAATATTAAAAAAATAAAATTGATAAAGATAATTTTGGGAAAAAAAATGAAAAAAGATGAAAGCACTGTAGTAATCTACAGTAACATATAAAGAAAGCTACAGTACTTTCCCCACATGGTTTAACTTTATGTATAATGGTTTTTTTCCTGAAACTATTGTTTTTAACTATATGGGATAAATGTTAACAAAGTCAAGTTCAATTAAAAAGAAGAAAATCCCACCAAACTTGTAAATCGGAACAACTTGGGTTACCCTAGCAAATAGATAAACCATTTTAGCCCTGTAAAAAAGGCAAAATGCAAAGAAATAAATTACAAAACTTAATTTTCAATTATATCAATATTAAAAAATAAATAAACAAAAACAAATTTTAAAAAAATGAAAAAAAAAAGTGAAAAAAAAAGAAAAACTGCAAAAAAAAAAGTGAAAATAGAACGAAAATAGTGACAAAAAAAAAAGGAATGCACTGTTGTTTATTAAGGAATGC
>Ga0307517_10005742_pt1 | contig 18574 bp, 3 predicted proteins | sample 23_EM_MG_FD_194515 | JGI IMG/M metagenome (GOLD analysis project Ga0307517, IMG submission 194515) | Populus trichocarpa ectomycorrhiza microbial communities from riparian zone in the Pacific Northwest, United States - 23_EM | ecosystem: Host-associated > Plants > Roots > Unclassified | place... | reverse complement strand
ATAAGGAAAAAGAAGAGAGAAGAAAAAACATTTAAGATATACTGAATTTTTTATTACAATATCATTGATATTATTATGAAGATTTCGATAAGATCAATCAAATAATATCAAAAAATATTATCAACGATGACTTGAGCATATCAAGCTTGCTTTTCAAAAATAACAGGTGGTTCACTTGCTTTTAGTGATAAGTGTGGCTTGCTCGGGTAATTGTTGGTGACCTTTCTTGGTGTTCTTAAATTCATTTTATCAAGACGTTTCTGATTATATCAATGATGTCGTAATCAGAGTTTCGATACACCAAAACTTTGATTACAACACTACATGTACTGTCAGATAAATGTTGATGAGACAAATCTAACGATATCAAAAAAGATCACCAACTGTAATTCGAGCGGCCACATTTGTCACCTAAAGATAGCTAGTGGCTCATTTGCTTTTGTCGACAAGTGTAACTCATTTAAGTCATTGTTGATAAATTTTTTTAGTATTGTTAGATTTGTATTGTTAAAGTATTTTTGAAGATACTAATGATAATGGTATCGTAATCAAAATTTCAAAGTACTTCTAATTTCTTTTTTTCTCTTTATTCCCTCCTCTCTAGTCATGTCCAAATACAAATATGCAAAAATATTATTTCACTATTTTTTTTAATTGCAATATATACATATTATGAACTATGATATTTCACTATTTTTTAAAAATTATATTATTTCACCCGTATTTTTTTAAAAAATACAAATATGCAAAAATAACTATCCTTTTGCCAATCGAATCAGACACATGATTGATAGGTCAGTTGCATGGATAGGAGGACCAGAATACGGGGCAGTGCCGAATTTATCCCACCGTTTTAGCATACAATTTTACTCTTGTCTTTTGCCTTGCCTTGTGTGGACATTCAGAAACTGCATGCCCAGAGTGAAAAAAAGTCTCCCTCTGCCAAATTAAAGCCCAGCAGGAAGAGTGTTGAATGGTAATTTGTGGTCTCAAAAGATCAGGCTGAGCTAAATGAAGATCATTCCATGAGGTCAGCTCTCTTCAGCTTCGAGCCCCCAACTCAGCACCAAAATTCAAATTATGGGTCACTAGCAGTTAGTACAAACCTGCCGCTGGCCGAAGTAAAAAAATATAAGTTTCTGACACTGAGTTAAGCTTTGCCCTAAACTACCTGCAAATATATTCATTTGATTAGATGTCTTCTGAAGAAGAAGCATGCATGCATGCGCGCACCTATAGAAATGCTCGTCTGTGCTTTGGATGATCAAAGAATGACATCATTCATCGTCTAAAAAGAACATTCACCTCACAAAGACACCAACATTCATGCTTTGGTCTGCCAAAATATGTTAATTATTTTCTTAATTATATTTACCTTAAGTTTTGATCTTAAATCATGATTTGCTAATATGATAGTTGTATTTGATGTAAAATAAAATTTCTAATAATAAGTCTTTATTGTAATTGGTTTATTATTAAAGCCTATTAAGAAATAACCAGTTTACTATTTTATCCTTAAAACTTAAAATATCTCATTCTTATAATAAAATGTTTATCTTTACACATATTACTTATATTTAAAACTAATATATTAGAATGGTCCAATATTTAATATAACTTTACAAACTATAACTATCAAATAAATTAATATATCCACTAACAAATTAATTAAATAACATGTGTGTTATATTAATCATTGTGTGGTACTAGATTAAAATCACAGAAAAATTATATTAAATGTCCAAATGTATATCCTAGCAAACACATACATCTTAATTACCTAAAACACTTGTGTCTTATTGATAAATAAATAAATAAAAGATACGTTAGTCAACTTAATATATTAAGAAAAAATAGGGGTATTTATGTAAAAGACATTGAATATCTTGGTATTTTAAATTTCTCTCAATTTAGAAGAGAACCACATTCCTATTAAAAAGATATATATTTTTTTTGTTCTTGAATTATCATATGTATAGAGCTTTAGAAAGAAAAGAACGTGAAAGAATAAAATAGGAAAAGGACCTTCCCTTGGCTTTGAGACTTTATCTGATGGGTAGAGATCTTATTGAGTTTTATCATAAAACGATAAGGTATGAAATGCGATTCACTGAGAAGTATTTGTCAGCGAAAATGCCCTGTAGTTAATTTATAATATTAATTTTATTTATATAAAATTTATTTATTATTAATAAAAATATATTTTATTTTTAATATTCATTTATATTTAATTAATAAATCCAGAATAAAGGTAAAGCTCATAGGATAAAAATGCTTTGTAAGAAAAATAAAAAATTCTTATAATTATAAAATTCTTATTACATCAAAACATTATTCATAATTGTTCTTGATCAATGTTGTATTAAAACTGAATATTAATTAGAGTTGTTGAGACCGATAAATATTATGTTACTTTCTTTATGAAATGAAGCAGTTGCTTTCATAAATTGAGATATGAGAGATACCTGAAACTAATATGTAGATGCTTGTCAGATGATATGTGCATTGAATTGATCCGTAAGAGAATTTCATATGGAGAGATCATCTACGTTTATGAAAAGGTCACATGGCAGTCTTGTAAGTGATACTTGGATTTGAGATCACTAAGTTATTTTATATAGGATGTGTTATGTTTTGATCATGACTACATGTTATCCTAATCAAGGATAAAAAAACAGGCAGATATTAGGTATAATATAAACTATATGAAGGTAATTGAGTAATTAAGAGAAGGTTCATTCTCTTAGATGAATTAGAAAAAATATTTCATCTGTTTTCAAATAGTATTGATTGTTAAATCTTTAACCAATATTAAATGAAATTTGAAAAGAGTTTCAAATCTTATTTAAAAAATCAATAACTATAGAGTTAACAACTAAAATGATTTAACAAAGCAGACATACTTTATGTTATAATGTCTAAATAGAAATATTCTTAATGAAGGAATAGTAATTACATTGAAAAACTGGTCACCGAAAAATCAAGTCAAACCACTTATGACTTTCTCAATATTTTAAGGATCATGACAAGTTATTAGGTATTGTACTTGATCTTTAAATATAAATTAATCAATTGTTGAATTGATAATAGATTAAATTGCTTAATTTATTTAATCTTATTTTATTTAGTATTATAATTTATATTTGAGCCAACTTATTAGAGAATTTAATGGCCACACACAAAAGAGCCATTAATTAGAAATTAAAATGGGATGATTAATCAAGTGTGACTTGATTGTAATAATTTTTAAAAATTAAGAATTAGAAGATAATTAATACAAGAAATTTCAATTCTAAACTTAAAAAAATCAAGTAAGGACTTGATTGAATAAATTTTTAAAATTATTCTAAAATAATATGTGATGTTATTTAAAAGGAAAATTGATATTTTGTCATTTATATAATTTTTAGGTTTCTTTATAAAGAATGTTAAGACTCTTATTTTCTATACAATACAATAGAGTACATAAACACTTAAATACAAAAGAAAAGAGCTAACAATCAAATATATAGCAATCCCCCTCTTCTAAAAGGGTTTAGAAAAAAATTTTACTGGTGGTTCATGTGAATTACAGTTAGAGATTGTATACTTGGATGACTTATGGTTTACGACAACTCATCCTTGAAGTAAATATTAAAAGCCAACAAGAACATCTAATTTTAGATAATCTTAAAAAAAAAACCTAAAAAACTCTGGATCTTTTAACAAGATTTTTAGAAATCATAAAAAAATTTAAATTTATAGTTTATGCGGAGAATATAAATTTTAAGAAAACCAAAAGTATCCTTTCACCTCAGTTCTCCCAAAAATTTTTGTCAACAAGATATTCTATTATCCCTCCGAATATGGACGCATGTCAGCATTGGGCCGTCTACTGCTAGAAAAATAGCTCACCGCAAGATATAGAGTGAGCCGAAAAGTTATACTCCAACCCGAGTGAAAGCAATTGAAGCTATACTCGGTCCGGATCATTATTTCCCCATAACGAATAGGCTAGCTTCCCAGCCCAAAGGGAAATGCCCAGAACATTTTCAAAAGAGATGCATAACTGGTGACAATTCCAGATATTCAAGAATGTTTGTTCTTGTACAGATTAGTCTCCTTCATATTATTATTATTATGTTCAAGAAACAAACGCATAAGACACAAAATTAGTGGGAATCAATACAAGTGCTTGTTTGCACAAAAGCATTCACTTGTATTCTTCTGGAGAAACATAGCAAGATAGAACCATTACGAACAGCTGAAAGAGTTAATGGGAATTACATGTGTATCCGCTATTGATCTAGATCAAAGTTTTGTGACTTCATGGAGATATTTTACAACACTCTCTTCCTATGAACCTAAACACAAAATAAAGAAAAAAAAGGAACCATTTTGATATCACTATGTATCAGTGCTTCGAAGCCATACAACCTTCCTTTGCCAGTACTGAGCCAAAAAATTGTAGATTTGAAGCAGCTTGTATGGTTTTTCATTCTATATGACATTCGGTGGCACTGAAGGTGGATAGGATCTTCGATTGGTGTTTTCTCACTTTCCAAAGTTCACCAAACGAAAATTTGCAGAACCCTGAGTTCCACAAGAATGGGAGTTCAAATCAAATTGGGTGGATTCATGTTAAGAAATAAACTAATCAGAATCCAAAAACCAGCAGAGGAGCAAGTTTAAAATGGACTGTATCATGATAGTAAGCTAGGCCCGTTCTCAGCAGCTGTCCGAGCATTGCCATGACTATAATGCCTTGTCATCTGGATATCATGCGACAATTGCGTCCTTGCTTTTGCATATGGGGCACCTCTTTCTGTAAACAAGAGAAAGCATACTGTAAGTTCGCAAAGAGGAGAAAATCAAGCAGATTTGTGCTTTCGAGCACTTCATCCACAACTATGTCTGAGAACACTATTTTTTCTCTTATACACAGGGAATAGAATCTAGGGTGTTGCTTATAATTAACTTTGAGTGCCACTTTATTTTTTGATGTATCTTTGCCATTAAAATCACTGATCAATAAAAGTTAGGAAACCAAATTATGCTATCATGTATGTATATCTGAGTTTATCATGAAAACCTTTACCTGCAATCTGCTGTGCACGGAGAATATTCTGTCGTCTTTTCCACCAACACATTGAACAGATAACCATTAGAAGGAATCCCACGGATGTACCAAATGCAATGCCAATTTTCTCACCAGCAGAAAGGTGAGGGCCACATGTACGCAACCCAGGTATGCCACAAAGACCTGCATTATCTGTAAAACTGCACAAACTACAGTAAGTATAATTTTAGACATGGTTATAAATGAAATTTAGTTATGGCTTTTTTTTTCACTGTGATAAAAATAAGCAAAGGATGCAAGTATAGTCTAAGTAAACATATTCAACATATCATAAACATGTTATGATACGTATTCCATTCAAAGCCAGCAATATTAAAGAGCAACACTTGTTGCAGCATACTTGAAGCTAGCTCCATGCAAAAGTCTTCCTCCTAGCGCTGCTGGGACTCTTCCAGACAGAGAGTTACCATTGAGATTCCTGTACCATAACAGCATAAATTGTAGTTCGAATATATACTTCCGTGGATTAATTAACTGCAAGAAAATTCTTACAGTCTTCGCAATGATGTCAACTGTCCAAGGCTTTCAGGAATTGATCCATTGAAGGAATTGTATGAAAGGTCACTGTACGCAACAGATATGATCAGACATTTTATTAGTACAGTTAAATCACATGATTAGGATTGGAAAATGCACTTCTATTTGCATCCAGCTTCTGGTGTTTCACCCAGAAGTTAACATTGAGTTGATTCACATTTCCACATGAGCAGAATCACCTTTTCTTTGTTCTTCTTTTTTGTCTAAAAACAAAGTTATTTAAAAAAAAAAGGGTTGCAAATTGACATTATGCTGACTGCACATTTCCTCGAGCACAGGATCACATTACTGACAAAATATGACTACTAACACCAGAAAGAGGAGGCAACATGAAACTATATTTGCTTCTTTTTCATTAAGGATTTCTTTCTTTCTAATTCTTTACCATTCTGCATACTTAGTGGGGAAAGATCAAGTTATCCATGATACCATGCATGCACAAACTAATATGAACCACCAATTGATTCACACAGTGATTGCTGAATTGCCTTTATGGCTGTGGTCCTTCTATGCCACAATTATATAATTTTTATTGTTAAAATTTGTGTTCCTTATTCCATTATACATTGACTACTTGGATATTCACTTGATTTTATTTGTTTGTGCTAGCAGTGGCTAATTTTTCCTACGTGAAAATCTTCAGCACAAGTTACATATTTATGTCCTATCAAATCCAGCTAAATGCGAGTTGCATCATGGACTTTGCTATGAATTTGAATTAAGCAAACATCAACTTCCTCATTTTGCATCTTATCAAATAATTCAAATGCAAAATCAGTGAAAAAGCAAAGTTCTATTTGTTGTTAAAGCAAGCAGGAGATGTGGCTGGTTGGAGGAACAAAGGATTTGAATGGACAAACTACTATAAGCAAATTGTTTCTAAGAAAATAAATGATAATGCAAGATAATCATATAGTAATCATATTTTATCAAGTCTCTGTCGCATACACTCACATTAGCTCCTTTGGTGGAAACTATTATCATCAGTGAACAGTTTTATTTGTGTAGAAATCTGAGTTAATAATGGGGTAAATGGATAAGCAGACTTACAGTACTACCAACCCAGGTATTGTTCCAATTGATGGTGGAACAGCTCCCCGGATGCTGTTATCACTCAAGTTTCTGTAAATGTAGAAAGTCGGAGCAAATTAAGAGATGAAAACAGAGAGTTAAATATTAGAAGGTCAGAGTTTTAGTTGCAAGAAGAGGACCATAAGTGCTAGAAACTTACATGTTCTGCAAATGACGTAGTCTGGATATGTCATTTGGAAAGAAACCCCTCAAACCTTGGTTGTCAAGGGAACTGACCATGAAGAAGTAATCCGTATTAAGTGATGGATAATATTGACATCTTAAGATAACAAGAATTAAATTAATAATTTTAATGTCAAATTAACTGGAGAAGTGACCTATGAATCAGCCAATTATAGGAAAAACTTGAAGGTATTATTAGTAGTAGATCTCCAAATTAACTTAATGAAACATATTTATTTCATGTAAAATTCTTAATATAAAGTCTGTCAACAGATATGTATATTACTTAGAGCTTTTATTTCTCACCCGAAAGTATGTGCGGAATGAGAAAAGCTTTTCAGGAAGCCTCTTAGTATGGATAACATAACTCCCTTTATATATATTAAACTAGAAGACCAGAAAGTGAACAGCACAATCATCATGTCTTTGAACAATGCCAAGATTGAGTACTTTCTAAATTTATTATCAGTACCAGAGATTTTTCTTCAGCAAAAAGAAAAACAAGGCGAAGCTAAACTATTTAACATTTTCTGCACATTTTGTATGGATAAACCATTAAGAAGGTGGTGACTTTGAATGCACGAACAAGGTTACAAACTTTGCAAACGTATTATGAGCACCACAGAAAGATTTCTTGTTTAACAATAAAATGCTGAACTAATTAAAAGTTTTATGACTTTGAGTGGAATAAAGCACTGAGAAGGTAATGAGTGGCGTGAATGAATAACAAGAAGGATTCAATAAAAGACAATATCTGGTTCAGATAAATCGTAGTGAAAAATGAATAAAAATGAATTTGAGGAAAAGGATCGAGACAGTACAGTCCATCGATAAACCATTTGCTGCTAGTCTTGTCAAAATGGCAATCTGCTCCATTCCATGGATGTTCTTGGGGAACACATGGATCACCATTCCACCCAAACCGAAGAGGAAGGCTCAATGCACTCTTCAATGACTGTAAAGCTCTAACTGATAAGAAGAACATTCAGATTAGTAACAGTTTACAAATTCCGAACTTTTTGCAGAATTGCTTTTCCTATCTATATAATAAATCTGAGCAAAAAGAACCATAAGACAAACTTCAAAACATGTGTTTTATGAAATGAAGATCAAAGGCAGATCTATAGCAACGCAACATGTGTTTAACAGTTTCTTCTAAATACCTGCAGAACTGCATCTAAGACTTCAAAACAGCAGAAGATCATGTCACATAAACCACCAACGTGACACAATTTGTAAGGTAATTAGGAGCCCATTTTAAATAATGGCCAAACAAGAGGTTACAACAAATTGATCCAAAACCCTCATGATGCAACCATGAGAAGATTTTGGTTGCTAATCAATTGCATCAAACTTCAACTTTTTTTGTTTTTTTGTTATATGAAAGATGGTCAGTGAGAAGTGCCAATTTAATAGGTAAAATCGTGATTAGCTTGGGATCAATGCCCATCAAAAGTTAACTTAGTGTTGAATAATACATTACTTGATATGGTATTTATATGCATTTTTTTAAGCAATGAAAGAATTCTAATTTCTGCAAACTTCAACAACTTAGGGGTATATGCATGTAGCAAGCCTCATTCTAGTGCGCCCTACATATTCCTTGAATAGAAATAAACAGGAATTTTATTAAGAATGAGATGGTATATGCACCTTCTTCCAATGAAGTTTTGGACTCAGCTGTAAGAATCTCAAACACCTCAATAGCATTGATTATGGCATGACTGCCTTCTTTAGGATGCAAACCGATCGTCAGAATTCTTCCACTAACAGTGACTGTGGTGTTAAGTACAAGGGCAGTATACCGATCCCCACTCATTTTGACAATGTCTACATCTTCAAAAGCAACAACACCATTAATCAAAATGTCAAATACCCTTTTCCCTGCTGCAGTGACTGAAGAATCAATCTCAGCAAAGTGTAACCAAATCGAGTAGTTTCTATTGGGATCCACATCCATTGTGTATGCTAAATCTGGTTGAGTATCAGTGCTAACCAGGGCTGTCTGATAAAGAGCTTCTGGATAATAGTTTGGTGCATTTGAAGCCTTCTTGATGCCACTTTCAGTAGATCTAGCTAAATCAGATCCCTGGCCAAAAGTTTTGATTGGACTCCAAAATCTATCCCCACCCCAGTGATCCCCACTATAATCAACATCAAATTTCGGTTTCCCATTACCACAGCTCAATCTGGCGGCTGTTCTAAGGATTATCCCTTGAACCCATGCTGGGCCAAAATAGTATGCTCTATCTTCCATTTGAAGAATCTCAATGGAAAGTATTGCTGGATCTCCATGACCTGTGCTGTGGAAACAGATAGAGGCAGTTCCATCTGTTAAAAACACTAGAGCTTCAGTAAATACTTGGTCATCATGGTTAGTCCAACCAGATTTCAAAGAATAAATTTGGGTGCCTTCAATGGAAATGTCAAATAATGGTTCATTATCAAAATTACGATGTCCATCTAGTCCAAAGAAGACCCTTACAGTATAATGCCCCTTTGGCACTCTATTAATATTGTAGCAATTGTTGGGACCTGATGATAGGGGGAAATAGCGAAGAGTTTTTAGTGGAGGACTGATGTAACTTGGGCGTGTTGCATTTGCTGGAATCCCTCCTGTATATGCAAAATCCTTATACCAAAGTGTATTGGTTGGTGCTGTATGAACATTCAAGCGAGCTCCGCAACTTATGCGCATAACCCAAGGTGCTGTAGGAAGATTGGAAATCTATTAAGTAACACTGAAAAAGAAGAATGAATTATATAATGTCAAAGCAAACATATTCATTGCTCTAGCCTCTAGCACTTCATTCAAGCATACAAGACTGAACTCACATTTGTTAAATGATTCAAGTTGTGCAAATATCTAACCAGATATTCCTTGTTACTTCAATGTCTAGTTGCAAAAGTGAATTAGCACCCAACATATTACACACATTTTCGCTGTGTAAGCTACTACTAAGCAAATGACAATCTATCAATAGTTTCTGCTCTAGAATCTAATGGCCCGGTCTACTGGACAATTTTACAGAAATGATCAACTATCCGAATAAAACAACAGAATGAATCAACAAATAAAGAAAGAAAGAATTCTCTCGCTTGCCATTTCAATTTTCCATATACATCACAGTATAATATGTTTCATGGAAAATTTTATGTGTTGGGGGAGAGTAACTAGTGTCATCCTATTAGTTACTAACTGACCCACTTAAAGAAGGAGATAGACATAAGAAAAAAGAGAGAATAAAATTCATAACCCACGAAAAATTATAAGAATATATACACCTAGAATTTCTTTGCTCTACTTGTATTCATCTCTTTCATTAAAGTGGGCAGGATGCCACTAGTTACCACATGAGCATCATAAAATTACTCTATGTTTCATGTTCTTGTCTCCCAGTAAAATATTGAATCAAGAATAACTAAACCAAATAGCTGTACAAGTCCCAATTTAGTCAAATATTCTTGCTTTCTCAACAAAGAAAAAACTCCAAACGTAAAACTTCCTTCTTCCTCTCTTTTCCTACACCTTCTCAACAATCAAACAGATCCAAATCACACCCACTCCATATCCATAACCATAGATTTCAATAACAAAAACACACACACACTGTTTTCCCATTCTGCTCCTCTATCCAAACGCTAAAAGAAAAAACTAAAAACCAACAAAACTGAAACAACTCCTCTTAATCAGAAGCAAGAAACTTAAAAACCAGAAAACAGTTTATAATCATCAACACCTTTCACAATAACACGAAATTCACTTCACAAATCAACAATCCAAATCCCTAACAACGAAGAATCAATCTTTACAGCAGGAACTGAAACAAAAAAAAAGCCAATTAAGTTCAGCAGAGAAAGCTTCTTACCTTGTCTGGCTATACAAGTAGAGAAAGCTAAGCAAAAAAGAAGAGTCCATAATAGGAATGGAAATCTCTGCATTATTTTAGCTTTCAAAATTTTCTTTCTTCTTTTTTAGCCAGTCGCTCTCTTTCTCTAGTGTTTCACCGCTTTCCACATTCTTGCACTGTCTTCTTCTTCTTTTTTCAGATAGGGAAAGAGGAAAGTAGCAGAGAGTGAGAGAGTGAGTGTGCTTGCAAGTGTTTGCAGGTATTATAAAAATCTATGTGGGCAAACTACAGGTATAGTCCTCAATTATGAAAAATGTTTCAATTTGGACCTACATGTTAATAACCTGTGTGGGCATACAGAAAGATTATGTTATAGTTCTCTCTAATACGATATTATAGGAGGATATTAGATTTAAATTAAATATAAAACTAAACCTGAAAAAGCAAGGTAAATACGAAGATGAGAATCTTATTGGCATGAGTCTCGTTCTTTATTATATCCATTTTGATTATTTATATTATTTTAAATATAATTACAGATAAATAAAGTAACGTTAATCAGCACTTACTAATCCTTTGATCACATGGATCGAACCATCTTGTTTTTAAAACATAAAAAAATGTCAACTACAAATTTTGTTTGGCAATCTCATTAAACCCGATAAATTGAATCAGCGATAATAATATGATTTTGATTTTAAAAAATAAAGATAATAAAAAAATCAATAAAAAGCAAGTCAAATTAATCCTATAAAATCTAAAATGAAACATATTATAAATACCCATTCAAATTAAACCAAATACTTAAAATTATTTTTGGTATGGCATCCTTTTTCTAAAAAAAATTGAGCCTACAATATATTTTATCGTCTTATATTTAGTGGTCTAATCTATCAAACTTGTAATTCGAGTAATGAAATTTAATGTGTTTGATTTTTTTTAATTTATTTTATACCTAATATAGGATAAAAAATAGAAAAACAATTTTTATTTTAAAAAATCTAAATGATGATACTAGAATAAACAAATTAAAGGAACAAAAAATTTACAAAATGATTTTTTTATAAAAACAATATTGGCATTCTAAAACGGCTTGACTCAACCCATGTCAACCCACTACATCCATCACCATGATCACCAGATTGTGACAATCATGTAAGAATCAAATTTGAATAAATTAATCTAACATGAAAAAAAAACACATCATGAAGATAAATTTAAAATAAATCAAGTGCTTAAAAAAATTCAATCTGACATATTTTTTAAAAAAAATATTAAATCGACCCGGATTTTGGGGTTAACTCATTAAACCTACAATCCAAGTTATGTACTCAACTAGTTTTAATGATTTTTTTATTAAATTTACTTTTGACCCAAATATAAAATAAAATAAAAAGCCAAAAAGGAGCCTGGTCACGTGGCTCGGCGTGGCAGGGCCTTCTAAAAAAAAGTTCAGATAAGTAGGCCTTCAAGTCCAGCTTGCGTGTCTAGCTTTGTTTTATATATATTTTTTATTTTTAAAGGGGAAAATAAATTTTTTTTTTGTTTTAAAAAAAAGCAGACAAAGCATCATCTGCTGTGTTGTAAAATTTGATGACTAGAGGGTGGCAAAAAAATCAAGGTCTTGGTTTTTTATTTTGTGAAAATTTTATTTTAGCCTAAAACACCTTAATAAATCTATTTATGGCATCAAATAACCTAAAAATGACTCAAAAATTAAAAAAATCAACCCAATCTTGAAAATATTTCACAGGCAGATCTATCTTGTCAAGGAAAAATAACACTTAGGTGAAACTCCCCTCGTCAAATAAAACTCGTTGATACCAAGATCGATCATTTTTATGGTCAGAACCAGCGTCAATGACGACTTTCTATCTCTACAGGAAAGGACTGAAAAATAAATAAAATAAAATTTTATATCAAAATTTTATTTCTGACAACTGAAAAGACTGGTTAATTATTGATTGAAAAGGATGGGGGACCAAACTGAACTTTTCAAAATAAATGTGAAGTTGCCACTTATGTTTTCTTTATTTTCACTTTGGTTTTATGTTTTTGAATTTCATCATTTTTTTTTTAAAAAAAGCAATTAGATATCACTTATGCTTAAAAGGGTGCAATTACAAGAGAAAAAAAGTTTAGGATCAAATTAAAATTTAGAAAAAGTTATTATTCTATTGCATAATGATTTGGGAGAAAGTGCATGGTGATTTGGTCTCATGACTTTTTTTTATAATTACAATGAATATTTACTTTTGTTCTCATTATCTCTATTACTTGTACTTGTCAACTAAAAAATGCTACCAATTGTTCCACATCATGCTTGTTTTGTTATATAACATCTTCTATATCAGCTTTCCATGACATGAAACTAAAACCTGTTATCTATATGTATGTATACTTTCAAACATTTTTATCATTGCTAATAAAGAAAATTTGGTGTGCTAAGTTGTTCAAACTGAAACTATTCTTATATTGTTGATATAAAGTGTTCTAAACTCTATTATATGAGAGTTTAACTCCCACTTAGAGTGAGAAAATCAAATGAAATTAATTAATGACTTTTGAAGTAAGGTGTTATTGAAATTATAGTCTCTAAGGGGCGTGGCGTGATGGCAAAGGGCTTGAGATCTGCACAGCAGGTCTCGAGTTCGAGTCAGGACGTGCATCTCTTGTAAGAGCCTGGGACAGCCGGGGTTTTACTCGCTCACCTGGACCTACAAAGTGCGCTTTTCGAGGGGTGGTGTTTCCTTGAATCCAAAAAAAAAAATTATAACATAATAGAGTATATAACTATCGTTTGATATTGTGGTTCAATCATGATTTTTAAAAATTTTAAAGTTTTAAATTAATATTTTATTATTATTTTAACGTGTTGATATAAAAAAAAAAAGAATTATTTTGATATATTTATGTAAAAAAATATTTTATTTTTAAATCAACTTTTACAAAACTATCGAACATGCTCATATTAAAGTCGCATATAGTTAGTGGGCATAAATGGAGTTTACTCCCTTTAATTTCTCTTTTATCTCCTTTAAGTGATTAGGTGATAAAGCAGTCGTGGAGTTCATGGCGTTAACGGGATTTTCAATCACACGGCACAGATAGTTTTGGTGTCAACATCACACCCGTTAATGCATATTGGATGCTTTAGTTTGGCGGGGCCCAATACGTGACTGATGGTGACGTAAGGTTACAAGAGCTGGTGCATGTAATTTATATGGGGAAAAAAATACTGGTAATGGCATTTTCGGGCAAGCTCAGTTACTATATATCCAGTTTGATTTTTACTACTTCCTAGTGAGAATTTCAATACGAGGGGCACGTGACTAGGGAATTAGGACGGGAAGGAATGAAAAGGTGTCCTTTGCATATTTAATCGGGCAAACTTCAAAATGGTCTCAAAACTACGTAGAGACTCTCAATTGATTTTTCAAGTAATTCTTAATCCAATAAGGTCCTTGGAAGTTCCAAAAAGTTCAATCAATTCGCTCCATCAGTGTCACTAAAAATAATTGGTTTCTAAATTTATGTGTCCACGCATGTGATTTTTCCTTAATGCTCGATTTTATGTTATTGAGTTAACTTTTTATTTGATTGTTCCATCAAACTTTAAATTTGCTAGGAGATTCTAAAAGCCATGTTATTGAGCATAATTTTTATTTGATAGTTGGGTCGGATTATAAATTTGCTAAGAGATTTCATAGACTTGGAGATACTAGATAAAGAGACTAAAATTGATGTGTAAAATTGTTGTACTTTCGGAGATAAAAAAGAAAATGAGTTTGGGGATCTTGATTGGACATCAACAAGATTGAAGAAAGAGAAATTTGAACTCGATAACGAGTTCTTTCTAACATAGAGAGACTGATGCAAGAGATTTTTTTCTAATGCATAATTTTATGTTATTGAGCATAATTTTTTATATAATCGTTGGATCCGACTAAAAATTTGTTAAGATATTCCAGAGACCTTATTTCCTATAATATTAAAATTTTGCATGAATCAGAGATGACAAGGTCTTTCAACAATACCTAACAGTTATTATTTAATATATTTTTATAGTTGGTTTATGATTTTTTTTTCTATTTGATTTAGAACTTTTATTATTTTTCTAGTTTTGCTAATATGACCATATTAAATAGGATTTTGTGTTATTTATTTGTTTTTGTTTTTTTTTAATATTGCTTCTTTATGTGTCAGATACCATTAGCCTCAAATTAATTGTAAAGTAAATCTCAAATCACTCTTTCAATCATGTTATGATTTTCAATTAAGTCTCCCAATTTTTTTTTCTTGTTTTCAACAATTAACTAATGACGGTCGATGGAAGGATCGTATTGAAAATGTTTTAAACTTCTTTTTTTAACAAGGAAAAAAATTAGCTGAGAACTTGATTAAAAAATCACACATAGTTTATGGGCTTCCCTTTTGAATTTTACGTCAATGCCACTAGAAGATGTCGGGGATAGGCTTCAATGAACGGTTGAGAATAGTCGCGAGCTCATTTAGGTTGACTTGTTGAGTCATTTTGACTTTGTTTCCTCTTCAAGGCATGACCATGAATTGGCGCGCAATCATCGGCAGGCAGCGTTGGAGTAATTTTTTTTAACTAGAGATTCAAACAGTAATTTTTCAAAACTCAATAAACAAGTAAAATTTCTATTAAAATATAGAATGCTTGGAGTAATTTTTTTATTTTTGATTTGTGCTTCCACAAGAGATCTTGATTTGAGAAGAGAAAGAGATACGAAAATGAATGGTTCGTGGATTGGTGGTTAGGGCTATTCAAGCTTTTTCCTTAGCTATTGGTAAGGGGTTGGTTTGTAATAAAATGCAGAGTAAATATCCACTCTTCATTGTTAAGTGGCTTGGCATTGAAGAACGAAGAGTTAATGATGTAAGTGAAATTTAATGCCATATGGTAATAATATATGGATTGGTTGAGCCAATTAGTTGGCATTCATTACAACTTCAAAGGATTACTGTCTGGAATGGGACAGGACATATTAAGAAAATGGGAGGCTTCTTGTTGGAATCCAGAGTCTGAATATTTAGTGGCCAATAAATTACAAAATAAATGCCTTCAAATTGTGCATTTTGTTTTATTTATGTGGCAATGGAATCTTAAACTGACGCACCAAATACATAATTACTATTCAAATAGAACAACTTCTGGGATTTGTGCAGGTAGAGATATATTTGCCTTTCTTAATACTTACCCTCAGACAGCATATTCCAGTGAAGCGTGCATTTCTATGCAAACATGCAGAAAACTTGTTTGCTACTAGCCATGAGGATCTTGTACCATCCCCCAGGGAAAAAAAAAGAGTTAATAGTGGGGATTGTACTTTTTTTAAAAATAAAAACCTATTAACTTTTTAATTGTTAATTTTTTTTAAAAAAAATATTTTTTTAATTGATATTTTTTTCAGTTTTATTCTTTGACATTAAATTGACTGGGAAGTGAACTTTTGAATTGAACTCGAATCTAGAATCTCACAAATTACGAGTTTACGAAATTAGCATAGGTTTACAAGATTCGTCTAGATTTGCTTGATGTCCCTCTCTTTTATTTAAGTTATTTTTTTTAGTTTCATCCTTGAGCACTCATTTAATTTGAAATTAAGCTCCATTGTTTTATTATTTTTTTTAATTTGTTTTCTATAAGGTTTTTTTGCTAATTTTAAAAATGACCTAAGTTATCTCAAATATTTTTATTTATTTTTTCGAGTTTTCTTTCTACGAGATAACCCCAACCTCACGACCAAGGTTACGGGGTTTGAAAAGCTAGCCTAGATTGGAGTAGCTCTTTTTTAAGGTTATTTTTTACAATTACATCATTCAATATTAAGTTTGTTGAGGATTGAGCTTCATTATTTTATTCTCTTTCCTTTCTATGAGGCTAATCATCATATCATGTGTCAGGTCGCTAGTTTGGTGAGTTAAAACATGTTCACCTAGGTCTTTTTTTGTTGTTTTTTAAATGAAATTATTTTAAAATTTGTTATTAACATTAGATTTGTTTTATAATTGAGCTTCATATTTCAATCAATTTTCTTTTCAAGATGTTATCTCACTATCACGAACATGCCGCGGATTTGACAAGCTAAGCTGGGTTGACTAGGGTCAGTTTTTTCTCCTCTTTTTATTTTTTTTCCAGCTTCGCCCCTTCAACATTTGATCTGCTAGGAATTGAGCTTAATTTTTTTTTTTCATTTTGGTTTCCATGGAGTTATCCCATTCTTATTTAATTTTTGCTTTGTTATTATATAAAATCATGTAGCACTTTTAAAAATATTAGGAAGATATCTTTCTATAATATTAATAATTTATTTCTTAAAGTTAATTATTGTCATTTTTTTGTTTAATTTATCTACTATTGTTATTTTTTATAATTATATTATTAAATTAATCAAAATCTAGTAAAATTAATTATCTAAGTTTTGAGTTGTACTTGTTTGTATAGAAATCCAATCATCATCGTCTAAGTATTCTTTTAACATTAGAAAATATTTGGTCCGCAGCATGCCACCGGTCTAGTTACCGGCGATAAGAAAAGTTGTTCAAGTGGTGGAACTAGAGACCCGGCTCAATCAGACAACAAGAAAGCCGATTCGTAATTACATATGGGCTAACATTGATATAGTGCCCTAAAACTGAATTGGACATCTTTACCAAACTTGGGTCTGGGCTTTACCGTGTCGAATGGAGCAAGGCAGCCCACAAGACTAAACCCTTTTTTTTTTCTTGCTATTTTAGAAGTGTCTTGCAATGCTGCGACATCGGTAAAAAATATTTAAATTACTGATATAAGTTTTTTTTTTAGTAAATACACAGAAATTATGCTGAATTCCAGGAATTAATTTTCAGGGTTTTATTGAAACTTTATGAAAATCTTTATATAATTGAAACTTAAATTTTTTCATGGCGGTGTTGTGGGCCTTTTTATTTTCTTGGAGCCTAAGGCACCGGAGAGAGCTGTTTCACTATTGCCAAGGTCTGCCAACTTTAATGCATGCCTGTATGTTCAAAGTATAAACATTAAGGTAAAATGTATCAAGTATGTCTGAATTATTGTTCAAAGTATAATTAAATTATTCAGCGTCGACTGGTTATTGAATAATATTAAAATTAAAAATTCATCCTTTTATCAATCTACATTATATTAATTTCCATACATTTTAATTTGTCATATAACTGTCGCACTTTTTTTTTTCAATTTCACTATTCATGCAATCTCAACCTTTTATCATGGAAACATATGATCATCATACCATTCATTTAGTTTACTCTTCATTCTTGCCAGATTTGACTTTTGTCAACTCATTCCATCCATTTCTCATTAATTTTATTTCCATTTAAATAAAAAACTAACAAAAATTATTAATTAGAAAATGAAAATTCAAACCTTTTCCTTTCTCTTTCTCTCTCCACAAGACTCTCCTTTATCCTTGTCAATATAATCCATCAAAATTAGAAAAACTCAATAAAAACTAGCAAGCAACATACCGAGTGTTGGGTTCTCGAATATTATATATGCAGTAAAAATTATAAAACAAAATTATTCAGGAGTTTCTAGAATCCCGTTAGATAGATCTAAAGTTTTTTTTTTAGATTTATTACTTGAAGATCTGATCTTCTTTGGATTTGAATAATTCCTTAAAGGCTGGGTTGTCGCAAACCACAAATCGTTCAATTGTTCGGCCTCCAACAATAATCCACACGAACCACCTGTGAGAAATCTCCTAAATCCCTATTTAGAAGAGAGAGGTTGATATGCCTATAATGCTAGCGCTGATATTGTGTT
>Ga0307517_10005741_pt1 | contig 18576 bp, 14 predicted proteins | sample 23_EM_MG_FD_194515 | JGI IMG/M metagenome (GOLD analysis project Ga0307517, IMG submission 194515) | Populus trichocarpa ectomycorrhiza microbial communities from riparian zone in the Pacific Northwest, United States - 23_EM | ecosystem: Host-associated > Plants > Roots > Unclassified | place... | reverse complement strand
TGGTGAAACTATTGTACACATGTCTAAATTCATTAGGGATTATAATAGTGGATTAATGTTTTTGCCCTTAACCAAAAAATATAGTATTCATTTGTCAAGGGGTATCTCAGTTTTTTTCTATTTTTTTCGTACAATAAAAATACTTGAATACTCTTATAAGCAAAAAAAAATAAAAAGAAAAACAGAAAGAAAACACTTGTCTATGCCCTAGAGGTATTTATGATTTTTTATTTTTTTCAGGACAGTGTGTTGACCTAATTGCTCTTAGAATCGAAATTTTTAAGGCATGGCTTTAGAGGCTTTTGTGTTATTTCCTGAATGTTTTTTTTTTTTTTTGTAGTAATGATTTGGTGCTAGGGTTTATGTGGTAATTTGATAAATAAAATAAAAATAAAAGTTGATAACGTGTGCGCACGCGTCAGCTGCTCTATTAACTTCGGGTAATACATGCGACTGACTTTGATGGTTAAAGATTATCTTCACCGTGTCATTGGATTCCCCGTGGCATCCTCTCCCTCAAGAGACGGCTCATGTGTTTTGTTGCTTGGCAGGTTATTATCGGCAATGTTTTTCTCTTTTTTTCTTTTCTCTCTCCTCTCTTGAAATTCACCCTAGCCATTTAAAATTTTAGAGCAGTCCTCTTAGTTGCACATATTTGATGTCAGTCTTTATTCTTTTAATTTGTAATTTTTGTCCTTAGCCTTTTTGTAGATTTTTTAATTTTTTTTCAATTTAATTTTTTAATTTAGATTTATTTTTATTTTTAATTTTGCTTCTGATTTTTTTTATTTCTTAATCTTTTTCTTGCCCTTTTTGTTAGTGTTCAATTGTTTTCAATTTCAACATTTGATATAAAAAAAGATTAATTTGTTATTTTTTTAATTTAACCCTCATTGTTTTGGTGATTTTTTTTTGTAATTAGTTTGTGAATTTAATTTTTCTTTTCAATTTGACCCGTCAATCCAAAATTATCCATCCTCATTTGTTTTTTGTTTTTTTTAAATTTGATCATCATTCTTTTAATTGCTATTTTTTTTTTATCATTTTGTATATATTTTTTAATTTCATCATTTGACATTGGATTTATTAAAAATTAGGCTTCGTGGTTTTTTGAAGTTTAGTGCTTCTGATCAAATGGTCTAGGTCATGGGTTTTATAAGCTATAACACGAGTTGACATCGTTGTTTTTACTTATTACTCGACATTGAGTATTTTTTACAAAATAGGCTTCATGGTTTTCTTCGTTTTTCTTTCTATAAGATTATCTCGATCTCATGACTTGACTTATAAGTTTGGCGGGTTAACTTATGTGGGCTCACACATTTTTTTTTTTTGCTTTTAATTACTCTTTCTTATTTTAGATCATTTTGTGTGAATAAATTTTATTTATTTTTTAAAATTTAATTATTTAATATTTGATTTGTTAAGAATTGGGCTTCATGGTTTTTTCATATTTGATGCTTTCAGTCAAATAGCCTGTGTCATGAGTTTTGTAAGCCAACAATGTTTTTTTTTAAAAAAAAAAAATGAGTTTTGTGATTTTCTTTATTTTTCTTTCTATCTAATTACCAAATCTCATAACATGATTAGTGGGTTTTGTGTGTTGAACCGAGTAAGCTTGAGTTTTTTTTGGTTTATAATTGCTTAAAAAAATTATCTTTTTGTATGATTGATTTTTTTTCTCAATTTTATTATTCAACATTTGATTAGTTGAAAACCAAGCTTTAAGGATTTTCAAATTTGGTGTTTTTGATCAAATGACGTGAGTCAGGAGCTTAATAGGTTAACACGAGTTGATATCGTTGTTTTTGGGTTTAACTTTTTGGGTTGGTAATGTAGCTTCTTGATTGAGCTCGGGTATGAGATTTCACGGGTTACAATTTTGAAAGATTAAATTAGGGTTGCATTTTATATGTTATTAATTAACCGGACCTATTGAAACCAGTCAACTAAATTTCTTTTACTTCTTTATAAATCCTAGCATCGCCTTAACTTTGTTCTTCTTACGTTCGAGAATATTTAGACTAGGTCATGACATTATACCGGTCATCAATTTAACTTTACTTGAGTCGCTTTTTTAACTATGGTCTGTTTTTTTTTTTCTTTTTTCATTTTGGCCTTCAATATTTTATTTATTATAATTGGGCTTTTTAATTTGTTTTAATGTGAGTTTCATGATTTTATTACGATCTCAAGTCCTAGATTACGAGTTTCACAGGTTGACCATTGTTGTTTAGGGTCGATCCAATATATTATCGTTTCGATATTTTTTTTAAAAAAATTATATCATTTAATATATCACCATTTAAGTATTTTAAAAATATTTTGAAAATTAACACCAATTTTTTTACTTTCTAATGTCTTAATATTTTTTCCAGGCTGAAAAAAAAAAAAAAAACCCTGCCAGCCAAAAGGCTAGTCACAATTAATGCTGATGAATGGTAAAAATCCTATGCTTTGGAATGGTGAATACTCGTTTTTATTTTGTTTTTGCATGCTTAAAAACACCAGGTTCTTTGTAGGCCATTCAATTTGGGAGATTCATGTCAGAAACCAGGAGCTGCTAGAATTTATTATTCTGTTTTAACACCTTGATTTGTGAAACCCTAACTTTCTTCTGCATCATCCAATTTTAACCTCAAAATTATAAAACATTTAATAAAGCTTTTCACAAAAGAAAAAGAAAAAAAGTTCCCAACTCAATCCTACAACTTTCTGAAAGAATTCATGTTCGTTATAGAAGTTGCTTGAATCAAATTGTAACATAGGTCTGATCTTCAATCCCACTAACAGTGTTTTTTTTTTTTTGAAACGCCAATCTCACTAACAGATTGGGAAGATGATATTTGGACAACATATAAAGAGAAAACAGAAGATGCAAATGAAGGTCCACTGCGTAACATTTTAAGAACTGTACAAACCAGGAAGAGGTGAAGCAGAAGAAAGAATTAAACAACATAGTACTTTTTATAGTAGAACAAGATACACGTTATAACACAGAAAACTCAAACATACAATAGAAGCTAGTGTCTGCTCAGTATATGAAATCCCAGGTATATTCACACTTGCAATCCCACATATGATGAGAGAAACAAATTCAATTAGACCAAGATTTAGGGTATCTTGGTGAATGCCATCTATGTTTTTTCACAAACATGGGAAAAAATCATTAGGACCCCTTAAATATTTCGTCTCTCCTCTCTGAAGTTTATCCTTCAAACAAACACAAAGAAACAAGTTCCAAATCAACAGAATCACTTGAAAGAAAAACAATGACCATGTATATTAGTATGTCTGCGGTCGTTGTTTGTTCTTGACCACCAAACTGGCTCATAATTTGACATTTAGGCATTCAAACCTTGTCCATTTTTATGGTTAGTAATTAGACTCGCTATTTCTGTGGATCCCTGAAGGGCCTGTTACTGGGGATTCGTTGCTTGATGTTCCAAGCTCATTGCTTCCAAACTCTTGACTATTTAATGCCACCTGCCTGAACTTCTTCATATCTGCATTATATGAACTTGCATCATAGTCTGCGCTTCCGTTCGACCCGGAGAAGACTGAGCTCTGGCCAGGCTTTGTACCCTCATTTAAGTCATCCAGTAACACATCTCCTTCTAATGCACGTGCTACCTATTTTGCAGAACAATCACTAAAAGTCAAGTAGTGTACTCGTAATAATTACTAAGAAATTACCAAGTGGCAGTGAAGTTATTTGATGATACCTGGCTCATTTTTGGGCGCTTTCTTGCAGAATGACGAATGCTGGCTGCAGCACAAGCTATCATTCTTTGCATCTCTTGATGATTGTAGTTATTCTCCAACATTGGATCGACCAACTCGTTGTAATTGCCTGTGTCCAATGAAGTAATCATAAGTGGTCGAGCCTGTCCATCACACAAACACAAATATTATATCTACTGACACAGAATAACACAAGATGGCAAGTATTTCAAAAACTTTGTTGAAACTCGAAAGGTTTATTCTGAAGAGCATTTTAGTCAAACTTAGATAGCAATAGAGAGAGCACAAACCCAGTCCACCAAGCTATCTTCCATTGCACTTGAAGGATCAACAGGTTTCTTCCCTGTTATGAGTTCCAAGAGCATGACTCCGTATGAGAAAACATCAGATTTATCAGTCAGCTTGCCGCTTGATGCATACTCAGGAGCCAAATACCTGCATTCGTATTGGAGAAGTTATTAGGGGGGTGAATTCATTTTAAATATTTCTTCTCTTTGTCAGATAAGAATGTTTCGAAAACTAGTTTAATAGTCCACGGGAAGTTTATTTGCCGAAACGTTCTCTCATATCATCATATTAACAGTAACAGCTTTATCATTTTCCAAAAGGAAAATAAATGCTTAAGACTTTGCCAAATAGCTTCGAAAATGATTCTAGTCCACCCTCAACTCACAAAAGAATGCCTTATCATAGCTTACCCGAAAGTACCCATGACACGGGTAGATACATGAGTATAATTGTCAGAAGACAGCTTAGCCAGTCCGAAATCAGCAACCTGAATAAGCAAAAAAGCATGATCAACTAGCTTAGTCAACATCAGCATTGTTTTGATGGAGCTACTGCTATAGGGCTATCGTATACGTGTGTACATATAGAATAAAGAATAAATCTAGTTCTATCAGGAGAAGGTACCATGGCTTCAAAGTTATTGTCAATGAGGATGTTAGCCGCTTTAATATCACGGTGGATAATCCGAGGATGGCCTGCACATAATTTTCAACTAAGTAACAGAAAAATGTGTGGGCGCCTATCTATGTGCATGGGAGAGAAAGGGAGTGCAGAATTTCTTACAGTCTTCATGAAGGTAAGCAAGACCTTTGGCAGAGCCTAATGCAATACGGAGCCTAGTTGGCCAATCCATGACTGGAAGACCCTTTCCTGCAAAACGAAAGTTTGAGATTATCTTGTTAATTCATTTTTTTTTGCAAAATTTCGTTGTGTGAGGTTGTGCTGATGCATATCAGGATGCCTTGAAGCTTGAAGGCTTGACATATTGTCCAACATCTAAAGCCTATGCATTCTTTTGTCAAATCTATATCTATTGATGCCTTAAGATTGGACAGGCTTCTCTTTAATCTTAGAAAGGCTACAGTTAAGGCACCATCAATTTCTTTCATCATTCAACAAGAAACTTAACAATTGAGAGGTACCATAAAAGCAGAAGCGGAATCAGAAACTTACCATGAAGGTGATGTTCCAAGGTCTTGTTGGGAACAAACTCATAGACCAACATTCTTTGCCCTCCAGCAATACAATAACCAACAAGTGACACAAGATGTCGATGATGGACACGACTAATGATATCAACTTCAGCCTGGAATTCTCGCTCTCCCTGTCCACTACCTAACTTTAAGCTCTTAACTGCAATATCCTTTCCATTAGGCAACACACCTTTGTGCACATAACCGAACCCACCTTGACCCAATAGATTAGCTTGATCAAACCCGTTTGTAGCTGCTGCTAACTCATCATATGTGAAGGTACTTTTGTTGAACCCAAGAGCAATATTTGGTGATGGAGGCGGCAAGGGGGGGCGGTATGGACCAGAGTAATTGGAGCTCATATCACTACTATTCATCATCGGCGGAGGTGGTGCGGGCCAGCCAGACCCCATTGGACCTGGTGATTGGGATAGCTTCATACCATGTTCTGTTGGGAGACCATTGTGCCAGTTTGATTGCTGTGGGCTGTTATAAGAAAATTGTTCACTTCCTGTGCATGAACATAGTATATGATCAACGAACGATCGGATTGATTTCTAATTGGAGCAAAAATACAGAAACAAGATTCAGGAATAATCTCTTTAAGTATTCAACCAGATTTTTACTTGGCCGCTCTTCAAAAATGTTCCACATATATATAAAGGAGTCTCTGGCCTCATTTTTATCAGTAGATTGGAACGGTTATACATGATCCATAGCAGGTTCAAAATGAATTGAACCAACAAACTAAGAAGCTTTTCATGCGTAACATTCTGAATCTTAAATTAGACTCTCCAAGTTAAAATACTAACCCCTTCTCCCATAACAGTTAGTAAAAGGAAACAAAAAGCTCGAACCATTCTGAAATCGGATGAACCATTTTAAATCTTCTTTCCAAGATATAACAGGGAAGTCAGGTCTTGGAACTTTTTCTATTTGAAAATTAAGAAAGTACGTAAAGCATACTATCAGAAAACATGGTTTTTCGTACATTTGCAGTTGAGACGATGCAATCCAACCATGATGATTGGTAGTGTTGTAATGCAATCAATCGTGATAGAAATGATTTACTAAGACATGAGGCTTAATGATTTAGCATCTGTACCTCCTTGAGGATTTTCTCCATAATAATGCATATTTTTTCTCTTCTTCCTGCGCGAACAATATGCACATATGAAAATCATGGCAATAAGGAATATCCCAACACCAACCGCCACCCCAACAACAATTTTCATCTGATCCGAAGAACCTCCACTATTTGATGAATTCGGAGGAGGAGGAGGAGGAGGAGGAGGTGGTGGTGGTGGTGGTGGTGGTGGTGGTGACAGTGATCTAGAATTGGGTGGAGGAGGTGGCGAAGCATTGCTGTGTTTAGGAGGGGGTGGAGGAGGAGATTCACTAGTAGGTGGTGGAGGTGGTGGAGGAGATGATGCATCTGGTGGTGGAGAATCCGACTGAGGTGGGGGTGGGGGTGGTGAATTCTCAGGTGGGGGTGATGAGGCTGGTGGAGGAGGAGGGGAGCCAGAATCTGGTGAGGGAGCATCAGGGGTTGAAGACATGTTTCTTTTTTATCTCATAAAGAAGAACTTCCGGCCAAAAGGTTATCTGGTGCCGAAACACTCTTTAAAAACACGCCGGAAACTCTACGTATCCCCTAAGTGCTCTTCTCAAGATTTTTTACGATCCCTGAAAATATTAATGACAGAATCAGAAGAAATCAAGTGATCCATCACAACACATATTCTAACATGCATTCAAGAAATATAACAAAACAATAGTAGTAATGTTTATTTTAAGGCTGCCCCTAACAAAGCATGATCATGGGTATTCTCCTTCAAACACCTTCATGTCTTCACTAGTTCTCCTTTCCTACGAGATCTTATGGAGATATCACATGTAATTTCTAACATTTCCCTTCTGTTGATCCCCCCGGAATATCATCTTACGTTTTTTATTATTATTATTATTGTAAATCAAGTACTGGACGGAGAATAATATTATAAACGGAGAAAAATACCTGAATGAAGAAGATAGGTAGGTTCTCAGAGGTAAGAGAAGAAAAGGGGTTGCTTGGTAGAATTCCAATTCTAGAAAGAGATACCTGTAACCTCCTACAAAGGAGGACCTCTCTCTCTCTCCCCCCTTCTTGTGTCTCCAACCCTAGAAGTTGGTTACTTTTTTTACCATTTCTTTGCTGTATTCCTGCTTTCCCCTCGTTGAACCAATAACTTTCCTAGGACATAATAGCAAATATTAAGGTTCAAATATAAAGCTGTCCACCATTGATGGTTTTCTTCACACTTGTAAGAAGCACAGCCTCAGAGACAAAACATTTTAGTAAAGCTTTCGGTTGATCCACAAGAGGCATGGTTAATTATAAAAACGAAGTCCAAGAATAACGAGGCATGCATATGGTAAAAACTCAATCTGGCAAAATCAAGCAAAACATTATTTCCTCTAGCCAGCTGCAGCTACTTTTCAGGGTAGCCCTTGGAATCGTAATTATGACTAATGAGATCATTCCAGCCATGATTTTCCCCTAATATAGCATTTGTTCCATGCCTTGTCATCCTTAATTTGATCTATATATAGAAAGCTAAGCATTGAAATAATTACAATTGATGCCAGATACAGTATACCTCGGCCATTGCGATGCAAACTATATCAAACGTTTTGTAATTACAAAAAGGGTATAAATGCAATAAATTATTAGAAAAGATATATGTAAAGACAGCACTACCAATCTTTTAAGTTGTCAAGGACTTCAGAATAATTGCAAACCCTTCGTCAGGAAAATTTCTTTCTTTACCTTTAAACAAACATATATAGATGGCGGCGTTCTTCTTCAGCTTTTTTCATCAAATAAAGAACAAAAGAATATTTTCTACAAGTGCATCATCCAATATCTTCGAAAAGACCATCGGTAACAGCGGAACATGTATTGCAAATGGAAGATGGTGGCGTTTATGAACCTGATCTATCATAGCTAGTTTATTAACCCGTCACAACAGTGATAGCACATCAGAGAAACGAAAATTTACATCATTCAATCATAATGCTTTAAAAGCAACAGCGTCAATTGAAAGTACCCTATGAAGAACTGGAATTCAAACTTCAAAAGGAAATTCAATGTTTAACTTCCACCAAATTCAGAATTTGAGCAGAAGTCATGTCTGATGCTTCACAATTACAATATATATATATATATATATATATATATATATATATATATATATATATATATATATATATATATATATATATATATATAGTCAATAATCCTGAGACATCCATCCTTGAATCAATAAATCCAGGTTGAGAGAGACTTGTGGATTAACTGTGGATCAAATCTCACGGATACTAAGCTGCGTCATGCATGAAATGGCCCACAGGTGCAAAAGCTGTTCACGTACGGAAAATACTTCACAAAACCATCAGTCCTGGCATCACTTACCCATTCCATCCTATGTGCTCTTGCATGATAAGCAATCACTTTCGTCCCAAGAGTAATGATCAGTGTGTCATCATTCACAAATGCCAAAGCCCGGCACTCTCCATCTACAAGGTGTCCCAAAAACTCAGAATGAAGAGGAATTATACACTGCAGGCTCATGTCCATATTCCCGTAGACCTCAATTGACCATGCATCATCTTCTTTGTGAGGCAAGAGGTAGCATAACTCCCCCCGCATATCTGTCAAAGCACCAGTTGGTTTTCTGCTTGGTGGGAGACTGACAATCCCATACTCTTCTTCCTTTAAATCGAAAACCAGAACTGCACCTGATTTGGTTTCCCAATAGACAAATCCTCTGGTGTAGAAACCATCACCATTCAGAGGCAGAGCATCCAGCTCCAAGAATACAGCATTGCAGACTCTCCAAGAGTTTGTCCTCGAAGAGTATATTTCAAACTGAAGAGCTGTCCGGTCAGGTAAAGTGACTGCACAAACAAGCTCGTATTGCGCTTCAAAGTTGAGGATATCAGGTTCAAAGGCAAGTGCTATGGCTGTTTCAGGTCCATGATATAAATTTGGCTTTGGAACCATCCTCCATCCCTCAGTCACAGGGTTGCAGATGTAGTAGGCATTGTCTCCAAGGCGGCTTTGGCAGCCAAGTAAACCATTGCAAGAGGTTCTTGCGTCAACAGGTTCAGGCAAGAAACAGAGAGTGGGGTTAGGAACGCCATAAGCAACTGGATTGAGTGACATGAAGGAGGGACTCTCGCCAGGAAACTGACAGAAAAGACCAGAAATATGCCTGAAGTGGTTTGTCTGCGTGTGGACAAAAAAGGGACAGTTTATCCACCTAAGCCACTCTTTAGAAACAGTCTTGAACCTGCATAAGGACTTGGCTGGAAGGAAACAGAGAGCATACTGCCTAACAACATCTTGAATTTCCATGTCCTCCTTCTGCTTTATGTGGTCAGGAAATTTAGCACAGTTTTCCGAACTCCTGTAAGAACTGGACTTGTATGAACCACTTGGAATCTGTAAACGAAGAAAAGAGCGGCTATTAAAGAATTTGCAAACGAAGGAAAAGATAATTAATAGTCTCCATAAAACCATCACAACGACAAACAATACACAAAAGAAAGTCTTTTTCATAACGATTAAACATAAATGAAGGGACACATGACAGTACCAGGATGGACTAAAAGGCTTTTATAAATTAGTTACTGAAACTAGAGCAAGGTCTCAGATCACATGAAAGATCGCTCCTTTTCTCCACTACATCGTCCCTCATTTCAGAGACTTATTGAAAAAATAGATAAACAGATCATGTATCCAATTACTGCTGACAGAAAACAAAAGAATAATACCACCATCCTCCAAATCGAGGGTCAAGGCAAGGACAAAGCACTAATTTCAAATAGATACTGAGCCCGCATACTGGGAGTTACACTGTTTCCAACTATTTCTCAAAACTAATTTAAAGGCCTTATTGTTAACTTCCTTAAGAAAACAGAAGCCAAAAAAAAAAAAAAAAACACCAAATCACATTATTGTCATTAAGACATTGACATCATATCTGATAATAAGTTCAATGGAACATACCATTTCATGTGAACCCGCTGAACCCCCATCCATTAACATGAGAGATGAGATACTGATGTTCTGTTGCAAGCTTCCCTCAGATGGATCCACTTCATCTGGCATGATGGGGTCATCTTCTGTTTCTTCCATTTGCTTGTCCACCAACTCAGCCATGTATCTTCGATCAAATGAAGCAAATAATCAATTCGAGGGGAACAAAATAACACATACATTCATAAATATAAATGATACTAAAAATAGAAGAGCTGTTCATTCTTCAATCCCAAGAGTGTCCGAGGGCAACTGTTGTGTTTTCATGTTTTTTTCTCAGGACAGCCAGACTTTGAGTGGAGCATTATCAATTACTTGCGTAGGTATCCCAAAAGTTGCCTAAATGCTCCCAAACTTCCCTCTCATTATAACAGTATCAAAAGACATAACAACATATGACAAATGTAATAATAAAAAACCCATCAAAATGCTTGTTTAATAACTGAAAGAAGAATGATATTATCCATCAATAACACAACACAACAGATCTAATCCAACATTCTTTTCTGTTACCGTCATATGCTAATTTTCGTACGTGAACCATTCAAAATGAAAAATAATTAAAAGAGAATAAGAGCATTGCAGTCTAGGCCTTAGGGATTTTTTTTTAATTTTTTTTTCTCAATATAGATTAGAAAGGTAACAGATAGGCAACCGACATAACTCCAATTAATTACCTTCAATCACGAACACTTGACGTACAAAAATATAAGTCAAAAAAGTGGAAAGCAACTTTACATGAATGAAAACCTAGCACATGAATGTTTTGCTTTCTTGATTATCGAGATATTATTAAACGTTTCAGATTCATATCATGAAAACCCACACGAATTTCAGTATCACAATTGCTTTCTTGAGTTGCAAGATTCTTTTCATTGTTCACTTATCGCGTAACCGAATCACACGTATTTCAATTTATATGATTTCTTCCCATTCTCCTGCTTTCATTCATCTGCTTTTCATGTATTTCCCAGAATCCAAACAGATAATAACGTATAAAAAGAAACAAAACCCACCAACAAAGCCTTAAAACTGTAAAAGAAACCCAAACAAAAAATTGTAAAAAGGAAAGAAACAGAGCAAGAACAGAACTTAGAAAGCATTTGAAACGCACACGAACGGTATCGATTTCTTCAAAAACATAAAAATTTATACATATCACACTTTCACATAATACAACAATAAAAAAACAAGAAGAAGAAGGAAGAAGAAAACTTCACATTGTAAGAAAAAAGATTGAAGAAAAAGAATCTTTAAAGCGTAATTGAAAATGAAAGAAAGAGAAACAGAGCATCGAAAACAAGAAAGAAACAGAGAGAACCCATGCACAGACGGAATCTCATAAAAAAAAAACAAAAATTGAATTTTTTTCAAAACCCAAACACACACGTAAGAAAAATGAAAACCAAGATCGTATTTTCAAGTTAAACACCAATAAAGAGCACAGTCAGTAGAGAAAATGAAAAACAGAGGATATTAAACTTAATAAAAATCGATATTTAGTGTAAAACAGTGCATAAATTAAAATAAAACAACACGATTGCCTTAAGAACCCTACGAAAACCACACAAAAAGGCGAGAATAATTTCAGAAAAAATCATTAAAAGAGATGTAATCACCAAAACAGAAAATAGTTAACCTTGGAAGAAAAAACGAATCACGTTAAAGTGATTGTAGAAAAACAAGAGAGGGAGAGAGAGATTTTACCTTTCGAAACCTTAAAAAAGGCGAATTTGATTACTGGACTGATTTTTATTTGAGAGGGAGAGCGGTGAGAGAGTTTGTCAAAATTAAAACCGGGAGTTGCAAAGAATGTGAAGAGAACAAAGGTGATGCGGTGTGGTCTGCTGGTATTGTACGTGAGGAAATGAGAAATCAAAGGATACAAATACTCGTACCACATGCATATCATTGATCAAAGTAATTGAGAAAATGAATGAATATATTATAAATGGCCTTTCTATCTAAATTTGAGAATCTCCTCCTTAGTTGCTTTATTTCAAACTTAGCTATGAAGTTGTTACTTACTTTATTTTAAACTTACCTACGAAGCTAGTTGACTTGTATTGACTTCATTATAAGAAAGAAAGACCGAGAATTGAAACCATTATTTACATGTCTAAAAATGTGTGTTTTTACGGTGAAAAAATGTTTTTGAAATGTTTTTTTTTTAATTATATTTTTAAATTGCTAATGTTAAAATGAAAATTTTCAAAATAAAAAGAGAAAAAAGAAAAGCGGCTCTCCTAAGCTTAAGAGATTGTTTGTCCGTATAAAGAGAACAAAACCAGAGCAATTATATGTCTACTCCACCAAAAATAAAAGTGGTGGAGGCACTTCATTCCCCCCTTCTGTGGTCGAAAGCCACGATATGTACAATAAAGGGAAAGGTAAAGCAAACAAAACAAGTTTAAAGGGATCTAAATGCAAGTGCCAACAACCAATTGGAAGAATTTCTTTAAGACCTTCCCATAGAGGAGATGGGGTTTTTCCTGTATCAACAATGGCTAATCATTAGAAAAGCCACTTTAGAAACTTGAGCAGCAGTGTTTATGTATTTTCAGACAAAAAAAAATTAAAAAAAAAAGTGCATGATATAGATGCGGTACAAATTACACCAAATAATTTATTAAGAGTTTAGTTGGGCCAATTACAAGATCAATGACAAAGAAGCTTAAATATATATTTAATGAGTTAATTCAACAAGTGATAATCAAACATGTAAACCCTCGGTGTGAAATTGATAACATAGTATGGTGGACTTCAAAATAAATTGAATAAATTTCAACCAAATAATGTATTATTTTTAGAAAATTCATGAATTGGGCAAAATTCTTTAGAGAAAAATATAATGGAACTTTGAGTAAATGAAAGTATAAATCTACCCGTGAATAATAAAAAGTAAAAATTATGAGGGATTTTATTGTGATTAGGGGTAAATGCCCTAAATGGATATTAATTCTGGATGAAATAAAAGTAAAGATGTGTAGAAAAGATTTCGCTATTAAGGGCTTTACGGAAACAACTCATGTTAAAAACCAAAACATTGACAGTTTTATAATTATATAGAAAATAGCTCCTCCCCCTTTGTACTTATAAGCTAGCCAAAAATTCCAATAGCAAAAGAAAGGATGAGGCAATGTTTCTATTTGTTTTTTTCTTTTAATTCTTTGTGCAAGAGTGAGTTAATGACAAAGAAAGTGAGGTTTTTAGAAAGAAATTGATGCCAAGAATTAGTGAATTAGGAAGAACAATCAGGGATTAAAACTTAGAGAGAGAAACAAGCATTTGTTTTAGAGAAGAAGGAAAAAGGCTTGGAGGCGATATGGGAATTACATGTTGTATTTTTTTGGAGAAGAAGGAAGAAGACTTGCAAAGCAAACCATCAATTGAGTTTAATTTGTGTAAGTGAGATGTTTTCTATGGTTATTTTTCTTTCTTTAGTGATTTGGTAATAAGGGGATGAAAACCCCTCAAAAAGAAATTCTAGGGTATGGTTATTTTGACAAATTGTTAGTTGATGGATATGTTAATGGTGAAAATAACAACCAAAATTGAAGGAAAATGTTGGATGAAAATTATAAATTTTTGTGTTCTTGCAGCTAGCAATGGAAGAAATTGAAGGAGATGGAAAACCTTGCTTAAATTTGGTGGTATTGTATGTTTATTAAATGTGTAGGTATGAGTAATTGTGTTTAGAAAATATTTTTGATGGGATATGAGAATTACATGTTGCATGTGTGTTTGGGCAAAGTTATGAATGTGAAATTTGTATGACTTTATAAAGTTGAATATTCATGGATTAATGTGAAGGCTTTTGAAGTTGTAATTGAAATAAAAATTCTTAATTGAATGGATGTTTATATGTTGTAATATATTTGGAAAGTATAGGGATGAAGTTGAAAACTTTGATATTAGAATGTAAATTGAACATAATAAAAATAAAGGATTTAATGGTGTGGGTGATAAAGGAAATAAATGAAATGGAATATAAGAAAAATTAAACAATAACATTAGTTTCCTTGATTGGTGAAGTGATTAGCCATATAAAAGGGTAAACGAATGTTCTAAAATTTTATGTGTTTGCTAATTGGATTTGTGTGTTGTGTTTATTATTGAAATAAATATACTTAAGAATGGGTTGAGGAAGTTATGATAATTTGTTAATGTTGTTTGAATTGGTTGAATGGTTACTTGTAAGTTTTTGAGAAATCTTAGAAATAAATCTAAATGTTTTGTTGATTTATGTTGTACCATGTTTTTGTATATTAACAAGGGTAATAAATAAGAATATGTGAAATTATATGCACAATGAGAAATTTATGTAAATTGAAAATAATTAGTATATTGAGTTGAATTAATTGGTAAAGCTAAGTATAAGCCTTTATAAGTTTTAGAATTAGGCTAATAATGCTAAAATTAAAAAGGAGAAAGATCAGGTTAATATTGTTGTGTTTTCTTTGTTAATATAAAAGTTCAGAAATCGTAGTCGTTATAAAATTTATTATAAATAAGAATATAAACGTGTTTGTTTGTGATGTTCAAATGATGTTTAGTAATTCTTGAGATTTGTGTTGAATATTTTAAATAAGGATTGATAAGGACTTAATTATTTTATTATATATAGGAATGTTAAAACTGTGGAATTTGGTTAAGTTATGTGCAATTGTGTAAGTTTTAATATTTTAATGGTGTTAGAGATGCTTAAATTTGATTATCACCATTGTAACATGGTTTTTGATGTGTGAACCATTATTGACATGTTTTGGGGAAAGTTGAGTATCTATGATTAGCCATGAATTGAAGATTTAGTAGAGATTGAAATGTGAATAAATTGTGTTGTTTTGGTATTGTAATGAGGTTGAAAACAATTAACATTGTTTGTGTATGATTATAAAAGCAAATTAAGACAAGTTTAATTGATGTGGTTATAGGTGTGGAATGAAGAGAAATTAGAAACTTGAATTTTATTTATAATGTGTTTGAAATCTTAGATATGTATGCATGCATGTTGTTGAGTCAGATATATGAAAAAAAGTCAAGGATATAAGAAACTTGAAATTGACTAGATGTTATGTGTATGTTATATGGATTAATAGAGTGTCTAAAAGACTATTATGATAGCCCAAATGATAAAAGTTTAGAGTTTTTACATCAATCTTAAAAATTTGATAGAAATACTGTCAATATAAGAAATTAAGTGCTACACTAAAAGTTACTAAAGGAATAAAGGATGAATAACAAAAATACTTGATTCTGTTTAAATTGATCGACCAACTGGATTTATAAATGAAACTGATCGATCGATTGGTGAAATTGAACAGTCATTTTCGCTACTATCTCGATCAATTGATGGAAATGGTTGACCAATTGATTAACTAGTAAGGAAAATTTCAGACTATGGGATAAACTAGTTGACCGATTGGATTAACAAATTGAACCGGTCGACTGTTTGGTGAATTGACCCGGTCGACCATTACCATCAACAATAGTATGTTATAAAAAAGATTTAGTAGTTTAGATGAAATATATATATATAGAATGTTGTGAAATTTGTGGGGTTGTTATAGTATGATAGGTATTAATAGAAATGTTGGGATGTGCAGAGATTTCTATGGTTAAATGTTAATTAGAGGTCTGAACATAAATTTTTATTGTTTGAGAGTTATAGGATAAACGTCTAGAGTGGTTCGTCCCTTTTTGCCTTTTAATTATTTAAATTGCTTTCATAATGTTAGACTTCAATGAAAGTAATAAGTATTGTATATATATTATTCCTCATGAAAATTATGCCTACAAGGCGGAAAATTAGTATGTGAGTTGTAATTTACCACAATAGCAAAAATTAATGTGTGAAGTTAAATTGACCATAATTATGGACCTTATAATATATAATATGAAACAAATCCATCTATTTGGATGGGGGCTATAAAATTTAAATAAGTTAGTCGTTTGGACTGGGGACTATAAAAATTAAACGAAGCTAGTCGTTTGGACGAAGGCTATAAAATTTAAATGAAGCCATTTGATTGGATGGAGGCTATTGATTTAAAATAAAATGAGTCGGTTGCATGAGCGGGGGCTATGGATTGGAAAAGTAATTAGTCAGTTGCATGAGTGATGGTTGTGGATCTTGACAGAATTAAGCAAACACTTATTTTGATTTGATGGTTAATTGTATTAAAGAGAGAAAAAAACAACGACATACTTGTATTAAATAAATAAATGGAGTAAATGGACATAAACATGTTGAGATCCCATAATAATATTGATGGCTATAAATAGGCACAGAAATGTTAAGATTGAAAAATAATATTCGTGGACCATAAATGGGCATAAACATATTGAGATTCAAAAATAATATTGACGGCCATAAATGGGCATATAAATGTTGAGAATGATTAATAATATTGATGGGCCATAAATGAGCATAAACAAGTTGAGATTTAAAAATAATATTGATGGATCATAAATGAGCATAAAAATGTTAAGATTGAAAATTAATATTGATGAACCATATATAGGCATAAACATGTTGAGATTAAAACAACACACACACAAGCAAATGAGTCATAAATAGACATAAGCAAGTTGAGTGTCGCAGGGGCCGCCGCGATGTCGTTGGCGATGGCGAAAGCTTTTATCGTGCCACTTGATGAGGTGTGTGTTAGGAAGGGTTTTTGGATTTAATCATAAAATTATGATTAATGTTCAGGAGTCGCCACCTAGTATTATGGTCACTAGGAACCTATGGTCTACGAGAGTCTAGGTAAGGAACTGGTTATGCAAGGGAAAGAAGCATCACCCCTAGTGCACTCTACCTAAGGTAAACTGCATTGTTGTTTGATTATTTTTCTAAGTCAAGTTTCTATTTGTTGGTCTTTTCTAAAGTTTAAGGCAGATCTCCTTTCGTGAGAGAGTCTTTATCTCATTGGGTTAAATCTTAACTGTTCTAAAGTTAAAATTTCAGCATCGTATTTTTTACACCTTGTATCTTTAATACCTGAGGGTGTACTCTAATGTATAGTTTTACACCCCACGGATTATTAAAAGTCTACTTCTAAACCCAAAAAAAAATATTGGAAAAGAACTTTTGACATTTTTATCAAATCCTAATGGATGATCATAAATTGGTTAGGATATTCATTTTAAAAAAAAAAACATGAGACGATGCAAATTTTTGTTTTTTTTATGAAAATATGCTTGGAAAATATTTAGGATTTGATCGTATGCATGAAAAAAAAATATTTTTTGTTTTTTTTCTGTCTTTTGAAAAGGAAAATTAATTTAAAAGTTTTGAGATTTTTTTGAATTTTTTTAGAAAAGTTTCGGAGGAAACTGGTTATTTTAATACCGGATTTGTATCGTATCGTGTAAATATACAACCCAATATTATGCAAAATTAGTAGGAAAATATTTGAGAAAATCACAAATTTTTGAAAGGATTTTTTGAATTTCTTTTGGAATTTTTGGTTTTTTTAAAATAATATTATAATATAATATTAAATATGTGGGCTGGGCTGGCCCAATTAACTGGGCCGAGATCAGACCCAGAAGGGTGGACCGATATCGGCCTAAAATGGTTAGGCCGATCTCGACCTAATAGGTCTTCTTTCTTTTTTTTTCTTTCTTGGGGCCGGGTCTACCATTTGAGCTGGGCCAAAAAATGCTTGACCCAAAACAAAAGTTAATTATTTGCAGAATGTGAACAGTAGGTCATGTTCTATATGCAACCAGAATGGTTGCAGAAAATGAAGATTGCAGAAAATGAAGGTTGACAGAGGAGCAGCTCACCCAAAGCAGGAGTCTCAGTCGTGATCAGAAGGCTTATCTGGTGGCTTAGACGGCGACGCTGCGAGGAACAGTGGTTGGAGTCCATCATGGGGAAGGGAGAAAGATTTTGCAGAAGTGAGAGAGAAAGAAATGGCGGCTGTTCTAGATTTGGTGGAGGCTGGCTAGCGGTTGCGCTGACGACGTGTGGTGGAGTTAGTGGCGAATAAGCTAGTGGTGGCCCCGGTTGGTGGCTGGAACGACAAAGAGAGAGAGAAAAAAGAAACAGGAAAGCTAGCGGTTTTTGGCCAACTTTAGACCCGAATTTCTTCTTGCTCAGGCCATGAAATCCATCCTTATTTATAGGAGGTGGAAGAGGGTAATATTGTCTTCATAAGGAAAAAATTTCAGCCCTTTATTTGGTTGGGAAGGATCTCAACCATTGGTTCAAAGTAAGCATCAACAACTGTCAAATCTTACAGTTCAAGGCTGCCTTAG
>Ga0307517_10005740_pt1 | contig 18577 bp, 10 predicted proteins | sample 23_EM_MG_FD_194515 | JGI IMG/M metagenome (GOLD analysis project Ga0307517, IMG submission 194515) | Populus trichocarpa ectomycorrhiza microbial communities from riparian zone in the Pacific Northwest, United States - 23_EM | ecosystem: Host-associated > Plants > Roots > Unclassified | place... | reverse complement strand
TAACTCGGGCAACCCGATGACCCGGTCAAAACCCGGAACCCGAACCTTAGACCGGGCCGACCACCGAGCCGTGTCTAAAAGCTATGCCTTTAATAATCTCTATAAAGAAAAACAGAATAAATAAGTGGATGTCGAAGTCAACAGGGTATAAAATTAACAAACGTGGAAGAGTTGCTTGAAATCACAAAAGCAAGCACCTCCCTCTATTTCTTCTGATCCCACCCTAGTGGTCTCGATGATTGCAACCCATCACTGATGATCATGATTGAAGTTATCTTCCCTTCTCTTCTTTCTGACCTCTTGCTTGCACTTACGTGGAATCAATGGTAAAGACTGCTTTTTTAAAAAAAGAAAGAAAGAAAAAAGTCAAAATTTCTATTTATACATTCTCTGATTGGTTCCAGTCTATTAAAAAAGGATTCTAACATGTGGTTTTTATTTTTTATTATTTCGCAAAAAGCAGTAGCAGAGTCAAAACTATATAACTGCGACCTTGCAAGTGTTTGCCAATTTTGAGCCACCATGTTCATTTAATTACTCTCAAACAAGATTAACTTTGGTATTTTGCATGAAGTGGTCATTTCTTTTGTTCTAAAATCAAATGATATTTTAGGATGAGAGGCAAGCAAAGGTTTGATCACTGTATATATATATCCACAGAAAAAACCTATTTTAGAATATTAGGATCTTGTAGTATAGTTTATTTAGTAATCAATCCAAATCTTGATTCGTGTCTCAAACTCTCACTATAGTTCAAGCCACAGCATAGCTTAAGTTTATAACAATGTTTTCATTAAATTAATGGAAATGGAATTTTATTTATTTGTATAACCAGCGTAAGGACAGTGATACCAACACCATTCCATATATATATATATATAAAAGCAATTTCCTCCCGGGGTCCCTGGTGTGCATTAATGATCTTGCCACTTGCGGTTTTTTCTTTTTTTAGGTTAGAAGAAGGGCAAAAACGCTAGCTAGGAAAACCTAGGAGTAGCCACTCCACAGACACATGTAACCAGCTGCTTGAGTTTTAGCAATGTTGGCAACACCTACCTTAATTGGTGATCTATCTATCTATCTATCTTAGAATCTCGATAAGTAATTAAATAAAGTTTAAGATCAGTGCTTGCTTTTGGCAAAGTTTTAAGAATTGATCACATGTTATTGAATATTATGGTGTGAGAAATTTAATGACAGCCAAAGCTACTAATGTCCAGAACCACACCACCACACATTTTCAAGGTGCTGGTGTGCTGGTAGCCCTCTCCTCCTCAACCAAGTATTTTTTTTTCGTTGCTTTTGCTCTAACCCTTTTCTTCTTTTAGCAAGTAGTTTTTTCTTTTCTTTTTTTGCTTGGTGGAGCTCGGCAAATTTTGAGATCTTGCGATGTTATTAGTCTGATCAACTTGGTGAACGAATTAATCTCTTTATGTTCATGATATTTCTGCCTAGATTGGTGAAAAAATCTAAGACTATGTTACGACTCGTTGTGCCATGATGCCAGAAAACAAATGGATCTTAAATCCTTGGCTCGGAATCATTCCATATATTCGATCCAAACTTTTTCGAGAATAGAGGTGGAGTAAGACTCCGGTCTGTGTCATCATGTGACCACTTAAAGTGATTTTTGTCGACTTCTAATAGTGATTTAACTCATACTATTGGCCATTTATTTCATACTTATTTGTGGTGGTTTTGATTTATAAATCATGAGTACTCCATTCAAAAACTTCAAAAAAAAATTAAGCAATATTTGTTTTTGCATTTTAAAAATACATTTAATTCAACACAAGCCACCCGAGATTTTAATATATTTTCAACACAAGCCACCCGACCCAATTGAAGAATGCCTTGATACTTCAAGAAGCCAATTGTGAAAATTGATAGTTTCAAATTATTTATGTTCTATGTTTTCTTTTTCTTTTTTTGCGAGTATAATTTTCAAATTTCCATGAAACATGTCCTGTACATGAGTTATCCTTTATTATTTTTTATAATTATCGTTACGTATAATTTTCTTCCATTTATTTTTCATGCATTCTACATTTAACGGAATTCGGTGGAAGGAAACATTGAAGTCAATTCTGTAACGGAAAAACGGGAATTTTTGTACACACGATTATCATTAAGAAAGATGCATGATCTTTTCAACAGAAACCACAGTGAAACCTTGTCAAAATCCTGTTTGTGAAAATACATTTTTTTTCTCAATGAATATTTAAAAATTAACGTAGATTACAAAAAAAACATAAGAAAGAACAAAAGGGAAAGGAAAAGTAAAGAGCAAGGTTTACTAGGTGAGAACCGCCCAGTCTGGATATGGACATTGATAAACCCATCCAGACCCAGAATATTGCACACAATGCAGCCATAAACCCTCTTCATGACCATCATATCTGCAAACAGTAAAATAAAGCTCACATGACCCCCAGCTAATCATAGTTTTACAATACACCTAGTAACAACAGATACAGCAATAGATATATATATATATGGCTGAGTTTTTTGAGAATATCTAAACGTATATTTACCATGAAAACTAAAAATTTTCGACTAGTTTACAGATACCCCATGAAACCAAAGGGGAGAGGTTAATGAGAGATGCAAAAATGGTTTCTGGAAGGCCAGTTCAGCTCCGAGTGACAGTGTTTAAACATTCATCTTAATTGACACCAGGTGAGCTAGGAAGTTTCTGAAAACATGTAGTAAGTTTTCCCCCATAGGATAAAAAAAAAAAAGAGGAAGAAGAAGAAGAAGCTTCTCAATAAAGAATTGTCGATGTTGGAGTGAGGGGGTAGACAACCAGTTGAAGAAAAAACGATGTCCTATAATTTGGCAGCAACAAAACTTGAAATTTCAAATGATTTTTAATGGATTTCAAGTCATTGAGATTTCTATGCAGCAAAAGAATACCAGTTCAGGGAGATATCACATGCCTGGGCACACACTGTTGAACTTTTGTTTGTAAACCATAAATAAATACCCTCATATCAGTTCTTGTATCACTTTCTTACTATGTGGCCCTAATACATAATATGCTTTATAGCATTGAATAGTGTGATTGTAAGCAAATAAATCAGAAAACATAGCCAGCAACATTAAAAAAAAAAAGTTCTGCACAATCTAATAGCATTTAACAAGCACATCATCATGATAAAAAAAAAGTATCTTACCCTTTTGGAACCAAATTTGGACAGTTTGTGCACATAGGATCAATGTCAAAAGCTTCTTCGGTACTGTCTTCATACTTATCAGAACAACTATTTTCAGGCACAAGACAATTGTTTGGACTGTGAGCAGCTCTATCAGCATTCACTCCTTCACTAGATCGATTAGTAACATTTTCGGATAGATAAAGAATGTCATTGGCTATAGGATGGCCTGTGTATTGCAAATGGACACGGATCTACAAGAGACAGAGTCACCAAGTAATTAAAGGATTGAGAAACTTCCTAAATTATGGTGAATGCAGTACAGACAATATGCTTAAACAGTAAAGAAAGAGATTAGATTTGCATAAAAGTAATTTACAGCATGCTTGCTGTTCCAAAGATAGTACCTGGGCTATTACAAAAACATAAGCAAATGCGTCTATGGTGGGCAAAAAGGGAAAATGGCTAGTGATTAAACCAGTTTGAGCTAAGTTCTATGCAAAGAAGGAACAGGCTATGCCATTAAAGGTTTGAGTACCATGGAATCCAGCCTCTGTTGTGAGATGAACCTGGTTCACTTTTGTTCAACATGGTTCATTCTGGATGGCTTGGTTAAGCCTTATTTGTTAATTAATTGGAGCTTTTGGAATGCCTGTGTACCCGGGATTGTTCTTTGACTAAGGCTTACAAGCAAAGAGAAGCAAAGCCCTAAGCTTGTGACTTGTGATACCATTTGAGACTATACATCTACTTTCTATAGGTTTACTTGGCATTCCCCTCAAGAAGTGTTGGATGCACATTATGCGTGATCCACCTCTGCATAGTCCGTGGTTTGAAAAATTATTAGACAGAGATAGTCTCCAGGAGTCCTGCTAGTTCGAAGATCTTGTGCATATAGAAGGGTTTATTTGGAAGCCTGTATCCTATATTTCATATCAAATGAAAAGGAGATTGTGTTTCATGGTTTCTGAAAGTGAAATTGTTTTGGGTGCTGCAAGTGCATGGGAAACCCCGAGGTCTATAGCCTGGAGACTGGATTAGTGGAAACTAATTTGCTTTTCAAATTCAAACCTGGCTTGCTATTCTTAGTAACTAGTCCACTCTACAAAAACAAAGAAATGCAGAAGTATCACAAATCTCATCTGCCTTTTCTGCAATTAGAATACAGAGGCTTGGATTAGGTTTTCTTCGATCATGTGAGAGATGTTGCTAAAAAGTCAAACAATCTATAGTAGAACAGGCTAAAGATAGGTACTGGGATTTGGGAATTCTCTTAGCAAAATGAAAATCTCAGGGGTAAAACCCTTCCCACCTAGTTGATTAAGCTAGAATTGATATTTTGGTTATTTTAGAAAAGGAAAGTATGGTGCAGATTTCTTGTAAAGAAGGTGGTTACAAATAAAGGACAAAAAGCAATCATCTCTAACATCAAAAAAAAAATTGGTAAGAAGAAATCTATGAACCAAGCAGGAGAAAAGTTAGGGTAACAGAGATCTGAGGCATCTATGAACCAAGCAGGAGAAGATCATAATATATCCAATATTGCTTCTGTGGTCAGAAAATTTTTCTTACTTGATGAGTTCGGCCAGTGATTGGTTTACACAAAACAATGCTGTGAATGCCATTGGTGCCAATCCTTGTAAACTTTGTACAGGCAGTCTTTCCCTTGATGGGAGAACCATCACAAGAGTTACCCACCTGTAAAGACAATAAAAAAGGGCGTACAAACTCAATATAGGCATTTCCTCTGCCTTATATTTGATGTTAACGAGAGTGGGAAAAGAAATGAGGCTTGGTTACAAACACTAAAGAAAGCTATAGATATAGCAAAACTAATATTAGGGTTCAAGCAACCTCACTGATAAATATCAAGCACAAAGATTAGCATCACAAACCAACAGCTTAGCATTTCCCATGGCCAATAACCATATTACTAACACCCACCATAACCATGCATGCTTATACTAAGAAAATCAGCGTTGCCACTTTGCAAATACAATAAAAGCAAGAAACATAGAGAATGCACCAGGGCACAAGTGGACACACGAGGCCCACTCACAAAAAGTTTAAGAGTGAAGGATGAAAAATATAGCACCAAGAATCATACACAAGCACTCTCAAACTTAGAGCTATGCAAAGAGAAATATAGCACCATGCCCCAGGTTCAAAGCAGAGAACACCGAGAAACTCCTAGGGGTGATGGAAATGAACTGTTATACTCTATCATAAAAAAAGACTACCCATACCATGTTAAAACCTATGTAGAAAGACCAAAAATTTTAGAACAAAAGTTCTCCTCCATGAGAATGATCCTTCCCACCAGATATGAGCCACTCCAGATCCAAGGCAAGTGATTAAAAAATAAGGGCACATAAAGTGACCTGCATCCACTATAATAGTATATGACAGCTTCACAAATAAAGTACCCATTCAAGAAAGTGATGCTTCAGAAGATGAGCAAAGCATCAATATGGGATGTGTTCTAATCTCAAAATAATATTTGAATGACCGAAGTAGGAATGACTCCATAGCATGCCAGGCACATATGGAAATATAATTCGTGAAATGCATATTCACACCTTTAGTTGACAGGGAAACCAGAAATCCATAGGATCTAATATAAACAGTGACACCCCTAAAGCATAGAAGAGATGAATAAAAAGCCTCACCTCTACAGTGCTCCTTCCATCTCGAGCATTGTAATTAACATTAACATCAACAATTTGCTGAAATGAAAATGCATAAGAAAGCTTAAGTGTTATCATGCAAAGGCTTACTTTTAATAAGAAACAACAGCATTCTCAGCAGCATATCAAATATGTTGCAAGAAGACATAAGCATGCGGGCGTATGTCTGGTTAATAAATAAATATGCATCTGAATGTCATGGATTCTTGGTTTGGCAAATCTCTACTTAGAAGATGGTAGCGTAACAATTGCAGATCAGTCATTTTCTCACTTGTATCCCATGTTAATACCTATTTTACAAAAAAGATCATAAAATTTTTCCAATCTATTTGCTTGGCAAAACAAAACTATACTATTTAACATTTTTTTTCTAATAGTTTGTTTCTTCAAATACCCTAAGATTAAACTATCATCTAGAGCTTATTAGCTAAAAATCATCAGATAAGAATGTAGTTTCTTATCACGGGCCATAGACATGTACTACCTCATCCTCAGGAAATACCCCAACGACCTTTGCAACATATTGTTTCTGTACTTTGCCAGCTTCAATCTGCAACAATCAGATAACAAGAGAGAGATGAGTATTCCTTAGCAGATACACGAGTACAGATATCTGATGTCATGCCAGCATATTCAAAGCAGCATGGTACCTATAATTGTAATAAAGATACAACAGTACGGAAAATACCTCTTGCCTAAAAAGGTCAGCCCTTGTAGCATTTCTAGCCAAGATAAGGAGTCCTGAAACAAGCCGATCTAGCCGATGAACCGCTGGCATGACCATGTCAAGGGAAACAATCCAAAATAAAATGCAAAACCAGACAGAACAGATTGAAGTACAAAGAAAACATATTTAAGTTTCTCAATTCAAGACTTTTAAGAAGCTCATGGAAAGGCTACAATACTTGCTTTCAAATGTAAATCATGTTCGGATACGAAATAAGGGAGCTAACCCATGTTCTGCCTGGAGAACGCCAACAACAGTATTCTTGCGATACTGACCACAAGGATGCACCTATATAACAATAGAAATTAATCTATGATTAGCACCACAGAAAAAGAGACTAATCTATATCAGAAGATGGTAATGCAGAGAATTTCAACTCTCTCTCACATCACAAACAGCACACAGATGAACAATTTTTTTTAGCTGGCACAGGCTAACATGAAAATCAAATGAGATATAATCATTTTATGACAATACTCAAGCCAGTATCACAAATTAATATTAGCTCTGTTACACACTTATTAAAAATCAAACATAACTTGCCAAAGGGTGACTGGTTCCACCAACAGAAAGCTTAGAAATGGATGCCAAAACATGATTGAAAGACAAATATAAGTATGCATGGTTGTCTCCAGTTCTTCTGTCACATTTTAAAGACAATTGTAACATAATTGATCGTTAAACATGGCAAGGAACAATTTCTCCTTTATGCCTCCCACACCAGAAATAGTATAGCAATTATAAGGAACAAGAAAAAAAATGGAGGAAATATCATCAAACAGTTATATTAGATCCTTGGTATGGTTAGTTTTATGGACTAATTTCACATGAAAATATGCGGAAATATGCCATAGACCATCTAGTTCTCTAAAAAAATCTAACATTTTAGGAGAAAAATAGGCCTATTAAAAATTATCTAATGTTATTATGATAGAAAGAAGGAGAAAGCAGCATACTAAACTAATCTCGGCAATTAAAAGTAAAATTCTAAGACCTGATAAAATTCTTTAAGAACAATAAACAATAAGAATAAATATTATATACCCTAGGACCCAACAAAATCAGGAAATATTAATAAGTACATTGATAGAATAACAACTTTTTTTTTCTCTTCAAAGTATCAGATAGAATGACGTCAATATCACCCATGAAAAGAGGAAAACCAAGTCACAGATAACTCACAGGTACAGTTGCTGGCTTCCAAACAGTTACGACATCATCTTCTTTATCAAGAATGGGAACATCCCAAGCCATCACCGGCGGTTCATGCCTACAATCTTTGCAACATCAATTCAAAGTTCGATACAACTTCGAAAAATAAAATAAAAGCTGTGCAAGAGCAAATTTTAAAAATTTACTCATGCGGGAACAAAAGCTCTAGTTAAGTTAAAACCTATCCAAGTAAACCTTGCAATCAACCACGGCAAAAGCACACACCTGTGCACGAAATGGCTGATCTTCTGCGACGATTTAACAATGTACGAAACAGGAACCATTTCTCCATCAACTTGTATCCGTCCACATTTAACAGCACTAACCTACATTAATTACTCCACAAATACTCAAAATCCCCAAACTTTAAATAAGATTAAAAGGAATTTAATATAAAAAAATGAGTTGATAATTACATAATAATCATAGGGTCTGCCTTTGAATTCTTCCGCAAATAAATCCACTATCGTCTTCCCCGCCCACCGGTTTTTTACCTGTATACCGAGATGACGATAATTAGAGTTTTATAAAGCTCGGCAAAGAAGAGAGTGAGCGAGTTAAAGTGACTGACATGGGAGATAAACTCGAAGTGGTAAGGTCTAACGTGGCGCCTCCCTGCGAATTCCCCCCAAAAAAAACAAAATCAGAGTTCTTTTGTTGTTTCTATCTTCAAAAGAAGCTGCTTTTGTAGTGTGATTTTGATAAAATTACCGTCACGAAAGATGTAATCGTGTTTCTCAGGAGGATTAGCCGGTGTTTGCCACACAATTTCCATCTTCTTCTCAGCTGCTTCTTCTTTTTCTCCTCTCTTTCTCTTCATCTCTCTCGATTAATTTGGGTTTTTAGGGTTTTGCTCGAGTGGATTACTTACATGACGGTACCGTCAAATGCTCCATGCTCCATACAATCTTGCTATCAAAAACACGACACGTCGTCTGGTGCTCAACATTTTAAAAACCAAAACGACGCGTCTTGTGAATGAAAGAAAATAAGAAAAGTGAAAACAGCGTCGTTTTGATGCAAATTTGCGAAATGGAGAAAACAAAAACAGAGAGAGATTTGATTTTGGCTTTCCTTCATCTTCTATGTTTCAGCTCACCAACAAAATAATAAACAAAACACCTACTGCGCCTTCTTCACTACTAATCCAATCACTTCTTTTTTTATCTTTTTCAAGAAAAAATAGAAACCCAACGAAATAAAAAAAAAAAGGTGTGATTTACTTTAATTTCTGTAAAATCTCTCTTTTTTTTTTTTTGAGATCTGTTAATTTTTAGTTGATTTCCTTTTGTATTATGTGTGTGAATCTTAGGTGTGTTTTGTGATTGCGGAAATCAAGAGGGGATTGTTTTACACGTGGTAGTAATTGATTGGAGGAGGTAGGGGAAATGCCGGAGGAGGATATGGTTGATATAAAGTTCAGGCTTTACGACGGGTCAGATATCGGGCCCTTCCGGTGCTCATCATCAACATCTACTGTTGACATGCTCAAGCAGCGAATTGTTTCTGATTGGCCCAGAGGTTTTATTTTATTTATTCACTTTTTATCACCATTTCTTTCAATTTTAATTTTTACTTGTTTTAATATTTATATGTCTGGTTTTTTTAAAAGATTTTAGATTTCTTTTTAGTGAATTTACCTAATTTGGGAGTATTTATTTGATTCTAAAATTGGGTTAATTTGCTTTGGTTGGAAACTTTTAGGACCGTGTTTGGGAAATTCAAAGTGGGTGCTTTGGGTTTTATTTGGGAAGTCATTGAAAAAGTGGTTCGAATAGTTTGATGGAAATGGTAATTTTTTACCCTTCATTTAAAAAATGGGTAAACCCAATTAATTACGCTTTATCATTGCTATGGAAAGTTTGAGTATTAATCTATCTGATAATGTTGTCACAAGTTGATGGTTTAGAGATGTTATTAATGTTGTGAAGTTGTCTGTGTTTGTCATCGTGGCTTGCATGGTTCGACTTCATAGAGTAGGAGGTTTTGTTTGTGGGGTTTGTTGTTTTGGCTATTATCAGAAATGAATCATGGGAAATTTGCTGGACTTTTGTTAGTATTTGGTTATGGCTTGTATTGCTGCTTGATTGAGGTTCACCTGTTTGGTGTGGATCGGGAGCATACGATTGCGTTGCAGTCTAGAACTGTTGCAGTTGGAGAATGTGTTGTAAATTTGAAGTTATTGAGCTCAATCTGGGGTATGTGACCTAAGATGGTAAGGGTGAGATTATGTGTGGAATCAACAAGATAATACAAGCCTCCTAAAATGCAGAAGAGATCCTAAGGGATGATGTTCTCGATGTGAACCTGATCAGCCAATTCTTCTTCTTTTCCAGGCAAAGCGTCATCAAATATATCAAATTCCAAATTTAGAAATATTAACAGCTAAGCTAAGAAAGATAAAGATCTCTTGTTTGAAAAACCTATCTACTTTCAGGACAGGAATGTCTTTCATCCAATGGGATTTTCTTTTGTGCTATTTTGGTTACATTTTTCTGAAAAAAAAAATTTATTATTATTTTAGGCAAAACTATCACTCCCAAGGTAGTGAATGAAATCAAGCTGATAAGCTCGGGTAAGGTTTTAGACAACAACAAGACTGTTGGACAATGCAGAACACCTTTTGGGGAAGTGGCCGGGGGAGTTATCATAATGCATGTTGTTGTACAGCCCTCTCTAGCAAAAACCAAAACAGGTAATTTCTATTTTAAATCATCCATCCAGCATAACGACTTTTTTCTTTGTTTCCTGAATTGTGTTTTTGATTTGCTTGATGGTTATATATGGACCCCCATGGTTTTGAGTGACATGATTCAACACCTGATTTGGATGTCGATAGAGCAGTGACCCTTCTTGCTTGCTGAGAGCTTGGAGATTTTAACTGCAGTGATACCCTGTTTTTAGATACTCTGATGTGCACATGGTGATAACTGTCTTTATGTTTTGCTGGAGGTTTCTGCCCTCTGGTTACTTGACTTCAAAATCACTGTTAAAGATACTCTAGTTATATCAATGTGGAAGATATAGAAGTTTGAAATGGTACCTTTAATTTGTACCTGTCTTCATAGATCCTACTCAAACTTATAAACAGACTTCTTTCTTCTATTCATGCATATGTTTCAGTGTGCGCATGTGTGTTTTCTCCTTGCGCTTCTAGTGTGTCTCCATATTTTTCCTTAGCGGTCTTGTGTATGAAGGGCGAAGACCCAGATTTATAACCATCCACACTATTATATTGGGCCAAAGTCAAAGTAAGTTCATTGCTGACTTGAGTTCCACCAGTTTAATTTCTTGAGTCCATCTAACCAATGGCGATATGATATGCCCCAAGAAATAACAGTTAATTTTAACTAGATGCTCCAAGTTTGTTGTTAGACAAATCTAAATTGGATTATACCAAAAAGGTCAATTGTACATTCTTTGTAGGGGGGTCTCATTTTGCTGAATAACTTCATATTTCTTGTTCCAATGGTCAGAATAATTTGGTTTTGGGTTCCATCAAGTTATGAACAAAGAAAAGTAGCCCTTCATCAAATAATTCGATTAGTTGTCAATTTTAGAGGACAAATTAGAAGTTTTCTCTGTTCGAGGAATTGTAATAATCACATGCATGTGTTTAGATTTTTAAAGGCTCAATCTTTATAAAAAAAAAAAGAGTTTTCATTGGCTCGGCACTGTTGTATGCAATTATTTTTATGCTTATTTGCTCAACTTCTTATTCCAAGTCCAAACCTTTAAGCATTTCTCAGCCTTGAATATTGACTTGGACCTATTCTGATATTGCAGAACACCGGTGATACTTAAAATTTTCCCTTGGGTGGTATCCTCTAAAGTTAAATTTAGCAACACCAAAACCTTACACCCATTTTCTTTTTTAATTGTCATGATTTCCTTGTTTGTAGTCCTTCTCTACGCTTAGGCTATTTAATGCAGACTCATAGAATTATTGCACGAGTCCCTTTTCTCTTTAAGATTGTTGCTTAAAAGCTTCTTATTTTAAACTATACTCGGTGGCTTTCTTGGTACAGAAAAGAAGATTGATAATTCACCGAAGCAAATTGCGTGCTCATGTTCCATAATGTGAAGGCAAGTACATAGATACTTGGGGAATTGTGCCCTCGGTACCAACACTTTAGGTACAGCAGTTGTTTTCGTTGAGCATCCTGTGTTTTGTTGTCGCCATATTCACGTGTATTTGTAAAAGCGTCCGGTGGTGATGTGTTTCTTCCCATGTTCCTTTCTTCTGTTTTTTCTTGGTTTGTTCTTTAAAGGTGAAGATCCGTACCAGTAATAGAAAGTTGTATACACCCATTGATGTAAAATCAAGAACCTTTATCATATATCAAAGAGAAATACTTCTGTGTTAATGATGATGCAAATTTACAATTTATGGATGGATTTGCAGTACTTACTACATGGCAAATTTTGCCCTGCAAGTTAGATAATTTTGCTAAAATTAAATTGCACGTATCCAAGATGACTACATCAGATGTTGGAAAAATGTTATTATTAAGAGAAATGATACACTCGACTTGCCAAGTTACAGAAATACTGATACTCGATGGTGCTGACTAGAAACAATTACCTATTCATAATCTACAAAAAAGGGCAATCATGCAATAGAAACGAGGAGGAACATGAAATGAGAGATACGTCAACAATCACACAGCGAGATACAGGAACAAAAGCTTTAAATCTGCCGGAGAACATTTTCGGCTGCTGCTATTGTCTTTTGGATATCTTCAGCAGTATGTGCCAAGCTTGTAAACCCAGCTTCAAATTGTGACGGTGCAAAGTATACACCCTCCCTCAGCATTCCTTGGTAAAATCTGGCGAACTTTGCTGTGTCACTTTTCTTTGCATCAGCAAAGTTGTAAACAGGCCCTTCCGTAAAGAAAAACCCAAACATTCCACGTATATAGCCTCCACAAATTGCATGCCCAGTTTTCTTGCCAGCATCAATAATGCCCTGAACAAGTTCACTGGTAATCTTATCCAAGTATTCGTAACTTCCTGGTTTCTGCAACCGCTTCAGTGTGTGTATCCCTGCAGTCATAGCCAAGGGATTCCCACTCAAGGTTCCGGCCTGGTACATTGGCCCTGCAGGTGCAACCATCTCCATAATCTCCCTTCTCCCACCATATGCACCAACTGGCAGACCACCACCAATGATCTTCCCTAGTGTTGTTAAATCAGGAGTTATGCCAAAATACTCCTGAGCTCCACCGTATGACAAACGGAATCCAGTCATAACTTCATCAAATATTAGAAGAGCATTATTTTCTTCAGTGATCCTGCGAATGGCATTAATAAATTCAGGTTTCGGGGGGATGAAACCAGCATTTCCCACAACAGGTTCAAGGATTATTCCACAAATCTCTCCTTTGTTGTTCTCAAAAAGATTTTCCACAGCAGCAATGTCATTATAGGGGGCTGTTAGAGTTTCATAGGTTGCTGCTTTGGGGACACCAGGCGAGTCTGGGAGCCCAAGGGTTGCAACACCACTACCTGCTTTGACAAGGAATGGATCAGCATGGCCATGGTAACAGCCCTCAAACTTGATAATCTTCTCCCGTCCAGTGTAGGCACGGGCCAGGCGAAGCACACCCATGCATGCTTCTGTGCCTGAGTTAACAAATCGTACCATTTCTATGCTTGGAACTGCTTTGATCACCATCTCTGCCAAAACATTCTCTAGAAGACAAGGGGCACCAAAGCTGGTCCCTTTCTTCATTGTTTCAGACAAGGCTGCAAGTACCTGTAGGTAAATGTTAGTCCACGAGAATGAAAAATAAACCAAAAGGGTACACTATATTCCACAGCCAGTATCCAGTAGCCTTTCCATGATAAGCAAGAAATAATGAAATGGTCTGTCAGCCATGAGTAGGCAATTTTACATTGATTCAGGCAAGAGAAAGAAAAAAAGAATTCTGGATAATTAAGAATGGAAATCACCATTTTCCTTCATTCCTATATTTTCAAGGAAACAAATGTCGGCTGACACATACTCTACTTTTAGTGATGCGCCACTTCTCTAATAAAATGGAATGTGAACAATCTTGAGTACCAAGACTCTCACAGAAAGACAAACGTTCATAGATACTGAAAATGCAAATGGCGGTGAAGAAGAATAGAACCTCATCATCCGCATGACCAATTATAGCAGGCCCCCAAGAACCAACATAATCAATGTAATCATTTCCATCAATGTCCCTCATGTGAGAACCCTTGACAGAATCAAACACAATAGGTTGTCCACCAACAGATTTAAAAGCACGTACAGGTGAATTCACACCTCCTGGCATCATTTCCTGCCAAAAAAAAAACTTGCATCAGTCAACAATCAGAGAATCCCAAAACACGTTTCACTTTATGATAACTTTCAGCTACAGCTCTCCAAAATCAACACTTTTCTCTCTGAAATCAAACTCAAACCAACAATAAATCAATTTCAACATCTTACTCAAACCCAAATCTACAAAGACCCTTATCATGTTCATAAAAGCACAAACTTTTAAGAGGTCAAAATTGGAAACTAGAGTCCTCAGATTAACATTACAATCAAAACCCATCACCTATAAAGGAATAAAAATCAAAAGGATGGTGATTTATTTTTACCTTAGCAGCGCTGAAAGCTTCTTCAGATTTTTCAAGAGTGAAACTCTTCTTCTTTTTCTCTTCTTCAACAGAGACAGCCATTTTAATGCTGCAAAAAGACAACCTTGATGATGAAGGATTTCTTTTCTGAGTCAGCTTTCTTGTTGTAGAACATGAAAGTCCTAAACCAACACTAACTCCTGTGATTGTAGAAGCCATTCTCAATCTGTGTCTGGTCAAGATGATGATAAAGATATTGTAAGAGAGAGCAGCCATTGGATCTTTCACTTGAAGGTTTATATAGGGGCAAACCAAACATGGGCCGGGCCTGGTCGGATCAGTTGCTTTTTTTGAATTCAGCTTCTCCTGGTTGACCATGGTTAATATCAATTCAAGCCTAAGAAAGGTATTTTATTGGAATCGGAGAAAAATTAAGTTTTTATTTTTTAGATTTTAGATTTTTTACTAATATCATATTAAAGTGCTTTTTAGAATTTCCTTTCAAACATGAAAATTTAAAATAAAAATTCTTGATTTGAAATTATTATTTTTTTATTTTCAAATATTTTAACATATAGATGTAAAAAGTAATTTTAAAAAAATAAAAAATATATATTATTTTAATATATTTTTGAGTTCAAAATATTCTGAAAAACATCTATAAATTTTTACTAAAAATTTTGCTAAATTATAAAATATTTTAGACTTTTTATATAATATAGGTTAGGTTGGGTGGGCAATGTTTTTGTCTACATATATTAGCTGTACTACACCATGGCTAATAACGGATTAGTTGGAATTAAAGAAAAGGAATTTGATGAAATCATAGATAAATTCATATTTTTCATACACAGCCGGTTTAAAATTTGGGTTTTGAGTTTTTACCAGGTCATCAGGTTTTGATCGGTTATCGGGTCATTTAGGTCAATTATTTTTTTTTAAATCAAAATGATATCGTTTTAGTAAAAAACAAAAATCAACTGGTTGCAACCGGTTTTTGACCGGGTCAACCAGGTCACAGCGGATTTTTTCTTCCTCTATTTTTTCTTTAACCCGACTCAGTTTCAGCTCCGAATCAACCAGGTCTCAGATCGACCTGCCAGGTTTTAAAACTATGGATAAAGTAAGATTTATCTTATAGATAATCTTAATTATATCCATGAATTTCGAAAAGTAATAAGGTTCTTAATGTAAACTAGACCCTTACGCAGGCTGATTATTAGATTAATTTGTGAGAATAATCAATTATTATATGTTGTCTTCACGACATAGAAATATTATATAGAAAGGGAAGATAGAATTCTCACACACCAGCCAGCAGCCAGCACAATTACGAGCAATGCTTTCGCGATGCCTTGCCCACCTCTGTGCTCCCGCCATGTAAATGACCTGCTACACACCAGTCATAAGAAATTATGGTTTCAGAGAGGATAGAGTGTTCTACATACCTTTCTATCTTTCTTATTAAAAAGGGAATTTATTTGAAACATCAAGCATCGAGTTTGATTTATTAAAAATCACTAATTTTGTGGAGGCTTTGCCCTTTTCCAAAAAAAAAAAAATGTTTACTTAGGTGCATGCTCCGAGTTTATTAAGCCGGTTAGGTTTGGTTTACCGGGTTATTTAAAAAACTCGTGACTTGAACTTTAACCCGTGCTAGATTACAAGTTGAAGAAAAAAAAATCATTAGTGAAACCCAGTTTACCCTATAATAATTTGGTGTTGAAATCGCTGAAAGGAGAAAAGAAACTGAGGGCACTGGATTTCTAGGAATGAAGTGAATCTTTTAGGATTATACTAGCAAACTGTCTGCTTTAGCTATGGGAGGGGTAAAAATAATTGAATACAAAAAAAGAATGTATAGGCCATGAAGAATTTTTTTGGTATTATTATTAAATCAGATTTAATTAATCAAATTTTAATATTCCTAAACTAATTTGCTGTCTATCTTGAATTTCAAATTAAATCGTATGAAAGTTATGCCGATTTAATCTAGTCGATTTATTAGATCAAAAGGCTACCTAAACAATTGATAAAAGCATGGTTTGATATTAAAAAAATAATTTCCAATCAACAATTTTTTTAAAAAAATATGGAGACAACAATATAGCAGACCAATTAGAGTTTTTTGAGTTGAAAACTCATTTTTCAACATATTTTCACCCAAAAATAGCCAATAAACAACATAAAAACCTCCCCGAAACATCTACCATCCGCAAAAAACTCAAATCAACCAAAAAAATAAAAAATAAATAAATCAAGAAAATCAAAACGAAACTTGATCTTCTTTTTATGCATGTTTATATAAAAAAATTCAACACCGTCAAACTCTTCTTATCAAATAGAACTCGTTGACATAAAAAATAATGAGTTTTGTTACTGAAAAGTAGTTAAACCGAGCACTTTTTCTTTCATCATTGAAAGTGAGTGACTGAAAAATAAACAAAATAAACTTTTGAAACAAAACAAAAATTATCGTGAATTTAGGATTAGACATGTATTTTCTCTGTGTTTTACATTTCAATTTTTTTTTTTAATTTGGTACTTTGATCATAATTTCAAAATAATTTTTTTAATTAGGTTATAAAATGATAGAATTAAAATATTTTTTTTAAAAAAAAAGTTAGGAACTTTACTGTGTTTAGAAAAACCTTTGGTGTTAGCATAGAAGGTAATGGGATTGTAGTTTTACAAGTGAAAATATAACTTTTTTTATTGGGTGGATGAATTTGAATGTATTGAAAGTTCCAAAGAGAGAAGTAACATAAATTCTTTTTGGGTGCGTGGTTAAATTGAATTTCAGAATTTTTTTAATAGAAAACTCGTTACTATTTTTTTTATTGAACGGACTCTAACTAATAAAATCTTATTATTAATTATTTAATGAAACTCATTTAAAAAAAAAAACAGACATGAGTGTGAGAAAAAAAAAAATCTATTACCCATCAAAAATAATAAGAATATTTTTATTTAGTATTTTGTCAAAGTTGTTTTTATCTATTTTCATAAAGTAGATCTCATTTAGTAATTAATAGAATATTAATAATTATAATTTAAGCCCCAAAGTTGTGCCATGGTCTTGAAGAACTGAAGTGTGTAAATTGAAAGTGAACATTTCTTGCCCTAGAACAACTTGATAACTAAGAAATATTATTTTGTTATAATTTTAAAGTGGTGTTTAGTTACCATCTTCAAAAAAAAAAAAAAAGCAAAAACAATGAAGATAAAAGAGACAAAACAGAAAAGAAAACATAAACATAATTATATTTAATTGTATTTGGTAATAATATATAAGATAAAATGATTATCTCTGTATCATATTTGATTGTGGTGGATAAGACAAAATAAAATATAAAAAAATCTATTTTATCTATAATATATGTTATTATCAAACTTACATATTGTTTTTTTTAAAATAAATATTATTTTTTTACTTTAGATGTTGAAATTAATAATATTATAATAACTCTAGTTATAAAATTAAGACTGACCTGACTGATTGACATGAAACCGGATCAACTTGAAACACTAACTGGTTCAAGTTTGAAAAAAATAAAAGAAAAAATTGACTCGACCTGACTTGTTAAAAAACCACATTTCTATCTTTTTAATCGAACATACTTTTATCTTTATTATCTCCGTCTATTTTATCCCACATCAGTAATCAAATGCAATCTAAATAATTTGATAAATTTGTGTGTAGTTCAAGTAGCCTCCTCTGTGTTCGATCTATAAGCACAACATTGTATGGACATTGCATTCTTTAGGATTGGCCTAATCTGGTGTTAAAAAGCATTTAAGTAGCTATGATCCCCCTTGTTGTTTTATATTTTTGACGTTAAATCTAATTCTAAAGACATTAACAACATGTAATTAGGTCATTGAAGAACAACTTTGTTAATCATGGACACTTAGAGCTTGTTTGGCAGTGTGGTTGCGAGTGCTTTTTAAATAACTTTTCATGGCAAAATACATGCCAATGATGTTTTTTTATTTTTTAAAAATTATTTTTGACATCAGCACATTAAAACGATCCAAAACGTACAACCCATATTAAATTTTAGTAAAAAAAAAATTTCAAATTTTTTAAAAACACAGGTTGAACTGCGTTCCCAAACACTTGCTTAATTATGTTCTAGCTGCTTGCTCATCTAGACAACTCTCATTAAATTATATTTCTGAACAGGCTCTTCTTCTGT
>Ga0307517_10005739_pt1 | contig 18578 bp, 16 predicted proteins | sample 23_EM_MG_FD_194515 | JGI IMG/M metagenome (GOLD analysis project Ga0307517, IMG submission 194515) | Populus trichocarpa ectomycorrhiza microbial communities from riparian zone in the Pacific Northwest, United States - 23_EM | ecosystem: Host-associated > Plants > Roots > Unclassified | place... | reverse complement strand
AGAGGCTCATCGTCGCTCCTCCGTTAACATGCACTGGACCAACAGGAGGAGCCCAGCTTGTCGCTTTCCAACACCACCTCGGAAGCTAGCATTTGGCCGTGAGGAAAGCCGCACAAGCCACCAGAATACAATAGACTTCTCCCACCCCATGCTATATGTTGCACACACCAGCCATTTTACCTTGCCAATTTACCTTATTTTTCATATTGTTTAGTTTTAATTTTGGTTCCTTAGCACTTGATTATTCTAAATTAGTCAAATTTTGTAATACTTAGCAAAATCAAGCATTGAGAATTTCCCTTACTAAATAAAAAGTTGAGGGACTGAAATAAAAAAAACATGAAATTCTTCTATAATCGTGCAAATCAACCCCTGATGTTTGAAAAAAAAATGGACTAAAATTTTTTTAAGTTTCAAATTAAGTCCTTGAACTCTATTTATTTTAAATCATTAAAATTAAATTTTGTTTTGCTAAACCGAGCATTAATCAAATAATGAAATATTTTATAAACACTTGAGATCTCTATACACATGATAAACAACTCGCCAAGACCAATTGCAAGCAATATTAAGGACCACATAAAAAGAAAAAGAAAAAGAAATCGAAATCGAAGAATCAAAACATTAAAAAAATCATAGGGACAAAAGGAACATTTTTCTAATGAATAACATTTCTTCTCCTGGGTTATTATTATTATTTAAATAATAATAATAATCATAACAATAACAATAATTGTTTGGATTCCAGCGAAGGCTCATGAGTGATTTGAATTATGCAGGGGCCAGGGGGAAAGGAACAATTGATGTTGGTGTTTTGGTGCAGACGTTCCAGTCGATAATATTTTAGTTTCAAACTCCTCCTTTCTTCTGCAAAGATGTGCAAAGATTTATTGGGGTGATCATACTCTGTACTGTTTATTTTTATATTTTTAAAATATTTTTAAAAAAACTTAATTTTTATTTTATTTAAATTAATATTTTTTAATATTTTTAGATCATTTAGATGCACTAATATAAAAAATAATTTTTTAAAAATAAAAAAACATCATTTTGATACATTTCTATATTTAAATGTTTTTAAAAAAGCAACCATAACCACACGCATAATTAGAGCGGGGTTTTATCTTCTTGACATTATGGTTGTGTTTAGTAATAAAAAAGAGTATTTCATTATAAAATCTCCTTCTACTATATTTTTAATTTATATTTTTTAATAGAAAATAAAATAAAAATATCAATTTCAATAGCTTCTGAATATTTTTTTTGTGATGAAAAACTAGAAAACATATTTAAATTAGTTGTTTTTCACCTCCCAAACAGCATGCTAGAACAAGAGAAATCAATGGATATTAATATTAATATTAATAATTATAAAGATGTTAATTAAATTATATAGTCTTTATAATTTAAAAGAAGAAAAGTATAAATAAGTTCATTTTTTCAAGATAAATGACCCATAAATTCTATGATATTTTGCTAGACCAATAAGTTCAGTTTTCAAAATTTTCTTTCAAATAAGTTTATTCTTTTTATATTTTCCTATAAAATACCTATCTTTTTTTCTTGAATATATTTTACAACAAGTTTATTATGTAGCCTTTTTAATTTATACTTTTTGGATTTTTTCCTAAAACATTTTTTAGATTTTTTTTTAAATTTAGATTTATTATCATATAATTGTATTCTTGTTAATTGCTATAATTCCTATAAATTTTTTATATGAACAAGCTTATTATGCTATTGGTCATTAAATTTTTTATTTAAAACAAGCTTCGCAGCATGAAGAATTATATTTTCTGCTTTTACTATCATAATTTGATTCAAATATAATTAAAATTTACAATAATGGTAATATAAAAATAAATTAGAATTATAAATTATAAATTATTTTACAAGTGAGAGAAATTGGACATTAAAAAAAATATTATGAAAGGTTTTTTTTAAGAAACTAAGAAAAAATAGATTTATTGGTAATTTTTTAAGCATATGAAAAGGGTAATATCGGTAGTACAATTAGATATAAGCTATTTTGAAAGTTAAATTACAAATTGGCACTGTATTTTAAAAGTGTTTTTAAAAAAATTTAATTTTTTTTATATTTTTAATTAATATGTTTTTGATATTTTCAAATTATTTTGACGTGCTCATCTCAAAAATAATTTTTAAAAAATAAAAAAATATTATTGATATACTTTTCTGAGTGAAAAACATTTTAAAAAGTAACCACAACCACACTTCTAAACACGCTTCAAAGATATTGTATTAACTATTGTTTTTCTTTCTTTCTTATATTTTTTAAACAACTTTAAATTAATATTTGTTTAATTTAAAACGCTTTTAAAAAAAATTGAAATTTTTTTATTTACTTTAAATTAATATTTGTTTAGTGTTTCCAGATCATATTGATGCGTTGATAACAAAAATAATTTCTAAAAAATAAAAAAAATATTATTTTGATACATTTCCAAGTGAAAAACACTTTAAAAAATAACCGCAACCACACTTTCAAACGGGCTTCATCAATGAAACAACCCATTAAATTGTACAATATTTCTATTTAATGTTTTAATTCTTGTATAGTTTTGTTTTTACTTATATTATTTTAAATTCTTGTTTGCATTGTGATACTTGATTTATGGTTTTATATTGAAAATATTTATGTTGGGGGAAAATTTATTTACATGGATGGGCTCATATGCGTAGGAAAAATTATAAACAATGGAGTGTTTATATATGTTGGCCCAGAAAGCCTCTCAAAATCTGAGCATGCTGCTAGACCTAAAAAACCTAACCTAAGTGGAGGAAGTGAGATTGGCGGGGAAAGGAAGAAGAAAATTGATTTTCTCTCTCTTTTAAGTCGCGACTGCCGAAAAGGTAAAGAGCTTACATTCTATTACACTTGTCATTTCTATTTTTTTTTCCTGATTTTTCTTTGATACCTTTGTGTTTGTGTGTTTGTTTGAGGTTATTGTTTCATGGGGCATTTGAGCTGTTCTGTTTGCCCTCACTGGAAAGCTTGACTTGAAGCCAATTTACTTGTTGCCTTGCTTTGATATGCTGCTTGTCTTGGAATTCTTGAACCTGCTGCTTTAAAATATTAGCTATGATTTTAAGAGTGGTTAGTGAATTATAATGGGGATTGCAACTCCTTTTTTTTTCAAATTAAAAATAGAAAACGGATTTTTCCAAGTAAATGGAAGCTATAAAATTGGTGTTGATCTCCCATTATGTGCAAATGGCGCAAATCATATTTCTTTTGTAATTTACATGTTTATTTTTTTCATTTCAGTGATCTGCGTAACATTTGATGAACAGGCCAAGTTTAAGCAAGGTTCTCTTTTTGCTAGTTGATCCATCTAAACAAGCTATGTCTAACTCGGTTCAAGTAAAGCCCCATTCTAACTTGAACCTTGACAAAATTTAAATTAGCAAAGATTGACTTTCACATCTTTGCTTGCCATAAACACAAGCCTAACTTTGATTTTGCTAAAATTAGACGAGTTGAGTCTGACCAATTTAATACTTGCACTGCTTGATGTATTTATAGATTTGGTGGTAGTGGTTGTTGTTGGGTAGAGTGGAGGTGGCCAGCTGGTGCTGCGAATGATGGTGGCTGCCGGCCAGTGAAAATGGTGATGACAATGGTGTTCGCTAGCTAGTGGTGCTGCTAACTTATCTAGTAATATATACCAAAGCTCGTTTTAGTAAACCAATAGGGATACCATGTTAGTTTTTATCTTTTTTTCTTACTAAACTATTGCCAAATTTTAGTTGCTGGATCATTTTCCCCCCCACTTAAATCCACACCATATTTGGCCTATCTCTATTCTCATATTCTTGTACGTGAACTGGATGATGTTTGCACCCTCAAGTCTGTGTGTCGGATATGACCAAATCATCTCAAACAGCCCTAGTCCTTGAGAATGTTCAGATGGTTTCCTACTACCATCTGAACATTCTAATCTTTCCTATGCTTATATTTTGAACTTGTAGGCTGTAGCTTCTCATCTCTCAATTCTCACTAGCTGAGTTGCAGTTTTGTAAAATTTAGTCTTCACCCTGCTGAGAATTTTTTGTATTTGCTTGATGTCTGCTTATGTTAATATGCCAGAAAGGTTTCAGAGGAACTGCAAGGGTTTGGATGTCCCTTTTATCTGGATTCTAGGATGGAATTTGGATTTGTGCCTGTAGCTTTCTTCTTTCTTTCAGTATTGAACATTTTGTACCAAATGGCAAGAAGATATAAAACGTGCTACACTAAAACTCGCACATGACAGATACTCCTCAGCACCCGCAAATGCCCCAAAACCTGGTTTTTGGTTTTTCTCACTCCAAATGCAACTTGTTTTAAACCCCTAAGCCTTGCCTTGAAATTTATTTTCATTACTGTAGAAGATGTTTGATTATTATTCCTATGGTATCTTTTCCCAAAACAAGTGAAATGATGTAGTGGCTTGAGCTATACGGAACTTATTTTAAAAGACTAAAAAAATAAAGAAAAAAAGAGAGGTCATCGGTACAGTTACTCTTGAATTTTATACTCCCCATTCTGTATTAAAATTTTTGTATCTTGCTGATGCAATATGTTTTTTGTTTTGGTATGCCAATGTTTCTACCTTTATCTGTTCAGAATGCTTACTCCTCTTGCATAATCCATCCTATCTATTATTTGTTTGAGATGGATTTTACTAGCATTGATTTTTTTCGTGACAGTGGGCTTTGAAAACATGGTTATGAAAGCTACTGAATTGGATAAAGATGTTGGGGATCGAGTGCAAGGGAACAACTGCCTTAGAGGCCAACTAGCTCAGCATCAGAAGTCTGTGAACCATTCCAGAAGACAAGAATCTAAAGAAAATAAAAGCTCAAATGCCTTAAGTAGCGGTCAAAGTAATTCAAATGTATTAGAGCAGGGAAGATCTCCAGTAGATGAAAGTGGCACTTATTCTGAATTTATAAAATTTCCAGCACCACCTTGTCGTCAATTTTGGAAAGCTGGGGACTATGATGATGGGCCCAGTTCCAAGCTCACACTTCAAAGTATGCAGCTATCAATTCTTAATTATAATTTCATGATCTTCCCTGCTCGCTGAAAAGCAACTCTACTTATTATGCATTCTATTATAGATTTTCTGGTGCTACCTTCCTCCTTGTTTTTCCTTATAAGTTGGATGATAAAACCTTGTATGATTTGTCGAAGTATCTATTGTCCATGCTCTGTTCATACTTGATCAGCCATGCTCTGATTTTTTTAGTCCTTTTCTTTTTGGGATTTCAGATGGAAAAAATTATCTCCATGTCCACCCGATGTTTCTTCATTCAAATGCCACTTCACATAAGTGGGTTTTTGGTGGTATGTCCAGCTTATACAGAGTTCTATTCCATTTGCATTTTGTTGATGATAAATTTAATTGAGTACTGTTCTTTTCTTGTTTGCAGCCATAGCAGAACTGGTTGACAATGCAGTTGATGAGGTGATTTATAACGGAATTTTTTTTAAGTAATCAATTTTCCTTTTATCTGGCATGTAGGAGCCTGATTATCAGGCATTGTAGTGTTGCAAAGCTTGAGTGTATAGAATTTTTGAGATCAAAGTGGGCCTGTTTGCCTATATATTTTTGACATGCCAAACTGACAACTACTTCTTTATTCCTGATGGACAAAACAATTTACAAAACTGGCCAAGATCAATGAGATAATCTGCATATCAGGGGACTGGTGGGACACCAGTCCAGGTGATCTCCTAAAACTGGAGGTCATAAAACTTTCTTGTTTTGATAATATAGTACGCTACACTTTTTTTTTCCTAATAATTATTTCAAATGCAACCAGAGATTAGATCCCCTATCCCCACAAAAACACATTCACCATGACAATGAAACTAGCAACAAGAAATCTGAACAACTGCTCAATGTCTAGTGGATATGAAACCAATATTTATGGAACTTAATACATCACATGTAAGTTTTTTTATTTCTTCTACATGGTTTACTTAAACTTCTAATTTAAAAGGACCTCATATTTATTATTCAATGTGTGAGAATTTAATCATTATTTTATACATGTACATCCAAATATTTATTTTTAACTATATGAATTGGTGTGATGTCATGGCTTTACCCTGTTACTTAGTCTCCTATCTAAATCAATGAATGGGCTTTCTTAAGGCATCTAGCATTTTGATTTGACAATTTGAGTCTCAATATATGTTTTTTTTTCTTTCTTCTTTATGAAGTCTAGCTTCTATCACATTAACAGCCTTTCTTATGTCTATTTCTCTCTAATATATACTAATGTTGCTGGTCTTTCAATGTTTTGGGATGTTTTGCACCATTTATTTCTGGCTATCATTTTGCTACATCTTCAAGCTTCAAATTTTACTTTTCATTCCCTTTCCCTTTTTTACTTTTTAGATCGAAAATGGGGCCTCTTTTGTCATTGTAGATAAAATCTCAAATCCAAGAGATGGAAGTCCTGCACTGTTAATTCAAGGTGCTTGAACTTATCAATCATAAAGAATTGTTCTTAATGTTGTTTTGTAGTCTGTTGATGTAACACATCTTAAAAGGAATGAATACTGCCTGACAATGGTTTTGTAAAACTTGTACTCTGACTAGATGATGGTGGTGGAATGGATCCCGAAGCAATCCGGCGATGCATGAGCTTTGGGTTTTCAGATAAAAAATCCAAATCAGCAATTGGACAATGTATGCAACTTGTGTATCCACAAAGAAAATTCTACAATAATTTTATCTCACAGTTGTTGCTTTAATGGTCTTTCAGATGGTAATGGCTTCAAGACCAGCACTATGAGACTTGGGGCAGATGCTATTGTCTTCAGCCGCCATGCAGATGATAGGTATAAGTGTGATTCTGTAGTTTTTTACCGACTTGCTCATTTGATATTAAATGTTTACAATTGTCATGCAAAGCAAGTGAAGTGATTGTCATGGGTGGCCATACGATATATATGGTCTTATGGCAAACATACCAGCTCCATTACTCTCAAGTTTGTTTATTAATTCTATAAATCTCTAACCCATGCCCTCTATTCTCCCTCCATTTCAATTGTTTTTTCCCTTGTTTTGATGGTTGGTTCGCTGAACTGTTGAAATGGTCATTACATGCCAGCCAAAATAGGCATGCTTGGATTCCATAAATGAACAAACTTCAGTTCAAGGGGAAAAAAGATAAAGATTGAGGTTTTTTTTAGTTTTGTTTCTAATGTGATATGTATTGTAGTTTTAAATTCTAGCTTGTTTCCTTATCAATTTATATAATGAGCAGGGTATTGACTCAAAGCATTGGTCTCCTCTCTTTCACATTTTTGACACAAACAGGACATGACAGAATAGTAGTGCCAATGGTGGGTTTGACTTCCCTACTCAAATATGTTAGTCAAAGTTCTTTCTGAATCTAGCCTATTTAATTTTGGCAGTGTTCTGCAAAAGTTAACAATTATAAATTCATACACATCATTCCTACATCGTATCTAGCGTGTGCATATAGTGGTACCTCATGCATCCAAAAACAGCTTGAAGCTGAGGTTTGGCCCTTTTCTTTTCAATTGTTGCTTTATTTGATTATGCAACATTACCATGTGAAGTGATGAGAAGACCACAGGAAAAACTAAAGAGGGTTTAAAGAGATGATGTTATAGGTTTGCACATGTTAGGATCCCGGGCTTGTGACGGTGACGGATACTAGCAAACTGTATGTTCTAAATCTTGTTAATGAATAGCTGAATTAGTTGTCGGCTTTTTGGTCTCGTGGATGGGTAAACAGCTGCATCGGGATTTACTCACCTTTTCCATTTTTTTTATTCTGGAGCCCATTTCAAGAGCTTGTCCTTATGCAGGTGGATTATGAGCTTAACACAGCTGGTAATTTGGAAATTCTAGATCGATATGGGAAAGAATACTTTATGTCTAACCTTTCCTTGCTGCTGCAATGGTCTCCATATTCAACAGAAGCAGAGCTACTGAAACAAGTAAGCACCTTTTGATATGTTCATAGTGCTATCATTTTTTGCATTGTATGTTGCTCCTCATTCAGATATTTATCGAACATGGATAGGTTTCAACAAGTTAATCTAGTTAATTAAGAGTAGTGCTCTTCTCATTTAATAATTAATTCCCATTGGCCTCTTTTACTCCCGTACAAGTTTTCGAGCAATTTAACACGTGCAGACATATATGCACGAAAAATACAACTGCTACTCCCCCCCTGAGATTATGGTTGCCTTTCATTAGAGTTGGATTTCTTAAAAGATGTTATATGCTTTAAATGATCATACATGTTAAACTGTTATGTGAAATGATGTATTCCATTTTCAAGAGATATTACACTAAAATTTTGGAAAGAACATGATGTTCAGATAAGATTATAGGTATAAGTTTACTGTGGTTGATGGCGAATTGTAGGATTATGGATTGATGTGAGTGGATTAGACACTCATTTTCAGCTGTCAATGTTGTAAAATTGGAATCTAAAAACTTTTCACTTAGCTATTGGAGTGAGATTGCATAGTAGAACTAGTAGTAAAATAGATATTGAGAAGGAAGGATTAAGATGAAACAGAAGAATGAGGAAACAAATCCTATGTACAAGCAATACCACTTAATCTTATCAAAAAGTTTGGTGGGACTTTGTATTTTTAATGAGTGAGGACTAAATGGAAAATTTCCTGGCTAGAGTATAATTCTTGAAAAGAATAACATTGGTAAATGCTCTGTTGATCACCTAATTAGTCCTCTCATCCAAGCTCATTTCCCTATGCATCTAATTTGGTTGCAGTTTGAAGACATTGGATTGCATGGTACTAAAGTGATTGTTTATAATTTGTGGTTCAATGATGATGGGAATGTGGAGCTAGACTTCGATACAGATCCTGAGGTTGAAACTTCTTTCTGTCTCTTCATGCTTGCCTTTTCTTTTAATTCTTTGTTACATGTTGACAATCTGTCCTTGGGACAGACATTTAGCAAAGGCTGTCTCTGTTTGATTTCAAAATCTTTCTCATTCCCCTCTTCAAGAGGAAATAAAAATCTTTGTTATATGCCACTATCATTCTCAATTAGGTGCTTTCTTGTGGAATGGGGTTGCAGGATATTCGTATTAATGGGGATATAAAAGAAGTGCAGACACGCCCTGCTTGGAGGACAGTAAATGAAGAACACATTTCCAACCGACTACGATATTCTTTGAGGGTAAGTGTTTTTTTTTTCCTCTCTTCATGTAAGTTCATATTATTTTCATATTCTAGCCTGTGCAATTTTTTCATGACAAGTCTCCTTGTCTAAGTTAATCATAGAGACATAATAGCTCACTCATACTGGCTCATCTAAGAATTATAAGAATTTAAATCTTGCTGATGCTGGTATCTTATGCGCCACAGGCTTATTTATCCATTTTATACCTGCGAATACCTGAAAATTTCACAATAGTATTGCGGGGGGGATTTGTCAAGCATCACAATCTTGCCCTTGATCTCAAATTTCAAGAATTTATCGTATATAGACCCCAAAGCAGTGGATGTATAAAGGTATTGCTTCGTGCACACTCTCCAAAATATATTGAGTTACTTGGTGTCTTATTTTGCAAGTGGCACCTGATTTTAATTACCTGAATACATTAATGTTATTCTCTGTAGCAAGAACTCCTATTCACCTTTTTTGTTATTATGAGGTTTAAAAACTGTATGTTCAACTGATAGGATGTATAAAGCGAACTCGGTTTATTGATGGTATTATTAAACATTGCAACTGCCATCTTTGAGCTCTAGCATGTCCAAGTGATGCTTATGTTGTGAAATAGACATGATTCTTTATGTAATTACACTTATCCTCTTCTTGTTTAATAATTCAGGGTGAACTGTTAACTACTATTGGGTTTTTAAAAGAAGCTCCACAAGTTACCGTTCATGGTTTTAACATCTACCACAAGAACCGTCTTATACTAGTGAGTATCCACAAATTAATTTAATTAGTCTTACCTCTGCATTATTAGATAATTGAAAGGACCCTTGACCTACTGATTCTTTTTTGAATTAGTCTTACCTCTGCATTATTAGATAATTGAAAGGACCATTGACCTACTGATTCTTTTTTGATCCAGTCCTCCAGTCCTCTGTGTGCAGTTTTTATGAATGCTGTAATTGCTAACCGTGTTAGATTTGGTTGATGTCAGATTTGGGAGTGTAGTTGGAGTGTATATACATTATATGCTGTTAGTCACTGTTGATAGATCTGCTAGATATGGCATTTTTATGTCTAACAGTGAAATTTGCCTTTTTATGGAGTACAAGGTGTGTACGATGTGCTTCCGCCTGACATAGGAAGAGAAGGATGTGCAAGTATATATGCTCATGTGCACGTGTACTATTTATGATTTGAGCTGTTAGGGAGCAAAACCTTAACAGATTGGTTTGAATTGCCTGCCTCTCATTGAGATTAGCCTTTCATTTATATAGGGAAAATTGTCTTGTACACAGTAATTACAAAGAGTAATTCTAGGGAGCTATATATGTTAAGCTAGATCTAGGGAGCTATCTATGGTAAGAGAAATTTCCTATCTAGTATTTACAGCCTGCTTGAATTCAGCCTTTCTATTAACCTGTATACTGCTTGATTTTAGCTTTCTATTGACAAACCTGCCACCAGTAGGTATTGCACGTGCAAATTTATATGGTAGAAACATCATTGTTCTGGGGTTTGAATAATTTGAGGTGATGAAATCAGTTGAATTATGTCATGCATTTTAGTAGAGTAACTAGTTTTACAAAAGCAGAATGTTGCAACACCGGAACACCAGAAGATGATGAGAAGTGGATGCTCCATGGAACCCAGTTCCAAAAAAGAAGATCATTCCATGGAATTGATGTATGACTCGTCCCAAGAGAAATGGCAAGGATAACAGGCAAAGCCATACCACTGGTCATACTTAGTATTACATACAAGAACAATTAGATTGTTTGCCTTTACATGAAAATTTTGAATGAAGCAATAGACAATTTCTTTAATTTGGTATCTTAGTAAAATAAAAAGTTTGCAGCAGCCATTCTATCTGTACCCCACCCCCTCCCCTCACCACCAAAAAAAAAAAAAAACAAAACAAAATGATGCCCTTTTTATTGTTGAATCCAAATGCAAACTTCTAAAATCTGTTTTCTTTCTCTTCATCGCAGCCATTTTGGCCCATTGTGAACTATGGAAATAACAGTAGAAGTAGAGGAGTAGTTGGTGAGAAGCTGCTGAAACTTTTTTGTTTTTACCTGCTATGGCATTGATGTAAATTTTGGTCAGAATTATAATAAATGCTTGACTGTATTCTAGTAATGTTTCCTTAGGTGTTCTGGAAGCAAATTTTGTTGAGCCCACTCATGACAAACAAGATTTTGAGAGAACTTCCTTGTTTCAGAAGCTTGAAGTTCGGTTGAAGGAGATGACATGGGAGTACTGGTAAACTTTTCAATTTCCACACAAATAATTCTATTTTCTTAACTTTGCTATTTTCATTCTTGCTCTCTTTTGGGGCTCTTGACTTGTTCCCTGTAATTTATTTCGTAGACCTCTAGAACTATAAGGTTTTTGAGCAAACATCAAGTATACCTTCCATCAAGTGATCATGTTTCAATTTCATCCCCATACAAATTCAACCAAATTACCTTCCACCTATCCCAATTGTTACAATTTGTTCCCTTTATTGGAACCTGTTCAGTTACCATGTCAAACTGCATCTGCCAAGTACATGTTGTGCTTCCCTCCAACATAACTTGCCAAATACACAATTCCAATTCCATTTAGCCCCAAAAATCATTGCCCTAAAGTTTACCCTTTATAATCCAACTTCTCTGTTAAACAAAATTGTCTTTAAAAGTTTGCTTCCATGGAGAGACTTAATTATAAAGGTTCAAATGGTGAAACAATTTGGAGAAAATCTTGTTGTGAAGTTGGATTTCGAAGGTCAAATGGATTATAAAAGGAAAACTTTAGGGCAGTGCTTTTTTATTCTAAAAGGAATTGAGTTTGTGTATCTGGTGGGTTGTGCTGGAAAAAAGTGATGCATGGTTTAAATAACTCAACTCGGTAGTTTAATAGTGTTCTTACAGAGGAAACAAACTGGCACAATTTGGGGGGTGCTGGAACCTGAGCAATTGGTGGAGGGTATATTTGAGGTTTGCCCAAGGTTTTTTTAGGTCTGCTCACTCAATAAAATGATTAATGCACAATCTCAAACTGCCTTTGTTGTTAAATCTGCTTACCTGAATATATGGCAGCTACTAATATAAGTTTTATGCATTTGTCCATATATATGATAACTATGTGATGCAAATTATTTAATTTCAACAGGGATTATCATTGCGGTCTAATTGGTTACCAGGTCATAAAAAAGCTTCGACCAACCGAGCCTCCACCAGATTCACCTCTTGGCATCTCAACTAGTGACACATTGAAACATGGTATGCCAAATGGTGCTAAAACAAATCTTGCATTGAATCAAAACTACCCCTATCTTGTTAGTGCAAACGCAGCATCTGCTGCGGGTATGCTGTTTCAATCTGAAGAACTTGTGTCCTTGAATAGAAACTAGATAATTATCATTTCTCATTGTGCTTGAATAAAACTTGATTGTTATCTTTACTATGCTTTTGTTGGAAATAATGCCTCTTGTTGGTGACAGGATTATCTTCAAAGAGGAAGGAACATAGTGATTTAGACAAACTTGAAAGCATAAAACGGCAGGCAGGGACTGGGGCCAATGCATTTTTGTCGGGGCACGGTTTTGAAACAGAGGTCTGCAGGGAACATGGATCTGAATATCTTATTAAAGCCGAACTGTTGTGTGCATGCACATTTCCCATTTTTTCTTAAAGCTTCGACCTTAAATCATCTCTAGCAAATTCTATTTGTTCTTTGCCCCTGTATCATGTAATAATGTTGCCAGGCCCATTTTGTCTCTTCTTTGCTTTGTGCTTTAGATTTTGATTTCAGTGTCCATAGTGAAGGTAGGAGAACAATGATATGATACCCAAGCAGAAAGTTTTAGTATTGTAGCTTCTGAGACAGAAGGCTGCAAAGCACAAATTTAATATAGTCAAACACACTTGCATGGATGCACACGCACAAGCACAGAAGGTAACTTCTTTAGTGTTGATGATGGATCCAGCCCTTTGGCAATATAATAAATTCAATCCCTTTTCATTAATCATTTTTTTTTTAAAAAAAATTGATCCCTGCCAAATAAAAGGTATCTCATATTTTTCACCCAAAAGACATTTTCTCATTGTATTTAACCCTGAAAGGATGGAATGTTTCCTTCCTTCCCCTTTAAAGAAAGACAAACGTGGTTTGTTATTGAAAACATTTCAATTTGATCCATAAGAAGATAATTTATTCATTTTACTCCCTGAAAAGAAATTCTTTAGCAAATATAAATGTTGATATCTATTATCCTAAATTGCCCCCCTCTCCAACTGGCCTTTAATTGTGGATCCATCACTGTTTAGTTTGGGATTGCTTTCATTACATAGGCTGCTTCATTATGTTATTGTTGCAATTCATTTGCTTGTTCTGATATATTCATTTGTTTGCACTATCTCATTTTCTTCAAAGAAATCTACCACTAATTTGGTTTGTGAACTTTTGTAGGTTGTCAGTGATATTAAAAATAAGCTGGAAGATCAGGATGTTGTAAACTTGATTCAAGTAAACAAGAATTTCCGTGCAAAGTAAGTATGCATGAAAATTGGTCTTACAGGGTCAATTGCAGCTTTCATTATGAATTTGCTCGAGTTGCTTTTGTGATTGATTGGATTGAGTGTATTGATATTTCATGCCTGGGATAACTTAGTGTCATGAAGTTAATATTAGACTAGCACCAGGTGAACACTAGTATAACATCATAATGCAATAACAGGAGAATTTACTAATGACTATAAACATTTTCCCCACATTGGAGGAATGTTTTAAGCATGGTCTTTGAAATATTGACTTGTGTTTTACATTTCAGATGCTTGGACTACAAGAAGAGGACGGAAGACCTTGATTTGAAGGTACTTAGTATTGCACTGTTACCTGCACATTCTATTATTTACTTCTGCTTTTTTTTTTCCATTACAAATATGTCTTTTATTTCTTTAGTTGGGCCATCTTGTTTGTATGCTTACAATAGCATCTTATTGGAGATATCCTGGGAGTTGCACCTAATACAAGTCTATGCTTGTCTTGTATATATATTGGTCAGTGGAGACTAGGTCATGAATTTACATTTTGATCCCATCATTCTGATTATAAAAAAAAATGCTTACGTTGACATGCTTATGAATAATACAATAGGATGGAATTAAATAGAGGAAATATCAAATTTTAAATCTTTTATCTAGAGTGTTGGGATATTATCAAGGATGACCTGAGAGTTTTTTCATGAATGTCAAGGGATTTGGGTAGTAACAAGGAGTCAAGGAGCATTATTCTACTCTTATTGCATTGATTTCCTGGAAAGATATTTCCTTGAAATTGAGATTTCAGGCCAGTTAGTTTATTTATAATCGCATGCAGGATAGTTATGGTGAGCAGAATCAGTGTGGAAGAGATATCATATAGAAATGGTTTTTAAAAGGCCTGCTGTAGGGTAAATTGGTCATTTTATTAGGCCTATGATATGACAAATCTGTCCTTTTTAGATCAATGCTAAAATAAATCTGTATAAGGTGGGGGAGATGGATCAAAGGGTGTTTATTCCATTACGGTATTCTCAGCAATTGTGAATGGGGAACCAAAGTCTTGGTTTCAAGGATTGATTCGCCATAGGCCCCTCTCACACCATTTTTTTTTACCACTGTGGTAGATGCTCTTAGTAGGATTATTAATAAAGTAGTGGAGAGAGGCATGGTCAGTGGATTGTTAGTGGGTTCGGAGAACATTTTTGTGTCACATTTGTAGTTGTTAGATGATACCATTCTTTTCCAGGATGATAATGCTTAGTTTTGAGAATGTTTTGCTATTAGTGCAAGTTCTTGGAGTATTTCAGGTTTGAGTATCCAGATGCCAAAAGAGTGGAGCTGCAGGGTTGAATTTGGAGCATGCCTCTGTGTTAAGATTTGCTCAAGTGACTGGTTGTTGTATAATGCAATGGCCTTTGAAGTATTTGGGATTTCCTTTTGGTGGACATTCTTGTTCTAAATCCTTTTTGGGATTCAGAGGTAGAAACAGTTTCTAAGAGGTTGGATGATTGGAAAAGGGAGTTTCTTCTCATTGGGAGGGTGGATGGCTCTTATACAAGCCTGTTTATCAAAGCATTCCTTTATAATTTGTCCTTGTTTCAGTTATTGGTAGTAGCAGTTGAACATGTATAGAAAATCATGTGTAATTTCCTTTGGTCAGGAGCAAAGGAAAGGAATAAGGATCATTTGGTAAATTGGGAAGTTTGTTATAAAACTAAGAAAGCAGGAGGCATGGGTTCTCTCCACTTGATTCATAAGAATATGGCTCAAGTGTATAAATGGTTATGGCGTTTTCCTTTAGAGGTTCATTCTCTTTGGCACAAGGTTATTCATTGCATTCTTTGTGCTTCCCCTAACGGTTAGAATGGCAAGGCTGGAACAACTTGTAGACATTGAAGTCCTTGGACATCTAGTATATCCACATTTTATTCTGCCCATGAAATTCAAAGTGGGTAATGCTGGCTGTGTTAGGGTTTTGTTTTTTTTTTTTTTTTTGGGGGGGGGGTGGTTATGGGTGAGGGTGAGGGAACTCTCTTTTCTATTGCTTTTCCTTGACTTTATTACCCTTCAATTTACAGTGCTTCCATCTCCCAATTTTATCAGATGGAGGGGGATAATGGTAATTGTGATTTCCACTTTTTCTATAAAAACCTAATGACACTGAAATTCAGGATCTCCTGATCTTGTTACTTTTATCATTTATGATTTTTCATCCCAAGAGACATCGGATTTTAGAATCTGAACATTAGATGGGACTGGAACTTGAACATTTTTCTATGTTATCTTCCACGAGACCCATACACATCCGAAGATCCTTTGGTTCAAACAATTTGGAAAGCTAAGTACCTTCTGAAGTTGAAACTTTCATTTGGATTCCTTAGCAAGATTAACCCTAATGATTTTTTTGCAAGTTAGAAGGCCACACAATGCTTATCTCCTAATACATGTTACCTGTCACCAAAATGGAGAATCTCGGGGGAACTTATATCTTCATTGCCGTATAGCTTGGGATATGTGGCAGAGGGTTTTCATTTGGGAGTGATCTTTGATGATCTTGAGATGGTTTTTGGAAGGGATAAAGATTGTAAGATTTTATGGAGATGTGCTGGTACTTTAATTATTTGATGCATTTTTTGGAGGATTTCAGGTAATCACTTGATTCCAAAACAGTTGTTGTGGGATGGGGTAGTCTTCTTGGCTTTTTTCATGGTGTCAAACTGCAGGGGCCTTGGAGGCGCTTCCTAGCTAATTTACAATGGGATGGGAGTGCTTTGTTATTTGAACCTTGATTGTTCTTTCTTTTCATAATGGCTTATTCTCCAATTTTGTACTATTCATTTCCATTTTGTTTTAATAAACTTTTCTCCTTTTATTTTATGAAAAATAAATAAATAAATAAAATAGGTAGTGGTTTTTTTTCCACTTCCAGAATCACTGAACTCTTGCCTGCATTTTATTTGTTTTGAATGGCACACTAAACTCTCACTACAAGTCTAACAGCCTCAGTAATCACAGAGTTTATGCAACTTGATTCCCATTTGGTGTCCAAAAAGATGCAACTAGTAATAAATCAAATCTAAACTGAATCTTGTACACAAAGCTTGCTTTGGAAATGAAGAGAGTTTCAATTATTCTACGAGCTGATGAGGGTTGCCATTCTTATTGATGCAGGTTACACGGCTAAGAAGTGAACTGGGACAAGTTCGAACGGAGTATGAACAGCTTATGGCTGAATTAACATCATAAGATAAGAGCCGAGAAAGAAAAGTGGGTGGATATGTGGATTTTGTTGCTACCTAGCCTTGGTTTTATCTTGCAAAGGTCATTTTCTCAACTTAGAGAGGGGATTTTTCATGGCTGTGTGTGTGAACTTGTCAAACTGTTAGTGTTTTGCTTGCAGGTCAAATGAGCTTTTATAGAAGAAACCAAAATGGAGCGTGACAGTTGTGAATTATCAAGTCAACATGCCCCTGTAGAATAGTTTGACGAGTTACGTCTGACTGTGGGTCAGCAATCTGTGTTTTCAGACCTGATATATGCATCTGCAATTTCGTAGGATTGGAATTTTAAAACTACTGATGTGCAGTTCTTTTTAAAGTTAAACCAATTTATATGTGCACATGTAGATGAAAAGCAAAAGATCCTTGTTCCTTGATGCCTCTCTGCCCTTGCATGAGTTCTTGTTTTTAGTGTATCTGGTCCTCTCACTTGCTTTGCACGTGTATTATTCAATTTATTTGATATTAATTAGTTGCATTTCTGCATTGCGTGTAGCATAAATGAGAAATATAAACACAAATGTAAAAGAGTGTCGTGTAGTATTATTATTATTTGAGTTATACATGTCCTTGAATATCAACAAGGATAGAGAGAGAGAGAGAGAGAGAGAGGAGTATTTTAAAAATAGAGAGAAGTTGTGGAAATTCTTGCATAATTAAGAAGAGGAAGAAAGGATTAGTGTACCATGAAAGCACACAAAAAAATATATTGAAAATGAAAATGAAAATCCTATCAAAATAGAATCTAGTCTATTTCTCTCTTTATGCGATTACCACTGTTTAAACAATTATGCATGTTTTCTATGAAGAAATATGTGTGTTTGTTGTAGTTGTCATTGTTGTCTTTGCAAAATATCATTTATTTAATACACAAATGGTATCCCTTGTGTGTGTGTGTGTGTGTGTGTGTGTGTGTGAGTGTGTGTGTGTGTCAGCAGTTGAGCTAGAGTTTTTGTTTTCCTTCACTATTATTCAATATGTTGATATTTGGCAAATATGATAAAACTGATGGATGTAGCATATTTTATACACAATTTATTTGAGGCTCATGATTATAAGGATAGAAGTCAGGGTGATAAATATGTATAAGCTTGGTAGAATATCAATTCCTGGTGATGTAGGTTTAGTGGTTTAGTTTTATTTCTAGACATAGTATCTTTGAGGTTAACTATGCACTGAAATTAAGTATACATGGGTCTGATAATATATCAAACCCAACACTCTTGAGTTTAGTTATTCGTTGAGTTTAAGTGTATTTGGGTCTCGAAAAATACTAAAACTTTTTTGAGCTCGGTCATGTGTGGAGTCTAAGATATATGGGCTTAGAAAAATAATAGACTAAATATTTTTGGATTTAAAATCATTCTAGATTTAAACATATAATAGATTGTCTTTATTGGTTTTATGTTTTTATGTTGAGTCATAAGACTATCCTTATAACTCTTAACATGGAATGTTAAGAGTTTATATATTCTTAGATGTATAAAAATTATCTAAGAGTCGACTATATTTCAATTGATATTAATACTACATAGTTATTTCCATCAATATTAGTATTGTGTACAAAATAAGATATA